>Ga0247840_10000918_pt1 | contig 59258 bp, 53 predicted proteins | sample LaCruzMarch2015__FD_192404 | JGI IMG/M metagenome (GOLD analysis project Ga0247840, IMG submission 192404) | Freshwater microbial communities from meromictic Lake La Cruz, Castile-La Mancha, Spain - LaCruzMarch2015_17m | ecosystem: Environmental > Aquatic > Freshwater > Lake | place: Spain... | reverse complement strand
ACTTCCAATCATTGGAACTTTCCGGTTCACTGCCCGTCCTTATGAAAGAAAACAGCCGTCTTGTCGCCGCCGAAATCATCACCCGCTGGATCGAAAGTGAAAGCTTTCCGGACCGGCAGCTGGCCGATGTGAAAGACGACCGCGCCTTCGTCACCGAACTGGTTTACGGCGTCGTCCGCCGCAAGCTCGCGCTGGAATACATCGAACAGAAATTTATTCCGCGCCGTCCGGAAGACTTCATTCTCGCTGCGCTGCATGTTGGTGTCTACCAGCTTTGCTTCATGGACAACGTCGAAGAATTCGCCGCCGTGCATGAAACCGTTGAGGCGATCAAGAGCCGCCGCCATAAAGACGCCATCCGCGCATCGGGTATGGTCAACGCTGTCCTGCGCAATGTGCAGGAAGAGAAGGCGGCTATTCTGCAGAATCTGAAAAAGCAGCCTGACGATATTCGCCTGTCGCATCCTGAGCAGCTTATCCATCGATGGGTCAAGCAGTACGGCGAGGGCGACACGCTCAAGCTTTGCGAGTGGAATAATGAACCCGCCGAAACAATTCTGCGCGTCGAACCGGCCCGTATTTCTCCGGCCGAATTTAAGAAAGAACTGAAAGCCGCCGGAATCGCTGTTCAGCCGCATCCGTTTAATTCAGCGGAAACCTTTTTGATTCTTCCGCGCGGCGTGCCGGTGACGAAAGTTCCCGGCTACGGCGACGGCTGGTTCGTTGTGCAAGATCCGGCGACTTCGGTTTCTGTCGAACTGCTCGATCCGCGACCCGGCGAATCGGTGCTCGACGCCTGCGCCGCGCCCGGCGGCAAAACCGCCATGATCGCCGGAATGATGGAAGGGCGGGGCGAGCTGATTGCGATGGATGTTTACGACGACCGGCTCGACACGCTCAAAGATACGGTCACCCGTACCGGCTGGGATTTTGTACAGATTCTAAAAGGCGACGCTGAAACGGGCTTTCCAGTAAAAGGTAAACTGTTTGACGCCATTCTGCTCGACGTGCCGTGCCTGAATACCGGCGTACTGCGCCGCCGCGTGGACGCCCGTTGGAGGATTAACCGTGACCGCATTGAAATGCTCAAGAAAACCCAGTGGAAGATTCTCACCGCCATGTCGAAACATGTGAAACCGGGCGGACGGATCGTCTACAGCACATGCAGTCTCGAAATTGAAGAGAATGAAGAACTCGTCAGCCGCTGGGCGCGCGAACATAAAGAATTCCGTCTCGTCAAAGCCAAACGACTTTTCCCGCCTAAATCCGGCACCGACGGCGCGTATGCCGCGCTGCTCGTCAGAGCGGAGTAGCTCATTTGAGTGCGCAGGCTTGCCCGCGCTTTGTTTGCCGAAGCAAGCTTCGGTCAGTTAAGGCGGCAGCAAGCTGCCGCACTCCATATTGGATTCTTCCCACCGAAATCCGGCGCCGACGGCGCCTACGCCGCGCTGCTCGTCAGAGCGGAATGATGGATTGCTCGATTGATATTACGCGGAAGCGTGAAGTTTTTTGAGAGTCCAGGCCATGTTCTGTCCGAGGGTCTGAGCGGTTTTTACTCCTTCGGCGTCGCCGGTTTCCACGGCACCGGCAGGACCGCCGTAGCCGTCGTTCCAGTAGCAGGAGCCGACGACGAGCATTTCGTTGATCAGGAAAAAATGGTTGAGCGAGTCGAAGGTGTGGATGGCTCCGCCGCGGCGGGCGGCGACGATGCCGGCCCCGGCTTTGCGCCGCAGTTCCATGCCGGGGCGCAATACGTAACCGGCCCGGTCGATCAGCGCTTTCATTTCCGATGTCAGATCGGCGAAATAGGTCGGCGAGCCGAGCAGAATGCCGTCAGCTTCGCGCATTTTGCTGATGTATCCGTTGAGCGGGTCGTTGTCGATGACGCAGCGTTTTTCGCCGGAGTCGCGGCACCAGCAGCAGGCGGTACAGCCGCGCAGCAGTTGACCGCCGACCTGAATCAGCTCGGTTTCAATGCCTTCCGCTTCCAGTTCCTTGAGCGCGGTCTTGAGCAGGAATTCCGTGTTGCCGCCTTTGCGCGGACTGCCGTTAAATGCGATGACTTTCATAATTGGACTCCTTCGTTACATATTTCTATACGCGCCGGAGTGCCGCTTTGGATTTGATGAAGAAGAAGGCCACGACACCGCAGGTCATAAGCGGCGAGAGCCAAACGGGGATGTGGATGCCGAAGCTTTCCATTACCATGAAAAGGCCAAGGAAGAGTACGGAGTACATGGCGCCGTTTTTGAGGTAGAGATATTTTTTGATCCGGTCGACGTTGCCGATGGTCAGCTGACGGACGACCAGCGCGCCGAGTCCGTTGCCGAGCAGAATCAGCGGTACGGAGAGTGTGAAGGCGAAGGCGCCGAGTACGCCGTCGATCGAAAAAGTGGCGTCGATCACTTCGAGGTAGAGGATTTTGCTCCAGTCGGAGAGTCCGTTCTGCATCAGGCTTTTTTCGGCGTGCTCCGCCTGTTCGCGGAACCCGTGGGTGATGAAGAAAGCGGTAGAGCCGACGACCGCGCCGAAGGCCATTGCCGGGTTGATCTTCAGGGCTAACCAGACGAGGAGGGCGAGCAGGATGGCGACGACCGCGAAGAACCAGACCCCTTGTTTATGGAAGAAGGCTTCGCCGGCAAGGCCGTAGTTTTTCGGTTCGATGAACAGCCAGTGGAAGAAGAGAAACAGCAGGAAGGTGCCGCCGCCGATCAGGAGTGTCGGCGCCGCTTTTTCAATGGCCTCAATGACTGAAGCATCGCCGCTGAACGTCGCGGTGAGTGCGCCGATCGGTCCGAGCGACGGCATGGTGGACCAGATGATAATCCATGGAAGCAGTCCGCGGACAAGAAATACGGCGATGAACAGTCCCCAGACGAGGAACCAGCGCCGGGCCTTTTCCTGCATGGTGGAGAGGACTTCCGCGTTGATGATGGCGTTGTCGATGCTGGTGATGGTTTCGAACAGGCAGAGTCCGACGACGATGAAAATAAGGGAAAAGATGTCCATGATAGTTTTTTACTTTCCTTCTAATGCCGCTTTGATTGATTTCGCAACCGCATTGCCGAGGAATGCGTAGCCTTCCGGAGCGAAATGCACGTTTTCCGGTTGCTGCAGTTCGGCGAGTTTCGGCTGGATGGCGGTATAGAGGTCGTCAACCGGAATGCTGTTTTTCTGCATGATGGCCAGTGCAACCTGATTGTAGCGTGTCGCATCTTCCGGGTCGCGCCAAGGGCTCACGCCGGACGGGTAGGGTGTCGTGGTGGCAAAAATAAGTTTGGCTTTGGTGGCGACGAGTTTGCTCACCAGAAGTTCCATGTTCTTTGCATAAACGTCGATTTCGGACTGGCGCGGTGCTTTCGGATTGTCTGAATTTTTTCCGTTTTCCCAGCGCTTCAGGTCGTGCAGACCCCAGTTGAAATGAATCACCGCCCACGGCTTTTTATGCTCAAGCCATTTGTCGACATTTTCAACGCCCCATTGTGTTCCCTGGCTGTTGCCCTGCGAATGAAACACATTGGCTGCGCCGCGCAGGTTCATTTTGACATTCGGGGTGTATCCGATGGAAATCGAGTCGCCGATGATGAGCACGTCGGGAAGCGATTCATCATAAGGAATCGCCGGATTTTTCTTTGCAGCGTTTTCGGCAGAGCCCGCTTCGGGAGTATATCCGGCTGATTTCTTCTTGGCCGCATCGGCAGAAGAGAAGATGAGTGTCACTGAAAAAACCGTCATAAAGAAGATTTTCACCGTACGCATTTTTATAATTCCTTTGGGTTGTCGTTGTTGAGAATGCGAGACAGTGTGGAAAGCGCATGCGGTACTGTCAAACTGAAAGCGGTTGTTCGCCATAGTGGTTTTTTCTCTTTGCGCCTGTTGGCGTTATGCCTATACTCCGCTGCCATGAAAGCAATGGATGCCAATTTACGCAGTGAAGTGGTTCGCTGGCAGGAAAAACTGTTCAAACGTTCCGTCCGGCGGCAGATGCGTTTTCGTGAACTTAAAGAGCTGATCGGGATCACGACGAATCAGAACTGCCTTGAGATTACTGCCGGTGACGGCGTAATCAGTTCCCGGTTGCGCGACGGCGGCGGTCGTTGGAAGACGCTGGTGTCGTCAGAGTCCGTAAAAGCATCGGTTGACTGGTTTGTTGATGACCAGGTGGAGGTTCTTAACGGTCCCTGCATCAAAGAGCCGGACGGGGCCTATGACGTGGTGGTGATTGTGGATGTGCTGGAGCGCGTCCGTGACGACTACGCTTTTATTAAGGAGTGTCACCGCGTACTGAAACCCGACGGGCGGCTGGTGGTTACGGCCACGCGTAAAATGGGTTTCTGTATAGGCAGCTGCCCGATCCGCTCCATGCTGGGACTTTCCTGGCGTGCCAAAGGATTTGAACGTCCCGGTTACACCAGCGGCGAACTGTTTGAAGTGCTCAAAGACGGTTTTGATGTTCCTGAAACTGATTCTTATTCCACCTGCTGTGTCGAGCTTCCGGGTCTGCTTTGCGAAGCGGCTGCCAATAAACTGGCTGGCGGGCCCTATAACATGCCCGACGAAAACACCGGGACCGAACAGTTCTATCACTATACCAAGCTGAATATCCTCGCCACGCTGGTTTATCCGCTGATGTGGGTGCTGGCGCGGCTGGAGGAAAAGCTTCTGGTGTTTGTGCCGGGGCATAATATGGTGGCGAAAACCAAGCGCCGCGTCTGGCGCGTTCGTAAACAGCCGGTGCTGATCGACGGCCGTTCTATCGCCGAAGCCGCCATTAATACCAAGATCGGCACCGCCGCACCATTCTAAGATTGGAACGGTGGATGGATGGAATAGTGGATTGTTGTGGGAGTTTTTACATGAGACTGTGGTCGTCAAAGAAGCTGGAAAAGGAATTGGCGGAAGGCAGTCTTGCTGAGTGGGACAAGGCAAAATATATTATTTGGCCAACTGTTATTACTTTTTTATTAGGCGGGCCGATTTTTCTGTTTACCCCTCATTATGGCTCTAGACCGGAATCTCATACGGTTTCGTTACTGATAGGAAATATCGTAATGGCGGCCGTGTCATTTTATGGCATTCGTATGGGCTATCGTGAAAATCAGCGCATTGACGGAAGATTTTTTATTGAACGATATTCCATTCTGTCTTTTCCGGTCTGGACCCGGTTTTGTATCTGTTTTATTCCTGGGCTGGTCATTTTGTTTATTGTTTTTGCGGCTCTAACTCATTCTTCTCCGGAGCTTAGGCGGTTTACACTTCCTGTTATGAGAACAGTTTTTCCAGTGATCGTTTTTTGGATGTTTTGGCTAGTTGCACGATCAGTTCGCCGGTTTGGCAATCACTTAAAATCGCAAGGGAATACGGGACATTTGGCGCAGTACTGATTTTGGGGTATTGGAACGGATTGGGGGTTCCCCGTTTATTCCGTGTTGCATCAATCCGCTATTCCAACAATCCTCTCCCATTGAGGGTTGACAGCGGTAGATGAACTTGGCAGGGTTTGCGCTCTTTTTGAATTTCAGTGGAGATTGAACAATGAAACGTACATGGCATCCTTCGAAGATTAAACGCGCGCGCAAACACGGTTTCCGTAACCGTATGGAAACAGCGGACGGACGCAAAATTCTTGCCAACCGCCGCCGCAAAGGCCGTAAGCGCCTGACCGTTTGTGATGCATAAGACACTCTCACCGGAGGACTTACCGGTGGACTCAAAAACGCTTTCTAAAAAACAGCGCCTGATTCAAGCCTCCCTTTTCGGGGAGGCTTTTGCACAAAAAAGGAGCTTTGCCGGCCGCTACATGGTGTTCTGGTTCCGCGAAGGTGCCGATGCCTTGCTGAGGCTGGGTGTTGTGACGAGCAAAAAAGTCAGCAACCGCGCGGTAGACCGCAATTTGGCCCGCCGCCGTCTGCGCGAAATTTTCCGGCAGCATCGTGCCGGGCTTTCGGGGGCGGTTGATCTCGTCATTATCGCCCGCCGCAGTCTGCTCTCCGCCTCTTATGCTGACATAGAGCGCGAATTTCTGTGGCTGGCGGAAAAAGCGGGGCTGCGGAAAAAATGAAGCGTCTGCTCATAGCTCTTGTCCGGGGTTACCAGAAAACCGTCTCGCGCATGAAGCCGGCCTGCTGCCGCTTTTATCCGAGTTGTTCCGATTATACGATTGAAGCAATTGAGAAGCATGGCATAGTTTACGGCCTTTGGCTGAGTTTCCGGCGCATCTGCCGGTGTCATCCGTGGAATTCCGGCGGATGCGATCCCGTTCCAGAGGTCAGACATCAGGCGTCAGGAGTCAGGAATACGAAAACCAAAGACAGAGATCAGAAACCGACTTGAACGGTTTCAACAAGCCCCAAGGGCGTTTTAACGACTTGAACGAAAGAAATGTATTATGAAGAAAAACGATTTTATTATAGTGGCGATTCTTGTGGCGATGATGTTTGCCTGGATGAATTTCTATCCGGTACTCGAACAGAAATATTTCCCGAGACCCGCGCAGCCCGAAAAGCCGGTCGCACCTGTTGCTGCGGAAGCGCAGGCCGCTCCGGCTCCGGTTGAGAAAAAGGCCGTTATTGCCGAAGCCGCCGTCGCAAAAGCACCGGAAATTACGCTGCCTTCCACGCCCGAACAGACGATGGTGCTCACCAATAACGATATTGAGCTGACGGTCTCCTCGTACGGCGGCGCGGTGGTTTCGGCTGTTCTAAAAAAATATCCTGCCGAAAACCGTAAAGGCAGCGGGCCGGTAGTTCTTGATTTCACCAATGCGCCGGCACTGCGCTATGCCGGGTTGCAGGTTCCTGCCGGAATACTTGAAAGAACCGGCAACGGACTGCGTTATACGGCCGCGCTCGGCGACGGACGCTTTTTTGAGCGCACTCTTGAGCTGAAAGGCGAATACCTGCTGACGGTTGCCGATTCTTTCGTCAACAGCAGCGCAGCTCCGTGGACTTTGCCGGAACTGCGCCTGCCGACCGGCCCCATGGCTGAGGCCAAAGGAACCACCGCGATGGCGGGGGTTATTACGCTGGGTGTTGACTCTTTTGCACCTGTCGAAGGGGTTCATCATTGGGGAAAAGAATTTAATAAACTGTTCCGCGACACCGCAGGGACGGGGGTTCAAACCTCCACGCCGGATATGATTCCGCCCCGTCCGGCGGACTGGGTCGCTGCGAAAAACAAGTTTTTCGTGCAGATTCTTACGCCCGAAACCGCGGCGTCCGCACTTGATCTCTCGGTCCGGCGCGCGGGTGAGGGTAAGAAAAACATACCGGTCGAAGTGGCCGCCGCCCTTCAGTTCAATGCCGAAGTGGTTGCCGGTAATGAAACATTCCGCCGCTCGGCCCGGTTTTATATCGGCCCGAAAGACTATTCTTTCCTTAAAACGCAGGGAATGGATCAGGTCGAGGTGATGGAATTCAAGAGCATGGGCTTCTGGAAATTCATGAACCCGATCATGTATCCGACCAAGACCGGTCTGCTATGGGGACTTAAAGCGCTCGAAAAGGTGGTCCGTAACTACGGTGTAGCCATCATGCTGCTGACGGTTATCGTTCGCATTATTTTCTGGCCGATTACCCACAAAGGTACCGAAAGCATGCGGAAAATGCAGGCGCTCCAGCCGCAGCTCAAGGGAATCCGCGAGAAATTCAAAGACAACCCGCAACGCATGCAGCAGGAGACAATGGCTTTCTACAAGGAAAACAAAGTTAATCCGATGGGCGGCTGTCTGCCGATGCTCATTCAGATTCCGGTTTTCATTGCGCTGTTTGTCGTACTGCGCAGTGCGGTCGAACTGCGCTTTTCGAAATTTCTCTGGATTAGTGACCTTTCCGAGCCGGAAAATCTTTTTGCGGGTATGATTCCGTTTGTCGGGTCGCTTAACATTCTGCCGATCCTGATGGCCGCCACCATGGTCTGGCAGCAGAAAATGACGCCCAGTGCCGGCGATCCGCAACAACAGAAGATGATGGCGATTATGATGCCGATCATGATGCTGTTTTTCTTCTACACCATGCCGTCCGGCCTCGTTCTCTATTGGACGACCAGCAATTTGATCATGATCATCCAGATGCTCATCAAGAAGCCGAAAACAGTCTGACCGGGGTGCGGCCGTTTTGCCGACTTCCAATGTTCTGGCGTTGCGTTATAATGCCGGCAAAGCGGAGGTCATCATGAGAGCGTTTCATTTTATTATTTTTCTGTCCGGCATCGCGCTGTTGACCGGTTGCGCATCCAGCAACTCCGGTGAGGTTTATTCCCGCGATCAGGTTCGCCGCACACAAACCGTGCAAATCGGCACTGTTCAGGGTGTAAAAAATGTACGGATTGAAGGTACAAAATCCAGCATCGGCACCGTTGCCGGCGCTGTGGCTGGCGGCGTAGCGGGCAGCACAATTGGTGCGGGTGCCGGACGAACGTTGGCGGCACTTGGCGGTGCGGCGCTCGGCGCTGTCGGAGGAACCGTTGCGGAAGAACAGCTTACGAAAAAAGCCGGACTCGAGATCACCGTCAAACTCGATAGCGGTTCAGTTCTCGCCGTGGTGCAGGAAGCCGACATCATGTTTTCAGTTGGCGAACGTGTTCGTGTTTTGACCGCCCCCGACGGTACCACGCGCGTTGTAAAATAGTTCTAACACATTGATTTAGCGGCAATTTAACTTGTAAAACACCCTGCTGTTCATTATTTTTTGAACAATCTGAACAGCCGAAAGGTAATTCATGGGGGCCGCACTTTCAGAGCTCGAAAAAGAGGTTGTCGAAATTTTTGTGCGTATCGCCGGGGTGTTGAGCCTGCCGCGTTCGGTCGGAGAGCTGTATGGCGTTCTGTTTGTTTCTCCGGAACCGATGTGCATTGATGATCTGATGAGCAAATTGAAGATCAGCAAGGGGTCCACCAGTCAGGGACTTAAAATTCTACGTTCGTTCGGCGCGGTCAATCCCGTTTATGTCGCCGGTGACCGGAGGGATTTCTTTACGGCAGAGGCGGAACTGCGTAGGATTGTGGCAGGTTTTGTGAACGAAAAGATCCGTCCTTACCTGGAAAACGGTAAAGATCGAATGGCTCGGATTGAGGGGCTTTTGACTGAGGAAACCCCGGAAAAGAGGGATTTTGTTGCCGAACGGATTGAGCGGTTGCAGGGATGGCAGAAACGCACCGGTGCGCTTCTGCCTTTTGTTTTGAACTTTATTAAGCCCGACTAATGAACCACTTGCCTGACAATCTGAGTTCTCGGGTTCCCTGGCGCTGTGTCAGAACGCAGCCTAAGCGCGAGCATATTGCCGCCGGACGTTTAGCCTTGCTGGCGGGGGTTGAGGTGTTCTGTCCGCGCATCCGGTTTCAGCGGAATACCCGGCGCGGGAAAGTCTGGTTTGAGGAAGCGCTTTTCCCCGGCTATCTCTTTGCCCGTTTTGATATCTCAACGATGCTTCGCGCGGTTTCCGGCGCATACGGAGTGCGGGGGCTGGTTCGTTTCGCCGGAGAATGCGCGCAGGTTCCTGATTTTGTGGTGGATACATTACGAAGCGGTACGGATGACGTTATCGAAATTAAAGAACCCTTACTGAAAGCAGGCGATCAGGCTGTGATCGCCGACGGAGCCATGCGGGGGTTAAGCGCCGTAGTGACTCAGGTGCTTTCCGGCGGTGAGCGCGTAAAAGTTTTGATGGATCTGATGGGGACTCTGGTGGAAGCCGAAGTATCGATGGATGCATTGGAGCCTGCCGCGTGAGATAGAGATTTCGCGATTGATTGCGGAATACATAGAAAAAGTTGAAAAGGAAGGTTTCGGTGGAAATATCCCGAGCGACCGCGGGCGGCAGCTTATCCAGAGAGTTTCATGAAGATTTTTGTAACAGGAGTCGCCGGATTTATCGGCATGCATGTGGCCGAGTCGCTGCTGAATGACGGCCATGAAGTGGTCGGTCTCGATAACTTCAACGACTATTACGATGTACAGCTCAAGCTGGATCGTCATGCCCGGCTGGAGTCGCGCGAGGGTTACACTGGCATTCGCGGGGATTTGACAGACTATGAACTGCTGACCGGGAGCTTTAATCTGCACAAGCCTCAGCTTGTGTGCCATTTGGCCGCGCAGGCCGGAGTCCGGTACTCCCTGAAGAATCCGGCGGTCTACCAAAAGTCGAATCTGGAAGGACACTTGAATATTCTGGAAGCCTGCCGCCATGCAAAAATTCAACGGCTGGTCTATGCCTCCAGCTCCAGCGTATACGGCGGGAACAAAAAAGTTCCGTTCAGTGAATCCGATCCGGTGGATAACCCGGTCAGCCTTTATGCGGCGACCAAAAAGGCCAACGAGCTGATGAGTTATTCCTATACGCATTTATACGGATTACAGACTGTCGGCCTGCGCTTTTTTACCGTGTATGGTCCGTGGGGCCGGCCGGACATGGCGTACTGGACGTTTACCGGCGCCATGCTCAAAGGCGAAACTATTCCGGTATTTAATCACGGCAGGATGGAGCGCGATTTTACTTACATCACGGATATCGTCGCCGGGGTGAAAGCCGCGCTGTTCAGCAGCGGACTGGAGCCGTATGAAATTTTCAACCTGGGCAATAACCGGGCTGAAAATCTGATGGACTTTATCAAGGTGCTGGCGGATGCGCTGGGCGTTGAGCCAAAGATGAAAATGCTGCCGATGCAGCCGGGTGATGTGCCGGTGACATTTGCTGATATTTCCAAAGCCCGGAAAAAGCTGGGCTACAAACCCGTTACGCCGGTCACGGCAGGTATTCCGGAATTTGTGGAATGGTATCGGCAGTATCATCGCGTTTAAACGGAAGATAAAATATGAAACTCAACGATGTAAAAATCGGGATTATCGGTCTTGGATATGTTGGTCTGCCGCTGGCGGTTGAGTTCGGTAAAAAATATCCGGTGGTCGGCTTTGACATCAACAAAGACCGCGTCGCGGAGCTTTCTGCCGGGCGGGATCACACGCTGGAATGTTCGCCGGAGGAGCTGACGGCCGCCAAGTTGCTGAAGTTTTCAACCGACAACTCAGAACTGAAGACCTGTAACTGCTATATTATTACCGTTCCCACGCCCGTCGATAAGTCGAACCGTCCGGATTTGACTCCGCTCATCAAAGCCAGCGAGACGGTCGCCAAGGTCATCTCCAAAGGCGATGTGGTTATTTATGAATCTACCGTTTATCCCGGCGCGACCGAAGAAGACTGTCTGCCGGTGATCGAAAAGCACGCTGGCCTGAAATTCAACGTCGATTTTTTTGCCGGCTACAGCCCCGAGCGCATCAATCCTGGCGATAAACAGCGGCGGCTGACTAACATTGTAAAAATCACATCGGGCTCCACGCCGGAAATCGCCGATTATGTCGACGCGCTTTATCGCAGTATCCTGACGGTCGAAACGCATAAGGCTCCGTCTATCCGGGTCGCCGAAGCGGCCAAAGTGATCGAAAACACGCAGCGCGATGTCAATATTGCTCTAATGAACGAACTGGCCATGATTTTCAGCCGGATGGGTATTGATACGCTCGACGTGCTCGAAGCGGCCGGATCGAAGTGGAACTTTCTGCCGTTCCGGCCTGGGTTGGTCGGCGGACACTGTATCGGAGTCGATCCGTATTACTTAAGTTTTAAAGCGGAACAGGTCGGCTATTATCCCGAGCTCATCTCCGCGCAACGCCGCGTGAATGACCGCGTAGGGCGGTTTGTCGTCGACGAAACCGTCAAAGGGATGCTCAAAAAGAAAATCACCGTGAATGGCGCCAGAATCCTGGTGCTGGGAATTACCTTTAAGGAAAACTGTCCGGATGTCCGCAATACCCGTGTGGTCGACATTGTTCACAGCCTGATTGAATATGGCTGCACCGTTGATGTGTACGATCCGTGGGCCGATGCCGGCGAGGTAAAAAAGGAATACGGGATTGAACTGACAGCCCGGCCTGCTCCGGGCGCCTATGATGCGGTGGTCGCCGCAGTGAAGCATCAGCAGTTTGCCTCGATGACCGCCGCCCAGGTGCGTGCGTTATGCAAAGAAAAAGCGGTCGTTTACGACATCAAACGCGTGCTGCCTCACGACATCGTCGATGCGGCGTTATAACCATGATTTCTTTCACTTTTCACCTTAACGTCATTGATTAACAAAAAATGGAGCGACTATGAAAAAAGCACTCATTACCGGAATCACTGGACAGGATGGATCGTACCTTGCTGAGCTGTTGCTCGATAAAGGTTACGAAGTACACGGCATAATCCGCCGTTCCAGTTCGTTTAATACCGGCCGGATCGATCACCTGTACAAAGACCGTCACGAGACCGGCGTCAAAATGTTTCTGCATTACGGCGACTTGACGGACTCCAGTAATCTGAACCGGCTGATTGAAAAAATTCATCCGTCTGAAATTTATAATCTGGGCGCGCAATCGCATGTCCAGGTTTCCTTTGAGGTTCCTGAGTACACTGCGGAATCGGACGGTATCGGAACGCTTCGTTTGCTCGACGCTATTCGCGAAACCGGTGTAGCGGCCCGTTTTTATCAGGCTTCAACGTCCGAGCTGTACGGCAAAGTTCAGGAAGTGCCGCAAACGGAAACCACACCGTTTTACCCGCGCTCTCCGTACGCCGTTGCCAAGCAGTACGCGTTCTGGATCGTTAAAAACTATCGCGAGGCCTACGGATTGCACGCCAGCAACGGAATCCTTTTTAATCACGAATCGCCCCGGCGCGGCGAAACGTTTGTTACACGTAAAATCACGATGGCGGCGGCACGCATTTCGCGCGGTCTGCAGAAATGTCTCTACATGGGAAATATCAATGCGCTGCGCGACTGGGGTTACGCGCCGGATTATGTCGAGATGATGTGGATGATGCTCCAGCAGGCGACGCCGGATGATTATGTCGTTGCCACCAACGAAATGCACACCGTCCGGGAGTTCATCGAAAAATCTTTCGGTCACGTCGGCATCAAAGTCGTGTGGGAAGGCGCAGGAGTCAAAGAGGTCGGAAAAAACAAGGCCACCGGCGATATCATTGTTCGCATGGACGAGCGCTATTATCGTCCGGCAGAAGTTGAACAGCTGCTTGGCAACCCGGCCAAAGCCAAAAAGCAGCTCGGCTGGGAGCCTAAAGTGAAATTTGAAGCACTCGTGAAGATCATGACCGAAGGCGATCTCCGCCTGCTGGACGGCGAAAGTTATCACAAAGGATTTTGAGATAGGTTTGGGGTTGGCGGTTTGAAGTTCGCAGTTTCTCCCAGCTTCGAACCCGAAACACCAAACCTCAACCGAGCCGCAGGCGAGCTGGGCACGACAAATGTCGGGCAGTGAAGCGGCAAACTCCAAACTCCCCCTGACCCGAATACATCATGAGCGATTACAAAGATTTAGAAGTTTGGCAAAAGGCGATAGCGGTCGTTGCTGAGATATATCGCCTCACCTCTTCATTTCCGGAATCTGAAAAATTCGGCATCACGAACCAAATGCGTCGCGCTGCTGTCAGTATTCCTTCAAATATTGCGGAAGGCAGTGCTCGTCATCACGCCAAAGATTTTATCCATTTTTTGCGGATTGCTGACGGATCTGCGGCAGAGCTTGAGACGCAGATAATAATCAGCGTGAGTCTTAGCTTTTTAAACGATCCAACGCCACTTACTCACGAAATTACAGTGGTTCGCCGGATGTTGGCGGCACTAATAAAATCATTAATGAAGTGACCTGTTATGAATCTTCAAACTTCAAACTCCAAACCTCAAACCTCAATCCCGCGCTCCGCGCGGGTCTACATCGCCGGCCACCTGGGGCTGGTCGGCGGCGGAATCTGGCGGGCCTTCCAGCGGCGCGGCTATACGAATCTGCTGGGCCGCTCGATTGACGAGCTGGATCTGATCAACCAGTCGGCGGTTGAAGAATTTTTCGCCAAAGAAAAACCGGAGTATGTGGTTCTGGTCGCGGCGAAAGTCGGCGGGATTCATGCCAACAACGTCTATCGCGGACAGTTTATCTACGAAAACCTCATGATCGAACTGAATGTCATTCATGCGGCCCATAAGCATGGGGTAAAAAAACTGCTATTCCTCGGGTCGAGCTGCATCTATCCGAAAATGGCGCCGCAACCGATCAAAGAAGAAGCGCTGCTGACCGGACCTCTTGAACCGACCAATGAACCGTATGCGATTGCCAAAATTGCCGGTATCCGGCTGTGCGATGCCTACAATCGTCAATACGGCACCAACTTTATTTCCGCGATGCCGACCAATATGTACGGCCCCGGCGACAACTATCATCCGGAAAACTCTCACGTTCTCCCGGCGTTGATTCGCCGGTTCCATGAGGCCAAACAAAGCGGCGCCAAAGAAGTGGTCTGCTGGGGAACCGGCACGCCCCTGCGTGAATTTTTATACAGCGACGACCTTGCAGAGGCGTGCGTATTTCTTGTCGAAAAGGCGGATTACAACGACATGGCGTTCACTGATGAGTCAGGCACTGTTCAGTCGCACATCAACGTCGGGTCGGGAAAAGAAGTCACCATTAAAGAGTTGGCCGAAACGGTTAAAGAAGTGGTCGGATTCAAGGGCGGGATTGTCTGGGACGCATCGAAACCGGACGGAACTCCGCGTAAACTCATGGATTCATCCCGCATCAATGCGCTCGGCTGGAAACCGCAGGTCACGCTTAAAGATGGTCTTACCCGCGCCTATGCCGATTTCCTTGCGCGCTACTGAAACTCCGGCATGAGAAACGTTTTAGTCATTGGACACAAAGGACAGCTTGGTACGGACTGTATGTCGGTACTGGGCGGGAAGGCGGCCGGTATTGATTTGCCGGAGATGGACATTACGAACCGTCTTCAATGTCTTGGGAAACTTGATGGTTTGCGGCCTGCTGTAATCATCAACTGTGCGGCCTACACCGCCGTCGATGCCTGCGAGTCCGATCCGGCCTGCTGGAAAGTCAATGCAGACGGCCCCAAACATCTTTCTGAATGGACGGCGGCAAACCGTGCATTTCTGATCCATGTTTCAACAGACTACGTGTTCAGCGGAGAAAAACCGCTGTTTGAGAGTTACTGCGAACAGGATATTCCGGCGCCGGTTTCCGAGTATGGAAAATCCAAGCTCGCTGGTGAGCGGGCGATTCTTGAGGGCGGGGCAGACGCGGCGATTTTACGGACGGCCTGGCTGTACGGCGCGCACGGTAAGAATTTTCTAAAGACCATGTTGCGGCTGGCGCTGCAAAATCCGGAACGCGAAATCCGTGTCGTAAACGATCAGTTTGGATCTCCGACCTGGTCGCATACGCTGGCGCGACAGATCGCGGCGGTTGTTGAAGCCAAAGCGGCCGGTGTTTTCCACGCCACCTCCGAAGGCTGCTGTTCATGGTTCGATCTGGCGTCCCGTTTCCTGAGCTTAATGGGCGTACCACACCGGATTGCGCCCTGCACGACGGCGGAATATCCGACCCCCGCTCGCCGCCCGGCGAATTCAATTCTGGAAAATTCGGCACTGAAGCAAAAGCACCTCAACCTTTTTGCAAGCTGGGAAATCGAGCTGGTGCATTTCGTGAAAGAAAACCGCGCTGCGCTTTTGAGCGAAATGCAGGGGTTGATGGGTTGCTGAGTTGATCGTTGATAAGGGAGTCTTCTCTAACAACTTAACAACTATCATTCATCAACTAAAATTGGAGTGAAACGAAGATGAAGCGATTTTTGGTCACCGGCGGTGCAGGTTTTATCGGTTCAGCGGTTTGCCGCTATCTGGTAAAAGAAAAAGGCGTCAGCGTGCTGAACGTCGACAAGCTGACTTACGCGGGCAATACGGCCTCGCTGAAGGAAATTGCTCAAAGCCCGCTTTACCGGTTTGCGCAGGCGGACATTTGCGACAGGGAAAGAATCTCCGCGCTGTTTTCTGAATTCCAACCGGACGCCGTGATGCACTTGGCGGCGGAATCCCATGTGGATCGTTCTATTGACGGCCCGGCGGCGTTTATCGAAACCAATATTGTCGGCACCTATAACATGCTGGCTTGTGCCCTCGACTACTGGCGAGCCCTTCCTGCTTCCCCTAACAACCAACAACCAACAACTAACAACTGTCAGTTGCCTTTAGCAACTGACTTCCGCTTCCATCACATTTCTACAGATGAAGTTTACGGCTCACTGGGGGCTGAAGGATTGTTTGAAGAGACGACGCCGTATGATCCGCGCTCGCCGTATTCAGCAAGCAAAGCTTCCAGCGATCATTTGGTCATGGCTTGGCATCACACCTACGGACTGCCGACGGTCGTTACAAACTGCTCGAACAACTACGGCCCGTATCATTTCCCGGAAAAATTGATTCCGCTGGTGATTCTGAATGCCCTGGATCAAAAGCCGCTTCCGGTGTACGGAAAGGGCGACAACATTCGCGACTGGCTCTATGTGGAAGATCATGCCCGGGCGCTGGTGCTGGCGGTCGAAAAAGGCGTTCCCGGAGAAACCTATAACGTTGGCGGACGGAACGAGCGGACCAATCTCGAGGTGGTTGAAACAATCTGCAGAATTCTGGACGAACTGAAGCCGCGCCAAAGGGGAGCCTATAAGGATTTGATCACGTTTGTGAAAGACCGTCCCGGCCACGACCAGCGCTATGCGATCGACGCAACCAAGCTTGAAACGGAGCTCGGCTGGCGTGCACTGGAAGATTTCGACAGCGGTATTCGCCGCACCGTCCAGTGGTATCTGGATAATGAGTGGTGGTGGGGTCCGATCCGTTCCGGCCGCTACGCGGGGGAGCGATTAGGCAAAGCCTAAGCGCGGTTGATAAGTTGCTAAATGATAGTTGATGAGGAGCACGGCTGGGGCCGCGAATCAAAAAATGATGAGTTGTTGAGTTGATAGGGTTGCGACATTACTGCTGGATCAAGTCGCATCGCCTGATTATGGGCTATACCTGCCTGACAACAACCAACATTCATCAACTGAGCAAAATCGAGGATTTTACATGGGGGAGCTGAAAACATTCGAAACGCTGGAGTGCTATAAGCTGGCTCGTGAATTGCGCAAAGCGGTTTCAAAATTTTGCAAGGTTTTGCCTCGAGAAGAGGAATATCGACTTAAAGATCAAACCCTACGTTCATCACGATCCATCACGGCAAACATATCCGAGGGATACGGCCGGCATCACCATCAGGAGAATTTGCAATTTTGCAGAACCGCCCGCGGATCATTGACAGAAACTTTGGATCATCTGAACACGGCGCAAGATGAAGAGTATTTGACTGACGAACAATATGCGACGCTCCGTCAGCTCCTAGAAGAAGCATGGAAAGTACTTAACGGCTATATTGCTTACTTACAGAAGTGCGCGGTCTCGGGGGTTCCTCATCAACCTGGCAACTATCATTCATCAACTAAATCGGAGTGAAACGACTATGCGAAAAGGCATCATTTTAGCTGGCGGTTCCGGAACCCGGCTTCACCCGTTAACGACCGTGATCAGTAAGCAGATGTTGCCTATTTACGACAAACCGATGATTTATTATCCGCTTTCCACACTGATGCTGGCTGGAATACGCGACATCCTGATCATCAGCACGCCGCACGATCTTCCGCTGTTTAAACGGCTCCTCGGCGACGGTTCCCGGATCGGAGTGAATTTTTCGTATGTAGAGCAACCGAGCCCTGACGGCCTGCCGCAGGCTTTTATTCTGGGTGAGGAGTTTATCGGGGACGACGATGTCACCCTGATTTTAGGAGATAATATTTTTTACGGATATAATTTCCCGGAGATGCTTAGAGAAGCCGGAACAGGCAAAGGGGCAACGGTATTTGCGTATCCGGTGCGAGACCCCGAGCGGTATGGGGTCGTTGAGTTTGATAAAAATAACAAGGCGGTTTCTCTGGAGGAAAAACCCGCGGCACCGCGTTCGAAACACGCGGTGACGGGGCTCTACTTTTTTGACAACAACGTGGTCCATATTGCCAAAGGACTGAAGCCCTCTGCACGCGGCGAGCTGGAAATTCTCGATACAGTACGGCCCTATCTGACGGCAGGGACTTTGCGGGTGCAGGAGCTTGGCCGCGGATTCGCTTGGCTGGACACCGGCACACACGATTCATTGCTGGAGGCAGGGGCCTTTGTCGAGACGCTGGAAAAACGGCAGGGACTGAAGATCTCCTGTATTGAAGAAATTGCCTGGCGCAAAGGCATGATCTCAAAGGTTCAGTTAAAAGCTCTGGGACAGCAAATGAGCAAGAATGAATACGGGCAATATCTGCTTCGGCTCGCAGCCGAAGAGAGTTGATGGTTGCTGAGTTGATCGTTGATAAGGAACCCCAAAAACTAACATTTATTTCCCCTAAACCCCCAACAACTGACATTTATCAACCTATCAACTCATTCGGCGAAGCCGACCCCAACAACTCATCAACCATCATTTATCAACTGATTTAAACGAAGGTTTAATCATGAAGAGAATCTTAGTAACTGGCGGCGCCGGATTTATTGGTTCACATATCGTGGAGGCTTTGGTTGAACAGGGCTGCGAAGTGGTCGTACTCGACAATCTCTCGTCCGGGCATCTTGAAAATCTGGCAGAGGTTGCGAATCGCATCGAATTCATCGACGGCGATATCCGCGATCCAGCAATCTGTCTAAAAGCGGCGCAAGGATGTGGCGGGATTTTTCATGAAGCGGCGCTGGTTTCCGTCCCGGATTCGATTAACCGCCCTCGCGATAACCACGACATCAACATCACCGGAACGCTCAACGTACTCGAAGCGGCGCGAGCGCAGCGAGTAAAGCGAGTGGTGTTCGCCAGCTCGGCGGCGATTTACGGAGACAACCCTGAACTGCCCAAGCGGGAGACGATGCTGCCGGAACCGAAGAGCCCGTATGCCCTGGCCAAGCTGACTGGAGAGTATTATCTGAAAGTCTATGCCGAATGCTTCGGTCTCGAAACCGTGGCTCTGCGCTACTTCAATGTATTCGGCCTGCGGCAGGATCCGTCGTCCATGTACTCCGGCGTTATTTCCATTTTCTCGGAGCGGATCAAAAAAGGATTGCCGATCACGATTTACGGCGACGGCCAACAGACCCGGGACTTCGTCAACGTCGCTGATGTCGTTCAAGCCAACCTCCTCGCAATGAGTGTTCGGATATCCTCGGACAACCCCAAACCCCAAACTCCAAAAGTTCAATCGCTCATCCCCCCTCATCAACTAACAACCGACAACAATCAACTGAGCAGCGGCAACTTTGTTGCGCTGAACGTCGCAACCGGCCGCCAAACCTCGCTCCTCGACCTCATAGCCGTTCTCGGTGAACTCTGTAGTAAAAGACCCGAAGTTCGCTTTGCCGCCGCTCGCGCCGGCGACATCAAGCACTCGCTGGCCGACATTTCTCAAATCCTGAACTTTCTCGGGTACACGCCCGGCGTCGGACTTAAAGATGGTTTGAACCGATTAATGGCTATTCAATATTGATTGTCGGAACTGAATATTGAAAATTGATTATTGAATATTGACTTTCAAATGTTTACCGGACGCCAGGGAAATGAAGTCGTTTTTAATAGAATATCCATGACATAGAAAGAGGGAAGGTCGGCATGAATTTCGGTATATATATTCTTACATATCCTGGGGATTTTCATCTCTCTACCGCATTGGTGAAGAGTCTGCAGTTTTTCGCTCCCGACATTCCCATTATGATCATCCCCGGTGACAACTTCAATTTAGAGGATCATCCTTTCCGAAACATACCGATTATGAAGGATCCTGGCGGTTTCTGGTCAAAGATGAAGTATATCGACCGCAAGTTTTGGGCTTACGCCGGTCCGTTTGATCGCTTTCTTTATCTGGATGGAGATGTACTCTGCATTCGCTCGTTCGAAAGCCTTCTTCAGCGGATTAAAGCAGAAATCGGCGCCTTTCTATATGTTGCGCACATGCCGGAGATTTTTGAGGTTCAGCACAAAACAGAAACGCAGATTGCGCAGATAAAGGAAACAAACAAAAAGCGAGTGCTGGAAGGCCAGCTGGGTGTCCCGGAAAGGATAAAACGCTTCGATCCGGATTATCGTTTTAATGAACACTATGCATTCAATGCGGGACTCATCGCCTCTTCAACATCGACTTTGCGCGAAAAAGATTTTGAAGAGCTGCATGCAAAGGAAAAGGCATTTTTTGATGAGGACATCGGCTGCGAATTTTCATGGAAGAGCCACGCGTTATTTTTTGCGGACCAGGGGCGGATTAATTACCTTTCCGTGAAGAAAAACATTCCCGTAAAATCGACCGGCCCTGATTCAATAGGTAGATGGGGTGGCGCGGCCACTGATTTAACGCTTGATGATTGTCTGGCCGGCAGGGCGCCCTATAGCTTCATTCATTGGGCGGGCTGCCCCCGGCCGTCCGGCACGCTGTTTAATGAGGGGGGGCTGTTTAAGATTTATGCGCGGTCATATGGACCATCACTTAAATACACATGTAAAACTCGGGAGGTTCCATGTCTCAGCCTTTGGCGGCATTTCTGCGATCCTGTTATTGTCCAGCAGATGAGGGCCGGTAATTACAACAAAGAAATGCGTCAAATCCTGCGGTATTACTCGGGCGGAATCAGACGATTGGTTCGTCCCGTATACCATTCGCTAAAAAATATTTGTACAAATAAATAAAATATCACTGGTGTCCGGTAAACATTTGAAAGTCTAGACTGCTCCCGGATCGGGGGTGAAGTTTCCCTATGTGGAGACATTGGGAAAACGACTGGGACTGAAAATTTTCGGCATTGAAGATGTCGCCTGGCGCAAAAGGTTTATCTCAAAGGGTCAGTTGAAAACTTTGGGACAACAAATGAGCAAGAATGAGTATGGACAGTATCTTCTGCTCTTGGCGCAGGAAGCCAGCAGATCAAAACAGGAGAGGAATTCATGACAACCAATAGCCTAGAGGGTCGCTACGATACAGAAATGCCCGCAGCCGGAGCGGTTTTTGAAAACAGCTTCATGTCGCTCGGGCTGGAAGATCTAATCAGCCATTGCGATCACTATGAGATCGTGGATTATTTTAGAAAATGGATTCCGGATCATCAACCCGTACTGGAGGCTGGATGCGGTTCCGGGCGGTGGGTCGGCTGGTTTGTAAAAAATGGCTGGCAGGCGGCGGGATTGGACTGGAGTGAAGCCTGTTGTGAGCGCGCCCGCAAACTGATCCCGCAGGCCCGGTTTGTGGCGGGAGATATGCGCGACATGCCGTTTGCGGATGGCGAGTTTGGATCGATTGTTTCATTGGGCGCGGTGGAACATTCTGCCGAGGGGCCTCTACGGTCTCTTAAAGAATATCGCCGCGTGCTACGCTCTGGTGGAATTGCCATCATTACCGTGCCGTATCTTAGCCTAGCCAGAAGGTGGAGCCATGTGGCGGGCCTGCCGGCCCTGATTATTAAGCGAAGCAATCTCATACGAACTCTGCTGGGTAAGAAAAAAGGTGCCAGGACGATTCGTGAAGCCAAGGCAGAAACCAATCCTGACTATTCGGCGGAATTTGTGATGACTGAAAAGGGCTGGGAATTTTACCAGTATCATTTCACAAAGCCGCAGATGCGCGACTGTTTGGCGGATGCAGGCCTTGAAATCACCGAAGAATTTGTTGAGTTTGGGGACGAGGGAATTTTGCATAATTTTGGTCGTATCGCCGGGAAATATAATTTTGCGCAAAGCAAGGTGGAATTGTCCCTCGTGGGCAGACTGTTGCGTAATTTTTTACCGATTGGAACCTGCGGTCATATGCTTTGCTATCTTGTGAAAAAGCCATAGATATCAAATCGAGGAACGTATTTTCAGGAGGCAGGAGTTTCCAAGGTTTGGACCCGAGCGCGCCGAGCGCATATTAAAATTGTATGATTTCCTCAAAAAAAATCTTTATTAACACGATGGCCACCTATGCCCGCAGTATTTTGTCTGCCGGGTTGGCGCTGTTCAGTAGTCGGTGGGTATTGCAGGCTCTGGGTGCATCCGATTACGGGCTGTTCAGCGTGGTCGGCGCTATAATCGTTTTCATTACCTTCCTGAACGGGAATATGGCAGCCAGTGCGGCTCGCCATTTGGCCTTCGCAATTGGGCGGGGAGAGTCTGATGAAGCTAATAAATGGTTTAACACGGCGCTGGGTATTCATCTTCTTCTGCCGACAGTATTGGTCCTGATCGGATTGCCAATTGGAGAATACTGTATTCGCGAAGTATTCACCATTCCAGCGGAGCGGATTGGTGTATGTATTTGGGTTTTTCGCATATCGTTGATTGTGGCCTTTGTGAATATGTTGGCTACGCCTTATATGGCCATGTTCAATGCCAAACAGCATTTTTCCGAAGCTGCTGTCTGGGGTGTGTTTTTGTCGGTTTATAATTTCCTTCTAGCTTATACATTAACGAAACTGTCAGGTGATTTGTTGTTGGGTTACGCTGGGTTTGGAATGTTAGGACAGATATTGTTTCTTGGAATTCAAATTGCCCGGGCCCGAATACTTTTCCCGGAGTGTCGCTGCCGTTTGGCATATTGGTTCAACCGGAAGCGGTTTGCTGAGTTGTTCACTTTTGCCGCATGGAGTCTCTTTGGTACACTCGGGTTTATTTTGCGTACGCAGGGATCCTCCATTCTGATCAACCTGTTTTTCGGAACCAAAATGAATGCTGCCTTTGGTATCGGTAGTACCGTATCCAATCAGGCCTCAACCTTTTCGACGGCGTTGCGTGGGGCGTTGGCACCCGAAATTACCGCTAGCGAAGGGCGGGGAGAGCGTGACCGAGTCATTAATCTGGCGATGCGGGCCTGCAAATTCAGCGTGTTGTTGATTATGCTGTTCGCGATCCCCCTCTTGGTTGAAATGAAATATGTGCTTGTTCTCTGGTTGCGCGAACCGCCGCCCTATACAACCGTGTTCTGCTGTTTGATGCTGAGCGAACTTCTTATTGATGCATTGACTATTGGACATATGCTGGCTGTAAATGCTTCCGGGAAAATTGCTGCTTATCAGACTGTTTTAGGTACGATGAATGCCCTAGCTCTGCCGCTGGCTTGGATTTTTCTAAAGCTGGGGAATCCTCCGGCTTACGTTGGAGTCGCCGCATTGATTGCAACCAGCCTGATTATGATTGGCCGGTTGCTGTTTGCGCGGCATCAGATCGGCATGACGACATGGCGATGGGCTCGCGAAGTGTTTCTGCCCTGCGTTGTAGCAGGATTGGGCTCAGCAGGAGCCGCAGCAATATGGCAGTTGTGGATGCCCGCGTCGCTGCTTCGGCTCTTTGTTTCTTCCGGCGCGAGCTTTTGTGCGATAGGCCTGCTGGGTTGGTTTTTGGTTCTGAGTCCGCAAGAGAGGGCGTTCCTTTTGCAAAAAATCGCTAGGCGGCTTTCTTTTTGAAAAAAGCCGATTCGGAGATGCGGTATGATTGAAATTAAAAATAAAGAGCAGTGTAACGGCTGTTGCGCCTGCATGAATATCTGTCCGGTGCAATGCATCTCGATGGAACGTGATGCGGAAGGATTCTGGTATCCCTGTATCGATAAGAGTTCGTGCACGGACTGTGGGCAGTGCGATGCTATCTGCCCGGAACTGCGTAAAACCGTCTGTCAGGGGAGCCGGGCGGAAATTCCTGAGGTGATGGCGGCGTGGAATACCGATGAACTTATCCGTAAAGACAGCACCTCCGGCGGCGTGTTTTCCGCTCTGGCGCAACATTGCTGGCGGCAGAGCGGGCGGGTGGCAGGGGCTCTCTATCTTGATGATCATACGGTTGAACACCGGCTGGTTTCCTGCCCCTCCCGGATCGATGAATTACGCAGCTCTAAATATCTACAGAGCTATATTGGGGAGCTTTATAAAGAAATTCAGCAGGCGCTTCGTGGCGGACAAAAAGTGCTTATGTGTGGCACGCCCTGTCAGGTCGCCGGATTATATGCGCTACTGGGTTGCGATGATCCGAACCTGATAACGTGCGATTTTATATGTCGGGGGGTGAATTCGCCGAAAGTTTTTAAATCGTACATGGCCATGCTGGAAAGCCGTTACGGGGCCAAAGCAGTGCGTATAAAATTTAAAAACAAAACCTATGGATGGCACCGGTTCTCTACTCGCATTGATTTTGCAAACGGGAAGACCTATATCGAAGATCGGCATCACGATGTATTTATGCAGGGCTATCTGGCCCATAACGCCTACATGCGGCCTTGCTGTCACACCTGTTCTTTTAAGGGACTTCCCCGGTATGGCGACATTACGCTGGCGGATTTCTGGGGGATTGAAAAGAAACATCCTGAATTGGACAACGACACCGGTACGTCGCTGGTATTTTTGAATTCGGAGAAAGGACGGATTTTTTTTAAAGAGGCAGGCGATCTGCTTTATTCTAAAGAATGTTCTCTTTCGGATGCGGAAGAAGGCAACCCATGTTTATTTAGGGCGCCTTTAATTGGCCTGTCTCGGAGCGCATTTTTTAGTGACATAGACAGATTGCCGTTTGACGTTTTGTGCAAAAAACATTTCCCAAACCCGGAAGGGTATCTAAAAAATACCGCACGCAAAGCACTCCGGGCTCTTCGACTGGCGAGATTGGTTTTCCGGAACATTGGATTATCTCTGCCTTCATGGCAGCAGTTTGTGCAAATTAATCTGGTCAGGAAAAACACCAGAGCAAATCTACTTCATTCGGCCATGTTGATCCCAGCGCGATTTAGCCGTATTGTGCTCCACCGAAGCGCAAAATTAATTTGTCAGGGGAAGTTTATTCTGGGAGCTAAAGAGAACCTCAAATCAACCGTGGAAACGCGGCTTTCTTTGGGAAAAGGCTCAGTCTTCACCGTGAAAGGTGATTTCACCTGTGCCTGCGGGTCTGATATCCGTGTTTTTGACGGCGGAGAATTGACATTGCACGGCGGGTATTGCACCGCGGGGGTTCAGATTGTATGTGCTAAAAAGATAACCATCGGCAAAGGGTGTGCCATAGCGCGGGATGTCATTGTCCGGGATACCGATGCCCACCGGCTATTGAACTGTGATCATGAAATGACACAGGAGATTTTTATTGGGAGTCATGTGTGGATCGGCAATCGCGCCATGGTTATGAAGGGTGTTTCAATTGGCGATGGTGCGGTGATTGCTGCCGGGTCAGTGGTTACTAAAAATGTACCACCCAAATGTCTGGTTGCGGGGATCCCAGCGAAAGTGATCCGTGAACAGGTCGAGTGGAAATAAGGGTTGAAAGTAGACGGTTGTATGGAATGCAGGGTTCTAAATAATGGCGTGAAGATGCCGGTGGTAGGCATGGGGACCTGGCCGCTAAACGGCCTGAAGCTGGCATTGCTGGTGCGCATGGCGGCACGGCTTGGCTATCGGCATTTTGATGCCGCATCCGCTTATCAGAATGAAAAGTGGCTGGGAAGGGGCATCCGTTTCTCGGGGGTGAAAAGGGAACATCTGTGGATTACCACGAAATTGAGTAATCATGAACAGAGAATCGGCAATATCCGGAAAGCTTTTGAAAATAGTTTAAAGCGGCTAGAGCTGGACTATGTAGATTTATATCTTATGCACTGGCCGAATCCGGAGACTTATCTGGCTTCATGGGCGGGGATGGAGGCGGTTTACAAAGAAGGTTTTGCCCGGGCGATCGGCGTATGCAACTTCCATCAGCACCATTTGGAAAAATTAATGGACGTTGCAGAGATTGTTCCCGCAGTAAATCAGGTTGAGCTTCATCCTTTGTTGTCGCAACGGTCTCTGACTGTCTATTGCAAGGGACTTGGCATCCAGATGGAGGCTTATTCGCCGGTCGCCCGAATGCACGAACGGCTGATATCAAATCCTTGCCTTGCGGGCATGGCCCTGCGGTACGGAAAAACCGTGCCGCAAGTTATTTTGCGTTGGGATTATCAGCACGGGATTGTTTCTGTTCCCAAGTCAGCAAGCACGGTTCGTTTAAAGGAAAACATCAGCATCTTTGACTTCTGCTTGGCCGAGGAGGAAATGGGTCAGATTGATCAAATGAACGAAAATTTCAGAGTGCGTCACAATCCGGACAACTGCGATTTTTCCAAACTTTGAACCCCTGCAGGGATAAGCAAATGAAAATCGGGATAACAACCTTCCAATGGTCGGAAAATTACGGGGCCGTGCTGCAGGCGCACGCTCTTCAATCCTTTTTGCGGGAACGGAACCACGATGTGCAAATTGTGGATTATCGCGTCGCCGTACCGGTCTCGTGGCTTCGCAAATGGCTGGCTAAGACGCCGCGCGGCTGTTTCCAAAAATGGGAGGCGGTCTATAAAACGCACCTTTTTGAACAGTTCCGGAAAAAATATCTGAAGCGCACGGCGGAAGTTTTCCGTTCGGCCGCTGAACTTCGCCGGATCGCCGACCGCTTTGATCTGCTGATTACCGGCAGCGATCAGGTATGGAATCCGCAGTGGCTTGAGCAGGTTGACGGCTTGTGCGATCTTTTTTTTCTCTCCTTTGCCGAGCCGCAGACCCGCCGGATTTCCTACGCCGCCAGTTTCGGTCATGCCGGAACCTCCACAATGAAAAAAGAGTGGGTGGAAATCGTCGGTGAAAAACTGAAGCAGATGGATGCGATCAGCGTGCGGGAGCCCTCTGGAGTGAGTCTGGTGCGCGATTTGTGCGGACGGACAGGTGCGGTTCATGTCGTGGATCCGACGCTGTTGCTGGAGCGGAGTCATTACGAAAAAATTGCAGGGGCGGCTGATGTCAGGGGGAAATATCTGTTCAGTTACATGCTTCATGGGCTGGAACAGGATGCCGATGGTGTGGTCGCAGAGATCGCCGGAGCCTTGAATTTGAAAGTCGTTAAATGCGATGCGCATAAAACAGAGCTTCATCAGGGCTTTACACTGCCTTCGCCTAGCGGATGGCTTCGGCAGATTCGCGATGCCGATTTCGTGGTCACCAATTCCTTCCATGGCGCAGTCTTCTGTCTGTTGTTCAATATCCCGTTCGTCGTGTTGCTGATCCAGGGACCCACTAGCCCCATGAATTCCCGGATTACGGAATTGCTGACGGCCGTTGGTTTAGAAAACCGGATTGCCGGTTCCGGCGGGTCGCCAATTCCCGGGCTTCTGGATGAACCCATTGATTGGAACGGCGTTCACCGGCAAATTGCTCTAATGAAAACGCGTGCTGCTGATTTTTTAAACACACAACTGTTCGCGGTTTCCAAACAACAAATATCGAATATCCAATAACGGAATTATGAACGCAGTTTTTTACGGATTTCAATTTCCCCATCACGGGCAGTTTTCCGCCTTTTCGGCTCTGAGTAGCGCTCTCGCAGATCAAGGGGTTGTGGTGCGCAAATTTCCTTTGCTCAATATCCCTTCGTATATTCCGGGACGTATTTGCGGAATGATGACCAGTGGCTGGTTTCGCGCACAGGAAACTCGGCTGAAGTCGGCGTTCAGTCGCGGTGATCTTGTGCACTATTTTTTCCCCGAGAATTCGCTTTTTCAGGCTCCGAAGTGGAAGAAAAACGGCTCACTGGTGCTGAGTTGCCATCAGCCGATTGAGCAGCTGGCCGAACTCCGGCGCCAGGGTGCTCTTCCTCATTTTTTTAAAGGGTTGGAGGCGGCAGATGCCGTGGTGCTGATGGCTTCCTGTGAATTGGATGCCTACCGAGAGCTGGCTCCGAACGCGGAGGTGCTGTGTATTCCGCACGGGGTGGATACGGATTTTTTCTGTCCCGGAGCCGCCAGAGAAGAGGGTAGACAGTTCCGTATTCTAACCGTCGGCAACTGGCTTCGGGATTACGATTTGTGGGCGCAAGTGGTGGGCCGGGTTTCGGTGACGAGTCCAGATGTCGAATTTTCGGTGCTGGCCAATCCTGACCAACTGGCCGCCGCGTTAGCGAATCTTAAATCCGGTCGGGGTAAAGTTCGCGTTTTGCAGGGGATAAGCGATGAGCAGCTTCGGGATGAATACCGGCACGCTGATCTTATTTTCATCCCCTTGACGAACGCATGGGCCAACAACGCGCTTCTCGAAGGAATGTCTTGCGGGCGACCGGTGGTCGCAACGGATCTGCCGGCTATTCGTGAATATGCCGGTGATGCGGTTCGTTTTATCGAAAAAGGCGAAGTGGATGCGGCGGTGGATGCGATTATTGAGTTGCGACGGGCCGGAGATGAACGGGAGTTGATGGGTCGGCAAGCTCGTATTCGTATGGAAAATCAGTTTTCATGGAGACATATTGCCAAGCAATATTTGCACTTGTACGCAGAGTTGGCCGTTTGCTGTGCCGGAGAGATTCGTTCGGCACAAACCGATTTGAATAAAGGGGAGTCCAGGTGTCCATAGAAAATAATAAACTAACAATTGCCGGGTTTGGATTCTTCCTGATTTGTGCGGCGCTTTACATGACTGTTCAGTTCATGTCGGGTATTAATTTCGTCACTCTTGCAAAAGCCGCCGTTTTGTTTTCGCCGCTTTTGCTGGCAGGATTTCTTGCGCTCAAATCGCATTGGCTGAGTTTTACGCTGGGGTGTATTCCTCTGGTAAGCACGGAGCTAATATCCATTCCCATGTTCGATAAGCTTAGCCCGCTCATGCTCATAGTCATGTTGGTTTTCTTTTTTTCTCTGGGACTTAAAATCATTCGCGGTGACAGATCCGCTGTGTTTGACACTCGTGAAGCCAAAGCCATGCTTTTTGTTGGGATTGTTATAACGGGCTGGTTTATCTATCAGCGTCCGAGTGCTTTTCGGCTTGGATCGAGCTCTGGAGGATTGCTTGGCGCACTCCATGCCCTATTGGCGGTGTATGCTTTTTGGAGTATGTCGTATATTATTAAAGGCCAGTTTGATGCCAAGAGCGTTTTTCGCACGCTGGTTAAAATTGCGGCGTTTGTGTGGGTTTTTGTATGCGGCTCCCAGTTTTTAAGAGGCGGGTTCAGTATGTACCTTTTTGAGCGCGCATCTTGGATGTTTTTCCCATTACTGTTGGTGCTGATTTTTCATGGCGAGCAGAACGGGAAAATCCGTGGTTCAGGGCTTCGATTCTTTATTATTTTCACCTTTCTGCCGATGGCGGTATTTTCGGCCTACCGTAGCCGCCCCATTTTCTTTTTGGCTACAGTTGCTGTTGTGTCTTTTTTTTACGGAAAAATGAAACGCACGTTTTTGGTTGTATTGATTGTTCTGACGATAGGCTTAGTCGCTCTTATTTCTATTAAGGGTGAAGTACCGGTGCGGTTAATACGTCCCTTGAGTCTAATTATGCCCGGGCTCACTTTTTCAGGCAACGAAGCCATCCAGATGGATATTTCCGGGGAGACGGGCTGGAAATCGGACTTTCGCGGGAAAATGTATAAAATGACTTGGGAAAAAGTCATAAGAAGCCCCTTGCTGGGGTATGGAGCCAAACTGGATTTGCAGGAAATGGTGAGCCTCTATCTGCTGACAAATCAGGAAGAAGGCTTAAATGAAATGCTGGTAATGAGTGGAAGTTCGCACAATCTTGTATTGTCAATAATGGTCTCTTATGGAGTTCCGGCGGCGCTTGCTTTTATTTACGCCTACACGATGCTTCTGGGCCATTTTATGCAGGGCATTCGTCGGATGGAAAATTCCTATCTTAAAATGCTCTGTGTGGCCATATGCGGAATGATGGTCGGCAGTACCGGGCAGGCGCTGATGAATGGGGGCCCGATTGACCTGCTGGTTCTTTCTGTCCCGCTTGGTATTATGAATGGATTGATGCGTCGTGCTGAGTGGCCGCGCGAGGCAAGACAGAAGAATTTTATTGTCCGGGGGTCTTCTTCTCGTTTCAAGGCTCTGGCGGTTCGACCTTAATCAAAATAGATTTAGATATCAGAAGCCAGATGTAAGCAGTCAATCTGAACCGAATATCGAATAACCAATAACGAATCACGGAATCTCATGAATCCAGAAAAAACCAGAGTCGCAGTGTTGGGGCCTGTTTCATCCATCCATCTTAAGCCGTATATTAAAGAATATGCGGAAGATGCGTCTGCGCCGATCACATCGGGTGGGACAAATATCGCTAATCTCGTGGTTGAGCGGCTCAGGAGAGGCTGGCCGACCGATATCATTACGATAAGTCCGCAGCACGGAACGAAGGGTTTAATCCAAAAGTGGGGAAACGGAGCCGGACGGCTTTGGATTTTGCAAAGTCAAGATATGCGATTTTGTGCCACGCGAGGATTTCCCGGCGAGACAAGTATCTTACACAAAGTCTTTCAGCAGGCGAAGCCGGACGTTATCCATGCAAACTGGAGCTATGAGTACGGTTGGGCGGCGTTAAACCAAACAGCAATTCCGGTGGTTTTTACCCCGCATGACCATGCCGACCGAATATTAAAACAACTGGGCTGGCGGTATTTTCCGCGATGGATGATCACACAACGCTGTTATCGTAAAGCCGTGCAGATAACGGCTCCATCTCCGGCAGTGGCTGTTTATGGATCGTGCCGTTCAGGCCGTCCGGTGACAGTTATCCCGAATCTTTTAACGGAGGAGTTCTTTGGGGACAGTTTTTCCAAGGTGAAACAAAGCCAGGCAGGTTTACGTATGATTAGCGCGCTGGACTGGTGCAGAATGAAAAACCCCAAAAATGCCTTGCGGGCATTTCAGATTTTAAGACGGCAGTTTCCACAGGCGGAATATTTGATCGCCGGAACCGGGTTGAATCAGGGTGGGCCTGCTAACCAATGGGCGGCGGCACATGGTTGCGCGGGCGGCGTCAGGTTCCTTGGGCGGATTCCTTATGCGGAAATGCTGCCGCACATTGCCAGTGCGGATATTTTGCTGCATTCGTCGCTGGAAGAGTGCATGCCGGGGCCGGTGATTGAAGCTATGGCGCTCAAGGTTCCGGTAGTGGCCGCACGGGAGGCCAGCGGTTCGGAATGGCTGCTCGATGGCGGAATTTGCGGGCGGCTTTCCAGCGGACGGGATGTTGAAGCAATGGGCCAGAACCTTTTGCGAGCGGTGGAACAGAAAACGACCACCGCCGACATGGTGGAACGGGCCTATGCCAGAGCCCGCTATCTCAGCGGGCCTCAGACGGTGCTCGATGCCTACAATCTGGTTTATGAAGAGGCTCTTTCCGAGACGGGAAGGCAATAGACGGGACGTCAATATGGCAAAGTTTTTAATAACGGGTATCTCCGGTTTTGTCGGGCAGCATTTTATTGATTATCTTGAGGACAATAAGATCGAGGCGCAGATCATGGGTGTTGATCTGGAAGAAAATATCCCGGAGCGATCTTATACTTATGTGAGCCAGGGATTTAAAAAGATCGATTTGCTAAGTGGACAGGACATCGAACGGGTTTTGTTCGAGTTCAAGCCGGATTATGTGCTTCATCTTGCTTCGTATAGCAGTGTTGCGTTTAGCTGGAAAGAACCGGTGCAGAGTTTTCAAAATAACATGAATGTTTTTCTGAACTTGGTCGAAACGATTCGCCGTTTGGGGCTGAACACCCGGATGCTCTCCGTAGGGTCTTCCGAGTCGTACGGTAATATTAATCGCGACCATCTCCCTTTGGTTGAAGACTCTCCGCTTGATCCGGTCAGTCCGTATGCTGTCGCCCGGGTTTCTCAGGAGCTCCTTTCAAAAGTATACGCGAAAGCCTATGGGATTGATCTCATCATTACCCGTTCCTTTAATCACATCGGCCCGGGACAAAAAGATATTTTTGTGATCGCATCTTTCGCAAGGCAGATCATGGAACTAAAAAAACGTGGTGAAAAAAGAGGCGTGCTTACAACGGGCGACCTGGATATCGTGCGCGATTTTCTTGATGTGCGAGATGTTGTCAGGGCCTATTACCTCCTGTTAACCAGAGGGATAAAGGGGCGTGTTTACAATGTCTGTTCCGGTCAGGGGTGTGCCCTTCGGGAGTTAGTGGAATCAATGGCAGTTATTGCCGGAATCGAAATAACGACCAAACTCAACCCCGCTTTTGTCCGGCCGACCGATAACAAAATTATTATCGGTTCTAGCAAAAGGATTTACGATGAGCTTGGATGGATTCCGACTATTTCCTTGAGGCAGAGTCTTGAGGACATTTTGAATTATTGGGGACGGTCGGTTTAAAAAAGGCAATTTCCAATACAGGTCAAGGTTAACCCGAAAAGCTGTAATTCGGTGAAGGGATTTTGTGTTATTATGAAATCAGAAAAAAAATGTAAAAATAGAAGCGAAATAAGTGTCTTGATTACAGATACAACGCCAGCTTATTTGGCGTTTGGAGGCAAAGCAGTTCTTGCGGCGATGCTCAAAGAATTTATTTCAAAACAGGGGATGCGCGTAGAGTTTGACAAATGGTGGGATCCAACTCAAAACCCGGATATCGTACAGTTCTTCAGTATAACGGAAAGGGATACGGTGCAACGGGCAAAAGCGCGCGGCATTAAGGTCGTCCTGATGCTCCTTATGGATCATGTCACAAGCCGATCAAGGTTGCATCTGGCGTATCTCAAAGCGCGCAACAGCATGTTCAGGATGATTTGTCCGGCTATTGCAAAAAAAATATTTTATTGGAACGAGATAAACGATTTCGATGCAATTGTTTTCTTACATCAAGGTGATTGTATGGCTGCGCAGTTTTTGTATGGAGCTCGGAAAGAGCTTTGTCATGTTATCCCTCACGGGTGCGATGCGCTTAGATTGGAGCCGGCCCTCTGCAAGCCGGAGCTGGATTTGCCGGAAAAATACTTGGTTAGCGTTGGAACAATTTGCCAGCGTAAAAATTCCGTTTATCTGGCAGAAATGGCTAGTAAGGCCAAAGTGCCTGTTGTTTTTCTGGGAGGAAAGGCTTCCAGCGAAGACCCGTATTTTAACCGGTTCCAGCAATTCGTTGACAATAAGTATGTTTTTTATTCGGGGTTTGTTTCCAATGAGCAAAAAGATGTTATTTTAAGAAATGCCTCCGGTTTTGTATTGATGAGTTTGGGTGAAAGCGGATGCATCGCGGCTTATGAAGCGGCTTCATATGGATTGCCGCTTCTTCTAAGTGATCTTAACTGGGCGAAGTATTATGACTCGCCCGTTGATATCCACTATTGTCCGCCCGATGACGTAGACCGTGCGGCTCGGAAATTAGTGGAATTCTTCGAAAAATCTGACCGGCGTTTGTTCCCTACGTTTGGGTTGTTGACCTGGAATGAAGTCGGGGAAAAATATGCGAAATTGTATGAGTCTCTTCTCGTTTAAATAATAACTTAACTTGATTTATAGCGCGCTCAAAGTCGCTTATCTCAAGCCTTTAATTTAATCGAGACAGCAGACAAAAGTTGGCGTTTCATGAATGTTAAAGGACAAATTGCAATCCTAATGACCTGCTATAATCGCAGGGAAACCACTCTCCGATGTTTGGAGCACTTGTACGCCCAGCCGCTGTCTGATGGAGTGTCGTTTAAGGTATACCTTGTGGATGACGGTTGCTCCGACGGAACCGGAGCCGCGGTTAAAGCCGCCTATCCGGATGTCGAAGTAATTCGGGGCACTGGCGATCTCTTCTGGTGTAACGGCATGCGGCTGGCCTGGGAGCATGCCGCCAAAGAAGATCCCGACTTTTACCTCTGGCTGAATGATGATGTCCAATTGCGGCCTGATGCTGTTGCTCGATTACTCGCAACGCATGGAGCAGTTTGCAGTTCGCAGTTTATGGTTTGTGGTGGCGATCAAGGAGTTTCCGAGAATAGTGGGGACAACTTCAAACTCCAATCTTCCAACTCCCAACCGCCTCCGACGATAATCGTGGGATCGACCTGCGATCCCGAAACGGGGGAGCACACCTACGGAGGGCAACGGCGACCGGGCAGGCATCCCGCTAAGCTGGTGCCGGTCATTCCGCAGGATGTCCCGGTAGAGTGCGATACGTTCCAGGGGAATGTGATTTTGGTCCCGCGGGCGGTTTATAAAAAAGTCGGCAATATGCGACCGTTCGGACATGCGATGGGAGATACGGACTACGGCTTGCGGGCAAAAAAAACAGGTTGCCGTGTTGTTGTGGCTCTGGGTTTTTTAGGGTCGTGCAGTAAAAATCGGCAGGGGATTCTTGCAGAGACAGGATTTCGCAAAAGCTGGGAAGTGATGATGCGACGGCTGTCGCCGGGTGATTACTGCCGGTTCCTTCATGATCATGCAGGCTGGCGCTGGCCTTTTTATTGGGCGCGTCCGTATATTAATTTATTTTTTTCTGGGATCATGGACTGGATGAAGAGGAATGTTCGATGAAGAAGGTTTTGATTATTCAGCGTTTGGTTCCGGACTATCGGGTTCCGTTTTTCCGCGGATTGCATGCGGAGTTGGCGAAAGCGGATATTTCTCTTTCTTTGCTGGCCGGGGCTCCGTGGCCGGAAGAGGCGTTCCAGGATTGCCGCGATGAGTTGCCGTTTGTTCGAAAGACTAAAAATATTCATCTGGCCGGCCCGGCTTATTGGATGCGGCAGGCTCTGGCAACCGCGCAGGATGCGGACCTGGTTGTTTTTGAGCAGGCTAACGGGGCTCTGCATCATTATTTTTTATTGCTGCGACGACTGTTGGGTGGAAAGACCAAGTGTGCCTTTTGGGGCCATGGTGCACATCTGAACAAAGCCCGTCCGCATCCTCTGCGCGATGCCTGGCGTAATTTCTGGACCACCCGGGTGGATTGGTGGTTTGCCTACACCCGTTACAGTGCCGCTATCGTAGAGGAACAGGGGTTCCTTGCGGACAGAATTACCACGGTACAGAACGCCATTGACACGACCGCTTTGAGAGAGTCCCAAGGCCGGTTAACGGCTGAACGGTTGGCTGCGTTGCGTCACGATCTGTTTGGTGACACCACAGCCGCCCCAACCGGAGTTTTTTGCGGACGACTGACTGCGCTGAAATGGATACCATTCCTCTTCGAAACGCTGACAGCAGTAAAAAAAGAAGTTCCCGAGTTTCGAATGGTTATTGTGGGCGCCGGGCCTGAAAAACAAAAGGTTGACCTGTTTTGCAAAAACAACCCATGGTGCGTTTCTGTCGGAGCCCAATACGGCGAAGCACGGGTGCCGTATCTGGCATTAAGCGACGTTTGGCTGAATCCAGGTATGACGGGTCTGGCAATTTTGGATTCGTTCGCAATGGGGCTTCCTTTTTTGACTACAGAAAATGGCATTCATTCGCCGGAGATTGATTATTTAGAGGATGGTGTGAATGGAGCGGTCTCTGCTCCAACGGTTTCTGCATTTTCCGAAATGGTTGTACGAATACTGCAGGACAAAGAATTACTGGAGCAAATGAAAACAGAGGCACAGGCGTGTGGGCGAAACTATACAATTGAAAATATGATCAAACGGTTTGCTGTAGGCCTCAGAGTTTGTAGCGAATCCTGCAACTAAGATGCGGAGGAGTCTCGATGAGCCAATGGGAGAACAAGAGGGTATTAATTACTGGCGGACTGGGATTTATCGGATCAAATCTGGCTCGCCATCTGGTTGTTCAGGGCGCGAATGTAACGCTCATAGACAGCCTGATTCCCGAATACGGCGGCAATCTGCACAACATCCATGGGTTGGGAAATAAGTTGAAGGTGAATATTTCTGATGTGCGCGATGCACACAGTTTTAAGTATTTAGTCCAAGGACAGGACTACCTGTTCAATCTTGCTGGCCAGACGAGCCATATGGATTCTATGCAGGATCCATATACCGATCTTGAAATCAACTGCAAGGCACAGCTTTCGATTCTTGAGACCTGCCGACAGCACAACCCCGGAGTGAAGATCGTATTTGCCAGTACCCGGCAGATTTATGGCAAGCCGGATTATCTGCCGGTGGACGAGAAGCATTTATCGCGACCGGTTGATGTAAACGGGATTAATAAAATGGCCGGAGAGTGGTACCACATTCTTTACAACAATGTATACGGTCTGCGCGCTTGTGCGCTCCGGCTCACAAACACCTACGGCCCCTGCATGAGAATCAAAGATGCCCGGCAGACGTTTGTCGGTATTTGGGTGCGCTTGCTGCTGGAAAATAAGTCCTTTGAGGTGTGGGGCGGAAGCCAGCTCAGGGACTTTAATTATGTCGACGATGTGGTCGATGCGTTGTTGCTTGCGGCGGCCAGTGAGAATGCCAACGGGCGGACATTCAATCTGGGGAGTTCAGAAATAATAAGCCTGGCCGACCTCGCCAAGCTACTGGTTGAAATACACGGCGCCGGGAAATATGAATTAAAAACATTTCCTGAAAACAGAAAAAAAATAGATATAGGCGACTATTACTCAGAGTATAAAAACATCAGCGATTGCCTTGGCTGGAATCCGCGTGTCAGCCTGCGCGAAGGATTGACAAAGACGCTGGCGTATTTTTTAAGCAATCTGTCTTACTATATTTAACCGAAAGGCGAGGCGTAATATGATTTTACAATCTTCACCTGGAGCTGGGTATCTGGCCCACAAGAAAGAAATCGATGAGGCAATAAGCCGTGTTCTGGCTGGCGGATGGTATATTTTAGGCGGCGAGGTGGAGGCTTTTGAGAAAGAATGGGCCGCTTACCTGGGAATCGAACATGCGATTGGCGTGGCCAACGGAACGGATGCCCTGATCCTTGCTTTGCGCGCCTGCGGGGTTGGCCCCGGCGACGGCGTGGTGACCGTTGCGAATACGGCAGTGGCCACGGTGGCGGCCATCGAATTGACCGGGGCCCACCCCGTGTTTGTCGATATCGATGCGCAGGATTATCTGATGAATCTGGACAAATTGGAAGAAGGGCTCCAGTCCGGCGCGGTGGAAAAATACCACATCAAGGCGATTGTCGGGGTGCATCTTTTTGGACGGGCTCTGGATATGAACCGTCTGGCTTTGCTTGCCAGGAAATATGCACTGGTTTTGATTGAAGATTGTGCCCAGGCCCACGGCGCTATGATAAATCCAGAACAAAAAACAGGCACGTGCGGCGATATCTCGGCATTCAGCTTTTACCCGACAAAAAATCTCGGCGCGCTGGGAGACGGCGGGGCCGTGGTGACAAGGAGTCGCGAGTTGGCTGATAAGGTTCGCCTCTTACGTCAATATGGCTGGCGGCAGCGATTCATCAGCGAAATCGCAGGAATGAATTCGCGGCTGGACGAAATTCAGGCCGCCATATTGCGGGTTAAACTGCGCTACCTGAAGCAAGCCACTTTTTCCCGGCAGAAAATTGCCGCCAGTTACCAGCAGGGGCTGTGTGATTTGGAGGGGTTAAGGCTGCCGCCAAACGATACCGATGGACGGCATGTGTACCATCAATATATAGTTGCCCTGGATCATCGGGATGATTTGCGCAACTATCTTACAGACAGGAAAATCGGCACCGCCGTGCTCTATCCGGTTCCGATCCATCTGCAGCCAGCCTATCAGGGGCGGTGTAAGCGTCTGGGACCTCTTGAGGCCACAGAGGCGGCTGCGCAGCGCATCTTGGCACTGCCGATCTATCCAGAGTTGGATCAGCCGTCGGTTGATTTTGTCATAAAATCTCTGCGGGAATTTTGCGGACGGTGCTGACCGGAAAATAACGAATCATGTTTTACTTCTGTACATGTTTTGACAGCAACTATCTATCCCGCGGATTGACGTTACATGCTTCCTTGCTGAAACACACCGGCGATTTTAAATTGATGGTCTTATGTTTTGATGAGGGTGCGTACGAGTATCTTGTTCGCGAGAAACCATACGGAGTCGTGCCGGTTCGGGAAGAGGATTTCATCAAAAACGACCTTCCGTTGCAACAGGCGCAACACAATCGCAACCGGTTCGAATTTTACTTCACCTGCACCCCGTCGCTGGCGCTTTATGCGTTAGAGAAATTCCCGGATGCGGATATAATTACCTATCTGGATGCCGATTTGTTTTTTTATAACAATCCGGCGACGCTCGATGCAGAACTGGGTAGCGGATCCATACTTATGCTGGAACATCGCCTGCCGTTTCTCATGCGGCATAAGCTAAAGTATGGGCGGTATAATGTCGGATATCTGTCGTTCCGGCGGGACGCTTCCGGTTTAGCGTGTTTACGCTGGTGGCGCGAGCGGTGCAATGAGTGGTGTTATGACCGGCTGGAAGGTGAGCGGTTTGCTGATCAGAAATACCTTGATCAATGGCCGGGCCTTTTTTCTGGTGTGGTGGTCAGTCAAAATCACGGGGCCGGGCTGGCACCATGGAATATTGGAAGATCGAAGGTACGGGGCATGACGGGCGGTAACGAAGTCTCCGTGGATGGGCAACCTTTAATTTTTTATCATTTTCATGGCTTGAAGTATGCCTCGCCCTACCTTTTTTATGATCGGTTGATTCCCAATCTTGCAGTTCTCGGGCCGGCCGCAGTCAAATTGGTATATCTTCCGTATCTCCGGGTATTAAGCAGATTCATCAAATGCATTCAGCATAAAGAATCCGTATTGCGGCGTGGCGCAGGGAGTACTTCACTGCGCGGCCTGCTCCGTTATTTAATATCCAGCTATTACTTTCTGCTACCCGAATATGTGAAGAGTAAAATTAAACAAGATCTATAATCAGCCCTTCTACAAAGATAGTGGAGAATAGACAAAATGAACGATTTAAAAACCCGTAAAAAAATAGAGGCTTCTCACACGGATGAGTGTTTCAAGAATGGTTTGGCAAAATCCTTCCAGGCTGGAGAGTTTCATGACTATTTCAGGGAGCTGCCGTTCTTCAGAGTCCGCGATATGGTGAATCGTGCAGGAATTGACCTGACGGGGCGCTCCCTGCTGATCGCGGGTTGCGGGAGCGGAATTGATGTTTTTTATCTCAAAAAGCACTTCGCCGCCGAATACTTCGTGACGGATATTTCGCAGAATGCGGTCAATGCCGTTCTGAGTATCTTTCCTGGAATTCAAGGCCAGGTGGAGGATACCGAAGCCATGTCCTTCTCCGACAACTCTTTTGATTATGCCTTTACAGCGGCCTCTTTACACCATCTGCCGCGTCCGCCCGTTGGACTTTATGAGATGCTCCGGGTGGCCCGTAAAGGGGTGATTGTCATCGAGCCGAACGATTCTCTGCTTTGTCGTATAGCGACCCGTTTTGGACTGGCCACTGAAATCGAAGAAAGCGGCAATTATGTGTTCCGGTTTTCATCCCGGGACATCGAAAAGTACACTCGGTCGCTGTTCTTGAAGTTCACAGCACAACGCTTTTTTGCTACCCATCGCGTCGCTTCCGGCCGTCTTGAATTTATCATCCTGAAGCTTCTGAATAGGCTCAGTAACCTGTGCTTCCCTAGCCAAGGCAATTACATCGTATTTATGATCGAAAAAGATCAATAAAAAATTGGGCGGGGGCAGACCTGCTGCCAGAAGTTCGTCAAAGGGGAGGATTATCCGCACGCACGCTGAGTCGACTGATCAGGATAGCAAGTCTACCCTGCGGCGCGTCCAGACTTCGGCAAGCTCAGTCGCGCCATAGGAATACAGTTTTCTTTACCGAAGACGATACATGATAGGTAGAAGTCACTTCTGGAATATCTTGTGAATCACTTGAATATAATGACAAGCGTCTTGTTGCGGTGTGTGCTCCGGCATTTTTATGAATTACGCGCCAAACTGTTGCGGAAGGGTTTTGTCTGTAATGCGTTGCAGGGGGCGTCAGAATACAATATCTCGATCAATTGTGATATGACAGTTTCCTGCAACTGTCAGGACGATGGCTCCGGGATTCTCGGATCTCTGGACGATAACAGTTTTGAGGAGATTTTCTTCGGTCCTAAGGCAAATTCGTTCCGGGCTTCACTGGCCGGCGGCAAGCTGCCGATTCTCACTTGTGCGAGGTGCAGCGAGCTGAAGCGAGTGCCCGCTGCAGTTGGTAGTTGCCAAATGATTGTTGATAAGGGCGCAACCGATGTCTGCAGGAAACCGGCTTCGCCGGAAACCCCAACAACTAACATTCATCAACTAGCAACTCCCAGCATGCCGTGCTTGCCGCATCGCGGCTTACTAGTTGAAAACACGATCGCCTGCAATCTGCACTGTCCCGGCTGTATCCGCCCTGCCGTGCAAAAGATCCGAAAAAAAACGCGACTGTCTCTGGATGATGTCCGTAAGGTGGCGGAGCTGATTCAGCGGTTGAATCTGGAAAAACTGTTCTATTTCAATCGCGGCGAACCGTTTCTTTCCCCGTATATTCTCGATGAGATGAAGATTATCCGGGAGCTCAATCCCGATTTGCATATCGTGACCTCCACCAACGGGATGTTTCTCGATACCGATGCCAAGCGTGCGGCGGCACTTTTGATGGATGAGGTGATTTTTTCCATCGACGGCTGTGATCAGGAATCTTTGCAAAAATATCAGCGCGGCGGCGATTTTGAAAAATCACTGAACAATCTCCGGGCGCTGGTGCAGTTTCGCGATGCGCGCGGGCTGAAAGTCCCGCAGATCGAGTGGAAATATCTGCTGTTCAACTGGAATGACCAGCCAAGACAGATCGCTAAGGCGATCAGGCTTGCGGCTGCAACCCGCGAGCCGATTGATAAGTCGCTGAATGAGGGGTGTTCGAGGTCGGGGCTCAACAACCCGACAACTCATCAACCCATCAACTCATCAACTGAATCGGCTTCGCCGGGTGCCGACCTCATTTCGTTCTGGCCGACAAATAATCCGGCTTATGGCATATCCTGGCGGTATCGCCTTGGACTCTTGAATCGCATCGGAACGAAAAGCTGGAAGGGCAGGGAAGTCCGGATTGCGCGGTAATGATTTAAATTCCAAGCATTAGACTTATTCTGCTTAAGCAAATAAAAATTCCCTTCTGCCATCTATGAAAACAAAAATGCTGAATGTATTTTTTGGCGCTTTGCCGCTACTGCTGTTCACGGCGATATGGATCGGACTTCTTCTGATCCGGATCGTTTTCGGAATGGTGATCCCGTTGTGGGGAGCGTGGGGACTTGGTCTTTGCTGGGGTGTCATGGCATTCGATCATCTGTTGCGCGCCGAACTTTTGAAACAGATCGGCGGATTCGTGGTGCTCCTTTTGGCCGTTCTGATCCTGACCGGAGCTTTGATTCCGAAGGAAGTCGTGGCCAGTTATCCGCGCATGGCATCGGAAGAGCTGGTTCAGAAGTTTGAATCGACCTGGAATACGGTTTATACGGGAAATATTCTTAAAACATTCAGTCCGAAACAGCAGCTGATCGATTACGGTACGTCGCTCGCCCGCCTGGATCCCTTCCGGCACGGCAAGATGATTCTTTTCGGACTGCTCGGCTTTGCGCTCGCCGTCTGCTATCTCTTTCCGCTGGAGCCGCCCCGGCGCAAGCGGAGAGTTGATGGTTGTCAAATGGAAGTTGATAAGGAAGCCCCGACAACTCAACAACGTAACAACTCAATAACTGGTGAGCGAAGCGGCTCCGCCGCCTACGCGCAGCGCTTCGGGCTTCTCTTTGTTGCCGGTGCGCTTTTTGCGATTCAAGTTGAACTGCTCCAGGTACTTTCTCCGACCCGCATGGTGACCGGAGCCAGTATCATGGACAGCTGTTTCGGATTTTTAATCGGTCTCCTGATCTTTTTGCCGGTTCATTTTTTCTATTCTTTTCTGGCCGAACACCGCGCCAAAGGTTCACAACGGTTTAATGTGCTCGGTGTTGGTATCGATGCCGTGAATATGGGCGACTGCCTGAAATTATTTGAGCAAATTATCGAAGGCAGGTTTGCGGTTTGCGGTTTGGAGTTTGGAGGTTCGGATTCCCCTTCAAACCTCAGACCTCAGACCTCAAACCCCAACCGAGCCGCAGGCGAGCTGGGCGCGACGAATGTCGGGCAGCGAAGCGGCAAGCCTCTTCCTGCGATGACGAGCGCTCTGGGTGTGGCCGGCATCATCGAGGCTCGGCGCAATTCGAAGCTGCAATGTATCTTGAATGAGTCGGTGCTGAATACACCGGATGGCATGCCGCTGGTCTGGCTGGGGAAACTGTTCGGCTACCGGAATATCGAGCGCGTTTACGGTCCCGATCTGCTGCGCGATGTCTGCACGTATTCCGCTTCCAGAGGTCGAGTCACGCCGGAAGGGTTGATTGAAGGCGGATGGAAACATTTTTTTTACGGCGCCGCGCCGGGAATCGTTGAAAAGCTGAAAGAAGAATTGGAAAAGAAAAATCCCGGCATTCAAATCGCCGGAATTTATTGCCCTCCTTTCCGCGACCTGACCCCGGAGGAGGAAGCCGAGGTGGTCGAAAAGGTGAACAGCTCCGGTGCCGATATTTTCTGGATCGGCATTTCCACGCCGAAGCAGCTCTATTTTATGGATCACATCCGGCCGAAGCTGGATTGCAAAATCATCTGTCCGGTCGGGTATGCTTTCGATGTGAACGCCGGTGTTCAGGAGGATGCCCCGGATTGGGCCAAGTATTCCGGATTCCAGTGGCTTCACCGGGCGATAAAACAACCGCGGTTGTGGAAGCGTTATTTGCCGGATAATCCACGTTTTGTTTTTGAAATGGCGTTGCAAATTCTGCATCTGAAAAAATATCCGTTGTTTATCCATGAACGGTTGTCCATACCGTTTGTGGATTCAGAGGGATATAACCGGTTTCCTGTGGGTGTGGCTTCGCTGTCCGCCATGACGCTTAAAAGCGCGAGTGATCGGGTGCTGAACTGGGTCTCGACCAGTCAGCGACATTATGTGAACGTCTGTACGGCCGATACGATGGTGCAGTGCTTTGATCAGCCGCCGCTGGCAAAGATCGTCGATGAGGCAGGCATGGCGACAACGGATGGCATGCCGCTGGTCTGGCTTGCACACCATTTCGGGTTTAAATCGGCCACACGGGTTTATGGTCCGGATTTGATGCTGGAACTTTGCAGGGCAACAGCAGGCGTTGATAGTTGTTCGTTGATGGTTGATAAGACCCCTCTAGCAACTCAACCGGCGAAGCCTGAAGCCCCGACAACCAGCAACCAGCAACCAGTAACCGATAAAAAAAGTGTATCTCACTTTTTTTATGGTGCCACCGATGCTGTATTGCAGAAGTTGAAAACCAATCTTCTTGCGCAATTTCCGGGGTTGCAGATTGCGGGCATGTATTCACCGCCGTTCCGTCCGTTGTCCGAAACGGAAAAGAATGATGTTGCGGAAAGAATCAATGCTTCCGGTGCGGATATCGTCTGGTGCGGATTGGGCACTCCTAAGCAGGACTACTGGGTGGCAGAGTTCCGTCCACGCCTGAATGCGGCTGCGATACTTGCGGTCGGAGCCGCATTCAATTTTCACGCGGGTGAAGTCCGTCAGGCTCCGCGCTGGATGATGCGCGGCGGACTGGAGTGGCTATTCCGGCTTTTGGTTGAGCCGAAAAGGCTCTGGCGTCGTTATTTGATCGGCAATCCTCGGTTTGTTTGTCTCGTAGTGGGGCCGCTGTTGAAAAAGATGTTCCATAGATCGTGAAGGGATCGTCGGTCTTCCGTTCTTCGTCCCCTGATCTCTGTCTTCTGGCATCTACGGCCAGGTAAACGCCATTTGACGCAATAGACATGTGGATATACACTCGGCCGCGTCTTTTGGGATAAAGACGGGAACATGACAACAAACAACGAATTATGGTTGAACTACCTCCGGGTTTCCTGAAAGACGACCCGGATCCGATGGCTGGCTCTTGAGTCTTAAAACTCTCCGCGGCGGCGGATCTGCCAGAGGCGGAGATACCTGCCCCTAAAATTTAACACCGGAAAATCAAAGCATATGCGATCTTTCAATACAGGCATTACAGTTGATTCAGATTTCAGTCCGGCCCATCCGTTCCTGCGGCGGCGTCTTATGGATGCGTTCATGCTTCATTTGGTCGATGGTCTGATATTATTTCTATCCGCACTGCTGGGAGTCTGGCTTCTTCAATGGCGGCATGGAATTCATCTCGATGGACTTTCGGTTTTCATCATGATTCCGGCGTGGTGGATCGGCTCCTGGGTTATTCAGCTGGCGCCGGGGTGGGGGTTGAGTGCGGTAGATGAGCTTAGAAGAATTCAAATATTGCTCGGAACCCTGTTTGCCGGAGCGACAGTTATTCTGTTTCTGCAGCGTGATCCAGGATCCAGCCGGATTGCCTTTTTGACGGCCTATATTGTGGCGGCGATTATGCTCCCCTTGAGCCGGACGCTGATGAAAAAGGTGCTGTCCGGACTGAATCTTTGGGGTGTTCCAACCGTTATTTATGCGGACCGGAAAAGTATTTCGGCTATAGCGGAGGCGTTGCGTAAAGACCGGTTGCTGGGCTTTATTCCTAAAGCCGTGATGAGCGACGATTATGGACTGGGTGATGTCGCCGGCGGGCTCCCAGTTATAGGGCGGCTTTGCAACACAACCCGGCGTATGCCGGTTGCGGTCGTGGCGCTCCCTGAGATGAATCGTCGCGACCTGATTGAACTGCTGGAAGGCCCGCTCCAAACCTATAACACGATTTTACTGATACCGGATCTTCAGGACGCACCTTCGCTCTGGGTTTCTCCCTGTGATATTCAGGGGATTCTTGGCCTTAAGATCCGGAGAAACCTGCTCGATCCGGTTCCCAATTTTTTCAAATCATTCATTGAACGTTTAGTGGTAGTACTGACATTCCCTCTTTGGGGACTTCTCTGCCTTCTCTTCATGTTGCTGGTGTGGCTGCAGGACTTCAATGCTCCTATTTACTCGCAGGAGCGTATAGGTCGGAAAAATGTAAGATTCAAAACCTATAAACTGCGCACAATGGTTCCTGATGCGGAAAAAGTCCTTCAACGAAAACTGGCAGAAGACCCGGCGCTGAAAGCCGAATGGGACGTGCACTACAAACTGAAAAAAGATCCGCGCATTACGCCGGTCGGCTGGTTTCTGCGCAAAACGTCACTCGACGAACTGCCGCAGCTTTGGTGTGTCTTGAGAGGTGACATGGCGCTGGTGGGCCCGCGTCCGCTTCCAGAATATCATCATACCAACTTGCAACCCCGTACACAGCGTTTGCGCATTAAAGTTCGTCCCGGAATCACCGGGCTATGGCAGGTCTCTGGACGCAGCGATAGCGGGATCGCCGGGATGGACCGATGGGATACTTACTATGTTACCAATTGGTCAATTTGGCTCGACCTGATTATCCTCGCCCGCACCGTCCGTGTTGTTTTACTCGGTAGCGGCGCGTATTAACACTTGTGCCTGTGGCGCCATGCAAACAGCCATGAATCGAACTGAAAAATTTACCATCGCCATCCTGGTGATTTCCGTTGCTGTCTCAATGACACTCTTTGGGGTGTGGGAAGATAAAGTGTGGCTTTGTGCGCCGCTGCTGACTCTGGTTTATTTATCTGTCGCCGTTTGGCTTGCAGCTGCGACCGTTGGCGGCAGATCCATTTCATGTCTCCAGACGCCGCCGGGCGGTGTTTGGCTGCTCCTCTTCTGGCTCTACAGTATGGCGCTGATCCCATTCTCGGTGCTTCCTTATGAAGCAAAAATAAGCACGCTGTATTTTGGCGGTTGTCTGGCCGTCTACTGGGCGTCGTCTAATCTGCTGTCCCGGTTTTCACTCCGCAAGACCGTTTGGATAACCGTTTTTGTTCTACTGGTCTTTGTCGCGCTCTACAGCCTGGTTCAACATAAGATTAACCCCGAAATGCTGTTTGGCAGGCTGCGCTATACAAATTACGATGAGCGTCTCGGGGGAACTTATATCTGTCCCAATCACATCGCTCATCTTTTTCAGCTATGGCTTCCGCTTTGCATCGTTTTCCTTTTTATTCCTCAGTTCGGCTGGTTCTGGCGCATCTGTTTCGCGTATGCACTGCCGCTGTTTCTGCTGCTGATCTATCAAACTCAGTCGCGGGCCGGCATCCTCGGTGCCATGGCGGCAATCGGAGCGACGGTACTTCTGCTGATTCTGCGCAAAAGCCGCCGGGCATTTGGTGTCGCCCTGATTGTGATACCGCTGCTCGGCGTCATTACTCTCGGTGCTCTTTGGACGGGTTCATCCATGTTCCGGGATCGTATGACTCCTGTCGTAAAGGTTCTGACGATGGTCTCGGCTGGTGACTGGGAAGGGGCCGCCGCCACAGATTTCAGGCCTCAAACCTGGCTTGATACGATCACCATGATCAAAGACCGTCCGGTATTCGGGGTTGGCTCCGGCAATTACGGACTGACGTTTGAGGATTATCGTCAACGGTGTCAGGCCGTTCGTGTCAAAACGGTTCATCCTCATAACGAATATCTCGAACTGCTGGCCGAACACGGAATGGTCGGTTGTGTACTGGTGCTCTGTCTGCTGCTCAGCATTTCCCGGCAGATGATTCGTTTTATTCTCAACTCACCCCGCCCGTACCACGCGCTGCCGGCCGTCGCGCTGCTCGGTGCGATGGCCGGTACGGCTGTACACGGATTTTTTGATTTCGAACTGCGCATTTTCCCTAACGCCATGATGCTCTCTCTCCTTGCCGGATGCGCCGCCGCACCGCTGATGCAGACGGTGCCGTCTAAACATCCGCAGCGTAACACGGTTGTGCAATGGATTTTTGTTTTGATGGTTGTGCTGGCGGCGGGGTGGTCCGCACAGGTCATGGGTTCAGCCTGGGTTCGTGTCTGGGGCGATAAGTTTTTTTCGGAGCAGAAATTTCAGCGCGCCGGAAGTTTTTATAAAACGGCGGAAAAAATCGATCCGCAGAACTGGCATGCACAACTGGGTCTCGGACAGATCTATTATCATTACCGGTATTATGAACTTAATCCGGCCCGCAAACACGAATGGGCTCTCAAAGAACAGGCGGCCTATACGGAGGCTTATCAGACGAACACCAAGATAGAAAATGTGGTTTATGGCCTGGGATGCGTCGAGCTGTTTCTTGGCAACCGGGATAAAGGATTGGACTACCTGCGGCAGGCCGCCCATTACAAACGCTTCAACGATTTTTACTGGCGTAAACTTGGAATTGAACTGCGCAAAGCGGGCCTTTACGACGAAGCACTGAGAGCCTTCGAACATGCGCAGAAACTGGATCGCTCCAATCCGACCGTGAAGCGGAATATCGAATGGCTCAAAAAACGGAAGTAAGCAGGCGGATTCCAGCCGCGCCGCGTCGGCGCGGAGGGCTTAAGCGGTTATGGCTATGAAATTTACCATCATAACGCCGTCTTTTAATCAGCTGCCGTACCTCAAGCGGTGCGTTGCCTCTATTGCCGATCAGAAAGATGTCCGGGTCGAACACGTTGTGATCGACGGCGACTCAACCGACGGAACCGTCGATTGGCTGGAGCGCTACGCGCAAGAGGTCAGGGGTCAGCATGAAGAACCCAAAGCCCAAAGCCCAAAGCCTAAGGCCTTGTTGTCCGGCTATTCTTTTAGCTGTTTTTCAAAGCCGGACAACGGCATGTACGACGCCCTCAATAAAGGCATTTCTTTTGCTTTGCAGAAGCAGCTTTCCGGCAACTGCGACGATGAAATCGTCGCCTGGCTTAACTGCGACGAACAGTATCTGCCCGGCGCGTTGCAGCGCGTAGCCCGCTTCTTTGAAACGCATCCGGAAGCCGATTTCGTATATGGCGATGTTTTAATGGTTGATCCGGACGGGGCGTTGCTGACGTACCGGAAGAATCCGCCGTTGCGCCGGGCGTATGTGCTGGCGGATCATCTCTACACGCAGAGCGCCGCCCTGTTTTTCCGCGCCGGGATTTTCTCGTCGGGAGTCCGGTTCGACCCTGCGTGGAAAGCGGTCGGCGACTGCGATTTTATTGTCCGCACCCTCACGGCCGGCTTCCGTCCGGCGTCGATCAAAGCCTACCTTGCCGTTTGCACTATGACCGGGCGGAACATAAGCCGCGGCTCATCCGGCGTGAGCGAGCTGGAAAAGTTCCGGCGGCAGGCCCCGGTACTTTTCCGGGCGGGGCGTCCGGTGTTCAATGCGCTGCGCTATTTAGAAAAATTCCTGCGCGGCGGTTACCGCCAGGCGGCGCCTTTGGAATACGACCTTTTCCTGGATGATTTCAATATCCGTAAAAAAATTGTTTCAGAAACCGCGAGCAGCCGGTTCCGCTGGGATGACCATGAATAACCGCCGCAAACTGATTGTTGTCGGGCAGACGCCGCCGCCGTACAACGGACAGGCGAAGATGATCCGGCAGATGATTGACGGGCTGTCGGGTGAATTCGATCTGCTTCATATCCGGATGGCCTACAGCGATTCCGTCGTGTCGGCCGGAAAATTCAGTCCGTCCAAAATCCTGCACCTGTTTCATTTGATTCGCGAAACCCGCCGGGCGCTCAAAGAAAATCCCGGCGCCGTGCTTTATTATCCGCCCGCTTCTCCGAATTGGATTCCCGTTCTGCGCGACATTTTGTTTCTTTGCGCCGTCCGGCCGCTGGCGGGCCGAACTGTTTTCCATTTTCACTCCGGCGGAGTTTCTGAATTCATTCGCCGCCACGCCTGGCTCAAGCCAGCCGCCATGAAGGCGTACGGCGCCGCCGACATGGCCGTCGAACTCGGGGCGTCCTGTCCCCGCGATGGAAAATATTTCAAAGCCCGGCAGGTTCGTATCGTTCCGAACGGAATCGACATTTCCCTGCCGGCAGGAAGTCAGAAGGCGGCATCCGGCACTCTCAAAATTCTTTACGTTGGAATTCACACGGAAACCAAAGGGCTGTTTGATCTGCTCGAAACCGCCCGGGAATTGAAACGGCGCGGCGTTGCGTTTGAGATCCGCACGGCAGGTTTGTGGTACACGGAGCAGGAACGATGCCGCTTCGACCGGCTGCGGCAGGAATACGGACTGGAATCCGCCGTGCTGACTCTGGGACAGAAGACAGGCGATGAACTCTTGGTGCTTTACGGCTGGGCCGATGTATTTTTCTTTCCCACGGTTTATCCGTGGGAAACCTTCGGTATCGTGCAGCTGGAAGCGATGGCCGCCGGTCTGCCGGTGGTCGCCTCCGACTGGCCCGGGCCGAAGGATGTGGTGCTGGATGACGTAACCGGATTGCTTTGCCCGGCACGCGACGTCAGCGCTTTCGCGGACGGCTTGCAGAAATTAGCCGCGGATCACGGGCTGATCCGCCGTCTGGGTGCGGCCGGACAGGCGCGGTATGAACAGTTTTTTACGGCGGAATGTTTTATCCGGAAGTTGAAGCAGATTTTTAACGAGGTGCTTGCATGAAAAAATCACTGGTAACAGGCGGGTGCGGATTTGTCGGGCGGCATTTGATTTCCCGGCTGCTCAAGGCCGGGCATGAAGTTCATTGTGTTGACCCGATCGCCCCGCTCAGCGGCGGAATTGCGCCGGAGCAATGGCCGCTGTTCAGTCCGCTGGATTTTAAAAACTTCCATTTTTACCGGCAGGACTGCCGCGACTGGTTCCGGGAAAACAGCGACACCAATTTTGATTACGCCTTTCATCTGGCCGCGATGGTCGGCGGCCGCGAAATGATTGAAAATAATCCGCTCGCTGTTGCGGACGACCTTTCAATCGACGCGCAGTACTGGCAGTGGGCCGTCAAAGCCCGGCCGGCAAAAAACGTGGTGTTCAGTTCGAGCGCGGCGTATCCGGTCGAACTCCAGCGCCCCGGTCATTATGAACTTCTTCGCGAAGAGATGATCACCTTTGAGAGCCGCATCGGCATGCCGGATATGACCTACGGCTGGGCCAAGCTGACCAGCGAATATCTGGCGCAGCTGGCGTTTGAAAAGCACGGGCTCCAGTCCGTCTGCTACCGCCCGTTCTCGGGCTACGGCGAGGATCAGGATAATTCCTATCCGTTCCCCGGAATTTGCCGGCGGGTGCTGGCGCATCGCGGCGCTCCGGTGATTACGGTCTGGGGCAGTGGCCGCCAGATGCGCGACTTCATCCACATTGACGACTGTGTCGAAGGGATTCTGACCACGATGGATCAGATTAACGACGCTTCCGCGCTCAACCTTTCGACCGGCATTTACACTTCTTTTATCGAATTCGCACAGATCGCCGCTGAAATCTGCGGCTTTAATCCGGAGATCAAAGGAACCTCGGATAAGCCCGAGGGCGTTTTCGCCCGCGGCGGCGACACCGCCCGCCAGCGGAATTTCGGGTTTACGCATACCCTTGATTTCCGGGACGGCATTGCACGGGCCCTTGCGGTTTATGGTGCATGAAAAAGTCGATCAACATGCTGTTGCTGCTGGCGGTTGCCGGGTTCTCGCTCTGGTGTACCGGCGACCTGATGCGCAAGAACGATCAGGCGTCCATTCTCGCCGGTGCATACGATATGGCACACGGCCGGATGCAGCATCCGGCGGCGTACTATCAGTTCGACAAAACCTATGTTCTCTATGGAGTTTGCGCCGCAGTCTTGAAGATTCTACCTGACGGGATGTCTCCGGTTGCCGTCACCAATACCGGTTTGGCGCTGATTTTCTGGTCGGCGTTAACCGTTTTTGCCGTACGTTTTCGCAGGGTTCTTCCGTCGTTGGCGCTCCTGTGCTTTCTAACGGCTCCGGCGGTTCTGCTGAACACGCTCTACGTGAACAGTTCTGTTTTGTCCTCCGCCTTCCTGCTGTTGAGCGCGGTCTTTTTCTTACAGCCCGGGTCGCGCGGCGGCTGGCTGGCGGCGCTGTTTTTTGCGCTGGCGGTGGGCTCGCGCGCCGATGTCATTCTGCTGCTGCCGCTATTGTTCTGGCTGATCACCCCGTTTTCAATGCTTGGAAAATTTCCGGCGGGTTTTTCAAAGCATTGGAAAACCGGCGCGGCGGGACTACTTGCTTTAGCGGCGGGACGGATTCTTTGCCCCGCCGCCGGCGCAACCATTGATCCGATCTTCAACGGGAAGATGGTTGCGGGCTATGCCGTTTTCGGATTCGGCGCGGCAGGACTTCTTTTTGTCTGGTATGCGGTGCTGCTGGCCGGGCAGTCGGCCAAAGCGCGTGGCGCGCTCGAAAAGCTGTACGGTCTGGCCGGTCTGGCCGCGTTCCTTCTGCCGGTCCTCTTTTTTCTGCCGCAACTGCACGCCCCGCGCTATTTCTGGCGCGGCTGCGAAGCCGTTCTTTTGCTGGCGGTTTCGGGGCGGATTCCGGTGTGGAATGCCCGGCCTGTTAAAACGCTGCTGGGTCTGGCGGCGCTACTTCCGCTGATTGTCGGCGTATACCTTCCGGCGCTGAATCAGCCGCAAATTGCAGTCGCTCAGCCGACCCTGTTTCCTAGCGGCGACGGATTTTATCCGATGGGCGGAACGCTTCCGTTTATGCTCCGTCTGCATAAGGCGTCCGAATTTCCGGTGGATCATAATCAGCTGGTTTGGAATGCAGTGCAGCAGGCGGATTTTCATTTTGATGATCAGCAGACGATCCAAGTGCTGCACACGCCGATGTTCGGCTACTTTATGCTGGCCGCTTCGTTGCGCGGGGGCGTTGCCGAAGACTGTAATTTTGCCGGACTTTCGAACGGCTGTTTTTATGCCGACAGCCGGAGTCTGATGCGCGACGACCCGAAAACTCCAATCAATCGTTTGGATGATATTCTGGCGCTGCCGGCACATTTTGTTTCTCCAATGCCGGATGGCGTCGGTGTTCTCGAATTCGGCGCCGGCGATGACCGCTGGGGACGGCAGACCCGGCTGCTCAACCGGCTGTTCGCCGGAAGTGAATACCGGATATTCACTTCATCGGTGCCGGAGCTTTATAGCCGGCCGGCCGTGGTTTTTTCAGATCAGCCGTTTCAAAATGCCGCGAGGGATGCTCAAACCGGATTATACTACTCCGGCGAACAGATTTCCGGCCCGGTTCCGGGCGGGTGCCGTGCCGTTTCGGTTCTCCCCGCATGGATGTCTTACCGAGCATTTAAAGGTAACGCCCAATAAAACTCTGTTAAAATTCGGCATGATGCAGTACCGTAGACAGCTGAATTGAGAACTTTTTATGCAGAATCAGTCATCTATCAAAGTTTGGAGTGAACGCTGGCGGCTTGGAGCTCTGTCAGTGCCGGAACTGGCGCAGATCGGGCTGGTTTCTGTGATCGTCGGCCTGATGTTTATGATGTTTCACATGCTGGGAAATACGGTTGTGAACGTCGGTAGTCGCTCCGCCTTCACCTGGATGTTTTCCCGCTGGCAGGACACCATTTCTTTCGGGGCGGACTATTCGCACGGCTATTTCATCCCCTTTGTGAGCCTCGGTGTTATCTGGTACAAACGGAGGGAAATCTTTTCGGTAAACATGTATACTGATAAGCGCGGATTGGGTGTGGTGATCTTTGCACTGGTTATGCACTGGCTTGGCGCTAAAATGCAACAGACCCATTTTTCGCTGGCCAGTCTCGTGCTGCTGATCTGGGGGGTTCCGTTTTATCTCTTTGGCTGGGAGTTGGCGAAAAAACTGATATTCCCCTGTTCCTATCTGGTTTTCTGCATCCCGCTGAACTTTATGGATATCATGGCGTTTCCTTTGCGCATTTTTTCAACCAAGCTGGCTGTTGTGATGCTGAACGGGATTGGCATTGGCGCGATCCGTTCCGGAACGGCGATTTATTCAAACGTCGCCGGCGGTTTTGAGTTTGATGTGGCCGACCCGTGCAGCGGTCTGCGCTCACTGCTTGCCATGACGGCGCTGACGGCGGTCTATGCCTATTTCACCCAGCGCACAATTTTTCGTAAATGGATACTTTTCATGGCCTCCATTCCGCTGGCGGTCATCGGCAATATCGCACGTATCGTTACCGTGGCGATCGTGGCCGAAGCCTTTGGCGGGAAGCTGGCGCTCGGCCTCTACCACGACTATTCCGGCTATATTCTTTTCACGGCGGCCATCAGTATGATGGTGGTTATTGGCAGCTTGTTGAGTCTCGAATACAGTGAGGTTTTGAAAAAATGGAAATCCGTCCTTTTACACCGCACCTAGTGCTTATCGGTCTGATGATTATTACTGCGCTGGCACTGGCGTTCACCGTGGACGTCACCCTTAGCGATCAGGCCGGGGTTCGCATGGCGCTGCCTGCCGGGCTCGACGGCGGGTGGAATGGCGATGAATTACGCTACTCCCATGATGCGGAAAATCCCAAACAGTACCGCGTCAGTGAACTGGAATTGCCGAATGTCGACCCGGAAACCGGAAAAAAACTTTTTACCATGAGTCTGGCTGAATACGATGCGCTGCCGAAAGACACAGAGTTTGTTAAATCAATTTATACAAACGCGGCAGGCAAGGACGTTTTTGTTTCCATCGTACTTTCGGGGCGCGAACGTGACAGTATTCACCGCCCGGAACGTTGTTTGGTCGGGCAGGGCAGCACGATCGTCAATCAGCACTTCTGGAATATTATTTTTCCGGAGATTGTTGAAGTTCCTCTGGAAGGTCGTACGCCTCTTAAGGTGGCGGTTTTGGAAACGGTTCGTAACTATCGCGGTGCTGACGGGGTGAGAAAAGTCTATTACGGCTACTATGCCTATTGGTTTGTCGGTCAAACCCGCGAAACCCCCAGCCATTATGCCCGTATGCTTTGGCTGGCCTGGGACCGTGTCGTGAACAGCGTTGCCAACAAATGGGCGTACATCGCGATTGCCGGGGATCGTAAAGACGATGAATCGCAGGCGTACAGAGAGGAAATCACCGACTTTGTTCAGAAGCTTTATCCGCACCTGCTCGTCAGTAATCAGGGCAACGATTGACAAAATAAGGCCTAATGCCTACCATGCGCGCCGTGATGAAACAGAAGTTAACCAGCCTTGAACTCCTTCTACTCGCCGGGGACACCCTGCGGGAGTTCTGCGCTTGTTGATTTGACCCTTCAACATAGATTTGGCCGAACCTCTCCGCAGCCCGGAGAGGTTTTTTTTATTTTCATAGTGGGTTTAATGGAGAAAAAACAGTAAGGAATGAGCAATGAAAACACCGAAATACAAAGCTGCAGTAGCGATTGAGATGCCGGAACGGCAATGGCCTTCACGGGCGCTGACCGTCAGCCCCGTCTGGTGCTCTGTAGACTTGCGCGACGGCAATCAGGCACTGCCGAACCCCATGGATCCCGATCAGAAGCTGGAATACTTCCAGATGCTGTGTCGCATTGGCTTTAAGGAAATCGAAGCAGGATTCCCCTCTGCCAGTCAGGACGACTTTGATTTCTTCCGCCATCTGATTGAAGAGAAACATATTCCCGATGATGTTTTCATCATGGGGCTGACACAGTGCCGGTCGCACCTGATCGACCGCACCTTCGAAGCTTTTAAGGGTGTTAAAAAAGGCATTGTGCATGCCTACATCGCAACCTCTGATCTGCACATGAAGCAGGTCTTCGGTACCGATCAGAAAGGCACCATGAAAGCGGCGGTTGAGGCGACTCGCCGTATCCGCGAGCTGGCCGATGCCATGCCGGAAAGCGATATTCGCTACGAATTCTCCCCCGAAGAATTTACCGATACCGACCTGCTATTTTGTCTGGAGATGTGTAAAGCCGTTTACGACGCGTGGGGCAAAGCGACGCCAGAGAAACCGTTGATTCTGAATCTGCCCGCCACCGTTGAGCGCCGACCGCCCAACCACTACGCCGACATGATCGAATGGTTTATTAAAAACTTTCCGCACCGCGAGAGCGTAAAGATTTCACTGCACGCCCACAATGACCAGGGCATGGCGGTTGCCGCCACCGAACTGGCGCTGCTGGCCGGCGGCGATCGTGTCGAAGGCACGCTGTTCGGACACGGCGAGCGTACCGGTAATGTCGATCTGGTCACGGTTGCCAATAATCTGTTTTCTCGCGGCATCGAAACCGGATTGAATTTTTCCGGACTGAACGAAATCGCCGCGACTGTCGAACGGTTGACCGGCATGCCGGTTTATTACCGCCAGCCTTATGCCGGCGAGTACGCCTTCACGGCTTTTTCCGGCTCACACCAGGACGCCATCAATAAAGGAATGCACCGTCTGGGCGAAGCGGTCAAAATATTCGGCATGAAATGGAAGGTGCCGTATCTACATGTCGATCCGGCCGATTTGGGACGTAATTTTGAGAAGCTGATCCGTATCAACTCGCAGTCCGGCAAGGGCGGGATCGCCTGGGTGCTGGAGCAGGACTATGGCATCCAAGTGCCGAAAACCATGCAGCCCGAACTGCGCGAAGAAGTGCAAACTTACAGCGAAGCGGTCGGCCGCGAAATTTCGTCGGAAGAGGTGAATAACGTTTTCCGCGAAAAATTCGTCGATCCTGCCGGTCCGTTCAGACTGATCGGTTACTGGCCGCGCCCTGACGACAAAGACCCGACCTTTATTCATGGCGAAGTGCGCATCAGCGTCAACGGCGCGGAAAAAACCGCCGTTGCCGACGGCAACGGTCCAATCTCTGCCTTTGTGCACGCCGTGCGCGGCATCGTCGGCATAGACTTTACCGTCGCCGATTACCACGAACAGGCTGTCGGCAAAGGTGCTGATGCACAGGCGCTGGCGTACGTCCCGCTAAAGCTGGAAGGCAATGGTATTGTTTTCGGCGTGGGTTCGGACTCAAACATCGACCAGGCTGCCGTTAAAGCCATTGTCGCTGGATTGAACCGTATCGCGGGGAAAAAACAGAAATGAAAAAACTGGCAGTCCTTGGACATCCAATCGGCCATACGCTGTCGCCTGTCATGCACAGCGCCTCCATCAAGGCGCTCGGGCTTTCCAGCGAATACGAATACGGCAAACTCGATGTTCCTCCCGGCGAACTGATGGTTCGGCTCGCACAACTTCCGGATGAAGGCTATGCCGGCGTCAACCTCACCATTCCTCTCAAGGAGGTCGCTTTTCAAGGACTGAAAACACTGGCCGACAGCGCCCGGATTCTCGGTGCGGTCAATACGGTCGAGTTTGCCGGCAGCGGAATGATTGGTCACAACACCGACGGCTACGGTTTTTTGAAAGCACTCGAAGAAGCCTTTGGGAAAACCGTCGGAGGTGACCGTGTCTTTGTGCTTGGCTGTGGCGGAGCGGGGCGCGCTGTTGCACTGATGGCCGCGCTCAATGGTGCAAAGTCGCTGACGCTGGCTGATGTCGATGCCGTTCGCGTTGCCGGTCTTGCTGCGGAAGTCAGTCGCATTGCTCCACAGGTTGTAATTTCCCAATGCCTCGAAAAGGCGGAGCAGATCAAAGCCTGCCGCAAAGCCGACCTGGTCATTCAGGCCTCGCCGGTTGGCATGAAAAAAGACGATCCGTCGCTTCTGCCGCCTGAAGCTTTTTGTGCCGGACAGCGGGTTTTCGATTTGATTTACATGTACCCTGAAACCGCCTTTCTTAGCACCGCCAAAGCCGCCGACGCGCAGATTGCCAATGGTCTGGGCATGCTGTTGCATCAGGGGGCAAAGGCGTTTAATATCTGGACCGGAATTGAACCTGATGTTGGAGCGATGCGTAAAGCATTAGAAAAGGCGGTGTACTCATGACAGAATTCTGGACGATCTACTGGTTGGTGCTGATTTTCATCTTCGGCCTTTGTCTCGGCAGTTTCCTTAATGTTTGTATCTGCCGGATTCCGCAGGAAAAATCGGTGATCTGGCCACCGTCGGCCTGTCCGAACTGCCACAGTCGCATCAAATGGTACGACAACATACCGGTGCTAAGCTGGTTTCTGCTCCAAGCCAAATGCCGCCACTGCAAACTGCCTGTCTCTGTGGTTTATCCGGTTATCGAACTGCTTACCGGCTTTTTCTTTCTCACCATCTGGCTCATCTACGGGTTCAGCTGGTTCACGCCCATTTATATGCTCGCCGTTTTCGGTTTGTTGCTGGGAACCTTCATTGATCTCGAACACATGATTTTGCCCGACCGCGTTACCATCGGCGGAATGATTCTCTTCCCGATTCTCAGCGCGCTTTTTCCTCCGCTTCAAGGCCAACTTGTTTGGCAGAACGGGCTTATCGATTCACTGATTGGCCTGGCCGCCGGCTTCGGTGCGCTTTGGGTTGTCCGTAAGCTCGGAACCGCCGCGCTCAAGAAAGAAGCCATGGGATTCGGCGATGTAAAACTCATGGGCGCTCTGGGTGCGCTCTTCGGGTGGGAATCCGTCATATATATTATCTTCTTTTCCGCGCTGATCGGATCCGTTGCGGGTGTCAGTCTTATCGCCTTGCATCGGAAAGGTATTCGCAGCGAGATCCCTTACGGGCCTTACATTTCGCTTGCCGCCTTTTCCTGGATGCTCGGCGGGTTCCGGCTTTGGGATGCCTACCTCGCCATCATGGGTTTCTGATGGTTTAGGTTTTTAGAGGAACTGTCCGTTCCTGGAGCCTGTTAATACACCATTTGAAATCGTCAGCGTTCCGTTGACGACCAGCGCCTCGACACCGCCGGAAAGCTGATGCGGCTTGGCGTAGGTGGTGTTTTCTTTGACCCTTGCCGGATCAAGTACGACGATGTCGGCGAAGTTTCCTTTTTTCAGCACGCCACGTTGCCTTAGCCGGAAGTGTTGCGCGGGCAGCGAAGTCATCTTGCGCACGGTTTCCGGCAACGGCGACATCTTGCCGTCTATTGCGGCGCGCAGCACTTTGGTGAAACTGCCGTAGGCGCGCGGATGCGGATGGTCTTTGCTCAGAATACCGTCTGGTGCGCGGATCGAGGCATCGCAGCCGATCATCACCCACGGCTGCGCCAGAATCTTCCACATGTTTTCATCGCTCATGCCGAAGAAAATTCCTCCGGTGCGCAGTTCGTCCTTTTCCACAATATGGAGCAACGCATCGACCGGTTCCATGCCGAGCACTTTGGCGGCGTCGGGCAGGTACATACCTTTGAATCGCAGGAGGTCTGGATGCTCGGTCGAACCGATCATAATAATGCCGAACCCGAACTCGCCGCGTCCTTCAAGGATTTCGTCGCGGATTCGTTTGCGGGTTTCGCCGTCTGCCAGCCGCGCCAGCACGGCGGCCTTGCCGTCGTAGAGCGCCCAGTTCGGTAGCGTAATATCCAGATCGGTGCAGGAAGCGGTATAGGGATAACGGTCGGCGGCGACTTCAATCCCTTCGGTGCGGGCCGCTTCGATTTTTGCCAGCGCGGCGTCGAGCTTATGCCAGTTGTCTTTACCTGACGTTTTCAGATGCGAAATCTGCACCCGTGCGCCGGATTTCCGGCCGATATTCAGCGCTTCATCAATTGCCTCGAGCAATTGTCGTCCCTCGCTCCGCATGTGTGAGGTATAGATTTTTCCGCGCCCGGCGCAGACCTTCGCCAGCGCGATGATTTCATCAGACGGTACGGCGGAGGCCGGCGGATAGATCAGCCCCGTGCTTAAACCGCATCCGCCTTCGTCGAGCGCCTGTTCCAGTGCTCGGCACATCGCTTTCAGTTCGTCAGGTGTCGCGCCGCGCGGTTCGTAACCGCAGATGCCGCGGTGCAGTGTGTTGTGGCCGATCAAGAGCGCTTCGTTTACGGCGGGCTTCGCCTGATCAAAAAGTTTCCGGTATTCGGCAACGGTGCTCCATGTTCCGGGAAAAGGTTTGTCCTGCCAGTCGGACGGCAGTTTCGCGTCGCCAAGGCGCGGCGCGGCCGACGCGCCGCAGTTGCCGCACACTTCCGTCGTGACACCCTGAAACACCTTACTCGAAGCGCGCGGCTCGATCAGCAGATAGGCATCTGAGTGGGAATGGGCGTCGATAAAACCGGGGCAGACGATCTTTCCGGTGGCGGTGATCGTTTGTCCGGCTTCCGCCTTCGACAGATCGCCGATCGCTTCAATCCGCTCGCCGGAAATTCCGATGTCTGCGGCAAATGCCTCTGTGCCTGTGCCGTCCAGCACCGCACCGTTTTTAATCAGCAGATCGAATTTCATAGCGTCGATATAACCGGAGGGGCCGAAACCTTAAAGCCGGCGGCCTGGATTTTTTCCAGCAGACCGCGCCGGGGTTCCGACAGGGAAACGGTTGTATTTTTAAACTCACGCCGGACACGGTATTTGGCGCGCAGTTTGTCGAATTGGCCGGCATTTCCGTCGGTCAACCGGTCGGTGCTGATGTCATAAATCGCGAGGACGGCCTCGGCCAGCACATCGAGGTCTGTTTTGCCGCGCGAATCTATTTTCAGTTCCGGTACGGCCGGTGCGGGGAGCAGCGCCTCGGGATTCCAGACCGGCGCGATTTCAAAAAACCGGCAGGCTTCGCGGTAAATCTGAATGGTTCCGTTCAGTTTGCCTTCAAAGGAATGGCCGGCGATGTGCGGCGTGCCGATGGTTGCAGCGTTCAATACATCGGCGCGGATGCACGGTTCCGGATCCCAGACATCGAGTACGGCGTGTGCGACGATACCGTGTGCTTTCGCCAGAAGCAGGGCGTCGGCGTCGAGCACTTTGCCGCGCGCCGCGTTGATGAAAACCGCGCCGCGTTT
>Ga0247840_10000916_pt1 | contig 59269 bp, 57 predicted proteins | sample LaCruzMarch2015__FD_192404 | JGI IMG/M metagenome (GOLD analysis project Ga0247840, IMG submission 192404) | Freshwater microbial communities from meromictic Lake La Cruz, Castile-La Mancha, Spain - LaCruzMarch2015_17m | ecosystem: Environmental > Aquatic > Freshwater > Lake | place: Spain... | reverse complement strand
TTTAAGTAAATTAGTGGTGTTCCAGTGGGTGTAGGTGTGGTTGTAGGTGTATTTGTAAGGGTTACTGTGGGTGTCGTGGTGGGTGTTGTTGTAGGTGTAGGTGTTGGCTCGTTAGTCTTGGTTAACGTGATAGTGACTGTGGGGGTAGGGGTGGGGGTGGGTGACCCGGCAGGTGGAGTCATGGTTGGTGTTTGACTGGGTAAGATAGGTGTGGAGGCTACCACGCCTGGATGCTGCAAGACTCTAAAAACGTACGGTTGCATATGGTATTTAACTCAAAGTGATGGTGTTATCAAAGTATGGTATGCCTAGGATTTCAGCTTGCAATACTTTAAGCATATTTATTTGTGCATTGTATATATATCTGATGCATCTGTTAACAACACTTGTGGTTACTATTTCATTTGCTCCTATGAAAGCAGTGAGTTCTTGTTGAAAATAAATGGAATCTAATTCGTCTGGCAGCAAATATCTTGTATTAGAAAACACTATATTATTATTAATATCAGTTTTAGCTTGAAATTTACCTATAATTTGATCTCTAAAACGCATATGGTTCAAAATAATTTTAGCTAAACTTTTGTTAATACACCAATTTTGAAAATATTCATGACCGTTTATTTCTATATTACCTAAAGTATACACATCAAAGTCTCTTTGAGCTAAAATATCATACAAATTCAAATTATCTTTAAACAAACCTAATTTACCAGTGTTGCCGTTTTTTGTAAATATTAATACATTATCATTTGTACCATCTGATATTGTTGTGAATGCTGTAATATTATCAGCAGGTATGTTGTAGTTGTACCTGTACAAAAGATATTTGCCTATGTCAGGGCTTATGCGGTTAGTAAACTTTTTATATACATTTTTATCTGATACCAGGTAAAAAATATTTTCATTAGTAGTGGAAATAACTATTTTTTTAAACGTTTCACCTGTATATTTTGTTAAATCGATTTCTTCTTTTGATGTGAAGTTGTTGTTGTATTTTAGTAAAGTTTTATTTGTTAAAATGTAAATATTGCCACTATTATCACAAGCTATATTAAGAGCAGTAATGTTTAATAAATCTTTTGAAAGCCTATATGTGTAAACCCAGTTTAAATCTCCATCGTATTTTTTAACACAACTGTTACCTGAATCTAATACATATATAAATTTTTGGTACACAGCTAGCCCTGTTGGGTTATTGAATTCCAATTTGGATGTTTTACCGCCAAAGTTTCCTATTGAATTTACATATGATAGCTTTTCATTAAAAATATTGTTTTTTGTTATGAACCCAATTGCATCATATTTTACTAGCTGGCACCTCTCTGAATCTAGAACATAAAAATATCTATCAATGGCAGCAAAAGCAGATATACTTTTATAGGCTATACCATACCCAGTGCCTTGTGAGAGACCGGGGTCTATTTCACTAAAATTAAATACATTCTGCAAATATGTACCTTGTAAATTAAATTTAAAAACCTTAACATAGTTAGAATAGGATAAGAACATATAATAAGCCCCTGTACCTTGGTTTTGCAGTATATGCATTAAATTTACTTGATCCATACCCTCCAAACCAACATTGGTGGAGAGAGGTATGAACTGTGATGTGCTCAAATTATAATACCAAGTGAAAAGAGTCGAATTTGCTGTAATACCAGCAATAGCGGTATTAGAAACAGGAATAATATTTGAGCTTATTAATGAATTTTTATAAAGATACAAGAAGTTTTTATTTATGTAGTCGAATTTTAAGTTCATTACACTGGCAGAAACAGTTTCGTTGGCTTGAATAAGGATTTCATTTATGCCATATGGTAGTTCAAGATTATCGTAAAGATATCTATCATATACTATGTTATTTTCAGCGGATACTTGAGAAATGTTCATATGTTTTAATTTATCCAGACAAATTTATTTAATTTAGTATACGCAGGTGCAGATATACTAAAAATTTGGTTTACTCTTTGCTCCAGAGCATATCTTAGCTCCGGGTTAGTGATACCTGTGTTGCGTATTGCCACATTGAAGAGTGTGCTCTTTGTACCAGGTGGATCCACCTTGAAATATCGCTCCACTTCTTCCAGATAATTTCTTTTACCACAAGCCAGATCAAAATTTAAATCATTAATTTTCATACCTTTTCTGGCATGAAAAATAATATCAAAATCAAACAACGGCTTATCATACAAATAAAAGTTTTTAATTTTAATGTTATCAACCATGTAAGAGTTTTCTTTTTTAAGGTAGTTAAAGAGAGGTACGCCATTAGTATAGGAACTGGTACCTATTAAAAAAGGTCGGGAAGCCAGATTACTAAATTTATACTTTCTGGGTGCAAATTCTGAGTACTGTTGCATTTGACCATCCACAAACAAATACATGAATCCTTCATATGAATCAAAGCGAAGAGCAAAATTATGGTACCCCGGGTCTAACGCTGAAAGATTGTATACAATTTCAGTGGAAGCTGTATCGTTTAAATCAAAGGAATTGACTAGCTGCGCAACAAAATTTAAGCTACTCTCTGGGTATTTTTCAGCAAGATAATTAGTAAGATACGAACTATTGGAAAAATTGTTAAACTTAGCTGATGTAGCGTTTAAAAGAGTAGATTTCTCTATATTACCAATGGAATCAATGGTAACTATGTTTAAATTGGTTTTTGCATTTGCTAATCTGGATGCAATTATCTTTTTATTGTATCCTGTGTTATCAAACTCTGCAGTGGGAAACAATTTATAGTTGTCGTAGCTATCGTTACCGAAGCTACCAGATAATATGAATTTCCGCTTATTAGTAAATTTAACATATTTATTTTTATCATATAACAACCATAAATTTTTATCAAAATCGAACATAAAATCATCTACACTAGTTGCAGCACTAAATGCAATAAAATCTGTGGAGTAAGCCGAATCAATATTTTTCCACATTCTTAAGCTATTATTAATTTGATAAAAAATAGTATTATCAATTCTTTCTGCCTTGGATCCATTAGTAAAGTATAATTTATCTTTATAAACGTTTACAGTTCTGCGTAAATTAGGACTAGTAAACAGAATGCAGTTTTTTGTAGCATTAGTTGCGTCTTGTATTTCATTGTTAACTAGATTAAACTGCTTCACTAGAGAGGTTACATTTGGCGGTACATTATTGTTATATAAAATATATGCGTTTGTTTCATCGTAGTCAATATCATAGAGCTGGTTTAATTTGGCATTATCACTAGGAACTATTTTTCTTGTCTCTGAATACGAAAGGTTGTACCGTCTTATACTACTATCCTCCAGTATTGTATACACATCATTTAGACCTTGCAGTCTAATAATGCCGCAAATATTTGAATTGAGTTCCACTGTATTCAATACTTTAAAATCAGTATTGGTTATATAGAGCGCACTTGCAGCAGGAAATATAATTAACGGGGTGGCCAGATTTTTATTATAAACTCCAAACCCATCACGATTAAAATTGCCTAAAATTTGGTAGCCCGAGGGTTTTGTCCAATCATCAGAATGTGCATCAAAAGCCAGAGTGAATTGATTGGTAGCTTGTATAGCTGAAAGACTATCAGAGATTAAGTAATTCTCACCATTTAAATCATATTCAAAATTATTTTTATCAATATTAATAACGGACCCATTAGTGCTGTATACATAATCAAAGTTATTCTGAACTAAATAGCTTGAAAACGTTTTAATAAAATTGTCAACATCTTTTGGACCGTAGTGATGATATGCATAATAGGTACCAGGCTCAAAAACTAAATCTGAAGGTTTATCAAAAACATCAACATCACCAAGTAATTCTGCAGCCTTATCAGTCAAACAATCAAAAAGCGAAATGTATTGGATCGCTTTGTATGTTGAAGCAGACAAAGCACTAATAAATGTAGAGCGTTTGGGATTAAAGTACCTGTCAACCCATATGGGTTTTACAGTGGTGTCTGTGCTACCAGAAAGCCATGAACATAAAAAGCTGCCAGTTGTTTCTTCAATTGTTTCACCGAAATGCGATGAATATTTGTAATCAGATTTTTTCTTAAAAATTTTATCAGATTTTAAAGGGTGATCGCCAGCAATGGCACCTGCATTAACAAGATTTGAATCATTAATATTAAGTCTCACAAAAGGGTAAAAAATTTGTGGTACATGAAAATATGTTACTTTATCTTTCTTAAGAAATATTGATGTTGTATATGTTTCATAATTAAAGACTATATTGTCATTGCCTTTGATTTGATTTGAGCCTGTAAAAATTGTTTTATAATCTCTGAACTGTACATTATCTTCATTAAAGAACGGGTTGCCTCGAGATTGGTTGTTTTCAGATGTGTTAGTATTTTTTAACGATAATAAATTTACATCTAAAGATTTTTTATCTTCTGAAACATTATAATACTCACTATTGACAAGCAGATTACTTTTTATTTTACTGTAGCTTCGGTCATTATTAACAGTTAACGAATTTGTTTTAAAATCTTTCTTATAACTTACCCATGAGTCTGTTAAGCTTGTGAAGTTGGGCTCCTCATTCCTAGGGCGAACTCTAAACACAGCAGTAGTAGAGTAGGGTACTACAGAACCGGTCAAAGGATCCACTAGAATTAAGTCTTGAGCATCAGCTGAATACGTTAAAAATTTGCATACATCATTAATGTTTTTCATTAATATAAAATAATCATAATTACGTGCATAAACATAATAAAAAATTTGAGGATTGTATTCATTTGTAGTTAATAAATCGATTTCTTTACAAAAGCTTAAGTTGCCTGTATAATCTAGAGTAAGATATCTTATTATCCCGTTGTTTTCATGAGAGACTGTGCACAGTTTGTCAGTCAGAAGTTCGACATCAAAGAAATAGGAATTATTAATTTCAGTTGAAACACCAGTTACAGCAATGCTTGCTAGATTCGTATCAATGTCAGGCTCTTCCACTGTCCAAAAACGTGACGTGGGCGTAAATGCGCCTATGGCATTACAAGCAAAATATGTAGAGAACCCCTCATCGTCCAATTTATTGAGTGTTTGGATAGTAACATTACTATCCAAATTATCTAACTTGGTTAGAAATAGGTTTGAATAATTATTTATTTTATTATCATTAACATCTTGAAGGATATTATTAATAGCAATATTAATACCTTGTTCTGAAAAAAACATATTTTGATTTATTTTTAGGGTGTTATCAAAAGGGTAGTTAGCTGATAATCCTATAAAATTAAATTGATTTAAAGATATGATATCCATATGTTTTTATTTATGGTGAGGTTTTAGTGGGAGTGGGGGTTAATGTGGGTGTGGGTGTGGGTATCACTGTTTTTGTTGGTGTCGGCGTTGGTGTATTTGTTATTGTTAAAGAAGGTGTAGGGTAGGGGGTATTGTAAATTTCGTCAGCATTTGCACTTAACAGTAAGAAATTTGAAATGAGTTTTGACGGTTGTGAATCTAGCTCTATAACTTCTAAGCTTTTATATTTTAAAGATGCTGCCTTCGTTAACTGAGCAGAATTGATTAAATGAAAATTATCAAAATCAAAGAGTGAATCCTGTTTTAAGGTTAATTTAAGATTAAAAATGTTTAAAGCTAAGTTGCCATTGATTACTGTTATTGAAGGGTAAAACGTGGTGGTTGTAGTGGGAGTGTAGTACGTATGGGAAATAGGATAATCTGTAGGCGATCCAGGATCTATACTCACGTTATTGAACACATCGTTCTGCACAATGCTTTTCTCAATCACTCTTATATCGTTGTCATTAAAATCATATACAATCTTTAATGTGGTAAAATACTTCTCATCTATTGAAGAAGGTTGAATAGTTAAAGTAGTTGAACCTTTAAAATTACCTAAATCAGCACTCAGAGTAGAATTTTGTACTATGTAGCCCCAGGGTATGAAATTGCCTCCATAAGTTGTTGCAGGATACACATATGTGCCCAGAGTGCTATCAAATGTACTGCCACTCAGAGTGTTAGGGTAATTAATGTTGACACCATACACTGGGTCATAAAAAAACCATGAATTAACAAATCCAGGCTTACCAAGTGGTTGGTAACTGGACAATACATAATATGTATAATTCACCTAATTATTTACTATAAAAGTATAGTTTTTTAACTCTCTTTTCTGAGGTTACCTGCATAATGATCAAATCTATTATGTTCTATAGGAGACATTAACAATATGCTACCTGCTAATACCTGCTCTTTGCATAGCTGATACATGTAAGACATCCAAGTTTGCTCATATGGGCGTTGCCATTTGGTAGTTAAAAACATTTTTTTATTACCTTCTCTAGACACTATCTGTGGCCAATTGCAGTAATACACTTCACCATCTGCATACGCAACACCATCCAAAGTTTTAATATTCTTATATGTTGTTTTTGGTGCATTTGGATCTGTGCCTATCTTAGGCAGTTTGTTGTAATCAGGAAAAAATCTTTCTCTTGCAACTTGTGGAAGATTATACCATGACCATTGTGTTGAATTGTCGCCAAAAAACTCAGTAAAGCTAAACTTTAAAAAGTCATAATTTTCTTTGTCCATTATTTTTAAAATCTTATAAAATAAATTGTTCGTTTTTCTGTTGAACCCATTCTTGCATACACCTTCTTTATCATATAGAAGCATATCATCTTCTAGAAAAATATAATACTTTGAATCTGTTGAATCAAAATGCTCAGCTACAAATTGTCTGCCACCGCATATGCCTAAATTATCTTTCTTAAGATGCTCAAAGTTATATTTCTTACAAAGCTCTTCATAAGCTGGAGTGGTAGATACATCAGTACTGTTATCCAACAGGTAATTCTTTGTTTCTTTTATAAAGCCAGGCTGTTGCAGATAACTTTCACACAATGTCTCAAATTGATTAGGTGAATTGAATCCAATGACATACAGACTGGTACCTGTGTAATTATTCAGAGTAATGTTGTTATTCTCTTGCACCTCCATATTTTTTAAATCCTCAAAAAATTTGCTTACTAGTCCGTTTGATTCAATCATATGCTTTTTAAATAACTGAGGGTGTGTGTAAGACATTAACGTGAATATGCTCTCTTCAGTGCCCATGTATCCTTCATTAAGAGTGCTGCATAAATGACTATAATAAATGCTATTAATATCACTTATAAGATCTTTGGGGCCGCCAAAAATTCCACCCCTGCAAACATACTCTACATTTTTTGTGCCAGCTAAATCGTTCAGCTTGTTTCGGTCAAAGCCATGAATTTCACCTCCATCAGGGTATGGGAAACACAAGAATAAAAACTTATCCAAAATATTAGGTAGTTTATCCAATACTTTATCTTTGGAAAAGTATCCTGGGTGTACTGTATTGGTTAAACCACCGTCAATCCAGCAAAAATAATCAGAGTCAAAAGGATTGCGGATTTTTTCATCATGAAGCATGAACATTTTTGACATGACCATGGGGTTGTAGAGCTCCATGGTAGCTTGTGCACTGTTCTCCAACCAACCAGCTTGCTTAAACCACTTTTCATCCTTTCTTATTTTAGATACTTGATCATAGAAAGGAAAATTGTTTCTAAAATCATCAATTTCTTTCGTTCTTATTACTGTGTTTGATGAATCGCGTATATCTTCAACTAAATTTTTATACTTCTCTTCAATATAGATAACTACATTATAATCCTTTAGTGCTTTGAGCAGTTCAGTAAATTTGACTATGTAATGTGTGAATGGTCGCTTGAACCCCTCACCGGCATTATCTCTGCCCAGATCAAAAATACCAGTGACAATGGTTAATTTATTTTTCATCTATTGAATATGTATAGCTTTAAAATGACAAATCTATAGGTCAAGTAATTGTAAAGTGTATGCTACATTATTGGGATGCTTTATATATGTATTATAATAATTGTAGCCATTGTTGGAGATGTAATTTAAAAGATTAACATCGTCTTTAACTTCCAAAAACCTTTTTTTAATTAATTCAGCATACTCCTCTGTACCATCTTTATCACGAACACTGCTTTCAGGGTAATCCACATTAATGTAGTGGTAATTTGGCAATAAAGGTTGACTGAGTGTACTGTTGTATTTGAATCTAATGAAGGGTATGCCCAGACCCAAGTATTCTATGTCTCTATAACATAAATCACCTTTGCCGCCTAAGGATAGGCCCATCTTATATGTTATAGCATCACTACAGTAATTGTCGAAGCTGCCTATATGCTCTATGTCTTTAAGAATGCTGTTATCAATGTATCTCAATAACGGACGGTACCATGAGGATGAAGTTCTAAAAAACAGCTCGTCCTTCAATACTGCTGTGGCTCGCTTAGTATAATGTTGCTCCAAATCGTTGCTTACATATGGAAAATATATCCAAGGAACAAACTTATCAGAGTGTGCAGGTAAGATATTGAGCTCAATTTCTTTAAAATTATATTGACTTAATAAAACCTTTTGCAATCTCTTGTTCATTTGGATATGTATGCTGCAACTTGAGAGCAAATCGCAAACAGAAATAAAATAGATTTTGTTAGTTGTGGTGTTTTCTATCAATAATTCACATTCTAAAATAGTATATTCACTGCCATCAGAAAGTCTGATGGGTCTGCCAATTTCGTCAGCTTTTTCAAAAAATCTATCCTCTTTAACAATATAATTGGTTTTTAATTGGCATATTAATTGATCAAAAAACAAATGATAGTATCTGAAGAATTTATTTTGAAAATTTGATGATTGATATATGATTAAATTGTTCATTCAAATAGCTTGTCCAGCTTCACCAATTTTTCAAACATGGATACCATGTTGCTAATAGTACAATTCTCCAGATACCATTTTCTGGCATTTTCACCCACCTGTAAACAGAAGTCACGATGATTTTTTACAAACTCAAACTTTTCAAGTATAGCATTTTTTAGTATATTGTAATCTGTATGAGTGGTACTGCATCTAAAATCACATTTACCGGCAGCAATGTAGTGTACATCAGGTATCAAAGGATTGTGGAAAGCTATGTTGAGCTCTGATCTAAGAACAGGCATGCCAAGACCAAACAATTCAATGTCTCTATTGCATATTTCCGCTGCACCGTTAATGCTGAGCGCACACAGATTGCCAATCTGCTCCTTTAAAAACTCTGGTGCATCTTTGTAGCTATCTTGCATATTATCTACTACTATATCCTCCCCATTATGAATAGTATTTCTTAGGAACAGTCTTTCATTATAAAGTGCTCCACGAAATACCATTTTATTATCCAGATGTTCTGAATTTCTTTGGGGGTATAGATCTTCTATTATTCTTGCAGCTCTTGTAGTGTACGGAAAATAGGTAAAAGGTGTGAGGATGTTGTCATAATCAATAGGCACAGTATCCCTGCAGGGGGTATGTGCAAAAAAATAGTCATATTCTGCCCTGTTTAAACCGGAAGAGCAAAAAAGTTGCACCATGTTGGGCGGATCCCAATGATGCTTATTGAACAAACAAATATTCTTATCCCAAAAGCTTTGAAGTATGTACTTACCATTATCAGGATTGGTTATAGTCATCATATGTGCAGAATTGCGTGTATATGAATTCCTTTCACTTAAATCTCCAGAGTTTATGAAGGTAAACTCTATCTCTGAATTTTTATCAACTAAAGTTTTAGCAACACTATGAAAATAACGGGTAAGGAACCATTCGTTATGAGGAAACTCATATTGAACCACTAGCTTACGGTTCATTTAGTATACTATCTGTTTTTCTCTTAGCCAAGTCTCAAAGATAGGTGGGGTGTAAAACCTGTCCTCAATCTTAAGCATATCAGGATTTGTGCAGCCTGTAGCTCCTGGCATGTGAGCATGTCTTAGAACAGGAAATGTTTCAACACCTTGATGTTTTTGCCATTTTTCTGGTGTATCAAACATGTGCAGATCTGTTTCATAGGGCATTATAATGAGATCAATCTCTTTAAATCTCAAATAATAAGAAATGAGTATATCATCTGATCGAGTCTTGCCTAAGAAATGCTCAAAAAAGTCAGATTCAAAGTATTTTCTCCTATAAGAGGCAGATTTGTAGTGCTGAATAATATGTGTTTTTGTGGGTCTATCAATGCATAGCACCCATGCATCTCTTAAATCATTATACCTGTATTCACCGCAATTAGATCTGCCATCATAACCAAAACCAGCATTATTAATTTTTTGATTATGATTGAAATGCTCTTGCACAAGTTCACTGTGATACACCAGATCATCATCCACTACAACTATAATTGTTTCTGGATCCTGAATACGAAGCAGGGTTGGCAATAGCTTAGTGGGTGGCCCAAAATCTTCTGTACGGAATACCTTCAAGTGTGGATATTTGAGCTGATATTCACTCAACCATTCTGGTATAACATATGGTGTATTGTTTGGTTTATAAATCTCAGGTATATTAAAATGCACTTCATAGTCTTTATATGTTTGTTCGCATAAAGACTTGACAACCAGAGGCAATCCTTCCGAGTGAATATGATTTAATCTTTCTGGAACAGTACTGAGTGTGACAACTATGGGTACCTGTTTATGACTACCGTGATTAATTTTTGTTTCAACGAAACCTTCTTTATGAAGTGAGTTAATGTCATTTTTAACAGCCACTCTTTGACCGTTGAATTGTCTGATTTGAATAGCTCTGCGGCCAACTTCCTCTAAACCAATTATATCTTCATTGCCTTTGCGAATATCTGCTTCAAGATTCCATATGTCACCGTTTATCCGGTATAATGTATCAACATACCCATTAATTCCATCATAGTTCTTGAGTTCAGCTTCAAGTGCGTGCAGTTCAGACGAGCAATCTATGGATGTTCTCTCTGATTTGAGTTTGCAAATTGAATACCTGTCTACTATGTCACCTATTGATACTTTCATATTATAATTTAATAAAAAGCGAGCATCTTCCACGTAGAAACGGTACAAACCCGTCTTTTATTAGTTCTGGGCCAAGTAAATTGTCCTTGCCAGCAAATCCTGGTGTGAAATCAGTATCGTCAATGCCAATAATAACATTATCTGACAGTTTATTAAAGACTTTAGCTACTGTATAAGCTAATAAATGATTTTCTGCATAACTGGGTGTACCGACATCCCAACCATCAAGGAATAACAGATCGATTTTACGATCTATGGTTTTAAGAAAATCTATTCCATCACATGGTATGTTAACATGTAAGTTGTCCGGTTGTTTTTCATTTAAATGATGATATGAATTTTTAATTGCATCAATTCTGGAGGGATCAATGTCTACAGAATAAAAATCACCTCCAAACTTACTTAAAAAATATGTTGAGTGACCATCTGCACAGCACGCAGGACCTTCAATTGTATGGTAGTCAAGATTGAAGTAATCAATGCACTTTTGTGTAACTGCATATCGTATGGCACCAATCTCCACAATGGTCTTGAACGGATATTTTTGATTTATGCAGCTTAAAAGCTTTAAAAAAGGTGCTGGTTTGGCTCTTTTGTGTGTGCAATCATCACCTGAAATGCTGTTTGTTGCCCATGCAGTAAAAGGAGCAACTGTTTTGTAAGATTCCTGCAGAACAGATTTAATATATTCGTTCATTAGCTAATAATATTATTGAGTTGACCAGTGATGGGGTCTTGCCAGCCCTTACTAATGCTGTGAGGCCATACAATCCAGCTTGCAGGCATCTCTTCTGAGTGAAAAGATCTCCAAACTTTACAATATTTGTCAGGGTCTCTGAACATATTTTCTATTTCTTGCTTATCTGCATCTTGACGATGCACATCTTTACCATCTTTGTCTTTAAAAGCTACACACCAAAAGTCGTAGTCTTTTTCTGGTACCTGTTCATATCGCACATCAATACAGTGCTTGAAAATCTTCAACCAGGACATATCCAGATCCTCATTGGACAATGTAGGGTTGGGTGCAAGATTGTTATCTAGAGTATATTTTTGAACTGCACGCTTCTTGAAGCAAAGACCTGCATATTTTTCATAATCTTTTACAGAGCGTTTCTTACCAAAATCGTATTTACCAAAATCAATATCCTTTTTCTCCCCATCCATTTCAAATAGCTTTCTATTTCTCAAATGTGATTTCTTATTCATTTCACCCCACTCTTTGATGTCATCCCAATGTTTTGAGCGACCTTTGCGAGTATATTCATGCCATACAACAACTTCATGTGGATGAAATAAATCATATCCCCATGTGTAGGATCTCACAGCAAGATTGATCTCTTCACCATGAAAATAATAATGTGGGTCATATGGCACTTCTTGGCACCACTTGCCTAGAGTGAAGATGAAGTGGGCTGAAACAAACCTGGAAGGAATAGGCAATGTTCTGGATTTGAAATCATCTATTGATGCAGGTAAGAAGAATACAGCACCTTCTGGAATGAATCTATCAAAATTCATCTTCCAGGGTGTATGTATTCTTTCAGCTGGGTCATTGGAGGGATTAAAGCTTGAAACATAACCGGTTAGTAAAGGCTTTTTATGACCAAGCTTTTGCAAATCTTTTACCATTTTAATGCATTTTGTATCCCAATCCTTTACAAACCGGTGGTGACTATCTAATTGCAGGTAGTATTTTTCACCGTCATAGTTTTCCTGTATTTTGGAGCGCGCCCAGCATGTACCTTTGCTATCTTGCGCAGGTATTTCTATAATCTTAAAGCGTTTATCGTCTTTAAATTCATTAAGTGATTCACTGTCTCCTCTTTGCCAGCAAATAGAGAATACTAAATTTTCTGGTTTTTTTGCATTAGCAATGCAATCTTTTAATGTGTCGGGCAGCTGAGGATCTCTGTATGAAGCAATAGATATAAAAATTTTCACTAAATTATTTTAATATCTAGTAGAAGAAAATCAATTGTAATAAATTCTCAGCCCTGCTCGGAACAAAGTTCCGGAATCGCGTATAAAGAAGTCTTCAATATACAACTTCCAAGTACCATTAATGCCGCTGTAAGACACTTGGTTGAACACAGTCAAGTCCAAATTGTATGGTGGTGCTGGTCTAGCACCAGAGCCGTTAAAGACAGCTGACGGGTCATTTGTATTGACTGTATGATATGTGCCAGAAGAATACCCATCCCATGCACTAGTGCTGCTATCATCTAGTATGACATCAGCATCATTGGCCTCAAACCCTTCTGATGCTGCAATCTGATAAACAGGCACAACAGCAGTGCCATCTGGAGCAACTAACAGCATGCCTACATCATATGGGAAGCCATGTGTGTAACCACTTAAAACTAGTGCCACCTTTTTGACAGTCTGATCAACACCTGTAACTGGAATATTGACTGGGTATGGGCTTGCTGGAGCATTGTTAATTATATCAATATTTGTTTCAGTTGAAGCAAAGAAAAGGTACTCAGGTAGGTTTCTTGTTTGTGTGGGGGTGGGGGTGGGTGATTGTGTAGTAGAAGGTGTGGGTGGGTGTGTGGGGGTGTATGTGGGTGTGGGTGTGGGTGTGGGTGTTGATGTATTGGAAACAGTTATGGTAGGTGTTACTGTGGGTGAAAGTGTTATTGTGGGTGTAACTGTGGGTGTTAATGTGGGTGTTAATGTCGCATTTGGTGAGGGTGTTACTGTGGGGGTTGTTGTGGGTGAAAGTGTTATCGTAGGTGTTACTGTATTAGATAATGTCAGTGTGGGTGTTACTGTGGGTGATACAGTAATAGTGGGGGTGACAGTGGGTGTCTTGGTGAATGTGGGTGTTACTGTGGGTGATACAGTAATAGTGGGGGTGACAGTGGGTGTTACAGTGTTGGAAGGTGTGATAGTAGGTGTGGGTGTGGGTGTGGTCAGATATGCATTCACATTCATATTACCAACTTTCATTCTCGCTGAAGGTGTATTGGAGCTAAAGGACAAGCAAGGATAAATTATGCTAGGCAAAGTATACGGCAATTTAAATGTGACATAATTAGTGAAGATTAATGACTGCGCATCCTTATGATCTACTTCAACCTTGGAGCCAAAGTCAGTAATTTTGATACGAAAAGTGTTGTATGCCGGGGCATCTGTGGCCACTTTATATAGTGATAAGGGTGTACTAAACGTAGAGCTTGCTAAATTATCCGTTCTATATAAAAATCTAAATCCACTGGTCTGTGACGATCTGAGAGTGATGCTGTTGGGTACAATTGCTGATGGGCCATTTAGTCCTGTATTGTTGCTGCCATAAATTCCATTGATATCGAAACCAACACAAAGTGAGGTATTGGGTATGCCCTGGAAGCCTCTTATGTTAGAGCCACCTAGATCTGCAGTAAGTGCAGTTACACCCAGCCCTGGACCGGGGCTGCCGTATATCAGGCTTGATTGTGCTATGTCAACTAGAAATAAGCAAAACCCATGTGCACCTAATGATGTATTGCCATAGCACGCGTAGTCAAAAGTAACATAAAAATCTCTGGTTGTATCAATAAGCATCTTTGAGTATAATACAGATGCTTTATCATTGTTAGTTAGAACGTAATAAGACATATTATACTCCGAATGAAAATACTCCGCCAGATACTGATCCAGCAGTAGCTCCTCTTACATTATATGTGGAAAATACAGGTGATGGTACAGATGTGCCTACATTTGCAAAATTTATACTCACCACATTTTGATCTATTTTATGCATAAACGCATTTAATATAGTTATGACACCATTGATATATTTAAAGTATATTTTATTTATGTAGAATACATTGGAAAGATCTTTGCCTAGATATGTGATTGTAAAATTTGATGTTTCATCGTCATAAGTTAGTAGTGGTTTTTCGATTTCCACAATATTTAAATTAATATTTTTCCCTATTAAAGAAAATAATTTAAGCTTGTCAACAGTTAAATTAATGTTGGTGTCTTGTGGATATATTTTAGAAGAGGTCATGGTATTCAAAGAAATTTCGTAAATTTCTGGATAAATTATTTTATAGTTTGTGGCACTTAATTCATTAAACAGCACAGTTCTACAAAAATATAGCTTATTTTCAGTTTCATTAAACCAAATTGTGGAAAACTTCTCAAACTTTTTATTTTCACCTCTGGCGAAAAAACAATCCGCATTAGAATTAGTTATCGGTAAGTTTGATGTGTAATTATATTTAATTTTATCAAAAATTAAGTAATTCTCTGTTTCGAAATTTATTACATCATAGAAGACGTCAAAATTAATTAATTTTTCATCCAGTTCATTGTTTATTAATTCATCATATTTGTAGTACAGAGCACTGAGAGCAGCAGATGCAGGTGCAAGTAAAGAGGAGTTAGAATTTCTTACATAGAGTTCACCAAAATCAATAAACTTGGTTTCATAAAGAGATCTCTTGTTAGTTAACCCGGGTTGGGTTTCAACTACTGCTGTGGATCTGTAAGGCACTCTATAATTTAAATATTGTGATTTTTCAGTATATACGGCAGATCTTTTTACATTACCACCACAAGGATTATCACCATTTACTAAAAATTTAAATCCATCTGCATATGAAAGTGCAGAAAGAGGAGGTGCAAAGCTAAATGAAGGCGGGTTTACAAAATTAGCAATATATGTGGGTGAGTTTGTAGGACAACTACCACCATCGGCCAGTTCAACATAATATAATATATCTGTGAAGGGATCATAGGTTGGAGTATCTGATGGCACATCTGGCAGAATGGTACCGTCTGATGACACAAAACCGACGCCATCAAATGAATTGCAAAGGTAAGTTACAGTGGCCACATCACTGCAATACGTCTCAGGCTGAAATCGATATGAAATAACAGGTGTTGGTTGATCTGAATACAAGTAATTGGGTATTCCATTATTATAATATTGAGCTGAAAGGGGTGAGGGGGTGAGTGAGTTGGGTCCGCGAGTAAAATAACCGGATCCTGGTGGAATTTGAGTTACCGCTCTAAATGTTACTCCTGAATACCCTTTATTTTCATCAACCAAATCATAATTAAAATTAGATCCAGAGACAGGGTCATAAAACAAATGTCCATCAAAGGCAAAGCAGTATTTTATGCCTCTGGAATCTTGATCTACGTAAATATTTGAAAGAGATTTTTTTGGGTATACTTCTTTATAAAAACTGTAATCGTTGCCGTATACGTCACTCTTGAATTGCACTAATGTTTTGTCTAGCGAATAGAGTTTTTCTACTCTGTTGTCAATGGGAAAAAGATTTTGCGGTATGAGAGGGTAGATGTCACTATTTGACCATATGGATCTAAACTCACCTTTAAAGAAATCTTGTGGATCTGTGTAGCGCGCTAACCCCTGCAGAGGCATTAAGTTTGATTGTTCGCGCGACTGATAGCTCCTAAACGTTTGCAGGTAAGAGTTATTAGTGGCATCACCAAAAGCAAATTGATTTGAAAAGTCGAGCTTGAGTAGGTATGAGTTATCATAAAACTCTAGCGGTGAATTGAAGCTCTCCTTGGTTAAGCTGGATACATTACCATATTTTTCAGGGTTTGGAAAAACATAAACTGTGTTAGCGCTTAATGATTTAACACTGTAATTATTTTTAAAATTATTAAAAACTGATAATCCAATTTTATCGGGTTTAAAAAATAACCCAATCTCTTTTGCAGTTTTTAAATATTCTGTGGATGGAATGGCTGCAATAGATGGAAATCTTTTATTTAAATAGTTTGCAAACTCATTGTCAGGTGTAAAGAGTATACCAGAAATAAACGCTGTATTAGTGCTGTTAGTAGAGAGAAAATAAAATTCTGTACCTATGTATTTTTTAGCTGCAGCGATTTGTAAGTTTAAATTTAAATTGCCTTGTACCTCGGTGTTAACTGTGTTAATATAATCACTATCTTTAAGAAGATTCAAGTCAGTTGATTCAGGTTTAAGATTTATACTGAAATTGTTTGTGCCTAGCTCAATTAGAAAGAAAGGATAAGAAGAAATGGCTTGAACAATGGAAGAGTTAAAGTCTAAGAATAGGCTTGGATTGATATCATAGGTGTTTGCTGAAGAGTAGTCCTGCCCTTCTCCGTTAGTTATACCGTTGGCAGAGGGTGATTGGTTGATACTATTATCTAAATAATACGAATATGTATCAAAAATATCTTCTAAATTAATTACCAGATTGTTTCTTATATCAGATAAAGACAAATTAAGAGTTCTAACAATATCAACCAAGTCATCTGCTTCTAATGACTTTGAAATCTCATTGTAAACTAACTTCTCAATACCCAAATTAGAACCTTTTAAATTGTATCTGAGTTGGGCGGTTTTAACATCATCACGCAATGTGCTGTAATATAAGCATATATCTTTAATTTTCTTTGCAAAAAATGGTACAGCTATAGCCAGATCTCTTTTATTATTAAAATCGATATTTTTTAAGAAACGCTTTTCTTCTGAAGAAGCATAACTTAAAACAATTTCATTAATAAGAGATGTATAGCTCTTTCTTATTTCCATCTCAATAATATCTTTTGATTTGCCTTTTATTTCATACCAATTGTTAAGATAAGATTGATACCTCAATAGAAAATCGTCTGCATTTGTGAATAGGCTGTTATTATATTTCAGCCACTCTATAAAAGTGAGTGGTTTATCTGCATCTATAGGATTTTCAACAGGTATCAAGGAAGTTACAGATGTGGATATACGTTCGTCAATGAATCTGCTTGAATCGAGCATTAAAGTATTTAATTATTATACACTATATCACTACCGCTTAAAAATAATTTTAAGCCTTTGGAGATCTCGTAACTTAATAAATTCTGCATTGTTCCGCTATCTTCACTCCAGCTCGCAAATGAGCTGTTACTGTAATTCAGCGTGTTGAGTGGGTTATTCCAATCTATTATATTATCTAAATGACTATTATTGAACGAGTTATTATATTCATAGAACTTATAGTAATTAGAGATATTAACACCAGTTATTGCTGCTGGTGCAACTAATCCCCAGCCCCAATCAGGACTAAAGTCAGAAAGTGAAATTTTGGTAGTATATGGTAATAAACCAGAAGGTGTGTTGATGAGATTGCTGTTTACCACGTTATAAATCTCAGAAAACTTTTCATATGCTACTATTGGTACTCCAGAGGATAGAGATCCTGTAATTACAGATATCTGTGTACCCAGATTGATGCCAGGATTATTAGTGGAGCCAAAATTATAGTTGTATTTGTTTGTCTCCCCCCAGAGCTTCTTGTGTTTTATCGATAAGATATCTACTAAGCGTCTAAGCTGAGGTGGATAATTATAGTTATATTGCTCAAATTGTATTGATAGAGCTTTGCAAAAAGAGATTAGTTTATCTAGATTAGCACTATCAATGTCTGTGGTGTTGCTAACATAATTAGCAATTTTTTCATATATAGTTTTGCCTAATTCGTAGGGCTGAGCTGATACACCGCCTACAATATTACCTAAAAACTTATCAAAGAATATGGGTTTATCTTCTAAATTTTCAGTAAATATAAATGATTTGTAAAATCCTTTGGCATCAAAATCTTCATTTATCTTGTAAAGGTCATATTCACCATTATCTGTATAAATGTTAAACATATTTGATGTACCTGAAACAACTCTGTAGTTTGAAACATTGTCAATGTATTTGTTTAGCCATCTTGTGCCAGTCCAATCACCGTATGCTTGCCATCTTTTTTCTTCAAAAGCAGTTACATTGTTCATTATGCTGGAAGGTGGATAATTAAGTGTTACATTATTGTAAGATGAGAGAGGACCAGCTGTAAGCGCTAGTGTATCAATGTAGAATATTCTGTTGTTCCAGTCATTGATAACCCAAACAAACCCTGATGTATCACATGCAATGCCACCTATGCTCTGAATATAATTAGTAGTATTGCCTGATCCTACAATAAAGTATGTTCTTTCATTACTAACGGCATCTATGCGGGTTAAAGTATCAGCATTTTCTATTACCCACGCATTTTGGCCTCCGTCCACTGATATATTACCTATAAGCTTGAATCCTTCCAACGGATAACCATCTACTAGCCTACCAGCAGTATCAAATTTATATAGCAGATCATTTCTAGTAGAAAATTCTTTGGAAGTCACAGATAGATTATAGGTTGTTAGCCAAACAAATTTGTTTCTATCAATGCAAATTTCAACTGGTGAATGCATCCATGGCATAGGAACAGAAGTAATCATGTTACCCAGGGTGTCATATTTTACAAGAAAGTTTGATGCAGGGTTTGTATAAGATACCCATATATCATTATTAATATCTGTGTCTATACTGGAGGGCATGAGGAACTGCTCACCAGCAAACCCCTGTAATTCTGGTATATTGTAATCCCCACTTAAATTGTATGTTCTCAGAACACTCCATGGGTAAGCAACAGCTTTAACATACCCATTGAACCTATCAATTTTAATAGCAGATGATGAATCCATTAAAGCTATCCATAGGTCATTGCCACCATCAAGTGCTAGGCTAGCGGGAGCAGCACTAGAAAGTATATTGGAAAGAAAATTACGATTTTCTATTAATCCGGTAGCAAAATTTAAATATGGATAAGAAGATAGCGAAAAGGAAGATATTAACGCCCCAGTATTATTAAACTTTATTATTCTATCACTTGCACCATCAGCAAACCAAGTGTTATACTCTTCTTCAAATGTTGAGCCAGATGGTGCAATTTGAATAGCGTATATGTTTCTGTTGTTATCGGAATCAAAAAATCTACCATCAGCTGAAACAGTGAGAGATAGGATACCCGGGCAATATGTATAAATTAAAATTGTGAAGAATCTTAACAGCATGTTATATTCAGGCAGTGCCACCCAGCCAAAGAAGCTATCCTTAGGGAAATTAGTTGGGTCTCTAATAACCATGGATGCTGTTAAAACGCAATTGAGAGCAGTTTCTTGTGGTACAAAATATCCTTTATAAAATCCACCAATAGACTGTGGCGCTTCATTTGTGAAATCATCATAATATGTAACACTAGTGAGCGGCTTGACTTCCCCGTTGTTATAAGTTATTATGCCAAATTGCAAGTCATATGCTGAAAGTGACGACAGAGATGGGGTTGTTATAGAAGAAGACAGTGGTGGGTACGTTTTTGTTGTGAAATTGTCTTTGTCTTTGAATTTAATTACAAAAGGTATTTCAGTATTGCGCCAACTTATTTCTGGTATATTGAACCGTGTTGACGAGAGAGGTCCTTCACCATCAATACCTGTTGTTGTAATAGAAAGTTTGGAGGCAGGGTTGTGTCTAACCTTAATAATTGGTAATTGTGTTTGTTTAATGTTTTGAAATCCTACTGGCGGATATGCAATATACTCAAATACATTATTAATTTGTGAATATTCATCCTTAAATTTACTATTATCCAGAGTAGCAAATAAGAAAATAGGTGACTCTCTTGAGGTATAATTCTTTACCTTGTCATCTGCATAATAAAATTCTGAGCTACCTGTAGTACCAACCAGCACGCTGCCTTGATCATCTCCCGCACAACTTACTAGCATTTTATCTTGCACTTTAACATACAACTCTGTATTTGATGTTATTAGTTTACTCACAGGAGCAAATTCAAACACATCACCCACAGGCTGTTTCTCATAAAACCTACTAAGTGTTCTTAGGTGGGACCATTTATCATCAAAGAAATTATCCACATTCAAATAATCCCCTGCAGCTCCAGATGCATAAAGATTTATAGTATATCCTTCAGCACTTAATGCATTGTAAGACTGCCAACTGGAGTATCTCTTTACAGTTAATGGATCATTTATCTTGCTAGCAGGCACATCATAAACAAACTTTCTATAATCATTGAAAAGCAGCTGATCATTTAAATAGTTGTAAATGTTGACAATGGGCTGATAGGAACTATCGAATGCATTGCCGTTCCTATCATAAACAGTGAGGGTGACTGTGTAATCACCAGGCCATTGGTATTTGTGCACTGCAGTTAGTTCATTAGAAAATGTTCCATCACCAAAATTCCACCTAACTAGATTTGTAGAAATATTCTCCAAATCTAATTGCGAAAAAGATCTTTCAAAATCTGGATAAAAAGTTAATGGGGTATTAGATAGTGTGAAGCTGGATAAGGCAAACGAATCAGTATAGTCCTTAATGTTAAAATAAACATAATAATAGTTTATTTGATTAGCCATTAGAACTCCTGTTGAATAGTTTGAATGGATGGAGTAATTATTGTTATCTTATTAGCAAAGTCTAATGGGTTGTAGAGGTAGGGAAATTTAAAATAAGGCAATTGTATATCTTGTGTGGTAATTTTAATGTCATTCTCAGGATAAACAGGGTTATATATTAACAAGCTAATGCCAGGTGTACGGACAGTGTTTCCATCAACAATGCGTACTGTGGAAATATTATTTACCCCTTCAAGTGATTTGATACTATTTGTGATGTCTGTGAGACTTATGAGTACTCCCAGATTGTTATTTAAAATTGAAAAGTAATTGGCAAAAATATTCTTTATCTGCTCTTTGAGAGCTTCTGGATTTCTTTTGGCAGTCACATCTCTTGTTATTTCCAGATATGTGGTATCTGCAATTGAGGGTGATAGAATTTCTCCAGGAGTAGTTATGCCCAAATCGACAGCCACATAGACAGGGTCATTAACAATAACCTCTGCAGTAGCCAATTTGACCTGCTGCAAGTCATTTAAGATAATTTGCTTTTGAGCAGCATTTAAATAGTTTGCTCTAGTAGTTAGTGAGGTGAGTTTTTCTAATTTAGGCACAGCATATATGTAGATATTATTAAAGTTGCATGAATCAGCAAACTTAACTTGATTGAATAACACCCTGCTCTCTAAGTTGGGCTTTGAGACACCGAGATCAAAATAATATTTCAAATGGCCTGAGATGTAGTCCCAGTTGTTTATGACCTGTGTAGAAGAGATTATGTTGCTATAATTTTTGGAAATGTAATTTATAAAATCTGATGTGGTGATGAGTCTGTATTGACTGCGGAAAGTATTAATGGCATTATTTTTTATGCTCTCTGGTGATTCAATATCCTGAAAACTGGTTGATGCATCAATATTAGAGAATTTTATGTATGTAGCTTGCTGAGCTGTCATTAACTGAAGATTTTCAGGAATATTATCATTTTTAATTTCTAAAAATCTTGGAGTGTTATAAAAAAACATCTTGTTATTATCAAGAATTCCCGGGCCTATCTCACCAGATTTACCATTTGACTGCAGATAGTATATAGCTACATTATCGTTTTCATTGAGCTTTTTGCCAGTAACATTATTACCAAATTTAATTTCATATCTCTGGTTTTCATTCAATCTAATTTCATAAGCTTTTGAATTACTTTTTTCTAAAAATAATGATTGTGAGGGGGTCCACTTTTCCCACTTGGGGCTGTCTATGGTGTTATCTTTAACATACACATCAATATTGAAATGATCTATTAGGAGATTATTATTTCGCCCATCTACTATAGTCATGGTTACAAGTTCAAATGGTTCGCCAGTAGCCACATACGTAAGATACTCCAAATATGCACCTTGATATAAAAGATTATTTTCTTGCAAATCAGTTAACTGTTCTACACCATTCACACTTTTTGAGAAAGTTATGTCCTTATTGAAAGAGTAGTTAACACCATTCAAAGTAAAGTAGGAGTATCTTGGTATTGTGTAAATGTTTATTGGTAAATTTTCGTTAGCTTGAGCAAGGAAAGAGAGTATGGGTGTCTGTATGCCTATGGGATTATAATTGAGTAGCTTTACTATTTTGTTAATATTTTCATAAAGCTCAGCAGTTGTAAATGTGCTTTCTGAACTGGTTCTGTTCAGATAGAATATTAAAACGTGATAAGCATAGGCAATAATGTCTATAAGTGAGGAGATATTGCTACCTTCAAAATTTTGATCTGTAAATACATTGCTATCATTCAACCGTGCATTGATCAAACTCTTTAAACTTATAGCGTCAAATGCCACATAACCATCTTGCGATAATTGAAAATTATTGAATTGTGTTGCCATAATTAATTGAAAAAGAATCCAGTGTTACTTAGAGTGCCAACTAGTTGAAAGCTACTTGCAGTTTCAACGGTGGCAATATTTAGGGACAGGGTTATTACATAAGATTGCAAAATTTCATCCACTGCAATATCAATGTTTTGAACTGTGACTCTTGGTTCAAAATTTGATATAGATTGCAGAATTTCATTGCCTATGCTTCTTGCATTAATTTCGCTAACTCTGTTAAAAAGATACCTATCAATATTGGTTCCAAAGTATGGATTTAAAATTCTTTGTCCAGGCATTGTAGTTATGATGTTGAAGATGGAATTTCTAATTGCGGCATAGTCATAATTGATTTCCAAGTCTTTAATTTCCTTGTTCTTAAGAAATTCATTGTTTTGTGTGTAGCTAAATTCCAGATCCAGCATTAAATCTGTGTACGTGAACTTACTAGATGGTTTTTTGGGCTGAGCAATGGAATTGACTTTAATGGTGGCCACGTTATTATTTATCTAAACTTTATTTGTTTAAAAACAGTTTTATGCATAATAAAAACATTAAATAATTGAGATGAACAGGAACTTTGTCAAATTGTACGAATCTGCCATGCAAAGGTACACTCTAGGAGGGTTTTTAGCTGGTGATATCATAAAATTTAAGAAAGATGCATTTAGTGATCCATGGTTTAGATCATTGGGCACCAACACACAGGAAAAACTCAAACAAATGGTTAGCAGCGGATTACATCTGAGAGTCTCTGCAGTTAAGAATGTGAGACCAAATGTGGGGGGTGCAGGCAATACTGATTACAATGGTACACAATTTAATCTGGATATTACTACTGAAACTGCACCTGGCAGATATGGTGATTTTTGCACCATACCAGCTCATATTGCAGAAACAGAGCCCTCCTCATACCCCAATCTGCCCAGTGTGCCAGAAGTGTTCAAAAAAGATGATCCAAGTCGTAGAGCTCATATCAAGCCCAAGGTTTTTAAAGATAAGCAGAACGAAACACCTTTCCTTGCTCCAAATCAAACCAAACTATCCGATTTAGGTGATGGCAAGTTGTCAGAAGGTGATAGAGAATTGAAAAATACTAACATTAGAATTCCTTCTGAGCCAGTGAAAGGTGCAGCTGACCCAGCTAGCTACACCTATCAATACCTGCCTAAGTAATATTTGATAGCGCTATCAGGCAGCTAAAACAATTGATTTCTTGATCCACTACAAAACTGCTTCTGTAAATATATTCAGATAATGTGAGCAAGTGGATGCGTTTCATGTCATCAGTGAGCTCGGCGTTATATATGAAATTAAATAAATGTCTCAACAGAGTAGTGTAATCATTATTAAATTTAGATTCATTTTCTATTAATGCCTTGCGCAATGCTAGAACATTTTTATTCTTAACTTCTTGAAATATTAAATTAAGAACATCATTATTATTATTTGAAACTAAGCTAAGCTTCTTGTCAATAGAATTTTTTTGAAGCTCATTTATGCATTTGCGTAAGTCTGGGTAATTGGATTTTATAAAGTCAAGTAGCAAGCTTTTTTGTGTTGCATCAATTGCAATAGTCTCATTTTTCAATATGAACACACATCTTCTAACAACTCCGTCCAGGGGTGGTGTCAAATCCAGGCTTTGACAACGACTTTGCAATGCAGCAATGACTCGATGTTTGTAATTAGCAGTCAAAATGAACCTGGTAATCTTAGCGAACTCTTCCATTGTATTGCGAAGAGCACGTTGAGCATCCAGAGACAAGCCGTCTGTTTCATCCAAGATAATAACTTTTATTTTGCCATCAAAGCTTTTTGTTTGTGCAAAACTGGTTACCTTGCTACGAATTGTATCAATGCCATTTTCATCACTGGCATTAATATACAGGTACTGACAATCTAAGATGCTTTTTACAATAATTTTAGCTAGTGTTGTTTTGCCTAATCCAGGTGTGCCTAAAAATAATAGGTTTGGTATTTCTTTGGTGGTGTAGAAGGATTCAATGATGGATTTGTTTTTTTCAGATATGATAAAATCTGTCAATTCAACCGGTCTATACTTTTCGACCCAAAGATTTTTAAAATCCAAATTCATTATTTACCTGATGAACCAAACCCCTTGTCACCTCGTACAGTTTCTTCCATAATGCCCCATTCCACAGGCATTGAAAAATTCAAGTACACAACAAACTGGGCAATCCTATCACCAGCTTTCACTTGATAGGGAATATCAGTAAAATTGTAAAGTTTCACACCAGCATCACCTCTGTATCCACAATCAATGATGCCTGGATGTGCCATGATACCATGCTTAAACCCTAGACCGCTACGCGATTCAACCTTCACCCAGTAACCCTCTGGAATGGAAGCAAATTTTAGACCAACGCCTACTGTGGCGCTTCCTCGTGCGGGTATATCAGCATCTTCAATGGAATATACATCATACCCAGTGTCATGCTCATGATTCTTTGTGGGTAATTTGGCTAAATCATGCGTTTTTTCAAATTTTAACCTTGGCAAAAACTTAGTATTAGGATCTGTATTGTCTATATTGTACATAATCTTATTATATATTAGGTTTATAAAAATCAATATACGATAAATAATATTATGAGTGAAGAGCTTAACGAGATGGTAGGTACTTTATTGGATCAATTGAAAGATGCCAATAAAAAAGCTGAGTCAGTCAAAAAGGAATCAAATCCACTTACCAAGGATAACATGGAAAGATTTGTTATAGAGAAAGCTGGCAAGCTGGTGGAAGAGAGCTTGGAAGTAATGACCAATGTGAAGGATTATATCTCTTCAGCGCCTGAAAGTAAAGATGTGGGTTCACTCTCTGATCTCATAGCTGCAACAGCAACTGCCATTGAAACACTAAATAAAATCATAGTTACTGACAAGCGCAATGAAGCGCTCATAAAAGCAAAAGAAATGGACATAGCATCCAGAAGAGAGCTCAAGGAAGTGGATAGTAATACCAAGCTGTTGGCTACAAGAGAGCAGGTCTTCAAGATGCTTATCGACAGTGCAAACAACAGTGCTAAGATTATTGATGCAGAAGTTGTAAAAGATTAAGAATCACTCTTGTTGCTGCATTCGAAAAATCTGCTATAAAAGTCTTTCCAAACACCCTTAAAGTCTGGTACAAGTTTCGTAAAGAACTTGACAAAGTCATCTTCCTTGGGGAACTTGGAAGTAATGCTTCTAAATTTAGCTTCCAACGACTCTATGTCAAAATCCAAATCGCCAGTTAGAAAATCTCCAAAGTCAACATCGCCGATGACTGGCAATCTGAAGTTACAAGCTACATTTTTTATTTGCTCTGCAGATTGAAGCAGAGCAATAGGATTAGTAATTTTTAAATCACTAAAGTTGGTATCAGTTATTAGAGCAGCAATTTCAGGAAACGACCCTGGGTCCAGGGAAGGTAATATATTAGGCATATTTAACGTTGGAGATTGTACTAATGAATTTATATTGTTAACTGATTTTGTTAGATATGTAACAGGTGCAGTGAGGGCTTGACCGCCAGGCAAGTTGGATATGCCCAATCTATTAATTTCATTGTTAAGAAGTGACAAGTTTGCGTTTGGTATTTTAATATTGCTAAGAGCTGCATTGAGTTTTGCTTGAGCAGATTGTGTGAGAGATGCAGGTTTAGGCAGATTGAAAGTTCTTGCTGTATACTTGAATCTGTTATTAATTTCTTTTGTAGTGAATTTGGGTTGCTCTGATGTTTGCACTACATTACCCAATGCTTTGGCTATGGTTCTAGAAGATCGTGACTCTTTAACAGGATTATGAGCAGCGTCAAAATTCTGTAAAGTGTTTTCCACATTAGCAGAATATTGTATGTTTGGCATGTTTTGAATGTTGCAGGACAAGTAATCTCTGGGGTTATACCCAGTTTTATCATTAATGTTGCTAAAATAACAGACATATTCATAAGTTCGCCCCAGTTCAGTGGTTATGCTGCTAACAAGGCTGGGAAGCGAATTGTATGCATCCAGATAATAATTTAAATCTGTTATTAAGTTTAAACCATGAGACTGTGTGGAGTCAGATGCAATATTGTAGGTGTCATTGACTCGTTGCAAGTTGATTAAGTTGGTTTTCATCAGAGTGGATGTTTTTATGCTTAACTCTTCATTCACATCTCTTGCACTATTGCTTAATTTATTAGCTAATTGTGTGGGTATGGTATTGGGCGCACCAAAAGAGCAATTTAAATCGAATAAGGGTGAAACAGCATCATCAAATTTTACTCGCGAGTTGGCTAATAGCCCAATACTGTCACTAGGTTCATCAAAAAAAGATTTATCCTGCAACTCAGTTTGTTCTTTGATAACTTCTATGGCATTTTTATATTTCTTATACCAGAAGAAAATAAAGTCATTATCATAATTGCTTAAAACGTCTTTGTCTAATTTAGAGAAAAAATCTGAAATATTTGTAATTGGATTGCCACTCTTAACCTGGTTATGATAATCAATGCATGTTGCAGCTTGTGGGGTGAGATCTCCATTAAGATCTCTCTTGCCTCCTGCTATTGACAATTCATTTAATGAAACAGAAGTTATTTCAGAGGTAGTGACAGGTGAGGTGAAAGCAACTGGAGAGGCTGTAAATGGAGCAGATTGATTGACTTTAACTTTAATAACTGAAGGATAATTGCGCTCAAGTTTTAACTGCTCTGCATATGAACTAACAAACACATCAATAACTGGTTGACCACCAGTGTTGCGACTTGCTGTGCGTCTTATGACTGCGCCACCTGTATCCATGGCAATAAAATTATCCCCTAATGATGGAATGGATATGTTAGTTCCATATGGAATTATGGCTGGGTCAATTGCAACACTCTTGCCCTGTTGTAGTTTACCATAAACATCAGTTTTTGATGCTAATCCTTGACGTGTGTTGTAATCGGAAGTTGGCTCATCTGGTGAATAGAAAGTGATACGCGCTTCCACTTCATATGATCCATCACTATTAATAGTTGAAGTGGGTTTATTATTTACATAGAGTGGAGATGTTGTGGATTTTGTTACTATGGAGGATGAGGTTGCAGCAGAATCAAGCTTGGGATCATAATTGATGCTGCCTATGGAATTTAAATAATTTGTAAATTTTTTAACAGAGTTTATGTCATTGGCAATGTGTGCATCAACTAAGTCTGGATAACAAGTTTTTGTGGATGTGCGTACCATATTATTTTGATTTAGTATTTAGGAAGAGATTGTCATAACTATAGGTCTTGACACAGCGAAGATCATTATAGTATTCATTGCCTTCAAAAATATGTCTTGCTTGAATTACATAATAGACACCCAGGATTTTACTATCAAAATCACTGTAAGGCTGTGCACCATCTCTATCAATTCCTATGAATTTACCAGCCTGTCTGTGTGTACTGCCAGGCACTCTGAATAAAACTGAGTTATTAAAAAATACAGAGCTAAATAAAGCCCTGTTTCTTCCATCACTTAGACGTTGGTCGGGGTCATCTTCCACCACAGAAAAAATATTTCTTACATTTTTTTGCATCTGTCTGTATTCACCAGGAAAAAAGTTAGAATATGCATTGTCATAACTGAGCTTGTTAAAAGGTGTTACATAATTGGTAAAATACGCACTTAATACAGCGTTTATAGAATTTCCATTCTCATCCACATTAAAAGATTTTTCACCAGTACTGTAGCTATGAACTAAATAAGATGCCAATTCATTTTGTGAAATTTCTCCAGGCATTGGATCATATGTAAAATTATTAATAGTGCCATATTTGCCTAAATAAAGAGCATTAGATGGTGTGAAGCTGACTTTTTCTATTTGGTATCCATTATCACTGTCTGAATATGTACCTAATTTAAATGTCTCTGAATACTCTTCACCAATTAATGCGCCAGCAGAACTACTATTATTGTTTAATGCCTTGGAAAATGATTTGCCTAAACTTTCAAACGTAAATTCCTGTGAACTTCTATTTAGTCTTAGGAAGCTTTGATCAAAGTTGTTAGCCTTACTAGAGACATGTGTTTCTAATAAGTATGTAAGACAATCTATTCCTTTGTAACTAGCAGGGGCAGAAAAAAATATTTTTGTGGATCCTTGATCAAAATTGTTATCACTTATGATTACAGGCAAGCCATCCTTTTCATTGAAAAAGTCTTTTAAAAAGTTCTTAATGGCGTCACCTGTGTATATTGCTCTGTCGTCGTCTGATAATTCTGTTACATTTTCTTTGTCCACATAATTAGCAGTAGAGAAATATGAATTTTTTTCTCTTAAGATCTCATAATATAAATCCCAAAAATACAGCTTTTTGTATTTTTCACCAGGCAAACTGCCAGCAACCTCTTCAGTGTTATATATGGCAAAATTAAATAGCAATCTAAATACGTTATTACCGGCTGCACTATCAGCATACCCAACACCTTCATCTAGTTTGGGTAAGATGTCTATGATTAACAAATCTCTACAATCACCTTTAAATATGAATCCTTTATTTGGTGTAAAAGTAGTTGATACGGATGATTTTTCCTTGTTAAAAAAATCTGAAATTCTTTCTACAGCATCAAAATTATTATTTAAAACAATATATCCTTTGTGATAGAACTCTGTAAAATTGTCTTCAATAACTAAAGAATTTATTGCACCTATTTTTAATTCCTGATATCTGCCATCAGCTGAAGCCAGTCCCACCTTAAAGCGATAGGTGTTATTATTAATTACATCTTTAAAGTCACTATCGCCTGATGTATTGACTATAATATTGGCCATATTATGCTCTTACTGCTTGTTTAATTTCACTTAAAACTGTAGCTATGTATTGAGGTTTGATAATTTTAACAACAGAGCCTGCTTCAGGAAATTTTATTGGATTATAAATCTTATTTGTCAGACATATTAACCACCATAAATCTATTGTCTTATATGCATTAAAACTTATGATGGTCCATGGAGTTTTTTGATTGATCTGTTGATACAGGATGTAATTATCATCTATGTCTTGAGGCAGGTAAATTGACTGCAACAGGTTGTAATAATACTGCTTGTTGCCTGTAGTGTACAGCTTAAAAATATTTTCATAACGTGTATTTTTAAGTTGTGGCAAGTTTTGAATAGAATTTTGTTTAACACCTAACATATTAATACTTAATAATTAATTTAAATACCGGGAATTATATTTCTTACTATTTCTTGTGCTTGATCTCCTATGGTTCTTGTGGAAACAAGAGATCCTTGATTTAGAATAGAATACATGAAATTCTTTGATTCCGCAATTAAGCTTTTTAAGGTAATTTTGATAATATATGCATCAGGAATAATGGCATTGATTTTTCTGGGGGTTGAAGTATTAACAAACCCTCTGACCTGTGGTGTGCTATTAAAAACTCTGTTTAATAAATTGTTAAACACAGACGAACCTGCAGGTAATCTTGTTGGAGGTGCTGCATCCAGGTTTAAATTATCAATGTATGGCAAGTCAAATGAGAGCTCTCTACGGGATCCTTGAAAGTCTACTGCCATTTGTGACACATAACAAAATGGCAAGAATTTTACACCTGGTATTTCAACTTGATAGAGTACTGGTGGTTCAATTAACGATTTATTCTTTCTTGAAGGTTTGTTATTATATAGCAGCAAGAAAATTAATTCCCAATTTCTAATAACATCCTCAAAAGTAACTGATCCTGTGTTGATAAGAGGAAACATGAACGTAAATTCCTCTCCTTCTTCACTGTAATTATAAAATTTAGATTTTTCAACAAAACTTATTTGTGTTGGGCTTCTCAGCATGCTCATGGCACTGGCAATGTCAGTCACACCAGCTGCTGCTTGGCTAATCAACCCAACAAAAGGATTATTTGCATCTTGTGAAAAGGTGTTAGATTGCATGTTGCTGTAATTTTCGAAGTATGGCATTACAAATTCCCATCCAGTGGGGTCTGTGATGTACAAATTTTTATAAGGATTGAGCTGAGGATTTTTTGCATATACAGGATTATTATCTACTGTTTGCGGCAAAAGAGTCTGCAAAAAATTCTCACCTTGTGCAACTGTATTGCCTATGTAAGAAGTCATGGCAGTTTTAAGTGCATCTGGTAATTCGCCTACCAACGCTTGCACAGTCTCTTTTGTCACACCATAAGAGTATTTCAACTGTGAAATGAGAGCATTTGTCTTTAGTTTCAACTCTTTTAAATAAATCTTGGGCACTTCTTGCCGAGCATCACCTAGCTTGCTGTAAGTCCAGTAGAAGTTGCGAACCACATCAACTGTATTGCCCAAGGGTGTGTTGAGGCTAGATCCCTGTCCAGCCCCCAGTGGGGTATTGTTGGGTGATACTAGAATGGGTGGTTCAGCATCATTCTCTGGGTCAAAGCCTGTGAAAGCTCTTGATTTAGATACTGAGAACACATGATCCATATGATTACTTAATAAGCGTATGTCTTGCCAGCAAGATCAAATCTATATTCATTATTTGAATTGGTTTTCTGGCTAAACACTGTGCTGTTTGAACTGTTATTCACTATAACATTTGAACTGGGTTTAGGCATGTCTTTGAGCTGCAGCAATGCCTGGTTATTAGCAGCTAAAAGCTTATATTCTGCATCATAAAACTTTTCAGTTTTACTGAAGTGTGTTTCCAGTCTTTTGCCTAAAGCTTCAAGTGATTTTTTTACATGGTCCATGGACTTGGAAGTTTGAGTATCATATGTTTTGAGTACTCCTTCAATGGGACCACCCTTCTTCATGGCTATAATTTGATCATTTTTATCAAATGAGTATGCACCGCGCTTGGAATACATGGTGCGTTGATTGTCATCTATTAAATCACCAACAGGTACAGGTTGGCCTGTTGATTCATTGGACGCAGCTCCTTTGATCTTCTTGCCAACATACAGTGCTGTTTTTATTACTGCTCCTGCAGGTGTAGTGTTGAGGAACAGGTTTTTTAAATTTTCCCAGGTAAATAAACTCTTTAGCCAGTCAATTATTTTAGGAACAATGTCTTTAAAACTATCCACAAGGCTATGAAATTTGTTCACATAGAAATCTTTGCTGTTCATTAAAGTTAATTTTATATTATCCCAAGTGAAGATGTCTTTGAACCAATTAAAAGCCAGACTGACCACTTCTTTGATAGAATTCCAAAGGGTTTTAAGTGTTTCAAAATAATCATAGTTTTTGCCCAGTTCTTTAATTTCATTACCAGCATCTTTGTCAAACCAGCCAACAATCCAGCCTACAATCTTCATGGGTATGGAAGTCATAGTACTCACCAGTTGGTTTATTAAGACCATTATGCCAGGCAGAAAGCCTTGTTTGAATGCGCTGAAAATTTTATCTATTCTGTCTCTTATTTCATCAAAATTAAACAAATCTAACCCAATTAGTTTGGTAATACCAGTAAAAAATTCAATTATGCCTTTGACCACACCTGTGACTGCTTTTTGCAAGAAAGATTTGTCTTTGAGCTTGGGATCCGTAAAAGATTCATAAAGTCCTATGAAAACCTCAAAAATAGCAAAAATGGGCCCCAATGCTCGGCCAAGAGTTTTTCCTAGGGCAAGACCAGCTTTGAAAGGCCCACTCACCAGTTTAAAAATGTCATCAAAAAAGCCAAGAATGGGTTCAAGTATTTTAAATGGCTTGACTCCTTGCATTTTGGGTAGCAAATCGGTCAATGGCTTGAAGAATTCGCCAATGGTATTAAAAACTCTGCTAACTGTGGTGACAATTACGTTTTCTTTTATGGCAGTTTTAATTGCATTAAAAATTAGTTCAATAGCTTCTGTGACCAGACTAAATTTACTTTTAATAAATGCAGAAGGTTTGAATTGTTTTATATTTTCTAATACATTAGTAAATTTGGATCTCAAAGCATCAAAAATTTCTTCAATCATTTTGCCAGTTTTAGTTTTTTTAATTCTTTCAATCAAATTAACAAAAACACCCTTCATATTAGCAAACAACTCATCCACTATTTGACCTAGTTTTGACTTTCTTAATCTGTCAAATGCACCCAGCAGGGTTCCACCCAATGTGCCTAACAGGCGTTTTGCAAGCATACCCCAATCCTTGATACTTTTTATGGCACCAGCAATAACTCCTATGATTAGCCCAGCAGCAAAAGCCAACAGAGTGAGTATCATTCGTAACCAGGGGAATTTGATTTCAGGCTTCTTGGCATCCACATTGAACATGCCATCAAGTGCCACTTTGAGTGTTTTGACTAAGCCTTTGGTGCCATCCATGGTGAATCCATCAATGACAATGGGCACAGCTTGATATAGTCTCTCTTTTTGATTGTACCTGGTCTTTCTCTCATCATCCTGCTTGTCTTTGGTGAGCTTTTCTGCAATCCTTGATTTTAACTGTTTATCTTCAGGATTGCCTGACAAGAGGTTCAATACAGCTGCAAACTTGGAGCTTGTATCATCCTTTTCCATTAATATATTTAAGGAAAAATACTATTATACTGTGAAAAGTGTTTGATCAATGTCAATATCTACTGAAACACCATCTCTTTCGAAATACTTCTTTTCAAATGCTTTAGCTTCATTAATAAAATCGATTAATTTATTATTGATACTCAAGGGTAGCTTCTCTATGACTTGAATCTTTTGTGATAAGAACAATTTATCAAACTCCAGATCAATGACATTGCCTGCAGAGGTGATGGAAACAACATCTATGTACTTGGCCAGCTCATTTATGTATATTTCACCAACAGCTTCTTTGGCCAAGTTATCATCATCAGGAAGAGGCGCTATTTTCTTTTTTGTTTCAATGTTGATGGCAGTATCACGTGCAAGTGTGGGTATGGACAGCTTAACTTTTATATTATCATCAGTAATTTCTGCGGTTTTTAATGCAGATGGCACAGAAAAATTATTACTCAGTACAAAGCTTAAATCAATTTCTTTGTCATCTTTTTTGTAGAGTTTTTGCAGTGATGCTGCTCTTAAGGCTACCAGCAGATAACTTCTATCACAAGTTAAAAACTCCACTTTCTCAAAACTATTTTCATTTATGATGGAATTGACTAGCAATGAGAAGCTTATGCCTGAGAAAACTTTCTCTAAGGCGCTCTTTACTGCATCTTTTTGCTGCTTTGTGGTGAGCCCTTTGAATTTAACTTTTTTACCCAGGGAAGGCACAAACAATTCTAATTCTTTGTTTAAACCATCCAAAGAGACCAACGCGTCATTGAATTTCTCCATAAAGCTATTTATTTAGGGGCACAGTTTTATCAATATTTTCTTGTTCTTCTTTGAGCTTCAGCATTTCTTGCTCGTAAATATTGCATAATATTAGATTTTCAGTGAGTGTGTTGTTGTCCACATAATCAGCAGAGTAATTTAGTTTACTCACAAGAATATACTGTAGCTCAAAGATATTTTTAAGATTGGATGTGTATAAAGCTTTTAAAACTTCAAAAAAAGACAAATCAAATGGTGATAATGTGAGTTTATTGTCAGATTCGTTGGCTATAACATCAAAAATTAGACTAGAAAAATCTGCTTTGATGCTGTCGCTATAATCCTTTATACGAGATATCACTTCTGCAGACAAATCATCTATAAAATCTACCTTATTGACACTATGGAAATCAATTTCACCGTTTTTTGTGTGCACCTTGTGTATGCAACTGTAAAATGCATCAAAAATGTCGTTAAAAAAAAGTGTATCTGGCAGATTTAACAGTATTTCATAAGCATCAACATGTATTTGTTTGGAAAAACTAGTTTTAAAATCCAAGCACTTGTTTAAAAATGGCAGTAAGGGCTTTTTAACATTCATTCCTTTGTCTGTATATTCAATGGTGGGTGAAATGGAAGTGCATCTGAGTAAGAATAAAGCGCAGAATTTATCAAAATTAGTTAATTTGTGAAAAATGTCTTTTTCAACCAGACATTCCATCAGAATTGCATCAAAAAATTCATTTATGTGGCCATTGTTTTGATTGATTAAGAATTTGTTGATGGTTTTAAATGTTTTAAAGGAGACCTCTTTTAACTTTACCTCTATGTCAAGGGTTGGCACCCTGAAATTAATAAAAAAAAGCATTTAAATGAATCCAAGAGGGTTTATGCTGCCAATACCATTTTGAAAACTTGTCACTCTTGGTATGGCTCCATTGGCTATACGATTGACTATGTCTGCAACAGGCAGATACAAGTTGTTCTCCACTGTATAATTAGAGTAGGTCCAGCGAGTTGCATAGGTTGTGAGCTTTGGATCTGAGTAATCTAAGGATTGCTCAGCAATTTGATATGGCATGCAGTTATAAAAATGAAATACTTTGCGAGGTATCATGGATATGCTGTGATAAGTGAATGTATACTCAAGCAAAGTCATGTTAACTTTCATATTTTTGGGGTCTTTTCTATTCTCAACATCACCTGGTCGTGCACACATGCCAAAATGCGAGCCCAGAATGACCCATGGGCGTATTACAAAGTCTATGAAAGATGTGTTTGTTTCTTTGAAGTCAATTACCAGTGAAGGGGCTTCTGTTTCTCTGGAGCTTCCCAAAATGCCTGGTAAAAACCCTCTGTTATTTGCAACAGAAGCTGTTGCAACAGCAAATTGCTCAGTGGGTATGGTGATGGCATGTGCAAAGAGGCATCCAACAATCTTTTGCAAAGGAAAACTATTCAGTATGTTCTTAGCTGCATCAATATCAAACCCTTTTCTTGAACCATCATGCCGTTCCAATCCTTGAATGATGTTAGTTCTTAGTGCCTGGGGGTAATTGTCAATGACTATGACCCATTGTGATGTGTTGGGTATGGCAGTGAACCACGATTCCATCTGCACGAGAAAATAATCCCGTGGACTTATGAGTGGCACACCTGGGATATTGAACCCGAAGAGCTCTGCTGCTTGAGGAGCAAAAGCAGGATTTTGACCAGTGCCCAAGCCTGTGAAGTTTTGACCTAAAGAGTTTAAAGCATCGGTGAATGGATTATTCACCTAAGTATTTAATTCAAACAGCAGTAATTACAGCTTTCTCCAGTAATGATATGATATAGTAGCTGTAAATTCAATAGTTTGGCCAGTGCCAGCAGCAATATTGTAAGCCAATGGACCCACATTGCGTATGGATACGCCCACCAGCTGATATTGAGCAACTGCGTTCATCTGATTATCCAGCTGAACCAAGTCAATGATGGCAGTCTGCTTGGGAGAGAAATAGTTTCCTGTGGAGTTAGAGTCATCAAATATGTCTCTGGACCACTGCTCAAACTTTTGACGAATTTGAGATTGTGAATCTGCGTAAAATACCAGGTCATACGCTTCACTGTTGGGATAAACCACATTGCCAGGAAGATTAAAATTCAAGCCCATGTAAGGCACTTGAACGTTGGTGATCGAACGAGCAGGCAATGTAGCTGTTTTAACATATACCAGATCGTTCTGATCAAAGGTGACTGTGCTGGCACCACCAGTATTGATGGAAAGCACACGGAAGTTAAAATCGCGTGCGAATTCTCTGGTGGTTGCTGCTGTGTAGAAGTCTTGAATTAATTGATTTACATCGGCCATAAAATTATTTATCTCCTCCTAGCATTTAAGTTACTATTTCCTGGAAGTTTGTTCCGGTTCTAGTAGCATAGAAATTGCAAAGGATATATTCAGCAGCACGTACAGGCTTAATATATACGTCAATCACTACACTATTATCATCAATCACTGAAGGTGTGTTGTTTCTCTCATCACAAATCAGAAGGTAATCATATATGCCTTGTGTATTTTTAGCGTTATCAAACAAAGGTGTTAAGCTGTTGATGATCTGGGTTCTTGTGAACAGTGTGTTGGGCTCAAATATGAAATATTTCACTGTGTCACGCGTGGCTGTTTCCAGATTCAAGAATAATCTGCGCACATTGATGCGATCAAATGCACTGGGCTTCTTTTGCATGGTCTTTTGACCAAAGATTACAAAGCCTTCAGATGGGAAGAACGCCACAGGATTAAGATTGATTTTGTACAACTGATCACGTTGTTTCTGTTTGGGATACAGAGCTATGTCCACTATGCCTGTCAGAACACCACGAGAGAATCCTGCTGGTGCATACCATGGTTGAAAATTAGTGTCAGTGCTTGCCATGGCAGCTGCAGCAAATCCTGAAAAAGGCACCCAACATTGTTGATTGGAACTGGTATCAGCCACTTTTACCACATTTGCAAATGCACAAGCATAACTTGTGTCAGTGCTTGAGAATTGATTCTTCAAGGGCCAGTATATGTTGGTTGAGAATGTATTGGAATCAGAATCCAAAGTCTTCACATTGGAGCCCTGCACAAAAATGTTTGTAATGGCATCGGCAATGAACATGTGATCTTTGCGATTTTCAGTAAGATTTAAGAATGGCGATATGGCAGCATTGTAACGTGCAGCTGGTACGGGCAGAGATCCAGGATTCTGTACAGCCAGAGCATCAAGCATGGATTCATAAGGAACTGTGTCATCAAAATATCCATTGGTTGAAGGGTTGAATGAATTCACATAAATGGTTCCAAGGCCAGCTTCCAGACTCAAGTTAATTGGGTACAGGTCAACGTTGTTGACCTTTTCAGTGGCCATGGTCAACTTGGCAGGAATATCACCAATTTCTTTGGTGGCAAGATCAGTATCATCATAATCACCCAGAGGGTATAATGAGTTTGTAACACCATATTCAGCAGCTAAAGCAGCAACTGTTGCAGAAGGTGCACCCACACGAGTTGTGTATTCACTTGCAGATTCACCAGGCAGAGGTTTAGTTAATCCAACACTCAATAAGCGAGCTTTCTTGCTGGGTATACCAGCTGTGTCAAGCCATGTCTTGCCTGATTTATTGGAAATGTATGGGTTTGTTATGACAGTGACATTGATGGATTCAGAATTGAGTTGCTCAATGAAGAAGCTCAAAGGTGGCCCACCAGCTTGACTGTTAATTTGACGATTGGCATCAAGTGAACCAGTGCGTGCTTCTTGCAACACATAATCCAGAGCAATTGTGTCTGGGGAGAACACTGATTGACGGAGCTTGAATATGCCAACTGAAAGTGTGTCATCAAATTGATTTGAAGAAATGTCAAATGAAGGTATGTTTTCCAGCACTTCGGAAACTGTGCCCTGCAAGCCTGTGGAGTCTGCAGATAATGTGAAATTCAATCTCACATCCGGTATTTCCACATATCCTGCATTTTTAGAAATGACCTTTGTTGGTGTGTTGATGGTGTAAATGCTGTTCACATCATTAAATGGTGTTGCAGGGTTTAAATTGGTGTTGTCAATGATGCCAACATATGTTCCTTCAAATTTTGAATTGATGGTGGACTGTGCTTTGTTGAGAACAATCATGCCAGCACCACTGAGAGAGGCAACATTGTTGAATGTGGTGACTCCACTCGTGTTAGGAGCCCAGAAGAATCCATCTCCACGTAAAATTGAGAGATATTCCTCTTGGGTCAATTTGAGATGTGTGGGTGTTCCAAAGAAATATGCACCATTTTCAAAGTTAATATTATCTGTTGTTTGGCCATTGGCATACCCTTTGACTGGGTAAACTAATGCACTGTATTCATCACTGGTATCAACACCTGCACCAGCACCATACGGCAATCTGTAGATGATCACATTGCAAGGTGAATTGAAAACTGCTTTTGCAGTGTGATAGAAATATCTCTCTGCAGAATTGGATGGTGTTCCATAGATCTGTTCAAATTCGGATAATGATGTTACTGCAAGGGGTTCAGAAGAAGGTCCTTTGGAAGCAAACCCTGGAATAAATACCGTGGTTGCTGGTGTTCCTACATTATTTAATGATAAGTCGACCTCTTGAATCTGCACCCCGGGACTCTGTATTGTACGTGCCATATAAAATATTTATGTTTTTCCGATCAAACTTTTAAAAATTCTCACAAATTATCTACATCTTCCATGAGAGATACTTCCAGCTGTGAATACTCGAAAGTGAAGGTTGTTTCCAATTCTGTGGAAGTTCTGTTATTAAAATCCAAGTTTCCCAGAGCTGTGGGAAAGGAATTCTTATAGACAAATTCAATGACTCTTTTGTCATATTCATCCAAAACAAACAAAGAAAAATCAGATCTGTACTTCAAATAATCGTACCCTGCATTGAGTGTTTTTTGTTTGATATTATTTTGAATCAGATTGTTGGCATCAAAGATGCTCAGTTCAGCGTTGTTTAAAATATCCAACCATTTGTATATTAACCAATAATTATTGAATCTGTTGTCCACAGTGAAGTTCACATTCACAGCAGGATAAGGATCACGAGAATAACTGGAACTGTTAAGTGTCTGTCCAGAGTATCTCACCTGCATGGGAGGCACAGCTATCTCTGGAATGTTCACTCCATAGACAGAGAATTGCAAAGCATCAGGAATTACAGTTTGGTTGTTGCGATCAAATTTGGTGGAAATATCTTTCAAGCATTGAGGTAAATTCAATACAAATAAAAATTTGTCTTTGCGCGCTTTGTTGAAAGGGCTTTGAGTGTAAGATACTAAGTTGGCCATAAATTAAAGTGTTATTGTTATGTTGCTGCCGGTGTAATAATAACTTGATATCTGACCAGTGATTCTATTCACTAGAACAGCATACCCGTTTTGCCCTGCTGTGGAGGGTGCTCCTCCTGTACCGACACTGCTGGTATAATATATATTAGTGCTACCTGCACCTTGAGAATTAGTCCCTGCAGTATTGACTGAATTAAGAATGTATTGTGAATTTACGTATCCTGAACCCCCACCTCCACCACCCATTGTATTGCTTTCAAAAAATCCACCAGCTGATCCACCGAAATATCCACCTCCACCTGCTCCACCATAACCGTTATTTTGACAGGTTCCACCTATCAGAGCTGCAGGTGGGAAGTTCGTGTTAAGGCCGTCACATGATGCTTGTGCTGGTGCACCGGATTGGCCAGCGCCTCTGCCTCTGTACCCAGGTTTATTATCATATGGTGAATTACCATCTTGTGCTTGTGCACCACCTCCTGCACCACCATAATTACCTACACCTGTTCTTGAGGAACCACCACCACCACCGCCACCTGCAATGAGTACGCAATTGGCTTGTGTGACAGAATTTAAAAATATGCCTGTGTACCCTCCACCATTGGACCCGTAGCGGTTATCTACATTATTCCTATTAGCTTGGCCGCCTCCTCCAAATGAAACAGATGTGCCGTTCACTATTCCACCTTGCCCTACCACAAGTGTTAAGGCAGTCCCTGCCGGTAGGTTTATATCACCTGAGGCAAATCCACCGCCACCTCCTGCAGCGCCGTATCCCCAGCCGCCAGCAGTTCCGCCGCCACCACCTGCACCCCAGAGATAAATTGTGTATGGTAGTAATGAAGAAATTGTTATCCAGTTATTGTCATAGTATGCTTCTAAGGAGTTAGTTGTTGTATTCATACGCAACATCCCGTTTGCAGAAGAAGCTGGTCTTTGACTTGTAGTACCTTTGGGTATCTGTATGGCTGCAGTGCCAATATCACCAGTAGCAGTAAGTAAGGAACTGAGTTGTGCTTGATATGTGGATGCACCGTCGGACCACGGGACAACAATGCCTGTAGTGGGAGTTCCTTGACTTATTTGAGATATTGATATATCTGCCATTTAATTATTTATGATAAATGGCGGTAACCTTGCGATTCTAAGTCAGCTATTTCATTATGTTCCTCATTACCATCTTGTGAGATGACAATGGGCAATGGTGGCAGACCATCTGCACCCATTTTTTCATTTGAATACATGGATGTGGGATTAATAAAATATTTAACACCGTAATCCAAGGCTTTTAATTTTAACGGCTTCTTGTTCTTATCATATTGTACTACTTCGAAATATTTTTCTACCAAATCATTCTCCAGGATGATGAGTGCCCACATCAAGCTCATCACCCTGTCATCCCAGTTGTCTGAACCAGGTTTTGCACCCCAAGTGCCATTTGGGTATCTGACAAAGTTTTTCAGTTCATTCAAAGTCTTCAAATCATGCACTTTTAATGCTTTGACTTCGTTCATCCAATAGCGCATGTTCATGACGCCCTTGTACTTGGTGTTGGTATGGGCTTGCACACCAATTTTACTGTATGAAGCAGGGCCAGATTTAATGCCATAAGAAACAATGTTTTCATAAGCATGGGTATTCTTGAGTTGGTCCACCACTTGTGAACCGCAGTTGTTTCTTTCTATCATGGCCAGAGGTGACCCCCAATGTTGCAATATTTCATGCAATTTGGCAGTGAAATTATAAGGGCTAATTTGGCGATCATGATAACAGGCCACTTGTTTTATTTCTCTCAAATCTGTGATATCCATGATCTGTATGACACTTGCAGCTTCACCAATGCCTTCACTTATGTCCACACCCACCACATACAGATGGTCATTCTTTGGTTCATCCCACAGCAAATATTTGCCTTCATTGAAAATAAATTTGGGTTCAATGCATTCAGATTTCATTTCTTCAAATAATTTTTCATCCAAAGCACTCTCACCTGTTTCCAAAAACACATTGCCAAACTCTTGATCAAAAACTTCTCTGCTTCCCAGAGTGCGAATGGTTTTGTCTTTCCATGCTTCATCTCTGCCTGGAAATTCCCACCAATCCACCTTTTCTGCTTTCCAGTCATTTTTACCATCAATGGCTCCAGAGTACAAATCATGAAACAGATTGCCAGTACCATTTGGCGTTGACGCAACAAATATCTTGGACTTCTTGGACGATGAAATGATTGGATACACAGAACTCCAGAACTGTTCCACCAGATGATTGTCAATGAAAGCCAGCTCATCCAGAATGAGGATGTTGCAACTGTCACCTCGACCTGCATCACTGCTGGTGGTGGAAATGCCAATGCTGCTCCCATTGCCTAGAGACATGGCAGTTTTGCCATATTCCACTGTGCCAGGTTTCAAGTAGTTGGGCAGTTTTTCATAAGCCATTCTGATTCTTTTGAAAATGTTAATGGCAGTTTGCTCTTTGTTGGCCACCACCAATATGCGTTGGTCTTCAAAGAAACATGCAATCCACAATGCATATATGGTCATCAATGTGGTCTTGCCTATCTGTCGTGAAGCCAACAGACAAACAAATCTGCTGTCTCGCAAACTTCTTAAAATTCTTTTTTGATAGCTATGCAGCTTGATCTTCATCTTGCCTTCATCCAGATTTGTTATGAAGAAAAAATTCTCTGCAAAATACAATATGTTCTTTCTGCACTTGGCTATGTCCAGTACCCACTCAGGATGCTCTGAATAATCAAACAAAGACTCTGCAGAAGGCAAGCTCTCATTACCCAAATAATACTTGTTTTCTAGTTTTTTAGGCATACATCTATTAAATACTTAATATGAACGTTGCAAGATCGCTACTCAATATTGGTGATGTGTATGACAAGGCCATTGTGGAAGGCAAGCATTACACATTTGCACCCAAAGGCACTTTCAAGACAGCCACAGACAAGAAGCCCATTGAAGCCAAAGCAGATCCCAAAGCTTTTGTTCCCAAAAAATCAGGCCCAGAAAATGCTGATGGATTCAACAAAGACATGATTGATCCAGAGAAAGCAAAAGCAGATAATTTTTATGAACCTAAAAAATTCTCACAAAATCTTGAAAAAACGCAAGTACAAACAATAAATACTTTTATGAGCAAATCTATTTTTGATAAATTATATGAAGATGTAATGACTGGTCAACCTGAGGATGTGGAAGCTAATGATGCTGAAGCTCTTGGTCTTCCCTCTGGAGATACAGGTGAAGATGTTGGCGGTGAAGATGTAACTTTTACTTTGCCTCGTGATGTAGCTCAGAAACTTCATGATGTTATTATGGCAGCCTTGGACAATGGTGTTGAAGATGCTGATGGTGAAGAAGGTGCTGGTGCTGGTGATGATGAAGGATCCATTGGTGAAGATGAGCTCACCATTCCTTCTGAACAGAACGAAGAGAAGAAACACAAGGACAAGGATGAAGATGAAGAGGAAGACAATCAAGAAGTTGCCAAAGAAGCCACTGACATGAAAGAACTTCCCACTTCGGCTGGTCAATCCCTTCAGAAGAAGGATAACAAGGTTGGCGACACAACAAACTCTTTAAAGACAAGTGGTGCTGGTGATTCCAAAGTGACTGACAAGGTTGGCAATGACGGTGAAAGAGGCCATGCTCTGGTAGGTGCAGGCATCAAGGGTGGTGCAGCCACCTCGCCCAAAGGCAAAGCCAATGTGGTTGCTAGCAAGACAAGCAAAGTGGGTGCTTACCTCGCTGGATTAAAATAACTAACTTAAAAAGTAAAAAAAGGCCTAATTTAAGATTAGGCCTTTTTTTTGCTTAAATATCTGTATGAACACTTTTAAGCATCATTGGCGCAAGTTCAATAAGAAAGGCAATTTTGTTAAGAAGCGTCATGAAGGTTTAGGTGCTACAAAGTCTTCTCAATCACGGTTTGTTCCAGTTAGCCACAGGACTGTGCATGGCAATCAGAAGATTCAAAGCTTGTTGCGTAAGAACTCAGGCACAATTGTGCTCAACAAGGCTGATGTGAAACAAGTGGAGAATGAATTCAACTTGCAGTATTCATCCACCACACCCAAGAAGCTTGGCAACACTGGCATTCAAATCAGATTTGATCCAACCATAGGAAAGGTTGTGCTGGAAAAATGAGCATGGCATATTATACAGGGAATCCTGCACCCAAGATATATCCTTTCACATTTGAAGACAATCTGTGCTTTCGTTACACTTCCAAAGCTAATAATGATTGTGAACGCAACAATTATTCCAATTACTGGAGAGAACAGATCAATATCTATGGTCAACAAGTGGGTTACATTGTTAACAACACCACCACTTTGAGTGCAGACATGTTGTATGGTGAACAGCCCACCCAGGTGTATTCACAACCTCAAAACATTGTGATGGCCATCAATTTGAATGAGAATGCATTGATGCTGAGCAAGTTTGGTTTGGTATCAGATGATGAGGTAACATCTTTTATACACATAAGCGCGTTCTATGAAACGTTTGGCTATGGTGCAGAACCCAAATCAGGTGATCTGTTCCAGTTAACTGAGTATGGCAGTGATAGACCTGGAGCTAGAAACGGCAACATATATGAGATAACACAAAGATTGGACCAAGACATAGCACAGATCAACCCATTGATGGGACACTATGTGTGGTTGATCAAAGCCAAGCGTTTTGAATACTCCTTTGAACCTGGTGTAACACCAGAGAATCAGAATCTGCAAATTTTTGAAGACACCAAAAACAATACAGCCACTGGGGCAGACAAGCCTTATGATTATTCTGCAGGAGAAGCATCCAAGAAAATTTTTGATTATTCTAAGACTGATTATTCGGATGTTTATGGAGGGTATTCTTCATAAATATTTTACTGTATGGCAGACGTAACCATATCTCAATTGACACAAGGAACACCTGCAGGTAATAGCTTGTTGCCCTACAGTACCGGTTCCAATACCCTGGGTGCACCTGTAAGCGCCATATTTCAAAAAACCTCCAAAGTGTATTTTAATTCTTCAAATGATAGTGTAACTTCTTTTCAACATCTGATTACTGCTGCAACCAGTGCTTCTTTCATTATGGCTGATGATGCAAATAAAGATTATCTGGGTTCTGATGGTTCTGATCTCAACACAAAAAATGCTCCTTTGCTAGAATTGAGAGGCACATCTTTCAATTTCAGTGAGCCAAGAATTAATTTCACGGAAAAAGGCAGTGTCATGGGCAGCATCATTGTTAAAAATTATGTAGGTAACACTGGTACATTTCATTTCTGTACCAACAACACACAATTTGCAGTTAATTCTGCGGTGCCTAGAATGACCATAAGTTCATCTGGTGTAGTTACTAAACCTTTTCAGCCCGCTTTTGCTGTAAAAGCCGAGACTCAAACATTAAATATTTTAAATTTAGGCGAACTTACTAATTATCCTAAGATTAGTTTTCCTCGTGTAATTCTCAACAATGGGAACTACTACAATGCAGCAAACAGTGAGTTCACTGCACCAGTTGCAGGGGTATATAGTTTTTCCGGTATGCTCAGACTCGACACCTTGCCAACTCATTATATGTATCCTATGGTTATGATTAATGGTGTAGGTTATATTGAGACTACTAAATCTGGAGATTCACAAGGTGCTCTGCCTGGTTTAATGCACAACATATCATCCAGTTTAGGAGGGACTGCAGTTGCTACAAATTGGCATCAATTAATCGCTTTAAATGCAGGTGATAAAATCACTTTAGGCTTTGGTGCATCAGATAACAAAAACTATATTATAGATAACCAAAGTGTATTTTACGGATATCTTTTAGGTTAAAGCCGGTTCTTCGGGTCTAATACTGTAATCAGGAATTCTTTCATTTTTTAATTTGCAAATAAACTGATCAGCATCTCTGCAAGAATTAAATTCTACTTCTGTCTTTTGACGCATTTGGTCAACAAAAACATATGTGACCTTGTCTCCAGCTTTTCTAATGTTAAATAAAGAATAAGCTTGGCCAGGCATGAAGCGTTTGTCCCTGATGCCCAATTTAGGATTAGGATTTACGACAAAACTGGTTCCAATGATGTAATGCATTTTTGTTTCTTGGGTGTGTCTAGCGTCTCATTAGTATTTACTTCTTCAATCATGGACTCATAGCGTTCCACTATGTATTTTTGAAACGCCAGAGGCTTCACCCAATCCACATCTTTGTTTTGCAAGTCCATTTTGAATTGAGAAGCTTTCCTGGACACAATGTCCAAGCCTTCAATTAAACAAAGCCATCGAGTGTATTCATCCACCGTGAGTTTGTGTTTGTTTGTTTTAGTTTCTACTGTTATATGACCTTTTGATGAGTGAGATTGCATAACCTAGAATTATGAAGGTAAATTCCTTAACGTCAAGGATATTCTTTTGTTTGTTCAATAGAAATAAAGCATTGTAAAAGGCATCAAAATTTGATATTGCCCCATCTACAAAATGTGTTTTGATTGCAGCAATGATGTCATTGTGGTTTTCAGCAAGATCTGCATTGTTTTTAATGCCAGTGCAAAAGCATTCACTGAGCAAATGCAGTACATTTTTAACCACCAGTTTATCATTGGATAAATTTGTTTTGTAAAAATTTAATCCTGTTTCAAAGCTGGACAGCTCCATGGAATCCAATGGCCTTTTGATCAACAGAATTGCTTCTTCCAGAGCAATGTTTGGCCGAGATGCTTGCACTGAAGTTGAGTGGCAGGCACATCTGTTGTAATGTTTTGTATGCTATCAGGTATTTGCATTTGATAACCTCTCCGCAATATTTTTATTCAGCAAGCTGATGTCTGTGTTGATGATGGGCTCTGTGGCAATGGCTGTCTCTGGTGTGATCAATATGCTCACTGTTTTGCTGCATTCTGTACATTTGTATCGATTGTCAGTGTTCAATCTCACAGGAATAATCTCTTTGATTTGTCTGTGGCATGGACATGTGACCTCCAGGCTTTGCAAAGAAAATTCTCTCAACCGTTCATTCTCCAATTTTTTGTTTTGCAATGCAGCGTACAGTTCAATTAAATTCATGAACCCATAGTATATGCCAAATTGCACCACTGTGCCTGTGAGAAACCCAATGATGAAGGTGGATCCAAATGATACAAATGCAAATCCATTCAGAGTGGACACAACCAACAGGGTAGTTATTTGTGATAACAACTTCTTAAGCATTAAGAAAATTATAGTTGCTTCACAAGCGCTTTGCAACAGGTTTCTTGGCCACATCAATTATGCTGTTAAGCTCTTTGAGAATATTGTCCAATTTTTTTACAATGATTTCCACGGCCAATTTGGCATTTTTGTTTTGACTGATCAAAGGGTTGGTCAATGAAGATTGAAACAAAGCTTTGGAGTTGCCAGCATTGAGATACAATTCCCCCAATTGCTCTATGACACTGGGCAGAGGGAAAGGATGGGGCTTTTCTACTCTTACATCATTGGGATGTTGATCCACTGTTTTATCGAATAAATCCTTCAGGGTAACTCGTTGTGCGCCAAGTTCCCTGGAAGCCATGCCAGATGTCCATTTGTTGTAATAATTGGTAAAATCCTCAAACAAAACCTTGTTTTTCACTAAATTATTTATGGTTTGATATAAATATTATTATGAATCTGTTTGAACGTACTTTTGGCCTGGTATTAGAAGCTGATGAAGCGCCTGCAGCAGCACCAGTAGCTGCCCCTGAAACAGACAGACAAGCCATGGCACAGACACTGAACACTGCCAAGCCTGAAGATTTTGATGTGCAAAGTCCAGGTCGTGAGAAGCTTGTTGACAATGTAAAAGCTGAACAAGGTCAAAAATTGCAAGAATGGGTGGGTAGAATTGATGAATTTATAAAATTTTTGAATGGCACAGATCAAGGTTCCATGCAAGTGCAGCTGCATGCTGCTCCTTGTGATTCAATTTTTGAGGACATTGCTCGCAGTGAGAAAAAGAAGATTGCACGTCTTGCAGCAGAATTGAGTTCCCTGAGTGAATCACTCAAGGGTTATTTGATTTCATCGAACGACAGATAAAGCCAAGTTGGCTTTGATCTCTTCAAAACTATTATTAATGAAAAAATTTGGGTCAATGCTACATACGTTTTTATCCATGCAATAATCATTGATATCTTTGTATTGCTTGCCCATGTCCTCAGGCCAGATGAACACACACTCACCACTCTGAATAAGCTTCTTTGTTTTGCTTTTGCTTGCCTTGTCTCTCCACTGACTGTCCAATACCCAAATCTTCTTAAAAAATTTAAATGACTGCAATTGATCTTGCTGCAGTTTTGAAAAGGTGTTGCTGCTAGTTTCCTGAATACCAGCTACTGCTGTGCCATTCTTTACGAAAAATGCATCAATGGGTCCTTCAAAAATAAAAATGTAATCCAAGTCGTTGCATATTTTGTTAATATTATAAAGCGATTTTTCGCCATTTATCTTGCTGAGATATTTGGGGTAGAACTTTGCATCTTTATCAAAAATTAAGCGTGATTGATAGAATATGATTTCATTATTTGCATCATAGAAAGGTATGATGATACGATTTTTATGCACTTTATCCTTCAGAGACACCCACAATGTATCTGGTCGATTCACCGCTTTATCCATCTTGCGCATCTTCATTAATTCAAGTGCGGCTTGAACTGTCTTGTCGTCTCTGTAATACTGCACCTGATTGGCATCAAAAATGTTGATTGAATCAACAGGCAGTCGTTCCATGTTAATTTTTCTGGGCAGTTCATGTGTTTGTTGCAATTGTTCCAAAGGTAGAATGTCGAACTCTCTGGATTCATGTAGTATCTCGTTGAATGTTAGACCAGATGCCTCTTGTATCCATTTGATTGTGTCGCTGTACCACCCACAATTGTGACAACAGACAATATTATCATCCACAACATATATGCACCTTCTCTTCTTGAGCCACGATTTGCCTTCTCTGCATATGGGGCAACCGGCCATGTATGTGTTGCTTTGACGCTTGAATTTTGGATAGCCAGCGTACTGATAAAATTTTTGCAGTATGTATTCTTGCGGTACTAGCACGTGCTTATTATAACTGATCCAAATAAAAAAACAAGAACTAGTTGTTCTTTTTTACGTCTTCTGCAGACACTACACCCTTGCGGATGAACGTACCAGAAGCGGGGTCAATGTACTCAGCTTCCACAATTACCTTGTCTCCTCTGATGTATGTCTTCAGAACAGGCCTTACCAAGTGACCGCTGATAGGTGATGTGATGGGTTTGGGGTCAATGAAGTCCATAATGTTATTTATCCTTTTCAGCTGGTTTTCCACTGCTCATCATCTTGCCAATAGAAACACTAGAGGAGGTTTTAACTGCTTTTAAATTGGCCGCATATTGCTTTTTGCACGTGTTGTACACATCCTTGGGTATTCTCTTGACAATATCTATGATTTTATTCTCTATTCCAAATTTAAATTTTTCATAAGAAACAGTTCTATGATGCATATCAGGTAAAGATAAGAAGACATATTCTCTGGAAGATTTATTTTTTTCCATCAGGGTGAACATCTCACCCAAGAATACACCACCAGTTATGGCATAAACATACCGTGCGCAGGGATGTTTTTTTGCGAAAAAGTTCTTTAAGAATAATTTTAATTTAATTACCAAGTTCATTTGCCAACTCCTTTATGCTTGATTCCAGTGATGCCATTGCTGGTGGTAGCTGCAGCCCCATGTCTGCTATTTTAGCATCTGACAACACACAATTGGAACGATTTGCTTTTGTTTTAATGTCTTTTAAATCAACAAAGTTCCAATTCTTATTAATTAAATTATTAGAAGAAAGGAGTTGCACGATTTGTTTGGAACTGACTCTGCCTGGATTTACTACATTATAAATGCCAGGATTGTTTCTGTAATGCAGATTGTTTATAAATGTTTCAATAAAAACACTGAAGTCTTCTAAGCTGGTTAAACTGTTATCATAACTAATTAAATTGTCATATTGTAAAATTTTACAAATTATATTTCTATCAGAATTATAAGAGCAAAATGGCATTCTTATTCTTAAATTGGTAGTCACATCGCTGTTTACTAAAATTTCATTCAAATGTTTGCACTTGGAATAAAAGCTGCTTGCATTACTGTACATGCCAAAATTAGGCACATCCAGTTCTGTAAAATCTTTCTCATAACCGTTGTAAATGCAGCCGCTGGAAACATTTATGAGCCACAACTTGTTTCTCTTGCAAAAATTGCTTAAGAACACAGGCAGCTCTGTATTGTATTTCAAGCATAACTCTTTTTTAATTTCACATTCATCAACATTGGGTCTGCCTGTGAACCCTGAACAATTTAAAATAATAAAATCGTCAGCAACATTGTGAAATAGATTGTACATTTCACGTATGTATTTCTTTAAAGCTATTTGGTCAAAATAATTTACATCATTCTTGCCCACTATGGACACATGCAAATTATTATTTTTTGACAAATGATTGTAGAGATGCTTGCCGACGTACCCGTTGCCAAGAATTAGTATGTTAGTCACTACAATAGTTTATACTAAGGAGAGTTATTCTCCAGGAAAATCTTTATTATTACTGTTGAACATGAACTTATTCAGCAGTGTCCCCAAGCTGTCTGCTTCCTGTTGATTGTGAGCTGATATCATAGATACTGGCTCCCCTTGCAAAGTGTATCCAATCAAAATAAATGAATTTAAGAACTCACTGATCTGTACACTGAGCACATCCAAATCAGTTTTATTAGAAGCTTTATCTTTTAATTGATCTTTGAGAAATGAAACAAGTGCTTTGTGCGTGAGCTCTTTGACATCCTTATTTGCATTGGGATCAAAGCTCTCTTTGTTATTTTGAGGTTTCTTGTCTTTCATCATAAATATTTAATCTTTTGGACATGTATCTATCACGGCCGTGATAATATATGTTGTTGGTAACACCATGTTTTAACAAGTAATCTATTATCACCTCTATGCTATCAGTTCTTATGAAAAAATTCTTTGGCACCCTCTTGCCACCATCATGTATTTCAAAGAGAATTTCATTTATATTTTCTTTATTAAAGTAACATGTGATTAACATGGAAGCTTCACTTGGATTGACCATGATGGTCCAAATACGGGGGTCATCCTTTGCATACACACCAAAGAGTTTGATAACAATGAAACCGTTATCGCGCAATCGCTTAATGAAGTAACCAGCTGTTCTTAGTTTATTTCTGCTCATTAATTTGCCAGTGCTGATATGACGAACTTAAATTGAGCATTGTCAAGTGTTAAGTCGAATGTGAGCACTCCCATCTTAGTTATTAATTGTGTGTGCAGCTCTTTGAATCTCATAGAAGAAATTATTCTAAATATCTCGAAATTCAACGGTATAGCTGTGGCAAACTGCGTCCCATCATAATTATCTGCAACTTGAATACCATAAGAGTCTATATTGGCCCTTGTTTTATCAGTGAGCTCACCAACAACTAGCTTGTCTTTAACAGATATATAGATTTTATTAGTTTCAGTACTAATGGAGCTGCCTTTGACAAGATTAACCACAGCTGCATACGGCAGGGTGAAGCTTCCATCAAATGAAAAAGACTTGAGCTTTTCTACATTGAGCTTTGGTGAACTTATGATTCCATCATCATACAAATGGTATTTGAAGCGAACATTGTTAGACGAGTACCCAATAAAATTAGATGATATATCCAAACTAAAACTCTGCTCTTCAATGCAGCTTATTACACGAGATAACTTTTTTAAATCAGGTATGTTGAGTGTCTTTATTGCATCGATCTTATCATCTGAATAATTGCTATCCACAATGATGGTGTTATCACTAGTGGAAATGAGTGATGTAATTTTGCCTGGATTGACATTAATGACAGCACTGTCTGTTATCTTGCTTAAGGGAGAAAGAAAATTATTTAAAAAGTTATCTTTGTTGGCAATGCTAAGGGTCATTGTATTTATAATAACCTCTTAGATGAGAATATCAATCTTTGTTTCCTAATCTATCTTCAATGCGAGAGAGTTTTGTTTTAATATCAACAAGTGCATCTAAGATATCTGAATACCGAGCTTTTTTTTCAAAATCAAATTCCAATTGATTGTCATCTTTTTGAAAAGTTTCAACAACCACATGTGGGTTGATGTACTGCTGCTGCACGGGGTGTTGTTGCACATTTACACCTGCATTAACCACATTTGTTGCAACAGGGGATTGCATTAACCCGGGAATTGAATTGATAATCCTATGCGGGTCCAGTGTTTTACCTTGAAGAGTCGGATTTTTACTGATTATAAAGCTGTCCAGCTCTTTTAAGGGGCCAGAGAGGTTTTGCCCTATGAACTGCAGAGCTGTCATCTTTAGGTCTTCAGACGACAGCTCTTCAAATGTATCCATTATAAGTCTTTTAACAGTTCACTGATGGAGTCATCTTCTTCAGCTGTGGTTTTTGCAGCTGCTGGCTTTTTAATTGCAACCACTTCAACCACTGGTGTAGGAGCTGATGTTTTGGTAGTGATTACTTCACTATCTTCAACATCCTTAGTGCAATGATAATGAGCATCCAGTAATCCTTTCAGCTCATCATAACTCTTGACTGAGACATATGATTCCAAATCATAAGCACCACTATAAATCTTGTTATAGGAATCTTCGTCAAGACCTTCAATTTCTTTTGGTGTGGAGAACTTAGAAGACACATATGTGGGATAATCACCTTGCTTTTCCACTTTGATACGCAGGTTGCATCCTTTGGGTGACAGATCAAAAATACGAGGGCCCAGATCTTCTGCTTCTTCACCTTCTATGGCATCCATGATGATCTTGTGCAGTTGTCGACCAAATCGAAGCACCTTGGTTTTGTTGTTGTTATCCGGATTAACTGGATCATTGATTACAAATATGTTTACCATCCAATTTTCACGACGCTTGATGGCAAGAGCCTTTTCCTTTTCCTTGTCAGTTCCATTGCGAAGCACACGAAAGCGCTCTTCTGCAATAGGATCACGCTGATTCCATGTGGTGGGGCTTATGGCAGTGACAAGCTGGCCAGTTGTAAGACTGTTCCACCCATAGGAATAATAATGAAAAAACGTTTTGGACGGATCCTTAACGTTAGGCAGCAATCTTACAGTATAAGTATTACCAACCTCGCATCGAAGATAATCCTTGATCTTGGAAGCAGTGGGTCCGTTGTCCTTGGTTAGTGCGCCTTTGATACTCTCAAACATTGATGTGGTAAATGTACTCATATTTATTATAATAATGGCTTTGTTGAATAAATCAAGAACTATTTGAAATTTTCTTGATACCCAGCTCAACCAGACGAACAGCTTTGTGAGAATTAAACAGACGTGTTCTGTAATTTTGAATGTTATTATAGACATCTTCACCTATGATAAATTTTGCAACTCCTGCATCTCTTGTCTTGAGATTCTTTTCAAAATTAACAAAACCCAGAAGAGTGTATACATTCACCTTGTGCTCTTTTAGATGAATGAGAAATGAAAATTCGTTGTTTGTTTTGTGATGAATGTAACTGAGTGGATCAATATTTTGTTGTCTGCAAAAGCTGTTTATGAACATCAATGATTCCTTGATATTTTGAAGCTGATCCAGGCTATCTGGATCTTCATTAATTTTCTTCTTTTGAAATAGCGTATAAGCTTTTGTTGCTTTTAAAGATGTAAAATATTCAATAGGAAAATATGTTTCGTCTGGATACAGGTTGTAGGGTGCATTGAAGAACTCATCAATTTTTATGTGAGGAAATCTCTTTAAGAATGATGACAGTTTTTTAATTTGTACAAAAGTTCTATCATCTACCTTTTCAAAATTTTTTCTAAATTTGTATGGCAGTTTGTTTCTCGATCGAGAAGTTTTTAGATATGAGTTGTATACAAGTTTATCGTATTCAGATATCACTTTAAGTGTTTCCACTTGAACCGCACAATCTGTTTCTTAACTTTCTTGAGTGCACTGGGTTTATAATAGCACCTCTTTAATTTAAGATCTTCTAGAACTCCAGAATTCAAGAATTCACGATTAAATTTATTCCAAGCCCTATCAAAATAGGCCTTGTCTTTACTTTTTTTCGGATCCAGTTTAACTATTGCGTTGTGTTTCATAGCAGATTTTTTTTGTGTGTGTTTAGGAATTTCATAACATACTTACTTTTATACAGTCCTGAGTCAAATTGCAAGAAAAATTTTATTGCGCTAAAATCGTTTCTTAATTCACAATACTTTAGAAACAAGGATCTCACATTATTATTTTTAAGCAATAAAATAAATACATTTGCTAAATTCAATTTTTTAGTATGCAACAGAGTTATTAGCGAACAAAAAGATAAAAACAAATGTGTTTGCTCATATTCATTTAGCCGTTCAGTAGGATCATATCCTTTCACTTACAACTAATTATAGTAGAAATGGTATAAATCAATTGCCCAGGGACAATTTTGAGAGTGTATTTATAGATGATGTACTGGCTTCTGTATCATTCATATGTTCGTCTTCTGTGATAGTCAGGGTGGAATAGTCAATTCTCATGGAGCAATGACCGAAATTAGGTCCTAACCTGTTCTTCATGAAGCCCATTTTAATAATACCAAGCTCTCTATCTGTGTCGTCTTGCCAGATGCTCAAAATGACGTCACCAGTCATTGCAAGACCTATACTTTCAGAAATTGTCTTCAATCCTGGATCAGTTATTTCATACCCATCTCTATTCAACTGTGTGGCAGAAATAATTGGACATGCAAACTCATAAGACAATGCACGCAATTGTTCTGTGCAAATTTTAATTCGCTCATAGCTTGTATCACCTATGGAGGTGTGCAGCAAATTAACATAATCTAGAACTATGGCATCAATTTTAATTCCTTTTTGAATTAGTTTTTTAATAAATGCTTTCAAATGATTGCAAGATATGGACGCAGGTGGGAATTCTTTGATAATAATTTTTGAATTGGGTTTTTCTACACAATATTCGTTGATTTGGTTTTTAAGTGTTTCAGACTCTACTTTCAACTGACTGAGGGGTATCTTTGATACACTGGAACAAAGGCGTTTGGCATAAATTAACTCAGGCATTTCAAGTGACACCAATAACACTGTCTTGCCTTGATTGGCAATATTAATGGCAACATTGCCCAGGAAAATACTTTTGCCTATGTTGGTTTCACCAGCAAACAAATATAATGCTCTGCCTTCCTCTAGAAACCCACCACCAATTTTATCATCTAGCCATTTCCATCCAGATGGAATGTAATTCTCATTAGAATTTAAATCGGTAATTACTCTGTCTATGTCAGTGAACAAGTCCAACCCCACCGCTGTGGTTAAAGACAGGCTACAAGCCTTTTCAAACTTGTCTAATATTTTGGATGTGTCAACAGTACTCTTCTGAATGTCATCTACTACATCCATCATGGTGTAGTAAACTGCTTTTTCTTTTAAAAATATCTCTGTATTGGCTGAAAGCTCATCCAGATTAAAATTTTTATCTACATTATTAAAGAGTGTGACAACATTTTTAAGTGATGTTTTGAGTTCATCAGTAATTAAGTATGACTTGATTTCAGTTATGGTTGGCTTTGTGCCTCGTTTTTCATAAAAGTCAGATATGATGGCAAAGATGGCTTTTATATCCTTGTTCTTGAAGTATATTGGCTTTAAGTAGTCAACAATGGAAGCCAGATAGGTTTCATCTGTCAGAGCCTTAAAAGCAATAATAATTTCAAAGTAATCTAGATCTAACCTTGCCATGAACTTATGATAGTATCTTGTTTAAGATAATCAATTATTGTACTCTTGCAAGAACTTCTCTTGACTATGGATAAAAACATCATCATTAACATTAGATAGCCCGGGAGATTTGTGCACCACCCAAATAGGAGCAACACCTAATTTTAATTTTAATTTATTTGCATCCAAACAGCTGGCAATGTCATAATGATGAAACGTGTAGTTTTCATTAAACTTAAACCCTGTTTCTTTAATACGTTTGGTGTTTACACTTAGAAATAACCCATCCAGTATGGTAACCCTGCTGGGTGTGGGACCAAAGCTAGTCATAAAAATCTGCTTATCATTTACTGAATGAGCAACTGCGCCGCGCAGATTTGAACCGCCTATGCCACCACACATTAAATGCCAAAGAGCTAATTTTTGCATCTTGGGATTAATGCCACCTGCTAATCCTACTATATCAAAGTCTTTGTGATGTGTTTCTAGCTTTTCATGAATGTTGAAATCATCTATGTACACATCATCATGAACAAACACAATATAATCATAGAATTTACTATGTTCTTTTAGAAAAGCATTGTAACATTTGCTGAGACCTTCAGTATTGTTTTCCTTGTAATGATACATTATAAGCTCATTGGGGATAGCTCTAATTATTTTATTAATACTGCGATGAAAGGGTGTGCCTTCAATCTTGTTTCTTGTGACACTATAGAACGCTATCTTCATGATGTGAAGAATGGCGAATTGGATGCAAACTTGCCCACAGCAGTTATGCCTTCTGTGGTTAACAGGTAAATTAACCCTTCATCCAGGGCAACAAAATCACTGTACTTGGTTGATGAAAACATGTTGTTGAGATAATCAGCAAACAGAGTGCTGCCTGACCTTGCCAGATACACATTGGCCGATTGTTGATTGTATATCCAGAGACCAAAAGTGCCCTTCAACATGGAACATGTATTTTTGATTGCAACAATTTCATCTTTTGTTTCCTTGTGATGCTTTGTCAGCAAAGGTGCAATCACAGATGAATCCACAACATTATAAGCCTTCTTGTCTGGTATGAGTTTTTTTAATTCCTTGTCATTTGTCAGTACACCATTGTGTGCAACTATCCACTCTTTGTACTGAAAGGGATGGGATGTCTTGGCTGTAAATGCTCTTTGTGAAGATGTAGGTGCTTGTGTATGGCCTAAGAAAACGTTGAAATCAGTTATGTGTCTCTTGGTTTTACCATACTCAATGATGAGCTTGTTGGTAAGATTAGCGACTCCAGGGGTTTTGAGTATGGCATGCACTTTGCTGCCAATCAGTAGGCCTCCATAGGAAAACGTACCTCGTTTCCTGTTTTCTTTGTAAAGCTTCACGTAATTCGCAAAGTCTTTAGCTCCAAATATGCCACAAATATTATATTACCTCCTATTTATTATAAGTAAAAGATTAAATATTTCAAGATGAATAATGACTGTAAACACATATTTGAAGCATATAATGCCAGAAAACCCATCATGGAAGCACCCATTTATGGGGATGACATAGGTTACACTGGGGATATTGAAAAAAGTCCTAGTGGAGGCTATGGCATTGGCAAAGCTGCAGCCAGAGATGGTAAATCTAAGACAGAAATAGCTAACAACTTGCTGCTGGCCATCAAAACCAAACTATTCAAACCAGAGGCACATGTAGTTGATGGCAAGGAATACTCCATGTTTTATCCAGGTTCAAAAATGAAATTCAGAATTGAGCTGGAGAAGCTCATCAAGAATGAGCTCAAGCTTGGTGGTACTGATGCCAAGTACACTGCAAGAGTTGTTGATAATTTATTGAATGTGGTAAAGGTGGACATGGAGGGTGGTACTTCTGCAAGCCCTGTGGCAGTTAAAAAAGCCATTGATGCAGGTGTGTCTGGTCAATCATTGACAAGTGGCGCAGCTGAAACGCCTTCTGCACCAGTGGGAGTAACCAATGCAAATGTATTTTTAAAAAATACCAATACTCGTTTTATTAAGGAATGGATGCCAATATTTGTGGAGCTACCGGATGAAATAACAATTGAACAGGGTGACATTTATGATTCGCCTGAACTCAAGAATGAAGTAATTGAAGCCATTACGCGTGCCTATGATCAAACCATGGCCAACGACAAAGAGGTGGTGCAAGACTTTATTGACTCATTAAAATTTAAGAACAGCTTCACCCCTGCATCAGAGAAGAAGGAAGGTGAAGGTACCGGTGAAGTAGAAACTGTTGAAGAATACCCTGAAGATGATTTACCGACCAGTGAATTACGTGGCACGGGAGCGCTGCCAGGTCGCCGCGGATACGACTCCGGTGGATTTAGTTATGGAGATTAATTATGGCAGATGTAACGATATCTGAGTTAACTCGATCAGCTCCAACGCGCAGTGATCTTATTCCGTATAGTAATGGTACCAGTACGTTGTCTACCCCTGTTTCATCCATACTGTCAACAGGGCGAACAGTGAGTACTCTTGCCCCATCTGTTGCTGGTTCTGAAGGTGATATCTGGTATCAATACTGATACGGCTCTTTTATGAGCATGCGCATCTATTCAAACAAGGCTTGGAGGAACATCAAAGGTCTTTCTGCATATGATTCAGGAGCATGGAGAACAATGCAAGGTGGTTGGGTGTATAATAATCAGGCTTGGCGCAAATTCTATAACCTTCCCATCTCAGTTTTTACATACTCAGATGGCACAACATCCACGTCCCGTGACACTACCATAACACAAGCAAGTTACACCAGAACAGGAAAAACTCTCATTAATGCTAACATGGATGATGGTGTGCAGGCCATTGGTAGAAGTGCATTTCAAAATTGTCAATCCTTGTCTGGTGTTACCATCCCCAACAGTGTGATCAGTATTGGGAGTTATGCGTTCCAATCTTGCTCTGATTTTCAAAGAACCACCGGTTTGCGTAATATTGTAATTCCCAATGGTGTGACCTCTATTGGTGAATGGTCATTCGAAAGATGTCTCTTGTTAAGAAGCTTAACTATACCAGACAGTGTTAACACCATTGGCGACAGGATGTGTAACAGTTGCAGATCCTTAACCGGTGTGACCATTGGCAGTGGTCTGAGCGGTAGCTTTGTTACAGGTGGTCAGCCGAGTAATACTATATCTAATAACATTTTTACTGGATGTGACGCGCTATCTGCTTTTGCAGTTAGTCCCAACAACCTGCATTTTAGCAATGATGCACAAGGAGTGCTATTTAATAAAAACAAAAGTCAATTGTTAATACACCCGATCGGTCCCAGTAGAACCACATATACTGTACCTGATGGCGTGACAAGTATTGCAGAGTTAGCTTTCTATTATTGCACTAAATTAACAAGTATAACCATTTCTAATAGCGTTACTAGTTTAGGAACCTTTGCATTTATAGGTTGTAGTAACATACCTAGCTTTACTATTCCCAGTAGTGTGACTGTGTTTGGACAAGGCCCGTTTAGAAATTGCAATAGTTGCAATAAACTCTATTTCAAAGGCAGTCCACCCACATTAGGACAAAACGGCATGTATTTCACAGGCACCGTTTATTACTGCCCAACTAAACCAGGCTGGACGGCCACATTTGATAATCAGCCTACAGTAGCTGATAATACCTTATGCTGATTTGCAGTTATACTTTTTCCAAGGTATTGTAATTTTATAAGAAATTGGGTCTATGTACCCTGCATCTATGAAGCCTTTAATTCTCAAAGAGCACGCAGTACATTCACCACAAGCCTGTGCTTCTCCCTCATAGCAGGTCCAAGTCTGACTAAAATTCACTCCAAGTTTTATGCCCAGTTTGATGATTTCTTTCTTAGATTTGTCAATCAATGGCGCTTGCACTGTAATTTTATTTCTGCGGTTCAAAGCTGACACTTTGTTAATTTGCTCCAGAAATTCTTCACTGCCATCCCAGAACCCTGCCACACTGTCGGCCTGTGCAGCACCATGAAAAA
>Ga0247840_10000914_pt1 | contig 59350 bp, 57 predicted proteins | sample LaCruzMarch2015__FD_192404 | JGI IMG/M metagenome (GOLD analysis project Ga0247840, IMG submission 192404) | Freshwater microbial communities from meromictic Lake La Cruz, Castile-La Mancha, Spain - LaCruzMarch2015_17m | ecosystem: Environmental > Aquatic > Freshwater > Lake | place: Spain... | reverse complement strand
GGCAGCGCCCATTTGCAGCGGTCGCGAGATTGTGTAGGACGCCGTCTTGTAGGTGTTGACGTTCATCGCGGACTCGATGGATTCGGCGCCGCTGGACTCGGCGACGATGTCGAGGTACTGCCCGCCCAGCACTTCGGTTCTGATGTCGGACCAGACCCGCAGGACCCGTTGTCGGTCCGCCGGAGGCAGGTCCGCGCCGCCGACGATGTCATCGGCCCACACCAGCGAGAGGTCGCCGAGCAGGATCGCCGCTGACCGGCCGAACTGCTCTGCAGATCCGTGCCAGCGGCGACCGCGATGCAACTCGGTGAAATGCATGTGTGCGGTCGGCATGCCCCGGCGGGTGGCAGAGTCATCGATGACGTCGTCGTGGACCAGCGCGCAGGCGTGGAGCAATTCCAACGCGGCGAACAACCTCATGGTCGGTTCGTCGACAGCATTGTTGGGATCGGCGGTCACGGCACGGTAGCCCCAGTAGGCGAATGCCGGTCGCAGTCGCTTTCCGCCGCGCAGCACGAAGTCTTCCAGGATCCCTATCAGGGCGTCGTAATCGGTGCCGAGGTACGCGGCGTCACTGCGTCGTTCGGTCAGGTACTTGCGAAGCTGGTCGGTCACCGCGGCGGCCAACTCTGCGGCGGACGGCACTGCGGCGTGGACGCTCAGTGGGTTGCTCCTGTCTCTTCGCGATCCTCGCCCGGATCTGCGGTCGCAAATCGGGGTGCGGTGTCGCGATCGCGCCAGGCGAGGGCGCCGATCACGCCGGCGACGGCGAACGCCGCCAGGCCGAGCCACACTGCCGCGGTACGGAACGAGCGCGTGCTGGGGTCGGTGTAGCGAGCTTGGGCACTCATGGTCGTGACGACGCCGGGCTTGAGTTGCCACTCAACGGCACCGGTACCCACCCGTTCGCCGTTCGTCGAGGTGACCTCGCCCGGAAACGCGGCACTGAATCGCACGTCGGCTTCAGGGTCGATGACGGTGGTCAGATCGACGCGACCTTCCAGGATCACCAGGTTTCCCGCCCGGCGCAGCGTGATGTCCACTCCGGAGGCGTCTTTACTCAGGCTGGCGAGTTGCGGCAGTTCGGCGAAGGACAGGCCGGAGAACGCGGCTTGGGACCCAACGAAGCCGTCCGCTTCGTAGCTCGATACGTCGACCTTCTCGCTGAATGACATGTTCTCGTCGAACTGCGGCCCGCGGTCACTGTCATTACGGGGCTTGCTGGCCGCGAGGATCTCACCGGAGACCAGATCGTCGGGAGACACCGTGATCGAGGCCTGAAGACGCAGGCACCCCGTCGCCAGTGGTGCCAGGAACAGAAGCAGCAGCACCAGTGCTCGCAGGCGAGTGCGGCGGGGGCTCCACTCGGGGGATCGCACCAGACGATCGTGCCAGACTCGCACTACAGCGGCAGCGTCCGACCCAGGATGGCGAATGCCCGTGGGTCGCCGGAGAAGTGATAACCCCGGATGATGTCGGTGAAACCCAATCGGCGATACAGCCGCCATGCACGGTTGGCCTCGCCGTTGGTTTCCGGTGTCGAGAGCAGCACATTGGCCTCGCCGCGGTCGGTCAGCAGTCGACGGGCGAGCGCTTCACCCAGGCCGCGGCCCTGCGCGTCCGGGGCGATGTGCAGTTCGGTCAGTTCGAAGTAGTCACCCATTAGGCGGGCGGTCTCTTCGCGGGAAAATCCCATCCGGTGCAGGCCCCGTAACACCTGCTGCTGCCACCACTGATCCGGTGCTCCGCGGTAGCCGTAGGCCACTCCAAGAAGCGGCGCGGCGGCGGCCAGTTGCTCGGTGGGCCCAGAGTCCTCGGTCGGCAGATCGGTCTCGACCGCAGCCACTGCACGCCAGCCGTGCCGCCCGGTGTGTTCGAGCCACATCGACGCCCGCTGGGACTCGGTTCCGCGTGGGTATCGCATCGCATCGACATAGATGTTGAGTGCCTCGGGCAGTCGGCGCTGCATGTCGGCGGGCGTCATGTCGATCAGGTAGGTCGCCAACGCCTGGGTTCCCCCTCTCGACGTCGGTCCGGCCGAGGCGGCCGATGAGTCATTATGACGCCGGACGGCCCGGCGCCGGGCCCGGTGATGACGTTCGTCTGACGTGGCCGCGGCCGGAGCCGACGAATCGGTGCGCCGGGATACACTGATCCAACGGCGACTTCAGGTCAAATAGGTGGCCGAACTGGGTGGTGTCGGGAACCATGGCCTCGTATCATCTGGATACCCGACCCGGACGTCGCCGGGTCGTACACACATACGAGAAGCAACGGCCGAGTCGGACAAGGAGGGACCAATGCCACTCTCCGATCATGAGCAGCGGATGCTCGATCAGATTGAGAGCGCTCTCTACGCTGAAGATCCCAAGTTCGCCTCCAGTGTTCGCGGGGGAACGCTGCGGGCGCCCTCAGCGCGCCGGCGCCTGCAGGGTGCCGGGCTCTTCCTGCTTGGGCTGGCGATGCTGGTGGCTGGGGTAGCGATCAAGGCCACCATGATCGGCGGCTTTCCGGTGCTGTCGATCCTGGGCTTTCTGGTGATGTTCGCCGGCGTGGTCTTCGCCGTCACCGGACCGCGGGGTCCCGGCGGTCCCACCGGCGTAGCCACACCGAACCAGGCTCGCCAGCGGCGCGCCCGGGGCGCGGGCGGATCCTTCACCAACCGCATGGAGGACCGCTTCCGCCGTCGTTTCGACGAATAGCGTCCAATCGCGAGATAACGCCAGTTCGGCAAGCTTGGCACCGCCGGGTTTGCCATCATCGGTGGCTAGCGGTCGCCCTCGTCCCTCAGCGCTCTTTTCCGCCCCACTTCGACCCACCGCGCCCCGAACTGGGACTTCGGCAACGATTCCCGGTCCGGGCCGGGCCACCCTGGCTCCTGACACCCAAATAGTGGGACATCGCGCCGCTTTGAGGTGAATTTTGAGAGCAAAGTGGGGCAATGTGGGGTAATGTGGCGGACATTGGAGCGGCGGGCGCTCCGGGTTGTCGCAGCGGTGAGGAGAGGTGCGCACATGTTTCTCGGCACCTATACCCCCAAGTTGGACGACAAAGGTCGGCTGACGTTGCCCGCCAAATTCCGAGACGCGCTGGCAGGTGGGCTGATGGTCACCAAAAGCCAAGACCACAGTCTGGCGGTCTACCCCCGCGCACAATTCGAACAGCTGGCGCAGCGTGCCACCCGAACGTCCAGGAGCAATCCCGAGGCCAGGGCGTTTCTGCGCAACCTGGCAGCTGGTACCGACGAGCAGCATCCGGATACCCAGGGCCGGATCACGCTGTCAGCTGACCACCGTCGCTACGCCGGCCTCGCCAAGGACTGCGTGGTGATCGGGGCTGTCGATTTCCTCGAGATCTGGGACGCCGCGGCGTGGCAGGACTACCAGCAAACCCATGAAGAAAACTTCTCCGCGGCCAGCGATGACGCACTCAGCGACATCATCTGAGTCCGCGGTGGCGCCGCACCCCCGTGCAGCGTGGCCTCTGTCCGAATCGACCCTGACGTACTTCCCCGACGCCAGGTTTGAGACGGACAGGGACCTCGATGCACGGGCGGTGCTCAGCCGACCCGGGTTGCTCCGGCCCGGGTCCCACCGATCCGGAGGATCCGCCGTGGCCCCGTCAGCCGACCCGGATCCCGTCCACGGGCATGTCCCGGTCCTGGTGGATCGATGTGTGGAACTTCTGGCCCCGGCACTGAGCGCCCGCGTCGCCGATGGTTCCGGCGCGGTGCTGATCGATGCCACCCTCGGGGCCGGCGGTCACGCCGAGCGCTTCCTGCGAGAGTTTCCCGGCCTGCGGCTGATTGGGCTTGACCGGGATCCGGACGCGTTGGCGATCGCGGCATCCCGGCTTGAAATGTTCGGTGACCGGGTGAACCTGATGCGCAGCCGTTACGACGAGATTCCGGCAGCGCTTGCTGAAAACGGACTTGCCGCAACCGATTCGGTTGATGGAGTGCTGTTCGACCTCGGTGTCTCATCCATGCAACTGGATCGGGCTGATCGGGGCTTTTCCTATTCCAAGGATGCGCCGCTGGACATGCGGATGGATCCAGACGCTGAGTTGACCGCGGCCGATATTCTCAACACCTACGATCGCACCCGGCTGACCGAGGTCCTGCGCCGGTTCGGCGAAGAGAAGTTCGCCTCGCGGATCGCCGGGTTCATCGTCACCCGCCGCACCCAACGACCTTTCTCCCGCACCGGTGAACTCGTGGAACTGCTCTATGAGGCGATTCCTGCTGCAACCCGGCGGACCGGCGGACACCCCGCCAAGCGGACGTTCCAGGCGCTGCGGATCGCGGTGAACGCGGAACTGGAGTCGTTGACGGCGGCTCTTCCGGCTGCGCTTGCCGCGCTGCGGCCTGGCGGGCGGACCGTCGTGATGGCGTATCAGTCGCTCGAGGACCGCATCGTCAAGACCGTCCTCACCGCGGCAACGGCATCCCGCACACCCGAGGGCCTGCCGGTGGAACTTCCCGGATACGAGCCGCTTTTCGTCGCCCTCACCCGGGGTGCGGAACGGGCCGACGCCGCAGAGATCGATCGGAACCCGCGCAGCGCGCCGGTCCGGCTTCGCGCCGTCAGACGATCTACACCCCTCGGTGACGGAGAGGACAGTTGATGAAGGTCAAGACGGCCCGCGCCGCAGATTCGAGCCAGCTTAAAGGGATGGGTGCCACACGCGGCGGCCGGCCTCGTCCGGCCAGCGGTACCCGTGCCGGCCGGCCTCGCGAGCCGCACGGACGTCCCGCCGGACCGCGCACCGCACCGGCGGCGCGGCCGGTAGACCGCACCGCGAGACCCAAGGACACCACTGCGGCGAAGGCGCGCGCGAAGGCTCGCAAAGCCAAGGCTCCCAAACTAATCCGGCTATCGCTGCGTGAGCGGATGATCCTCAGGCTGGAGGGCGTTGATCTTCGCCCACGGGCCCTATTGGCCAGGATTCCGTTCGTGATGCTGGTCATCGGAGCGCTCGCCCTGGGCTTGGGTATCACCCTGTGGTTGTCGACGGCATCGGCGCAGCGGTCTTACCAGCTTGGCAGCGCCCGCTCGCTCAACGATGCGTTGACGCAGCAAAAGGAAGCCCTGGAGCGCGACGTGCTGCAGGCTCAGTCGGCCCCGGCCCTGGCTGACGCGGCTCGCAACTTGGGCATGATCCCGTCCAGCGATACCGCGCACCTGGTACAGGATCCGATCGGGAACTGGGTGGTGGTCGGCCAGCCCAAACCCGCCCAGGGCGCCCCGCCACCACCGCTGAACTCAAAACTGCCCGAACTCGCTCCGCCCGCCCCACCCACGCCTGTGGCGGTGGCGCCGAAACCGGGTGCCTTCGCAGAGGTGCCGAGTCGGATCGCCCCGGTGCCGATCCCGGGCACCGTCCACGCGGGCGCCGGTGTGGCCGGCCCGGGCGTCCCGGTCGCGCCACCGGTGTCCGGCCCACCGACATCGGACACGCTGGCGATCGGGCCTGCGACGCCAGGAGTGCCCCTCGCGCCTACAGTTCCTGCTGTGCCGAATGGGACGCCAGGGACGGCCGGGCTCTTTGTGCCTGCAGTGCCCCCAGTGCCTGCAGTGCCCCCAGTGCCTGCAGTGCCCCCAGTGCCTGCAGTGCCCCCAGTGCCTGCAGTGCCTGCAGGGCCTCTGGCGCCCCCCGGACCGGCTCAATTGGCTGGACCGGCCCAATGAGTCGGACCCGCACACCGGATCGGCGGCATCCCGGGTCTGGTCGGCGGACCCGTGCGAGTGGAGCCCAACCGGCGACGGTGGGCCGCTCTGCGAAATCCAGGCGCACCCGAACGGCCACCGAAATCGATTCGGCGAGTTCGGCTTTCGTCTACCGCTACCGGGTGGGCAGCGCCGTCATCTTCGTTGCTCTGCTGGTGGCCACTGCTCAGCTGTTCAATTTGCAGGTGCCCCAGGCGGCCGGTCTGCGCGCTCAGGCCGCCGGGCAACTCAAGGTCACCGACGTCGAAAAGGCGGTCCGGGGCAGCGTGGTGGACAACAGCTTCAACAAGCTTGCGTTCACCACCGAGGCGCGGGCACTGACGTTCCAGCCGAACAAGGTCCGCGAGCAACTCGCCGAAGCCAAGCTGAAGTCGCCCACGGCCCCGGACCCGGAGCAGCGGCTGCGGGAGATCGCCCGGGACGTTTCGGCCAAACTGAACAATGCGCCGGATTATGCGACAGTTCTCAAGAAACTCCGCAGCACCGAGACATTCGTCTACCTGGCCCGGGCCGTCGATCCAGCCATCGCACTGGCGATCTCGAAGAAATTCCCCGAGGTTGGCGCCGAGCGTCAGGACATCCGTCAGTACCCCGGCGGATCCCTGGCCGCCAACGTCGTGGGCGGGATTGACTGGGATGGCCATGGGCTGATGGGCCTCGAGGAGTCGATGGATTCAGTGTTGGCCGGCACCGACGGATCGGTCACCTATGACCGCGGCTCCGATGGTGTGGTGATCCCGGGCAGTTACCGAAACCGCCACGACGCCGTCAACGGTTCGACTGTGCAGTTGACTCTCGACAGCGATATTCAGTTTTATGTCCAGCAACAGGTGCAACTGGCTAAGAACGCATCCGGCGCGAGGAACGTCTCCGCGGTGGTGCTCGACGCCAAGACCGGTCAGGTCCTGGCGATGGCGAACGACAACACCTTCGATCCCAGTCAGGACGTCGGCAGGCAGTCCGACCGGCAGATCGGTAACTTGGCGGTGACGTCTCCGTTTGAACCCGGCTCAGTGAACAAGATCGTCGCTGCGGCGTCGGTGATCGAATTCGGGTTGTCCAATCCCGATGAGGTGCTGTCGGTTCCCGGTTCGATCAACATGGGCGGAGTGAACATCCGAGACGCGTGGGGCCACGGGGTAATGCCGTACACCACCACCGGAATATTCGGGAAGTCGTCCAATGTCGGCACCCTGATGCTGGCGCAGCGGATCGGCCCGGAGCGCTACTACGAGATGCTCGGTAAGTTCGGGCTGGGTCAGCGCACGGGAGTCGGCCTGCCGGGGGAGAGTGCGGGAATCGTCCCTCCGATTGACCAGTGGTCGGGAAGTACGTTCTCCAATCTCCCCATTGGACAGGGTCTTTCGATGACACTCCTGCAGATGACCGGGATGTATCAGGCCATCGCCAACGATGGAATGCGGATCCCGCCGCGGATCGTCAAGGAGACCATCGCCGCGGATGGAACCACTACCGCCGAACCCCAGCCCGGAGGTATCCGGGTTGTTTCGCCGGAGACCGCGCGCACAGTGCGCAACATGTTGCGGGCGGTTGTTCAGCGCGATCCGATGGGCACCCAGCAGGGCACCGGCGCCGCCGCCGCCGTCGAGGGATACCAGATCGCAGGCAAGACCGGTACTGCCCAGCAGATCAACCCCGGCTGCGGCTGCTACTACGACGACGTTTACTGGATCACCTTCGCCGGCATGGCTCCGGTGGATGACCCGCGCTACGTCGTCGGTTTGATGATGGACGCCCCGGTCCGGAACTCCGACGGGACCCCCGGCCACTCGGCCGCCCCACTGTTCCGCAGCATCACCGCCTGGCTGTTGCAGCGCGACAACGTCCCGCTCTCACCGGATCCCGGCCCGCCGCTGACCCTTGAGGCCGCCTAAGGCATTCGGACGCGCCTGCTCGGTAGGGTGAAGGGCCGATCAGATGGCCGGCTGACGAGAGGTGGCGTGCGTTGACGAGTGCCTTGCGGCCGCGCACGACACCCGGCCTATCCCTGACGACCCTGGCCGCCAGAATCGGCGCGGTGCCGGCCGGGACCGGCCCAGCGCCCGCCAGGATTGAGCCAGCGTCCGCCGGTGCCAGGGGCGTGGCTGATGTCCGCGTTCGCGGTGTCACCCTGCGCGCCCAGGATGCCGTTGTCGGCGACCTGTTCGCGGCACTGCCCGGGGCGACGGTGCACGGGGCCGAGCACACCGCGGCCGCAGTCGAGGCCGGCGCTGTCGCGGTGCTCACCGATGCCGACGGCGTGGCGGTGATCCGTCGCCTGCTCGGTGTCGACTCGCCACCGGTGCCGGTGATGGTGCATCCCGCGCCGCGTTCGGTGCTCGGGGCACTGTCCGCCGACGTCTACGGGCACCCGTCCGATCGCATTGCGGTGCTGGGAGTCACCGGTACCTCCGGCAAGACCACCACCGCGTATCTGATCGAGGCCGGATTGCTCGCCGCGGGCCGGACAGCGGGACTGATCGGCACCGTGGGAGTCCGGATCGCCGACTCCGACGTGCCCACCTCGGTTGTGTCCGGTGTGCTGACCACGCCGGAGGCCCCCGCGCTTCAGGGCTTGCTCGCGGTGATGGTGGAACGCGGTGTCGACACGGTGGCGATGGAGGTGTCCAGTCACGCGCTCGAACTCGGGCGAGTCGACGGAATCCGTTTTGCGGTAGGAGGTTTCACTAATCTCTCGCGTGACCATCTCGACTTTCACCCGACGATGGAGGCCTACTTCGAGGCCAAGGCACGACTGTTCGATCCTGATTCACCGACCCATGCCCAACTCGCTGTGGTGTGTGTCGACGACGAGGCGGGCCGGGCCATGGCGCAGCGCGCCCGGGCGGCGGTCACCGTCAGCGTGACGGGCCAACCAGCGGACTGGTACGTCGAGGACGTCGTCGTCCTCGACGGAGATCCGCGGGCCGGCCTTCAAGAGTTCAGCGCCGTCGACCCGGCCGGGGTGCGCCATCGATTGCGCATCCGGCTCCCCGGCCGCTACAACGTGGCCAACGCATTGCTGGCGCTGGCCATGTTGGACGCGGTCGGGGTATCTCCCGAGCAGGCCGCACCCGGATTGCGCACGGCCTCGGTTCCGGGCCGACTCGAAGTAATCGAGCGAGGTCAGGACTTTCTGGCGGTCGTCGACTACGCGCATAAGCCCGGCGCGCTGCGCGCGGTGCTGGAGACGTTGCACAGGCCCGGAGCGCGGCTGGCCGTGGTTTTCGGCGCGGGCGGCAACCGCGACGCCGGGAAGCGGGAGCCGATGGGTCGGGTCGCCGCCGAGATCGCCGATCTGGTGATCGTGACCGACGACAATCCGCGCGACGAGGATCCGGGCGCGATTCGGTCCGTCATCGTCGGCGGGGCGGCTGCCGCCACCAGGGATCCGGCCGCGTTGGTGCTTGACATCGCCGACCGGCGCGCGGCGATCGCCCATGCCGTCGGCTGGGCTCGGCGCGGCGACGTGGTGGTGATCGCCGGCAAGGGCCACGAGACGGGCCAGACGGCCGGCGGAACCACCCGGCCGTTCGACGACCGCGACGAACTGGCGCGCGCGCTGGAGGATCTCGCGCGGTGATCGCTCTGACCGTGGCCCAGATCGCCGACATCGTCGGCGGCAGGTTGACCGATATCGACCCGGCCGAGGCGGCATCGACGCCGGTGACCGGGCCGGTCGAGTTCGATTCGCGAGCCATCGCCCCCGGCGGGCTGTTCCTGGCGTTGCCCGGAGCCAATTCCGACGGCCATGACTTCGCCGCCGCCGCCATGGCCGCCGGCGCGGTCGCGGTGCTGGCGGCCCGACCGGTCGGCGTACCGGCCATCGTGGTCCCGCCGGCGGCGGCATCCGACGCCCAGGCTGGGGTGTTCGAGCACGACAACGATGGTTCCGGCGCCGCCGTGCTGGGCGCACTGGCCACCCTCGCCACCGCGGTGGCCGCCGACCTGGCCGACCGTGGGCTGCGCATCGTCGGAATCACCGGGTCGTCGGGCAAGACGTCGACGAAGGATCTCATTGCGGCGGTCTTGCGGCCCCTAGGTGAGGTGGTGGCGCCGCCCGGGTCGTTCAACAACGAGCTCGGCCTGCCCTGGACGGTGTTGCGGGCCACCGAGGAGACCGATTTTCTGGTGCTGGAAATGTCGGCGCGGCATCCGGGAAACATCGCCGCCCTGGCGCGGATCGCGCGGCCTTCGATCGCGGTGGTGCTCAACGTCGGAACCGCGCACCTCGGCGAGTTCGGCTCGCGGGAGGTGATTGCTCAGACCAAGGGCGAACTCGTCGAGGCGGTCGGGCCACCCGGCGTGGTGATTCTCAATGCCGATGACCCATTGGTGGCCGCGATGGCGGACCGAACGACGGCACGGGTCAGAACCGTCGGCCGAAGCGTGAGCGCGGACGTCCGGGCCGAGGACGTCGAACTCGACGAACTCGCTCGGCCCCGGTTCACCCTTGTCACCGCGGCCGGCCGGGTGGCCGTTGCGCTGGCCGTCCACGGCGAGCATCAGGTCGGCAATGCGCTCAGCGCTGCGGCGGTGGCGACCGAATGCGGTGCCACTCTCGACCAGGTCGCCGACGCGCTGGCGGGTGCCGCGCCGGCGTCGCGGCACCGGATGGAAGTCCACGCCCGCTCTGACGGCGTGACCATCATCAACGACGCCTACAACGCCAATCCCGAATCCATGCGAGCCGGACTGCAGGCGCTGGCGGTGATGGCGCGACAATCATCGGATTCGCGGCGTAGTTGGGCGGTGCTCGGTGAGATGGGCGAACTCGGCGCGGACTCGATTGCCGAACACGATCGACTCGGACGCCTTGCGGTGCGCTTAGATATCAGTCGGCTCGTCGTCGTTGGAACCGGGAGACCTGTGAACGCCATGCACCGCGGGGCAATCATGGAGGGTTCCTGGGGATCGGAGTCGATCATGGTTCCTGACGCCGACGCCGCGTTGGCACTGCTGCGCGCGGAACTGGCCCCCGGGGACGTGGTGCTGGTCAAGGCGTCGAACGCGGCCGGCTTAGGGGCGCTGGCGGAGGCGCTGGCTGCGGTCGGTGGCCCTTGCCGGGAAGCACCCGGATGAGACTGATTCTGTTCGCCGTCGGCATTTCGCTTGCGGTGGCGATTCTGCTCACGCCGGCGCTGATCCGGTTGTTCACCCGACAGGGCTTCGGGCAGGAGATCCGCGCCGACGGCCCGCCCAGCCACCATGCCAAGCGCGGCACCCCGTCGATGGGCGGGGTGGCGATCCTGGCCGGGATCTGGGCGGGTTATCTCGGCGCGCACCTGGTCGGGGCGGTTCTCGGCGGCACCGGGCCGTCCGCCTCGGGGGTGTTGGTGTTGGGCTTGGCAACCGCGCTGGGCGCGGTGGGTTTTCTCGACGATCTGATCAAGATCCGTCGTTCGCGCAACCTCGGTCTGAACAAGACCGCCAAGACTCTCGGTCAGATCACCGCCGCCACGTTGTTCGGCATCCTGGTCCTTCAGTTCGCCAACGCCGACGGCCTGACCCCCGGCAGTCGGCAGTTGTCGTACGTCCGGGAGATCGCCACGGTGGCCCTGCCGCCGGTGTTGTTCGTGCTGTTCGTCATCGTGGTGGTCAGCGCCTGGTCGAACGCGGTGAACTTCACCGACGGCCTCGACGGTCTGGCGGCCGGATGTATGGCCATGGTCAGCGCCGCCTACGTGCTGATCACGTTCTGGCAGTTCCGCAACGCCTGCGCCACCGCCCCCGGCCTGGGCTGCTACAACGTCCGCGATCCGCTGGACCTGGCGCTGATTGCGGCCGCCACCGCCGGGGCATGTACCGGATTTCTGTGGTGGAACGCCGCGCCGGCGAAGATCTTCATGGGCGACACCGGATCGCTGGCACTCGGGGGCATCATCGCGGGACTATCCATCACCAGTCGCACCGAGGTGCTCGCGGTGGTACTCGGCGCGCTGTTCGTCGCTGAGGTCACGTCGGTGGTGGTGCAGATCCTGGCGTTCCGCACGACGGGACGGCGGGTGTTCCGGATGGCGCCATTCCATCATCACTTCGAACTGGTGGGCTGGGCCGAGACCACCGTGATCATCCGGTTCTGGCTGCTCACCGCGATCGCCTGTGGGCTCGGGGCGGCGTTGTTCTACAGCGAGTGGCTGACCGCCATTGGCAACTGACATGCCGGCCGAATCATTGCCGCTGGCGCCGGGAGCGCGGGTACTGGTGGCCGGTGCGCGGGTCACCGGACGCGCGGTGGTCGGCGCGCTGGCATCGCAGGATGTCGAGGTGACGGTCTGCGATGACGACCAGGCCGCCGCGCGGGGGTTGGGCGGCGCTTCCGGGATCTCCATGGCCGAGGCGATCGCGGGCGCCGGGAGTTTCGATCTGGTGATCACCAGTCCGGGCTTTGCGCCGACGGCGCCGGTCCTGGTTGCCGCGGCGGGGGCGGGTGTTCCGATCTGGGGCGACGTCGAACTCGCCTGGCGCCTGGATGCGGCCGGCATCTACGGTCCGCCGCGGCGGTGGCTGGTGGTGACCGGAACCAACGGCAAGACCACCACCACCTCGATGCTCTACGACATGCTCATCGCCGACGGGCGGTCCGCCGTGCTGTGCGGCAACATCGGCGACCCCGTTCTCGACGTGCTGGACCAGCCATCTGACCTGCTGGCCGTGGAGGTATCGAGCTTCCAGCTGTTCTGGTCGCCGTCGCTGCGACCCGAGGCCGGTGTCGTGCTCAACGTGGCCGAGGATCATCTCGACTGGCACGGCGGTTTTGAGGCCTATGCGGCGGCCAAGGCCCGTGCTCTCGACGGCCGGGTGGCGGTGGTGGGTCTCGACGACGCGGCGGCGTCCGCGTTGCTGCCCCGCGCCGCGGCCTCGGTTAAGGCCGGCTTTCGGCTCGGCGTCCCGGCGCCCGGTGAACTCGGGGTCCGCGATGGTGTGCTCGTCGACCGTGCTTTCGCCGACGATCTGAGCCTGGCAGCGGTTGAGGTGATACCGGTGGCCGGGCCGGTCGGGATCCTCGACGCCCTGGGTGCGGCGGCCCTGGCCCGCGCGGTGGGGGTGCTGCCGGGGGCGATCGAAGCGGCTCTCGGCGGATTCCAGGTCGGCCGGCACCGCGCCGAGGAGGTCGGCGTCATCGGCGGCGTGCGCTACGTCGACGACTCCAAGGCCACCAACCCGCACGCCGCACAGGCGTCGATTCTGGCTTTTTCGCGAGTGGTGTGGGTGGCCGGCGGCCTGCTCAAGGGTGCATCCGTCGACGTCGCCGTGGCCCAGGTGGCCGACCGGCTGGCCGGGGTCGTGCTGATCGGTCGTGACCGCGCCGCCTTTGCCGAGGCGTTATCGCGACACGCGCCCGATGTCCCGGTCATTGAGGTTGTGACGCGGGAGGATGCTGGGATGCATGGGACTGTTGATGCAGGCGGTACTCATGGGACTCGAATGGTCGATGCGACCGGGCCCGACCTGGGCGAACGGGTGATGACCCAGGTCGTCGCCGCCGCCGCCGACCTGGCGCGGCCCGGAGACACGGTGTTGTTGGCCCCGGCCGGGGCGTCGTTCGACCAGTTCGCCGGATACGGCGACCGTGGGAACGCCTTCGCGGCCGCGGTTCGCGCCGTGGCCCGGTAACGGCATGCGCACTGTGTTAGCCCAATCGGGGTTAGCCCAATCGGGGTTAGCCCAATCGGGGTTGGCCCGATGGGCCGGCTGGCGGCGGAAGGCTGCCGACGCGGGATCCCCAGGTTCAGGATCCCCAGATTCAGGATCCACGGGGGGCGATGCGGGCACCGCGCCGTCGCGGCCGAGGTTCGGACCGTTCCGGTTCGGCGCCTGGTTCGCCGGGCCGCTGACCTCGTTTCACCTGATGATCTCGGTCGCCGGATTGCTCACCACGCTCGGGCTGATCATGGTGCTCTCGGCCTCCGGAGTGCACTCTTACGACGAAGACGGCTCGCCGTGGTCCATCTTCAATCGACAGTTGCTCTGGGCGGCGGTGGGAATCTTCGCCTGCTGGTTCGCGCTGAGGCTGCCGGTTCGCCTCATGCGCGCCACGGCCTTTTTCGCCTTTGCGGTCACCATCGCGATGCTCATCGCGGTCCTCATCCCCGGGATCGGCCGGATGGCCAATGGCACCCGCGGTTGGTTCGTGATCGGCGGGTTGTCGATGCAGCCGTCCGAACTGGCCAAGATCGCGTTCGTCGTCTGGGGCTCGCATCTGTTGGCCGCCCGCCGGATGGAGCGGGCCTCCCTGCGGGAGATGCTGATTCCGCTGATCCCGGCGGCGGTGATCGCCCTGGCGCTCATCGTCGCCCAACCGGACCTCGGCCAGACGGTGTCGCTGGGCATCATCCTGCTCGCGCTGCTGTGGTTCGCCGGCCTGCCACTGAAGGTCTTCATCAGTTCGTTGCTCGCCGCCGTCGCCGCCGCCGCGATCCTGGCGGTTTCCGCCGGTTACCGGTCGGCCCGGGTGCAATCCTGGCTGGACCCCGGAGCCGACACCCAGGGCGCGGGCTATCAGGCCCGGCAGGCCAAGTTCGCGTTGGCCAATGGGGGTGTCTTCGGGGACGGACTCGGTCAGGGAACCGCCAAGTGGAACTACCTGCCCAACGCCCACAACGACTTCATCTTCGCCATTGTCGGAGAGGAACTCGGTTTCATCGGAGCCTTCGGCCTGCTCGCACTCTTCGGCCTGTTCGCGTACACCGGCATGCGGATCGCCCGGCGATCGGCGGACCCGTTCCTGCGACTGTTGACCGCCACCGCAACCGCGTGGGTGATCGGTCAGGTCTTCATCAACGTCGGATACGTCGTGGGATTGCTGCCGGTCACCGGGATTCAGCTGCCGCTGATCTCAGCCGGCGGAACCTCAACGGCAACAACATTATTCATGGTGGGCCTGATGGCGAACGCGGCTCGCCATGAACCGCCGGCGGTCGCGGCGCTGCGTGCCGGCCGCGACGACCGGATGAATCGCCTGCTGCGGCTGCCACTGCCCGAGCCGTACCTGCCCGCCCGTGCGGTGCGCGAACGGTCGCGGGCGCCGCAGCGGACCGCCGTGCCCGCCAAGGCGGTCCGGAAAGCCAAACCCGGCACCAAGGGCAAGCCCGCGAAGAAAACCGGTAATCGGGTGCCGGGTACCGTCACTGCTGCCGGTAAGCAGGCCAAGACGGCAACCAAAGCCACGACGCCGCGGGGGCACCAGAGTCCCGCAGCGCCGAAGCGTCGCGGTGGTACTGCGCAAGCACAGACGAAACAGGGGACAGGCCGGTCGCGGCGGTCCCGCACATTGGAAGGTCAGCGTTACGGGTGAGCGGGTCGGGGGTCAATGGCGTATCGGGCCCCGGTGACGCGGATGCAGTGCCCGGTGACGCGGATGCATTGTCGATCGTGCTGGCCGGCGGTGGCACCGCCGGGCATATCGAACCTGCGATGGCCGTCGCCGATGCCCTGATCGCGCTGGATCCGGCACTGCGTATAACTGCTCTGGGCACCGCGCGGGGACTGGAGAGCAGGTTGGTACCCGACCGGGGCTATCCGCTGCGACTGGTATCCGCGGTCCCGTTGCCACGCAGGCTCAATGCCGACCTGGTCCGGCTTCCGTGGCGGGTTCGATCAGCGGTCGACCAGTGCCGAACCGTGCTCGATGACGCCCGCGCCGATGTGGTGGTCGGATTCGGCGGTTACGTCGCAGTACCGGCCTATCTGGCGGCGTGGCGCGGTGGCCGCCGTTCCCGGCCGGTGCCGGTCGTGGTTCACGAGGCGAACGCTCGCGCCGGTCTGGCCAACCGAATCGGTGCACGCATCGCCCGACGGGTGCTCGCGGCGGTGCCGGGATCCGGTCTTGCTCGCGCCGAGGTAGTCGGCATGCCACTGCGGGCTTCGATCACCGGCCTGGATCGGGTTGCCCTGCGCGAACAGGCGCGTCGGCACTTCGGATTCGACTCCGATGCCACCGTGTTGCTGGTGTTCGGTGGTTCGCAGGGGGCGGTCTCGATCAACCGGGCGGTGTCGGCCGCCGCGGCCGATCTCGCCGCCGCCGGTGTTTCGGTGCTGCACGTCCACGGCCCGAAGAACACCCTGGAATTGCCGAGCCCACGGGCAGGTGACCCCCGCTATGTGGCGCTGGGGTATCTGGATCGGATGGACCTCGCCTACGCCGCAGCGGACCTGGCGATCTGCCGGGCCGGAGCGATGACGGTGGCTGAGGTTTCCGCGGTGGGCCTACCCGCGGTCTACGTTCCGCTGCCGATCGGCAACGGGGAGCAGCGTCTCAACGCGCAGCCGGTGGTGGCGGCCGGCGGCGGGGTGCTGGTGGCCGATGCTGACCTCACCCCGACCTATGTCGCCACTGAGGTCGCGCGGTTGGCGGGCGATTCCGCTCGCCTCTCGGCGATGACCGCGGCGGCGGCCGGTGTGGGCCACCGGGATGCCGCTCAGCGGATCGCCGAGATCGTTCTGAGTGTGGCGCGCGCCGAGCGCGGGTCACTACGGTGAGCGCGTTGCCGCCCGAACTCCAGCGGGTGCACATGGTCGGGATCGGTGGGGCGGGCATGTCCGGGATCGCCCGAATACTGCTCGACCGCGGTGGCCTGGTGTCGGGTTCGGACGCCAAGGAGTCCCGCGGCGTGGCGGCACTGCGGGCCCGCGGTGCTCAGATCAGCATCGGCCATGACGAAGCAAACCTCGACCTACTGCCGGGCGGGGCGACGGCGGTCATCACCACCCATGCCGCTATTCCCAAGACCAATCCGGAACTGGTCGAGGCCGGCCGCCGCGGTGTCCCGGTGCTGCTGCGACCGGTCGTGTTGGCAAAGCTGATGACGGGTCACCGCACGCTGATGGTCACCGGTACCCACGGCAAGACCTCGACGACGTCGATGCTCATCGTCGCCCTGCAGCACTGCGGTTTCGATCCCTCCTTCGCGGTGGGCGGTGATCTCGGCGAGGCCGGCACCAACGCCCACCACGGCAGCGGTCAGGTATTCGTCGCCGAGGCCGACGAAAGCGACGGATCACTGCTGGAGTACACGCCCGATGTCGCGGTCGTGACCAACGTGGAGGCCGATCATCTCGATTTCTTCGGCAGCCCCGAGGCCTACACGGCGGTGTTCGACACCTTCGTCGAGAGATTGCGACCCGGTGGGGCGTTAGTGGCGTGCGTCGATGACCCCGGCGCGGCGGCGTTGGCGGACCGAAGCGCCGCCCGCGGCGTGCGCGTCCTTCGCTACGGCAGCAGAACCGGTGATGACCTGGCGGCGACGCTGCTCGACTGGCAGCAGCACGGCATCGGAGCGGTGGCCCATATTCGGTTGGCAGACGAGGTCGCCGAGGGCGGTTGGACGCCGGTGCGGACCATGCGGCTTGCGGTTCCCGGCCGACACATGGCCCTGAATGCACTCGGTGCGGTGCTGGCCGCCACCGAGGCGGGTGCATCGCTTGACTCTGTCCTCGACGGACTGGCGGGGTTCGATGGGGTGCGCCGCCGTTTCGAACTGGTGGGCAGCGCCGCCGGGGTGCGGGTGTTCGACGACTATGCGCACCATCCGACCGAGGTCCGGGCCACGCTGACAGCGATGCGGACGGTTGTCGAACAGGATCCCACCGGCCACCCGGCCGTCACCGGCGCCCGCAGCATCGTCGTATTCCAGCCGCATCTCTATTCGCGCACAAGAACTTTCGCGCGCGAGTTCGCCGACGCGTTGGAGGGTGCGGACGAAGTCTTCGTCCTTGACGTCTACGCCGCGCGCGAGCAGCCGCTGGCGGGGGTCAGTGGTGCCACCATCGCCGGTCACATCGGTGTCCCGGTGCACTACGTGCCGGACTTCTCCGCCGTCGCCGCACGGGTGGCCTCGGTGGCAAGGCCGGGCGACGTCGTGGTCACGATGGGTGCCGGCGACGTCACGCTGCTCGGCCCGGAGATCATTGCGGCCCTGCGCGCCAACGCTGACCGGGGGAGTGCCGGTGACTGACCGACCGGAGGTGCCGGGGGAGATCGACGAGGTTCCACTCACTGAGACGGATCCAGAAGAGCCAGTGAACCCCGAAGAGCCAGTGAACCCCGAAGAGCCAGTGGACCCCGAAGAGCCGATGGATCCCGCCGAAGCGGACCGGCAGGACGCGGTCGAGGACTCCGAGGGTCCGCGCCGCCGGCAGCGCCGGGAACGTGCCGCGCGCCGGGAGGCCGAACAACGCGCCACCGCCATAGAACAGGCGCGCCGCGAGGCTAAGCGCCGGGTTCGCGGCCAGGTCGCCGAGGAACCGAGGCGGATTACCGCCCGAACCGTCAAGGGCCTGCGCCTGATTATCTGGTCGGTCGTGCTGACGGTGACCACCGTGGCCCTGGGACTGGTGCTCTATTTCACGCCGGCGATGTCGGCCCGGTCGGTAGTCGTCGTCGGGGACGGGGCGGTGAGCCGCGATGAGGTCCTCGGGGCGGCCGATGTCCGGCTGGGTACGCCCCTGCTGCAGATCGACACCGACGAGGTGGCGGATCGGGTGGCCGGCATTCGCAGGGTGGCCAGTGCCCGGGTGCAACGCGAGTATCCGTCGACGGTCCGGATCACGATTGTCGAGCGAATTCCGGTCGTGGTCAAGGACTTCGGCGACGGGCCGCACCTGTTTGACCGCGACGGTGTGGATTTTGCGACCGGTCCGCCGCCGCCCGGACTGCCCTACATCGACGTGCAGGACCCCGGACCAACCGATCCGCCGACCACGGCGGCACTGCAGGTGATGACGGCCCTGCGACCGGAGGTGGTGGCACAGGTGGGTCGGGTTGCGGCACCGTCGGTCTCGTCGATCACGCTGACGCTGACCGACGGTCGGACCGTGGTGTGGGGTACCACCGATCGCACCGGGGAGAAGGCCGAGAAGTTGGCCGCCCTGCTGACCCAGCCCGGACGGGTGTACGACGTGTCCAGTCCCGATCTGCCGACGGTGAAGTAGCGGCGGTCTGTACTCGGGGAAAAATTCGGCGCGCGACACGCGGGCGCGCCTCCCCAATCCGAAGCGTCCCGGTCATAAGTTCTGTCTACGCGACAACTTGACATAACTCTAAGCCTCTGGTTGAGGTTGAGGGTTAGCCGGGAGGTCGTCTCGCACTCGAATCCGACCACGGAGGAAGACCACGCCGATGACCCCACCGCATAACTACCTCGCCGTCATCAAGGTCGTTGGAATCGGCGGTGGCGGCGTCAACGCCGTCAACCGGATGATCGAACAGGGCCTCAAGGGAGTCGAGTTCATCGCCATCAACACTGACGCCCAGGCGCTGCTGATGAGCGATGCCGACGTCAAACTCGACGTCGGTCGCGACTCCACCCGCGGACTGGGTGCCGGCGCTGATCCGGATGTCGGTCGCAAGGCGGCCGAGGACGCCAAGGACGAGATCGAGGAACTGCTCCGCGGAGCCGACATGGTGTTCGTCACCGCGGGAGAGGGCGGTGGCACCGGAACCGGCGGCGCGCCGGTGGTGGCCAACGTCGCCCGCAAGATGGGAGCCCTGACCGTCGGCGTGGTGACCCGCCCGTTCTCCTTCGAGGGCAAGCGCCGGTCCAATCAGGCCGAGTCGGGAATCGCCGCACTGCGCGAGAGTTGCGACACGCTCATCGTGATCCCCAATGATCGGCTGCTGCAAATGGGCGACGCCGGAGTGTCATTGATGGATGCCTTCCGCAGCGCCGATGAGGTCTTACTGAACGGCGTCCAGGGCATCACCGACCTGATCACCACGCCGGGCCTGATCAACGTCGACTTCGCCGACGTCAAAGGCATCATGAGCGGTGCGGGCACCGCCCTGATGGGAATTGGTTCGGCACGGGGCGACGGCCGGGCGCTGACGGCCGCGGAGATGGCCATTAACTCACCGTTGTTGGAGGCATCGATGGAAGGTGCCCAGGGCGTGCTGATGTCGATCGCCGGGGGCAGCGATCTCGGACTCTTCGAGATCAACGAGGCCGCCTCGCTGGTGCAGGACGCCGCCCATCCGGAGGCCAACATCATTTTCGGCACGGTGATCGACGACTCCCTCGGCGACGAGGTCCGTGTCACGGTGATCGCGGCCGGCTTCGATCCCAACTCAGCCAGCCGCAAGGCGATCATCATCGGTGACGCCACGACCAGCAGCAGCCCGGCGGTTACCGCCGTCACGAGCCACACGATCGCTCCGGCGGCAGCCGGTCAGCTGAGTTCGCCGGTGTTCGAGCCGATCGAGACGCGGGAGCCGGTTTCGGTCAGCGCGCCGATGTACACCAACGGGTCGTCGGCCTACGGTGACGACGATGACGATGTCGACGTGCCACCGTTCATGCGGCACTGAGGTCGCCCGGGCCTCTCGCCCCACCGTGCCCGAAACAGCCTCATGACGAAGCGGATTCGCCGCGTCACCACCACTCGGGCCGGCGGGGTCTCCGCGCCGCCGTTCGACACATTTAATCTGGGTGACCATGTCGGTGACGACCCTGTGGCGGTCGCTGCCAACCGGGCGCGACTGGCCGCGGCGCTCGGCCTGCCGACGGATCGGGTGATCTGGATGAATCAGGTTCACGGTGATCACGTCGAGTTCGTCGATGCAGCGCGTGCCGAGGCCTTCGACGCCACCGATGCGCTGGTGACGACGACACCGGGTCTGGCGCTCGCGGTGGTGACCGCGGACTGCGTGCCGGTGTTGATGGCCGACGCCGAGGCCGGTGTTCTCGGTGCTGCCCACGCCGGCCGTGTGGGTGCGGCCAACGGTGTGGTTCTTCGGACCTTGGAGGCCATGCTGGCTGCGGGAGCGCGTGCGCCGGACGTGTCCGTACTGCTGGGCCCGGCGGTCAGTGGGGCCAACTACGAGGTACCCGAAGAGATGGCCGCAGACGTCGAGGCCCGATTGCCGGGAAGCCGCACCACCACGGGCAACGGTGCGCCGGCGCTGGATCTGCGAGCCGGAATCGCCCGCCAACTTCTCGCCGCCGGCGTCAACGCCATCGACATCGATCCGCGGTGCACCGTCACCGACCCGGCGCTGTTCAGCCATCGTCGGGACGCGCCGACGGGCCGGTTGGCGTCGCTGGTCTGGATGTCGTGAGGCACCCCGACGGGCCCGAACTCTCTGGGCCCGAACTCTCTGGGCCCGAACTTTTCGGGGCCGACTCCGAGCGCCGAGTGGCCGAGTTGACCGGATCGTTGGCGGCCGCACGTACCCGACTGGCGCGGGCCGCCGAGGCGGCCGGCCGGGCGGTCGAGGAGATTGCACTGCTGCCGGTGACCAAGTTCTTCCCGGCCAGCGACGTGGCGATTTTGTGGCGGTTGGGCTGCCGGGCGTTCGGGGAGTCCCGGGAGCAGGAGGCTTCGGCGAAGATCGCCGAGTTCGATCAACTCGTCGGCGACGCCACCGAAGTGCGCTGGCACATGATCGGCGGGATTCAGAGCAACAAGGCCAAATACATTGCGCGCTGGGCGGATACGGTGCATTCGGTCTACACCGACAAAGTGGTCACCGCACTCGACCGAGCCACGGCAACGGCCCTGACAGCGGGGCGGCGCGATCGGTTGCGGGTGTTCGTGCAGATCAGCCTCGACGGCGATGGGCAACGCGGCGGAGTGGATATCGGCGATCCACGGGCGGTGGATCGGATCTGCGCCCAGGTTGCCGACTCGGCAGCACTGGAGTTCGTCGGCCTGATGGCGATCCCGCCACTGGATGCCGACCCCGATTCAGCATTCGCCGCACTCGCCGCCGAACACCGCCGGGTGTTGCTCGACCACCCCACCGCGACCGAACTGTCCGCCGGGATGTCCGGCGACCTCGACGCGGCGGTGCGACACGGTTCAACGTGTGTGCGTGTCGGTACGGCGTTAATGGGCCAACGTCCTTTAACGTCTCCCTGAGTAGTCACTCCAGTCACAAATTCATCACGAACAACGGGTATCTCGACCACCCACCAGTACGAACCGAAGTCTCAGCACGAATACCGAAGTTTCAGCTCCGGAAGGGTCACGCGGATGAGCACTCTCCACAAGGTCAAGGCCTACTTCGGCATGGCGCCGTTGGACGACTATGACGACGAATACTACGAGGACGACCGCGACGCCGGTCGGGCGCGCACATCCTCGCGTCGTGGTGATCGGTTTGCCGATGCCGGTTATGAGTCCGGCTACGACGGCGGGGGATATGACGATCGCGAATTCGGTGCCGGTTACGGCGACGATCGCGGCCCGGACTATCCGCCCACCGGTGGCTTCCGGGTCGGCTACGGCGAGGACGCCCGGCCCCGCTCACGGGAGTTCGACCATCCGCACGATATGCCGCGCTCCGCGCGATTCGGGGCACTGCGCGGCGCGACCCGTGGCGCACTGGCGATGGATCCGCGCCGGATGGCGATGTTGTTCGAAGAGGGTAGTGCGCTGTCGAAGATCACCACCCTTCGGCCCAAGGACTACAACGAGGCCCGCACGATCGGCGAGCGCTTCCGCGATGGGCAACCGGTGATCATGGACCTGGTCTCGATGGACAATGCCGATGCCAAGCGACTGGTCGACTTTGCCGCAGGTCTGGCGTTCGCGCTGCGCGGATCGTTCGACAAAGTAGCGACCAAGGTCTTCCTGCTGGCGCCGGCCGATGTCGATGTCAGCGCCGACGAGCGCCGGAGAATCGCCGAGGCGGGTTTCTACAGCTACCAGTGACCGGCGTCAGACCGCCGCACAGTAGGTAGGCTGAGGAATCCTCGGTGTAGGTGAGCCTGCGCCGTCCCATCCGCTGTTAGTGAGGACCGGCTCTCAGGTGGCGCACGTTTTCCAAATCGTTGGTTTTGCCCTGTTCGTGTTCTGGCTTCTGCTGATAGCCCGGATCGTGGTGGAGTTCATCCGCTCATTCAGTCGGGACTGGCAGCCGCGGGGTGCCACCGTCGTCGTCCTCGAGGGCATCATGACGGCCACCGATCCGCCGGTGAGGCTGTTGCGGCGCGTCATTCCGCAGCTCACCATTGGTGCGGTGCGCCTCGATTTCTCCATTATGGTGCTGTTGCTACTGGCCTTCATCGGGATGCAACTTGCGTTCGGGGCTGCCCGCTGACCGGCCGAAATCGGCCTTAACCCGCCCTTAATTTCGGTGTCCACTGCAACCGGCGGGTCTGGTGTGACAGGATGGGCGGCAGTTACAGTACGGACCTGTGGGCGCGAGGCGCGCTCGACACCGCCGGGCGGGTGATTCCGCCATCCACGATCGGAAGGGGCACACGATGCCACTGACACCGGCTGACGTGCACAATGTGGCCTTCAGCAAGCCGCCCATCGGCAAGCGCGGTTACAACGAGGACGAGGTCGACGCCTTCCTCGACCTGGTGGAAACCGAACTCGGCCGACTCGTCGAGGAGAACGCCGACCTGCGCCAGCGGGTCAGCGAACTCGACAGCGAACTCGCCTCCGCGCGGGGAGGTGTCGTGCAGGTAACTCAAGCCATCCCGCTGTACCAGCCCGAACCCGAGGTCATCGTGGTGGCGGAGGAGAGGTCCACCCAGCTGAGCGACGAACAGGCGCTCAAGGCCACCCGGGTGCTGAGCCTGGCCCAGGACACCGCCGACCGGCTGACCTCCACGGCCATCGCCGATGCGGACAAGATGGTCGCCGACGCGAGGGCCAGCGCCGAGCAGATCGTCTCCGAGGCCCGCTACATTGCCGAGGCGACAGTCACCGACGCGCAGCAGCGGTCCGATGCCATGCTCAGCGATGCGCAGTCCCGCTCCGAATCCCAGCTCCGACAGGCCTATGAGAAGGCCGACTTCCTGCAGGCCGACGCCGAGCGCAAGCACACCGAGTTCATGAACACCATCAACCAGCAGCGTTCGGTGTTGGAGGGCCGGCTCGAGCAGCTGCGCACCTTCGAGCGCGAGTACCGCACCCGCCTGAAGACCTACCTGGAATCTCAGCTTGAGGAGTTGGGCCAGCGTGGTTCGGCGGCGCCGGTCGATGCCGGTGACGGCGGGTACGGGCAGTATCAGTAGGCGTGGTTTCTCCGGAATCACGCTGATGCGGGATTGAGCTGATGGGGTCGGTCCGGCACCATCCGAGGGCGTGGGAGGCCGGTCGATGCTGCTCGTTTCGCTGATCCTCGCGGTGGTGGGTCTGGTCGCTCTGGTGGCGGCCGTCATCACCAACAACGAGATGATTGCCTGGGTGTGTATCGGCGCCAGTTCGCTGGGCGTGATCCTGCTGATCGTCGATGCCATCCGCGAGCGGACGGTGCAGCCGCCGCCGGGAGACCTGACGGCGAGCGACGACGCGACCGACGTCGTTGATTCGACCGACGTGATCGAGTCCGACGTGATCGAGTCCGACGTCGTCGCTTCGACCGTCGTGGGGGAGACCGACGTGGGGGAGACCGATGTCGCCTACTCGACCGATGTGATCGAGTCCGACGTCGTCGCTTCGACCGTCGTGGGGGAGACCGACGTGGGGGAGACCGACGTGGGGGAGACCGACGTGGGGGAGACCGAGGACCATCCCGAGGAACTCGTCCACGACGAGCCGGAGTACGACATGCCTGACGACGACGAGCCCTACGATAGTGGACCGGAGTATGTCGAACCCGCCGAGGAAGCCGCGATACACATCCTCGACGAGCAACCCGAACCCGACCGATGACGATCGTCGGCGCGGTCTGACGACGTGGGTATCGAGTACGCCAGCGTTGTCGACCATTCCCTCGACGAGGTGTTCGCCTGGCACACCCGACCGGGTGCGATGCGCCGGCTGGTACCACCGTGGCAACCCATGCGGGTCGTCAAGGAGACCGAGTCACTGGCCGACGGCACCGCCATCCTCGGACTCCCCGCGGGCCTACGCTGGATTGCGCGGCACGACCCGGCCGGTTACGACCCGCCGTATCAGTTCCGCGACGTGCTCTCCTCCCAGGGCCTGATGACACTGCCGCCACGGGTAATCGGGTGGTGGCGGCATACCCATCGGTACAGCGACGCCGGCCGCGGCGCCACCCGGGTCCACGACATCGTCGACACCACGGTGCCGGCCGTTGCGCTGCGATCGACCTTCGCCTATCGGCACCGCCAATTGGCCGATGACCTCGCCGCGCACTCCGACGCCGCCGCTGCGGGTGCGCGGGAGTTGACCATCGCGATCACCGGATCGTCCGGATTGGTCGGCACCGCGCTCGGCGCATTCCTGAGCACCGGCGGTCACCGGGTAATCCGTCTGGTGCGTGGCGAGCCGACCAACGACAACGAACGGCGTTGGGTGCCAGGCGAACCCGCTGCCGACCTTCTCGATGGGGTGGACGCCGTCATTCATCTTGCAGGGGAGTCCATCGCGGGTCGTTTCACCGAGGAGCACCGGCGGGCGATCCGGGATTCCCGGATCGGACCCACCCGACGACTCGCCGAGGTCGCCGCGTCGACCGGCGGACGCCTGACAACGTTCATCAGTGCCTCGGCAGTAGGTTTCTACGGTTACGACTGCGGAGACACCGAACTCGACGAAGAAAGCTCGCGCGGCGGCGGGTTTCTCGCCGAGGTGGTCGCCGACTGGGAATCCGCTACCGCACCCGCCGCCGAGGCTGGACTTCGGGTGGTCGCGGTGCGGACCGGGATCGTGCAGGCCGCCGCCGGTGGCACGCTGAAACTACTTCGGCCGTTGTTCGCGGCGGGCCTGGGCGGGCGGTTGGGCAGCGGGCGGCAGTGGCTGTCCTGGATCGGCATCGACGACCTCCTCGACATCTATTACCGGGCGATCTACGACACCCGGCTCGCCGGTCCGGTCAACGCCGTCGGGCCCGAACCTCTTCGCAACCGGGAGTACACCAAGGCGCTCGCGGCCACCCTGCACCGCCCGGCACTGTTGCCGGTGCCGTCCTTCGGCCCACGACTGCTCCTCGGGAAGCAGGGTGCGCGGGAACTGGCGGAAGCAAGTCAGCGGGTCCGGCCAGCCAAGCTTGAGGCGCTGGGGCACCGGTTCCGCTCCGCGACCGTTACCGACGCGCTCGCCCACCAGCTTGGCCACGACCCCGCTCCCGGGGTGCTCTGAGATCGACCATGCCCAGGAAGCCGCTCACCAGCAGCCGTAGCCGCCGAGCCGCATCGTCGAGTTCGGCCGCACCGCGGGCCCGCACGTCCCCGGGTCGCAGTCCGATTCGGGTGATGTCGCCGTCGGGATCCTCGGTGATCCAGCGCTCCTGCAGGTCGGCGTCGACCTCCGGGTGGAATTGCAATCCCATGGCCGTGCCCGTGACGAAAGCCTGTATGGCACTGGCATTTCGGGCCACCTCAATGGCACCCGGTGGGAGCGTGAAGCGATCGAAATGCCATTGGAACCACGGACCGTTCGGCACCAGGGACGGGTCATTGCTGCGTACCTCACACCAGCCGATTTCCGGCTCGGAGGAGCGCGCCACTGTGCCGCCGAGCGCGTGGGCCACCAACTGTCCGCCGAAGCAGACCCCGAGCACCCCGACGCCGGCGGCCACGGCGGTGCGTACCAGCTCGACCTCTCCGGCAACCCACGAGTCGGCCAACCGTTCGTCGTAGACCGACCACCTGGCACCCAGGGGCGCGATGACGTCGTAGCGGGTCGGATCTGGGAAGGTGACGTCGAGGACTGGGTCATCGGCTCGGTGCGGCGGCACCACATCGAAGGTGCTGACATCGAAGCCCGATTCGGCGAACGTTTCAGCTAAGAGCGCTGCCGGCGCTGTCGGATCGTTGTTGACGAACAGGACCCGCCGGAACACCCGCTCACCGTACGTCAGCGGTAGTGTTTCAGCATGCGGCTGGTGTTCACCGCCCTGGTCTGGCTGGTGGTTGCGGCCCATTTTGTTTTCCTGATCTACCTGCCCGTTGGCGGATTACTGGCCCTGCGTTGGCGCGGCACGATCTGGGTGCACGCGGGGGCGGTCGCCTGGGCCGCCGCGAGTGTCCTGGTGCACGTCCCGTGCCCGCTGACCGGGATTGAACGCCTGGCCCGGGAACACGCCGGCATGGCCCCACTCGGATCGGCGGGATTCATCGATCACTACATCTCCGGCGTCGGCGATCATGGGGCCCAGGCGGCGGCGCTGATCGCGGTGGCGGTGTCCTGGGTCGGATATGTGGCGTCCGGGTATCTGCGGCGACTGCCGGAGAGCATCGGCCCGCTGACTCGCGTGCGCTAGCAAACTCCAGGCAGGCCGCCCGCTGGAGAGTCTGAATACTGGATTTATGAACGTGTCGTTGATGGTCTGGGTCCTCACATGCGTGGTGATCCTGGGATTGTTCGTCTTCGACTTCTTCGCCCATGTGCGCGTTCCGCACGATCCGACCTTCAGGGAGTCGGCGATCTGGTCGAGCGTGTACATCGCGCTGGCGGTGGTGTTCGGGTTTTTCATCTGGTGGCAGTGGGGTGGGCAGTTCGGTGGGGAGTACTTCGCCGGCTACATCACCGAGAAAGCACTGTCGGTGGACAACCTCTTCGTCTTCACGGTGATCATGAGCTCGTTTGCAGTACCGCGGCCCTACCAACAGAAACTGCTCCTCATCGGCATCGTCATGGCACTGGTCATGCGGGCTGGTTTCATCGCCGTTGGCGCCGCCGCGATCAATACCTTCAGCTGGGTTTTCTATCTATTCGGCATCTTCCTGATCCTGACCGCGGTGAAACTGGCGCGCGAGAGCGGCCACCAGGTCGAGGCGGAGGTCGAACGCGAGAACCGTCTGGTCGCGCTGGTGCGTCGGTTCGTTCCGACCACCGAGACCTACGACGGCGACCGGTTCATCACCCGCATCGACGGTAAGCGGGCTGTCACCCCGCTGATGCTGGCACTGGTCGCGATCGGGTTCACCGACCTGTTGTTCGCGTTGGACTCCATCCCGGCCATCTACGGCCTCACCGAGGAGCCCTACATCGTCTTCACCGCAAACGCTTTCGCGCTGATGGGTCTGCGTCAGCTGTACTTCTTGATCGGCGGATTGCTTGACCGGTTGATTTACCTGTCCGCCGGCCTGTCGATCATCCTCGGCTTCATCGGCGTCAAGCTGATACTGCACGCGTTGCACAAGAACACCCTGACGTTCATCAACAACGGCAGCTACGTCGATGTGCCGGAGATCTCAACAGCGATGTCCATCAGTGTGATTACGGTGGTGCTGCTGATCACCACGGTTGCCAGCCTGCTCCGCACCCGCGGACGCGCGCCCACCGATGTCGGGTGACGGGATGTTCCAGGGCTGGGGGATGTTCCCAGGGCTGTGGGATGTTCCAGGGCTGGGGTGTCCGAGGGGGGACTTGAACCCCCACGCCCGTTAATAGGGCACTAGCACCTCAAGCTAGCGCGTCTGCCATTCCGCCACTCGGACTGAGCACCCCGAAGCGGGGCAGTTCAGGCTAACGGATCGGCGTGGTTCGGCCCAAACCCGGCGTGCTGCTCAGGCGGTGGGCAGCCGCTCGCCGATCATCGACGCGATCGCCGCCGCCGCCGAGGTCGGCGCATCGAGACTGCAGGCCTCCACGTCGACCGCCACGCTGGCCCGCACGGTGAGCGCCCGCTGGCAGAACCAGCGCTGTGGTCCGCGCTGCGTTCGGGATACCGTCAGTACCCCGAGACTGGTGCGACTCGGACCCACCGACCAGAGTTGCTCGGGTGCCGGCGCCTGGGGGTAGGTCAGCTCACGGTCGGAGCATCCGGCCCAACTGCTCTGGGACTTCGTGAAGAACTCCACCGCGGCCGCGGCGGTGGGGAAGAGCACCACCGCCTGCACCGTGTAGTGCGACCACTGTGGAGCGGTCGGTGGCTCACGCAGCACCTGGCCGTGCATTCCGGTCCACCCGGAATCGGCGTAGACGCCCTGCTGGGCCGCGCCGACGATCGCCAGACAGCCCGCTGCGTCGGCCCGCCCACCATCCGTGCTCATGTGACTGTCATTCCACATGCGACTGACGTCGCTGGTGATCGTCAATTCATCACCATCCAGTGCCGCAGCCACTTCCGGAGCCGACAGCAGCAACGCGGGCAGGGACTCGGCGGTGGTCGGGGGGATCGGCGCGGCCGGCAGCGCGGCCCCCGTCGTGGTGGCTGTGCAACCGCTGATCGCCAGACACATCAGCCCGACGATGACGAGCAGCCGGGTGGTCACCGGTAAATAGAACCCCATGAGGCGCGTGTTGTAAATGGGGTTCTTGATAAGGATGTGGTATCGGGCTGCTGCGCGGTCGCCACGGCGCGGCGGGTGGTATTAATGCAACCGTGACAGATCCCGAGGACGAGGTAGTGGGTCTGGTCAGTGCGCTGATCCAGTTCGACACCTCCAACACCGGCGAGTTGGAGACCACTAAGGGTGAGGCGGAGTGCGCCCACTGGGTGGCCGAAAAGCTCCGCGAGGTGGGCTACTCCCCGGAGTACCTGGAGTCCGGCGCTCCCGGTCGCGGCAATGTCTTCGTCCGATTGCCGGGCTCTGATCCCACGCGCGGGGCACTGCTGATTCACGGTCACCTCGACGTGGTGCCCGCCGTGGCCGCCGATTGGAGCGTTCACCCGTTCTCGGGCGCGGTGTCGGATGGCTACGTGTGGGGACGCGGAGCGGTCGATATGAAGGACATGTGCGGGATGATGCTGGCCGTCGCGCGTCACCTCAAGCGGGCCGCCATCATGCCGCCCCGGGATCTGGTGTTCGCGTTCGTCGCCGACGAGGAGAGTGGCGGTAAATACGGGGCACACTGGCTGGTCGGGAATCGGCCCGATCTTTTCGCCGGTGTCAGCGAGGCCGTCGGTGAGGTGGGCGGCTTCTCGGTCACCGTGCCGCGCCGCGACGGCGGGGAACGCCGGCTGTACCTGATCGAGACCGCCGAGAAGGGTCTGTTGTGGATGCGGCTGACGGCTCAGGGCCGGGCCGGGCACGGGTCGATGATCCACGACGGAAATGCCGTCACGGCAATCGCCTCGGCGGTCGCGAGGATCGGCAGCCACCAGTTCCCGTTGGTGATCACCGACTCCGTGGCGGAATTCCTCAGCGCGGTTGCCGAGGAGACCGGCTACACCTTCGATGCCGCGTCACCCGACCTCGAGGGGGCGATCGCCAAGCTGGGCCCGATCGCCCGGATCGTGAGTGCCACCCTGCGCGACACCGCCAACCCGACCATGCTCACGGCGGGCTACAAAGCCAACGTCATCCCGGCGACCGCCGAGGCGGTGATCGACTGCCGGGTGCTGCCCGGCCGTCGGGCAGCTTTCGAACGGGAGATCGACGAGCTCATTGGTCCTGACATCACCCGCGAGTGGATCACCGAGTTGGATTCCTACGAAACCACCTTCGACGGCGATCTGGTCGACTCGATGAATGCCGCACTGCTGGCCGCCGATCCCGAGGCGCGCACCGTGCCGTACATGCTCTCCGGCGGGACGGACGCGAAAGCCTTTGCTCACCTTGGGATTCGATGTTTCGGGTTCATTCCGCTTCGGCTTCCGCCGGAACTGGACTTTGCGGCACTGTTCCACGGTGTCGACGAGCGGGTGCCGGTGGAATCCCTGCGGTTCGGTACCCGGGTGCTCGAACACTTCTTGAGAAACTGCTGACCGAACCAGAGAGGGATTATCTGCCATGGCATTTCCGTACAACCCCTACGACTTCCTACCCAAGCTGCCCGGCTTCACCTTGACCAGCGCAGACCTCACCGACGGTGGAGCGCTGACGAAGGCTCAGGTCAGCGGCATCATGGGCGCCGGTGGCGAGGACCTCTCCCCGCAGCTGAGCTGGTCGGGTTTCCCGGAGGAGACCCGGAGTTTCGCCGTGACGGCCTTCGATCCGGATGCGCCGACGGCCTCGGGCTTCTGGCACTGGGCGGTGGCGAACCTGCCTGCCACCGTCAGCGAACTGCCGACGGGCGTGGGCGATGGTTCGTCGCTGCCCGGTGATGCGCTCACCCTGCGCAACGACGCGGGCATCCGCCGCTACGTGGGTGCTGCGCCGCCGGCCGGACACGGCGTCCACCGGTATTTCTTCGTGGTGCATGCGGTGGATCAGGAGAGGTTGGACATCGGCGAGGATGCCAGCGCAGCCTTCCTGGGCTTCAACCTCTTCATGCACTCGATCGCCCGTGCGGTCATCCACGGCACCTACGAACAGACGTAACCGTCAGCGCTGTTCTGAGCCCACCGCATCGCCCAACGACGCGAAGCCGCCGGCGTGCAGTCGCGCCGCGATGCCGTCGTGGAGGTGTTTGGCCCACAGGCCTCCGCCGTAGACGAAACCGGTGTACCCCTGCAGCAGCGTTGCCCCCGCGGTGATGCGCTCCCAGGCGTCGTCGGCTGTCTCGATTCCGCCGACGCTGATCAGCACCTGAGATTCGCCGACGCGCGCATACAGTCGGCGCAGCACCTCGACGGCGCGCCTGGCCACCGGGGGACCGGAGATTCCACCCGGCCCGAGATCGTCGACGCCGGGGGTGCGAAGGCCGGCCCGCGACACGGTGGTGTTGGTGGCGACAATTCCGGCCAGGCCCATTTCCACGGCCAGGTCGGCGACCGCGTCGACGTCGGAGTCGGAGAGGTCGGGTGCGATCTTGACCAGCACCGGTGTGGAGGTCTCGGCCAGCACCGCGGCCAGGATTGGGCGCAACGACTCCACGGCCTGCAGATCGCGAAGACCGGGTGTGTTGGGCGAGCTGACGTTGACCACCAGGTAGGCGGCCAGCGGGCCGAGCAGTCGAGCGCTGGCCGCGTAGTCCTGCGCCGCCTGCTCTGGCGGGGTGACTTTCGACTTGCCGATATTGACACCGATCGGGGTATCCGGACTACTGCGGGCCAGGCGCAGCGCCAACTGCCCGGCGCCGTGGTTGTTGAATCCCATTCGGTTGAGCAGGGCGCGGTCGGCCGGCAGCCGGAACAATCGGGGCTGCGGATTGCCTGGTTGCGGCTGCGCCGTCACTGTGCCGATCTCGGCGTAGCCGAATCCCAGTGCGCCCCAGGTATTCAGACCGTCGCCGTCCTTGTCGAATCCGGCGGCCAGGCCAAGCGGTCCGCTGAACTTCACCCCGAATACCGTGCTGGCGAGAATCGGGTCATGCGGTGCGAGCGCTCGGCGCAGGGGACCGCGGGAGATCTCGGTCGCGGTGACGCCGCGCAGCGCGGTGAACACCAGGGTGTGGATGCGCTCCGGGGGCGCGAGGAACAGCGCCCGCCGCACCGCCTCGTAAATCACAAGCCCGGCTGATCGGTCGGTTGCGGATTGTCATCCCGGGATTTCCTGCGCCGCAACAACACCCGTCTACTCCCGTCGGTATAGAGCCGGACCCGGGAAAGCTCCCATCCCCGATACTCGGCCTCGATGGACAGCCGGGTCGAGGCACTGATTCGGGTCACGTCGGGTGGCAGTCGCAGTGGTATCCACTCGTAGTCGTCGGAAAGTTCGCGCTCCCACGCTGCCGGCATCCGACTCCACTTCGGCGCACTCACGGCGCACCTGCTGCGTTGCGAATCACCTGGATGCCGTCACCGGAACCGGACACCACATAGAGGGTGCCGGAAACCTCATCGAAGGCGAGCGAGTTCGGTTGGCGGACAGTGGGGTAGCGCACTTTTTCCACCGGGATCCCGGTCCCGAGGTCGTAGCCGGCGACGGAGTTTATTCCGGTTTGGGAAACCCACACCAGCGTCTTCGAACCCGCGATTGCATAGGGCGATTCACCGATCGGATACCCCTGGCGCTGGATCAGCGGATCGACACTGAACACCAGCAGTTGCCCGCCGCGGGTGTCGGTCACCAAGACCCGGCCGGCGGGGTCGGCGGCGATGGTGGTCGCTCCGAGTCCAGCCCGCAGGGCCTGCTGTGCGGCGCCCTGCTGATTCAGGGCGGTCACCGAGGTCTGACCGCGGTCCAGGACGACGGCGGTCTCGCCCTCGGTGACAATGGCGTCGACCCGGGAGAAGATCGTCGTCTCGGCGGTCACGCCCGTCTGAACCGAACCCGTCTGAACCGAACCCGTCTGGTCCGAATCCGTCTGGTCGGCCAGGACGTAGACCGCGCCGGCGGCGCTGCCGACCAGCAGGCGGCCGTCGGCGCGCCGGGCGAGGGCAGTGAAGTCGGTGGCCCCGTGGCCATCGATTGTCGTCTGGGTCAGTCGGCCGGTGGCCAGGTCGACCGTCACGAACCCGCCGCGAAGGGTTGCGTACACCGCGCCGTCGCCGTCGCCGGCGATCCCGGTGGCCCCGGCGGGCAGCATCACCGGGCGCGCCGCACCGGTGGGCCCGACGATTGTCAGGGAGCCGGGTGTCGGCGGGTCGGTGCCGGGCGTGAACACCACCAGTGCGGACGTGGCCGTGTCGAATAACGCGGCGGTGGCCCGACCACCCAGTGCCAGCACGTCGCCAACCGGCGGCCGCCCCGGTGGCGGGGACACCGCGGCGCCGGCCGGTTCGATCGTGGCCGGGCCGGGATCAGTGAGTTTCGACGAGCATCCGGCGAGCAGCGATGCGGCCAGGAGCAGCGCCAGCGCCAGCGTCCCGGATGAGGTCGCCAGTATCCCGGATGAGGTCGTTCGTGCGACTCGGTGTGGGCGCTGCGGCACCAGATGGCCCCCGGATTCGATCGGTCACTCGACCAGTGGGCAGTGGTCGATGTCCTTGATCCTAGGCCGCGGCCGCCGTCGAGTCGGTGCCGGTATTGCCCACCCACTGCCGTAACCGGGGTTATGGTGTCGCTATGACGCTGGCCGCCGCCCCGCTCCCCGCGGGGGCCGAGTTCGTCATCGAGGACATCACCACCGGAGTGTCCGGGAGCGGCTTCGGTCACCTAGGTGACGGTCGCAGCTTCTCCTTCTGGGTTCATCGCGGGCTGCTTCGGGTCGAGATCTATCGCCCGCGACTCGCCGGACCGGTCCCACTTCCCGAGGACGTGATGGCCAGTGCGCGCCGGCCGTTGACCGATCTCGACGTCGACGACGTGCGCAGCCTGTCCGCTGCCGTGCGTGACGCGATCGCCGGGGCCACGGCGGTGCCGCGCCCGCCGCACTGAGGGCCGCCCAGGTACGGTCAGCGGCGTGGACGCCTCGCCGATGTCGTGGTTGCAGGTGGTGGTGCTGTCAATCGTCCAGGGACTGACCGAGTTTTTGCCGGTGTCGTCCTCGGCGCACCTGGCGATCGTCTCCCGGTTCTTTTTCAATGACGATGCCGGCGCGTCCTTCACCGCCGTCTCCCAGCTCGGCACCGAGGCGGCTGTCGTGGTCTATTTCGCTCGCGATATCGCCCGCATTTCCACCGCGTGGCTGCGCGGGATCTTTGTGCCCGCCCGGCGTGACGACCTGGACTACCGGATGGGCTGGTACGTGATCATCGGCACCATCCCGATCGCGGTGATGGGGTACGCGTTCAAAGACGCCATCCGGTCCGAGGCGCGCAACCTATGGGTGGTCGCCACCGCCATGCTGGTCTTCTCGGCCGTCATCGCGGCCGCCGAGTACTACGGCCGCCAGAATCGCCACGAAGCGCAGCTCACCTGGCGCGACGGACTGATCGTCGGTATCGCTCAGTGCCTGGCGCTGGTGCCCGGGGTATCGCGATCCGGGGCCACCATCAGCGCCGGGTTGTTCCTGGGGGTGGACCGGCCATTGGCGGCGAGATTCGGTTTCCTGCTTGCCATTCCGGCGGTGTTGGCCTCCGGATTGTTCTCGCTCCCGGACGCCTTTAATCCGGCTAGCGGGGGCATGAGCGCGACCGGCGCCCAACTGTTGGTCTCGGTGGCGATCACGTTCGTCGTCGGCCTGGCCGCTGTGGCCTGGCTGTTGCGCTTTCTGACGCACCACGGCATGTACTGGTTCGTCGGTTACCGTGTGGTCTTGGCGCTCATCGTGATGGCACTGCTCGCGACCGGAACAATGGCCGCCACATGAGGAGGGCGTGGTGACCGTAATCCTGCTGCGGCATGGCAGATCGGTGTCCAATACCGCGCACACGTTGGCCGGCCGGTCCGAGGGCGTGGAACTCGACGCCAAGGGTGTGAGCCAGGCCGATGCGCTGGCGGAGCGACTCGCCGGATTGCCGATCGCGGCGTTGGTGCGATCGCCACTGCTGCGCTGTCGGCTTACCCTCGAACCGCTGGCAGCCGCACTCGGACTCGAACCGCTCATCGACGAGCGACTCTCCGAAGTCGACTACGGCCAGTGGACCGGCCGTAACCTTGGCGACCTGGTCAAGGAACCGCTGTGGACGGTGGTCCAGCAGCAGCCCAGTGCAGCGGTCTTCCCGGACGGCGAGGGCCTGGCACAGGTGCAGGCTCGCGCGGTGGCCGCCGTCCGTGACCACGACCGCAGGCTCGCCGAGGAGCACGGAGCCGACGTCCTGTGGGTGGCCTGCACCCACGGCGACGTGATCAAGTCGGTGGTCGCCGACGCTCTCGGCGCTCACCTGGACAGCTTCCAGCGCATTACCGCGGATCCGGCGTCGATGAGCGTGATTCGTTACACGCCCGCGCGACCCTTCGTGGTGCACGTCAACCACACCGGCGCCGAACTTGCCTCCGCGCTGCGGACGCCACCGCCGGGTGATGCGGGCGGCGAAGTCACGGACGCCGTCGTCGGCGGATCGACCGATTGACCGGCGTGCCGCTACCGGTATTTTGGGACTGATCATGGCCCGCGCAATCCACGTGTTCCGCACACCCGACAGATTCGTCGCCGGGACCGTTGGTGAGCCCGGAAGTCGGACCTTCTACCTGCAGGCCGTTCACGACACCCGGGTGATCTCGGTCATGCTGGAAAAGCAGCAGGTCGAGATGCTCGCGGAGCGGATCGATGCACTGCTGGTCGAGATCAACCGCCGGTTCGGCACACCGTTGCCGCCCGAGGGCGAGGTCGAGGATCTCGATCCGCTGGCGATGCCGGTCGACGCCGAGTTCCGGGTGGGCACCATGGGCCTGGGCTGGGATGCCGAGGCGCAGAACGTTGTGGTCGAACTGCTCGAGGCCACCGATACCGAACTCGACGCGTCGGTCATCCTCGATGATGCCGAGGACGGCCCCGACGCGGTGCGGGTGTTCCTCTCCCCGGAGTCGGCACGGAAGTTCGCCACTCGATCCCAGCGGGTCATCTCGGCTGGGCGCCCGCCGTGCCCGCTGTGTGTCGAACCACTCGATCCGGACGGGCATGTGTGCGTGCGCACCAACGGCTATCGCCGAGGCGGCCCGCTCGCGGCCGGAGATGATTCCGAGCCATGACCGAGACCGACGAACGCCTCGAGACTTTGCGCACCGGTGAACTGAAGGTTCACGGTCGGATCCGCGCGGCCAGCAACGCGACATTCATCTGCGAGGCACAGCGGGGCGGCGACAGCGTTCCCTGCGTCTATAAACCCGTCGCCGGCGAGCAGCCGCTGTGGGATTTTCCGGACGGCACGCTGGCCGGCCGGGAGTTCGGCGCCTTCGCGATCTCGGCCGCGCTGGGCTGGGACATTGTGCCGCACACAATCATTCGAGATGGTCCGGCCGGGCCCGGCATGCTCCAACTGTGGGTCGAGCAGCCCGATGCCGACGATCCCGACGGAGCGGACCGCGACCCCGAATTGGTGGACCTGTGGCCGGCCGACTCCGTTCCGGCCGGATATCTCTCGGTGATCCGCGCCTTTGATTACACCGGCGGCGAGGTGACGCTGATCCATGCTGATGATTCGCGATTGCACCGAATGGCGGTATTCGACGTGATCGTGAACAACGCCGATCGAAAGGGTGGCCATATCCTGACCGGCCTGGATGGTCGGGTGTACGGCGTCGATCACGGGATCTCCTTTCACGTTCAGGACAAGCTGCGGACGGTGCTGTGGGGCTGGGCCGGCAAGCCGATTGACGACGAGACACTCGAGGGGATCGCCGCCTTGGAGACCAGCATCGGCGGACCGCTCGGTTCTGAGTTGCGCGAGCACATCACCGCCGCGGAACTGGCCGCCCTGCGCCGCCGGGTGCGAGCACTGCTCGACAATCCGGTGATGCCCGATCCGAATCGGCGCAGCCCACTTCCCTGGCCGGCGTTCTAGCCGGTCGATTCTTCGTCGTCGTCATTGGCGACGGGGTCCTCGGTCGGCAGCATCCGTTCGGGGTGGTGGAAGTCGTTGGTGCCCCCAGGTAGGGGGAGGTGCGGTGGCGGTATCCATTCGGTTCGGCCGTCTTTGCGTTTTCGGGTTCGCCAGCCACCGGGTTTGATGGTGCCGTGATCTGTTTTGCAGGCGAGGGTGAGCCTGTCGATGTCGGTGGTGCCGCCGTTGGCCCACTCATCGATGTGGTGGATTTCGGTGTGGTAGCCGGGGACGTCGCAGCCGGGCGCGGTGCAACCCCTGGCGAGGGCGTGGAGGACGAGTCGTTGATCGCCGGTGGCGATGCGTTTGGTCCGGCCTAGGTAAAGGGGGCGCTGGGTGTGCTTTTCGTAGACGCAGAGGTAGTGGTAGGCGTGGGAGCTCATCGCGATGAGGTCGCGCATCGGGATCAGGGCGGCGCCTCCGGTGACGGCGCTGCCGGCGGCGGCGTGGAGTTGGTCCAGGGTGGCGGTGACGATCACGGTGACGGGTAGGCCATTGTGTCGGCCGAGTTTCGGGTCGCCGAGTTGTCCGCGAAGTAGTGCGCCCAAAGCGTCGTGTTGGCGCTGGGCGTGGCTGCGGGTGTCGCGGTTGATGTCGTCGGGGGTGGGTTCGCCTGTGACGGTGGGACTCTGGTCTTCAGGGTTGCACATGCCGGGTGCGGCGAACTTCGCGCTCCAGGCCTCCAGCATGGCGCGTAGTTCGGGTGTTGCGATGAGCTTTCCGATGCTCATGCCATCGGGGCGTTGACGCCCGCACCAGATGAACCCGCGGCGCAGGGCGCGGTCTTCATCGCTGAACGTGCCATCGGGATTGATGGTCAGGGCCAACCGGTCAGCGGCCTTCTCCAATTGGTCGGGCCGTAATTCCGCGGCCTTCTCTGCCAGGAATTTCTCGGCTTTCTCCACTTCGGCCGGCGCGATGTGGTCGGGCAGGTCGCGGATGAACTTCTGAATCACCCGGAGGTGGTCGATATCGAGGTGGCCGGCGTTCCAGGCGGTGGCGGTGGCCGGGAGTTCGGGGGGCATGGGTGCACCGGTGAGGGTGGTGCGGGGGTGCAGTTGTGCGGCGTCGCGCAGGCGGCGGCGGGATTCGGCGGGGGTGATGCGCAGGACGTCGGCGATGACCCGGTAGAGGATCGGGCCGATCTGGCCGTCGTCGTTGCGGTCCAGGGATCCGGCGATGGTGTGGGAGCAGGTGCGTTGGCGGCGTTGGGCGGTCTCGAGGCGGTCGAGGGCATCGAGGCGTTCCAGCGCGGGCAGCCGGTCCCAATCCAGGGCGGCAACGGCGGCCACCGCGGCGTCGAGTGCGGCGAAGGCCTCCGCAACCGGAATCGAAAGCATGTTCGAATACTAGAACGGCCCACTGACAGAATTCCTTCGCGGCCGCAATCACCCGCGGCAGAAACCACCCGCGGCAGAAACCACCCGCGGACGGCCTTAAGCTTCCGGTGTGCCACTGTCCGGAGAATACGAACCCAGCACCTCGGATTGGGCCCGCGAGAACGCCGAGTTGTACATCGCATCGGGTGGAACGCAGGGCACCGATCTGAAAGGCATGCCGGTCGTCTTGCTGACCACGATCGGTGCCAAGTCCGGCAAGCTGCGCAAGACCCCGCTGATGCGGGTCGAGCACAACGGCGAGTACGCGGTGGTCGCCTCGTTGGGCGGGGCGCCGAAGAACCCGGTCTGGTACTACAACATCGTCAAGAATCCCCGCGTCGAACTGCAGGACGGCACAGACAACGGTGACTTCGACGCGCGCGAGGTGTTCGGCGACGAGAAAGCCCTCTGGTGGCAGCGGGCGGTGGCGGCCTATCCCGACTATGCGGATTACCAGCGCAAAACCGATCGCGCCATTCCGGTGTTCGTGCTGACCCCGATTCACTGATTTTGCGGTGGCGGTGGCACCATGAATCGGTGTCCGCCGAACTGAGCAGCAAGCGCGTGTCGGGGCCGCTGTCCGCGGCCGACATCGACGCCGCCGCCCGGCGGGTCTCCGATGTGGTGCTGCAGACCCCCCTTGAGTTCTGCGACCGGTTGTCGGCAGTGACCGGCGCGCAGGTCTATCTCAAACGCGAAGACCTGCAGAGCGTGCGGTCCTACAAGGTGCGCGGCGCGTACAACCTCCTCAAGCAACTCGACGAGGCCGAATTACGGGCCGGGGTGGTCTGTTCCTCGGCGGGAAATCACGCCCAGGGCTTCGCGTTGGCCTGTCGCTCGATGCAGGTGCATGGCCGGGTGTATGTCCCGGGCAAGACGCCCAAGCAGAAACGTGACCGGATCCGCTACCACGGCGGTGAGTTCATCGAGTTGATCGTCGGCGGCAGAACCTACGACGAGGCGGCGGCCGCGGCACTCGACGATGTTGCCCGCACCGGAGCGACACTGGTTCCGCCGTATGACGATCTGCGCACCATGGCCGGCCAGGGCACCATCGCCGTCGAGATCCTCGACCAACTCGGACGTGAACCCGATCTGGTGGTGATCGGCGTCGGCGGCGGTGGCTGCATCTCGGGCATCACCGCCTACCTGGCCGAGCGCACCACTACTACCGCGGTGCTGGGTGTCGAACCAGCCGGGGCGGCCTCGATGGTCGCTGCGCTGGCTGCCGGCGAGCCGGTGACCCTCGATCACGTCGACCAATTCGTCGACGGTGCGGCCGTCAAGCGCGCCGGCACGCTGACGTACCAGGTGCTGGCCGCCGCCGGCGACATGGTCACGGTGACCGCCGTGGACGAAGGCGCGGTGTGCACGGCGATGCTCGACCTCTATCAGAATGAGGGAATCATTGCCGAGCCCGCGGGTGCTCTGTCGGTGGCCGGTCTGCTCGAGGCCGACGTCGCGCCGGGATCGACAGTGGTGTGCTTGATCGGGGGAGGGAACAACGACGTCTCCCGCTACGGCGAGGTGCTCGAGCGCTCCCTGGTGCATCTGGGTCTCAAGCACTACTTCCTGGTGGACTTTCCGCAAGAGCCGGGTGCGCTGCGGCGTTTCCTCGATGAAATTCTCGGCCCGGGTGATGACATCACGTTGTTCGAGTACGTCAAGCGCAACAACCGGGAGACCGGCGAGGCCCTGGTCGGGATCGAACTTGGTTCGGCGGCTGGTTTGCAGGGGTTGCGCTCCCGGATGGCTGAATCGGGCCTGCAGGTCGAAGCTCTGGAACCAGGTTCGCCGGCGTACCGGTACCTGACCTAGGACGGTCCTGAGCGCATCACCGCGACGCTAACCGGTCTTTTTAAGCACGACCACCGACCGGCCCTGGACGGTAAATCTGTCCCCGGCCGCCACGTGTTGCTCGGTTGCGCCCTGGGGGTGGAAGGTGTCGATGACGGCCTGCCACTCCCGCGCGTACGGGGTCTCGGGAGCGGTGAATTCTATCGCGTAGGCGTGGGCGTTGAAGCACAGCAGGAACGAATCATCGATGATGCGCTCGCCGCGGGCGTCAGGTTCGCGCAGTGCCTCGCCGTTGAGGCCCACCGCCACGGATTTGATACCCGAGTGCCAGTCGTCGGACGTCATCTCGACACCGTCGCGCGTGAGCCAGTAGATGTCGCGCATCTGATGGGGGCTCTGCGACGGCCTACCGTCAAAGAAGCGTCGCCGCCGGAACACCGGGTGATCGACGCGCAGTGCGGTCATCTTGCGGGTGAACGCCAGTATGTCGGCGTACTGGCCGGCCCCGTCCCAGTCGATCCAGGTGATCTCGTTGTCCTGGCAGTAGCCGTTGTTATTGCCGCGCTGCGTTCGACCGATCTCGTCGCCGTGGCTGATCATCGGGGTGCCTTGGGACAGCATCAACGTGGCCATGATGTTGCGCATCTGCCGGTGCCGCAGAGCTAGAATCTCCGGGTCGTCGGCGGGCCCTTCCACTCCGCAGTTCCAGGATCGGTTGTGGCTCTCGCCGTCGCGGTTCCCTTCGCCGTTGGCCTCGTTGTGTTTCTCGTTGTACGACACCAGATCCGCCAGCGTGAAGCCGTCGTGACAGGTGACAAAGTTGATGCTGGCGATGGGACGACGCCCGGTGGCCTCGTAGAGATCCGATGATCCGGTCAGCCGGGACGCAAACTCGCCCAGGGTGGCCGGCTGACCGCGCCAGTAGTCGCGCATGGTGTCGCGGTACTTGCCGTTCCATTCCGTCCACAGCCCGGGAAAGTTGCCGACCTGATAGCCGCCCTCACCGATATCCCAGGGTTCGGCGATCAGCTTGACCTGACTGATCACCGGATCCTGCTGAACCAGATCGAAGAACGCGCTCAACCGGTCGACGTCATAGAACTCCCGCGCCAGGGTGGAGGCGAGGTCGAAACGGAAACCGTCGACGTGCATCTCCAGCACCCAGTAGCGCAGCGAGTCCATGATCAGTTGCAGGGTGTGCGGGTGACGTGCGTTGAGGCTGTTGCCGGTACCGGTGAAGTCCTTGTAGAGCCGCAGATCGCCGTCGAGGAGTCGATAGTAGGCGGCGTTGTCGATGCCGCGGAAATTGATCGTCGGGCCGAGGTGGTCGCTCTCGGCGGTGTGGTTGTAGACAACATCGAGGACCACCTCGATCCCGGCGTTGTGGAATGACCGCACCATCGACTTGAACTCCGCCACCGCGGATCCGGCTTTATGGGTCGCCGCGTACTGGTAGTGCGGGGCGAAGAAGCCGAACGTGTTGTAGCCCCAGTAGTTTTGCAAGCCCAGTTGCAGCAGTCGCTTGTCGTGCATGAACTGGTGGATCGGCATCAATTCAATCGCGGTGACGTTGAGCGATTTGAGGTGTTCTATCACCGCCGGATGGGCAAGGCCGGAATAGGTGCCGCGCAGTTCCTCGGGAATTCTCGGATGGTTTTGGGTCATCCCCTTGACATGTGCCTCGTAGATGATCGTCTGGTGGTAGGGGATTCGCGGTGGGTGGTCCGAACCCCAGTCGAAGAAAGGGTTGATCACCACGCTGGTCATGGTGTGGCCCAGTGAGTCGACCATGGGCGGGGTACCACCGGAGGCGGGATCTTCGGCGTTGAGGTCGTAGGAATACAGGGCCTGGCTGAAGTCGAAGTCTCCGTGGAAGGACTTGCCGTACGGGTCGAGCAGTAGCTTGCTGGGATCGCACCGGTCGCCGTTGGCGGGATCCCACGGCCCGTACACCCGGAACCCGTAGCGCTGTCCGGGCGTGACGGTCGGCAGATAGGAGTGCCAGACGAACCCGTCGACCTCGTCGAGGTTGATCCGGGTCTCGGCGCCGTCGCCGTCGATGAGGCAGAGTTCCACCCTTTCGGCGACCTCGGAGAACACCGAGAAGTTCGTCCCCGCACCGTCGTAGGTGGCACCGAGTGGGTAGGCGGTTCCGGGCCAGACGGTGGTCCGCGCGGGTTCGGAGGCCATGGCACGACCCTATCGGCCGACGGCACGTCCCGCGGGCGTTGTCACCACCAGCCGGTGGCGGCGCCGATCTGGCGACCGAGTTCGGGCGTGAGGGTGCGCATATAGGTCGCCGACAGGTGATGGGCGTCGTGGTAGACGAGGACGTTGCCCTCGACGGCCCGGCAGTAGTCGGCCCGGCACACCGCGTCGCTCATGTCGAGGACCTTCAGCAAGGGGAATCGACTGACGAAGTCCAGGGTCTGATTGCGTTCGGAGAGCACCAGGGAGCGCTGGACGCCACAGGACACCGCGTTTCCGCCCATGGCGAGGCAGTCGGCCGGCCTGAACGGCTTGCCGTTGCGAACCAGCCATGGCGTGTCCCGCATCGCCAGAATCGGAATCTTGTTGTCCGTCAATGTCTTCCAGATACCGGCGTAGGTTCCCGGCATCACATCACCGGGTTTGATGTTCCATGGCCGCGTTGAGGTGGTGAACACGTAGTCGGGGCGGTCGGAGATCAGCCGGGCCATCACCCGCTCGTTCCACACCCGGCACTCGGGATAGGGCCGGTTGTCTCCCATCACCAACGGCTTCTGCTCGGTCGTCAGCGGGCAGCCCATCTTGAGATAGGTGACCACTTTGAAGTGGTGCTCGGTGCCCAGGATGTCCAGGGCGGTGATCCAGTGTTCGGCGTGTGACCCGCCCGCCAGGGCGATGGTCCGGGTGGCCGACAGGTCGCCGTAGCTGCAGTTGATGATGCCGACGTTGTCGAAATCGCTGATGCAGCCGTCATTGGTGGACTTCGGCAGGTCGTCGGCCGCTTCCAAAACACCCGGCCGGAATGGCAGCGGGGGCACCGGGGCGTTGTCGAGCAGTGCGTGCGCGCCCGGGTAGCCGGTTGCCTCCAGCGCGGCAAGTTGGGCTGCGGCGTCGGCTCGTTGGTCCAGAACGTGTTCCCGCCAACTGAAGGATGTGGCGGTCAGCGCCACTCCGAGCAGCACGACGGCGGTCCCCGCGACGATGGTCGGCCGGGGCAACCGCTGCCGCCATGCCCTGCCCGGTGCCGTGGCATCGGTACGTCGCGCGCGCAGTGGCTCCTCGACGAAACGCATGGTCAGATAGGCCAGCAAGCCGGAGATCAGCAAAATGATCCCGCCGTCCTGCGCGGTGGCGTGCGAACCCCCGGTGTAGGCGAGCCAGAAGATCAGCAGCGGCCAGTGCCACAGATAGAGCGAGTACGCCATCGAGCCCAGCGCGACCAGCGGCGCGGTCGCCAGCAGCCGGCTGGGAAAGGGCAGTCGGCCACGCGTCGCCGGGTCGCCCGTGCGATTAGCCGCGGCCACAATCAGCAGCACCGTAGCTCCTACCGGCACCAGCGCCCAGGGACCGGGGAACTGCGTGACGCCGTCGATCAGCGCACCGCAGGACAGCACCGCCGCCAGTCCGACGGTTGCCAATACGGTCCGAAGCCACATCGGCAACCGGACAGCGGACACCAGCGCGCCCGCCAGGACGCCGACAAGCAGTTCCCAGGCGCGGGCGAAGCTGTCGTAGTAGGCCGTTGCCTGGTCGGCGTGGTGGGCTGCGATCGCGTAGCCGAACGAGGCGACGGCCAAAATGCTCAGCAGGATGATGAACACCGGTCGAAGTCGCGCGCCCAGCGGCCTGCGCGCCACTGCGGCAAGCATCAGCACCAGGGCGAGCAGGGCGATGTAGAACTGGCCCTGCACCGACATCGACCAGATGTGCTGCAGCGGCGATACCGCCTCGCCCGCGCTCAGGTAGTTCGACGCCGTCGCGGCCAGTTCCCAATTCTGGAAGTAACCAAGGCTCGCCAGGCTCTGATCGGCGAACGACTCCCAGCGGGTCTGGGGCTGCACCGCGACGGTCAGTATCGCGGAGGCGGCGAGCACCACGATCAACGCAGGCAGAAGCCGACGGGCAAGACGTTTCACCTGCGGCCACGGCGCCAGCGAGGTGCCGGGCGTCAGCGCGGTGCGTAGCAGCGAACTGCCGAAAAAATATCCCGACAGCACCAAAAAGACGTCGACGCCGCCGGAGACCCGCCCGAACCAGACGTGGAAGACGGCCACCAAGGCGATCGCGACACCGCGCAGGCCGTCGAGGTCATGTCGATACGCCACCGGTGCAGCCACGGCGGGCGCCGGCGGCTCCGCAATGGGCGCCGGCGGCGGCCGGAACAGGGTTGATGTCGACATGATCGCCCGTCAATCTACCCAATTCGGCGATAGCAGACCGCTGCGGCGCGGCGCCGGGGCAGGGCGTCGGGGCTGGGCGTCGGATGAGGCTGACCATGGCGGCGGATTAGGCTGATCCGCGTGTCGGCGCTGACCCCGGAACAGATCAGCGCTATCGATGCCGCACACGTCTGGCATCCCTACAGTGCCTTCGGCGCCGACGCGGTCCCCCCGGTGGTCGCGGTATGCGCTCAGGGTGCTTGGCTGACCGTGATCGCCGATGGCGCGCACGTTCGCGTGCTCGACGCGATGGCGTCGTGGTGGACGGCGATCCACGGACACGGCCACCCGGATCTCGATGCGGCAATCAGCCGACAGTTGCCGGTGCTCAACCACGTGATGTTCGGGGGGCTGACCCACGAGCCGGCCGCCCGGCTCGCCGGGCTCCTGGTGGACATCACGCCGGTCGGACTGGACACCGTTTTCTTCTCTGACTCCGGCTCGGTTGCCGTCGAGGTGGCGGCGAAAATGGCGTTGCAGTACTGGCGCAGCATCGGTCGGCACTCCAAGCACCGCCTGATGACCTGGCGCGGCGGCTATCACGGTGACACCTTCACCCCGATGAGCGTCTGCGACCCCGACGGCGGAATGCACTCGCTGTGGCACGACGTACTGACCCCCCAGGTCTTCGCCGGACAAGTTCCGACGGCGTACGACACCGAGTACGTCGCCGCCTTTGAAGCACAGTTGGCCGCGCGTGCCGACGAACTGGCCGCGGTCATCGTCGAACCGGTGGTCCAGGGCGCCGGCGGTATGCGGTTCCACGATCCCCGCTATCTGGTAGACCTGCGGGCGATCTGCGACCGCCACGACGTGCTGCTGATCTTCGACGAGATCGCGACCGGTTTCGGCCGCACCGGGGAAATGTTCGCCGCCGACCACGCGCGCGTGACCCCCGACATCATGTGCGTCGGCAAAGCGCTCACCGGTGGCTACCTCACCTTGGCGGCCACCCTGTGCACGTCGTCCATCGCACGCGCGATCAGCACCGGCGAGGCCGGCGCGCTGATGCACGGGCCGACGTTCATGGCGAACGCGCTGGCGTGCGCGGTGGCGGTGGCATCGGTGGAACTGCTGCTGCGGCAGGACTGGCGGTCCCGGGTGGCCGAGATCGGCGCGGGTTTGGCCACCGGGCTCGAACCGGCGCGGGCGCTGCCCGGGGTCGCCGACGTCCGAACGTGCGGAGCCATCGGGGTGATCGAAATGCGTGACCCCGTCGACATGACAGTGGCCACCTCGGTGGCAATCGACCACGGCGTCTGGCTCCGGCCGTTCCGCAACCTCATCTACGCGATGCCGCCGTTCATCTGCACGCCTGAGGAAGTCGACCGGATTACCTCCGCCATGGTGGCGGTGGCGCGGGCTCTAGGCTAGGAACCGATGGCTCCCGGACTTCCTCCCAATGCCGGTACGTCGGGTACCGACACCTCCCCGCTGGCCTGGCTCGACACCGTCGAGCTTCAGCGCCGACTGGCCGGATTGCGTCGTTCGCTGCAGGCCCGGCCGGCGGTGGCCTGCGAGGTGGATCTGGCCTCCAATGACTACCTGGGCCTGTCGCAGCATCCCGAGGTGATCGAGGGCGGCGTCACGGCGTTGCGTACCTGGGGCGGCGGATCGACCGGCTCCCGGTTGGTCACCGGTAACACCGAGTTGCATGAGGAGTTCGAGTCGGAGCTGGCCGATTTCGTCGGGGCCGAGGCCGCGCTGCTGTTCTCGTCGGGCTATACCGCCAACCTCGGTGCGGTGGTGTGTCTTTCGGGCCCCGGTTCGCTGGTGGTATCGGATTCGGCGTCGCATGCGTCCCTGGTCGACGCCTGTCGGCTGTCGCGAGCCCGGATCGTGGTGACACCACACCGGAACGTCGACGCGGTGGAAGCCGCCCTGGCTGATCGCGACGAGGAACGTGCACTGGTCGTCACCGATTCGGTGTTCAGCACCGACGGCGCACTGGCGGCGCTGCGGGACTTGCACGAGGTGTGTCGCGCGCATGGCGCGGTGCTGCTCGTCGATGAGGCACACGGACTGGGTGTACGGGGGACCGGTGGTCGCGGCCTGCTGCACGAACTCGGGCTCGCGGGTGCACCCGATGTGGTGATGACGACGACGTTGTCCAAGGCGTTGGGTAGTCAGGGCGGGGCGGTACTCGGCTCGGCGGTGGTGCGTGATCATCTCATCGACAGCGCGCGGCCGTTCATCTTCGACACCGGCTTGGCGCCTGCTGCGGTCGGTGCGGCCCGGGCCGCGCTGCGGGTGCTCGGCAAGGATCCGTGGCGGCCGCAGACGGTCCTGGCGAATGCGCGCACCCTGGCCGAGATCTGCGATGTGCCCGAGACCCCTGAATCGGCGGTGGTGTCGGTGATCCTCGGCGATCCCGACGCCGCTGTGGCCGCCGCGACCGCCTGCCTTCGGGCCGGGGTGCGGGTGGGCTGCTTCCGGCCCCCGACCGTTGCCGCCGGAACTTCCCGGTTGCGGCTGACCGCTCGGGCGTCGCTGACCGTCGACGAGATCGACCTCGCGCGCGCCGTGTTGACCGAGGTGCTCCGCGGCCGATGACAATCCTGTTCGTCACCGGTACCGGTACCGGGGTGGGCAAGACCATCGCGACGGCGGCGGTGGCGGCACATGCGCGTCGCGCCGGAGTTGATGTCGCGGTGTGCAAGCCCGTTCAAACCGGCTGCGGATCCGGTGTCGGAGACGGCGATGATGACCTTGCCGAGGTCGCCCGCCTGGCCGGAGTCACCGAATTGGACTGGGTCGCACGCTATCCCGAGCCGTTGGCCCCGGTCGCTGCGGCGGCAGCGGCCGGGCTACCGCTGCCTACGGCTGAACAACTCCTCGCCGCGGTGCGCCGAGTTGATCGTCCGGGGCGGCTGACCCTGGTGGAAGGTGCCGGGGGATTGCTAGTCGAGATCGCCGATGCGGGCGTGACCCTCCGCGATCTCGCCGTTGCGCTCGGCGCGCCGGTCCTGGTGGTCTGCGAAGCCGGCCTCGGCACTCTCAATCACACCGCCCTGACGCTGGAAGCCCTGGGCATGAAGGGGATTTCCGTGGCCGGCCTGGTGATCGGTTCGTGGCCGGACGCCCCGGGTGCGGCCGAAGAGTTCAACCGTCACGCCCTTGCGCGGCTCGCGCCGGTGCGGGCGGTGCTGCCCGCCGGCGCGGCCGCGCTGTCCCCGAGGGACTTCGCCGCGATGGCCTGGACCGCATTCGACCCGGGTTGGTTTACCGGACTCACCTGACTCGGCACGCCTGATCGAGTGGGTTTTCGGCCGACCCGGCGCGTGCACTAGCCTGGCCTGCGTGACACAGGCAGCCGTCGACATCCTGAATCAAGCCCGCGAGCAGGTGCTCGAACGCGGTGAGGGGCTCTCCCGCGAACAGGTACTCGCCGTCCTGCAGCTACCCGACGACCAGCTCGAGGACCTGCTGGGTCTGGCCCACGAGGTGCGGATGCGCTGGTGCGGCCCGGACGTCGAGGTCGAGGGCATCATCAGCCTCAAGACCGGCGGCTGCCCGGAGGACTGTCACTTCTGTGCACAATCGGGTCTGTTCGCCTCCCCGGTCCGCAGTGCCTGGTTGGACATCCCCAGCCTGGTCGAGGCCGCCAAGCAGACCGCCAAGTCCGGTGCCACCGAGTTCTGCATCGTCGCGGCGGTCCGCGGGCCCGACGAACGCCTGCTGGCCCAAGTGGCCGCCGGGATCGAGGCCATCCGCAACGAGGTCGAGATCCACATCGCCTGCTCGCTGGGCATGCTGACCCAGGAACAGGTGGATCGCCTCGCCGAAATGGGCGTGCACCGCTACAACCACAACCTCGAGACGGCACGGTCCTTCTTCACCAACGTCGTCACCACCCACACCTGGGAGGAGCGCCGGGACACCCTCGCGATGGTGCGCGAGGCCGGAATGGAGGTGTGCTGCGGCGGCATCCTCGGGATGGGCGAGACCCTGGAGCAGCGCGCCGAATTCGCCGCCGATCTGGCCGCGCTCGATCCCGATGAGGTACCTCTGAACTTTCTCAACCCGCGCCCCGGCACGCCGTTCGGTGACCTCGAGGTGATGCCGGCCGCCGAGGCGCTCAAAGCCGTCGCGGCATTCCGACTTGCGTTGCCGCGCACCATCCTCCGGTTCGCCGGCGGCCGGGAGATCACCCTGGGAGATCTCGGCGCCAAGCGTGGCATCCTGGGTGGTATCAACGCGGTGATCGTCGGCAACTACCTGACCACGCTGGGCCGGCCGGCCGAGGCGGACCTGGAGTTGCTGAGCGATCTGCAGATGCCGATCAAAGCGCTCAATGCCACCCTGTAACCGGTGATGGTCGCGGATCTTCCGACGCCGATCGGCGCGGGCGTCTACGACGTCTACACCGGAGCACCGGTCGGCGACGTCGTCCCGCGTGCGGCACGGTTGGGTCTGGAGCCGCCGCGATACTGCGCCGAGTGCGGCCGGCGGATGGTGGTGCAGGTGCGACCTGACGGCTGGTGGGCACAGTGCTCCCGGCACGGGAGAGTGGACTCCGAAGACCTGGACATCAAGAAATGACCAGAGGTTCCACGATCGCTCAGCCCCGGCGGTCCACGACCGCTGCCGCAGTGATTGTTGTGGTGGCGCTGACGATATCCGGCGCTGTCGTCGGCGCGCTGTGGGCATGGATCGCCCCGCCGATCCACACCATCACCGCCCTGAGTCGATCCGGCGAGCAGGTGGAAGCCTTCCTGGGTGCTGAGGCCGACAACCTTTTCGTCGCGGCCGCCATGCTCACCGGACTGCTCTGCATGCTGGCGGTCTGCTCGTCGGTGCTGGTGTGGCAATGGCGGGCGCATCGGGGCCCGACTCTCGCCGCGGCGCTGTGGATCGGCCAACTCGCGGCCGGGGCAGCCGCGGCCGGTAAAGGTGCCACGCTCGTGCATTGGCGCTACGGCAGCCCGGATCGACAGGGACTTCAGTTGAGTCCGCAGAACCGGGTGCAGTACTTCACCGAGGCGCCACCGGTGTTCTTCGGTCACGGGCCGTTGCAGATTGCCGTCACGCTGTTACTGCCGGCCGCACTGGCGGCACTGGTGTACGCCTTGTTGGCGGCGGCGGCCCCGCGCGATGATCTCGGTGCCTGGCCGACCGACGATGACCGGTGGCCGCAGGCGCCACAACCGATCGGCCCGACTTTCTAGAGCGGACGGAACCCCACTCGTCCGCCGGCGGCGACTCGGGCGACTATCCCGCCTAGGCGCCACATACCCCCATAGGTGATCGGGTTGAGCAGCGTCGGCCACTTCGTCCGGATGAGGTGGGCGTCCAATGGCCGCTCGGCGAACCGGTCGGTCAGCCAACGCAGTGTCATCGGCGCCGACATCGGGTGCAGCAGCATGTGCTCGCTGAACATGTCTCGGTGATAGGTGACCCGAGTGCCGCCCTGGGAATAGAGGTCCGCCAGGGCGTCGATGTCCTCGACGGCGATCATCGAGTCGTGGACGGCCTGCACGATGAGCACGGGAAGCGTCGGCGCCGTCCCGCCGAGTCGGATGGCCTCGAACACTTCCCGCACCTCCGGCAGGTCCAGGACATCGGCCAGTGGCGGGTGTACCCAGTCATCCATGTCGGTCCGGAACAGCCGGACGATCGCCTCCATGGTGGTCATCCGCTCAAGGCCCTTCAGCTTCGCGCGGCCATGGTCAGTGGCGTGCTCCTCGATGACGCGGCCCAGTTCCGGGAAGGTCTTCGCCAGAGCTGAAACGACCATCGCGGGCAGTGCCGCCATGTACGAGCCGTTGAGTCGGTGGAACGTGTTGCCGAGATCGCCTACCGGTGAACCCAGAACGGCGCCAACAATGTTGAGTTCCGGTGCGTAGTCGGCGTGCACCTCTGCCGCCCAGGCGCTGGCAAGCCCGCCCCCGGAGTATCCCCACAGCCCGACCTTGCTGTCCGGTGCGAGCCCGAAGTGATCGAAGCTCAACGTGGCGCGCAATCCGTCCAGCACCCGGTAGCCCGGCTCCAGCGGTGCGCCCCACCTGCCCTCCGGACCCTCGTGGTCGGGCACCGAGACCACCCAACCTTCGGCGAGTGCCGCCGCCACCAACAGGTATTCGAGTTGGGCCAGCGAACCGAGGGCCCTGGACCGTCGGCGCAGGGCGTACGAGGGGAAGCACCGCGACGAGATGGCGTCAATGGCGCACTGATAGGACACCACGTGGCGGGGCTGGGTCCGGGAATGACCGGCCGGCACCAGCACCGTGGTGACGGTCGCCTCCGGGGATCCATTGCGGTCACTGGTCCGATAGAGCAACTGCGTCGCGGTGACCCGCTGGGGGATCAGACCGAGAAAACCCAGCGAGACGTCGCGGGACCGCAGCACCGTGCCGGGGGCGGCATGGTGAAACCCCGCCGGCGGCTCATAGAACGGATCCTGTGACGGAAGCACGGGCCGTCCGCCGCGCTGAAGCTCCTCATGCGGCGCACAACCGATCCACTCGGGACGCAGCGCCCCATTCGCGATTGACATGATTTCCTTTGCCGGTGAAGATGTCAGTCTACCTTAAGAGAGCTCTAAGAGGCTGTTTCGCAGCTCGGTGGACCCCTCAGCTCAGTGGACCCCTCAGCTGGGTGGACGCAGCGCGGCGAACTCGTCGGTGACTCGTAACTGGGACTCGGTGAACCGGTAGAGCGCCGCGGGCCGACCGCCACTGCGGCCGGGGTGGGCGGTGGTGCCGGTGGGGGTGATCACGCCGCGTCGCGCCAAAACCCGTTGCAGGTTCGTCGCATCGACCTGATATCCCAGGGCGGCGCCGTAAATGTCGCGCAGTCCTGAGAGGGCGAATTCCTTTGGCGCCAGCGCGAATCCGATATTTGTGTAGGACAGCTTGGCGGCCAGCCGGGAACGCGCGTAGGACACCATCGGTCCGTGGTCGAACGCCATCGGCGGTAGATCGCCTACCGGGTGCCAGTGGGTGTCCGACGGCAGTTCCGGTGTCGCGGGGGAGGGCACCAGGCCCAGGTAGGTGGACGCGATGACACGGGCGCCCGGCACCCGACCCGGATCGGAGAACACCGCCAGTTGTTCCAGATGCGCGACCTCACGCAGGTCCACCTTCTCGGCGAGTTGGCGGCGCACCGACGCGGTGAGATCTTCGCCCTCGCCGAGCCGGCCCCCGGGCAATGACCATCGGCCGCGCTGCGGGGACAGGGCACGCTGCCATAACAGCACGTGAAGCCCGGGTTTGCGGGAGGTGAATTCGCGCACCTGGAATACGACTGCCAGCACTTCGTGTTCAGTGCTAATATGACTCATGTTTTCGATTATAAGTCGAAAACCTCGGACGCCAGACAGGAGGCGGCGATGACCGTCGCTGATCGAACCGGCGCAGTGCTGGCCGCCGGCATCGTCGACGGCCCCGGTGGCTACACCGGCGTGGTCGGCGACGACCGGTGGACCGCCGAAATCCGACGGCTGGCCGCCCTGCGGGGCGCGACCATCCTGGCGCACAACTATCAGTTGCCGGCCATCCAGGACGTCGCCGATCACGTCGGTGACTCCTTGGCCTTGTCGCGGATCGCCGCCGAGGCACCCGAGGACACCATCGTGTTCTGCGGCGTGCATTTCATGGCCGAGACCGCGAAGATCCTCAGCCCCACCAAGACCGTTCTGATCCCCGATCAGCGGGCCGGGTGCTCGCTGGCCGATTCCATCACCGCCGAGGACCTACGGGCCTGGAAGGACGAGTACCCGGGAGCAGTCGTGGTGTCCTATGTCAACACCACCGCCGCGGTGAAGGCGCTGACCGACATCTGCTGCACCTCATCGAATGCCGTCGAGGTCGTCAATTCCATTCCGGCCGACCGCGATGTGCTGTTCTGTCCGGACCAGTTCCTCGGCGCCCACGTCCGTCGCATGACCGGCCGAACGAACCTGCACATCTGGGCCGGGGAGTGCCACGTCCACGCCGGGATCAATGGTGATGAACTCGCCGCCCAGGCGCGCAGCCACCCGGACGCCGAACTGTATGTGCATCCCGAATGTGGTTGTGCCACCTCGGCGTTGTACCTGGCAGGGGAGGGCGCGTTTCCCGAAGATCGGGTGAAGATCCTGTCTACCGGCGGCATGCTGGATGCCGCCCGGACCTCACACGCGAAGCAAGTACTGGTGGCCACCGAGGTCGGCATGTTGTACCAATTGCGAAACGCCGCACCGGATATTGACTTCCAGGCCGTCAACGATCGTGCCTCGTGCAAGTACATGAAGATGATCACCCCGGCTGCCCTGTTGCGCTGTCTGATCGAGGGCGCCGATGAGGTCGACGTTGATCCCGAAATCGCGCGTCTGGCCCGCGCCAGCGTGCAACGCATGATTGAGATCGGCACCCCGGGTGGTGGCGAATGACCCGCGCGTGCGGCGGCAACGCGGGCGCGGACTGGGAGCAGCGCGCCGACGTCGTTGTGATCGGCACCGGGGTGGCTGGCCTGGCGGCCGCACTGGCCGCGCATCGCCGCGGCAGTCGCACTGTTGTGCTGAGTAAGGCCACCGAGACCGCAACCTTCTATGCCCAGGGCGGCATCGCCGTCGTGCTGCCCTTCACCGACGACACCGTCGAAGCGCACGTACATGACACTGTGATTGCCGGGGCAGGACTGTGTGACGAGGACGCTGTCCGTTCGATCGTCGCCGACGGCTATCAGGCGGTGGCTGATCTGATCGCCGACGGCGCCCGCTTCGACGAGAGCGCCCCCGGTCAATGGGCTTTGACCCGCGAGGGTGGGCATTCGCGCCGCCGCATCATGCATGCCGGCGGTGACGCCACCGGTGCGGAGGTGCAGCGCGCCCTCGACCACGCGGCGGCCACCCTCGACATCCGGCACAACCACGTCGCGCTGGAGATCCTGCACTCGGGATCCGCCGTCACCGGGGTGCTCGTCGGCAACGCCGACGGCATCGGTGTGCTGCACACCTCGTCGGTGATCCTGGCTACTGGCGGACTCGGCCACCTCTACAGCGCCACCACCAATCCGGCCGGTTCGACCGGCGACGGCATCGCATTGGCGCTACGGGCAGGCGTGGACGTCACCGATATCGAGTTCATCCAGTTTCACCCGACCATGCTGTTCGACCGCAACGGCTCCGGCCGGCGGCCGCTGATCACCGAGGCACTGCGCGGTGAGGGCGCGGTCCTGCGCGATGCCCGCGGCGAGTCGGTGACGGCGGGTGTGCACCCGATGGGTGACCTGGCCCCTCGCGACGTGGTGGCCGCGGCGATCGAGGCTCGCCTGCGTGAGACCGGAGACGAGTGTGTCTTTCTCGACGCCCGATCCATCGAGCGGTTCGCCGAGCGGTTCCCGACCGTCACCGCCGCGTGCCGCGATGCCGGTATCGACCCGACGAGCCAGCCCATCCCGGTGGTTCCGGGTGCGCACTACAGCTGCGGCGGGGTGAGCACTGACGTCGACGGCCGCACTACTCTGCCGGGCCTGTTCGCTGCCGGCGAGGTGGCTCGCACCGGTATGCACGGTGCCAATCGATTGGCATCCAACAGCCTGTTGGAGGGCCTCGTGGTCGGTGGTCGTGCAGGCCGTGAGGCTGCCGGGCATGCCCATAGTTCTGGCGCGCCGATGGCGAAAGTTCAATCAGCTCAACGGGTTGCGCTGGATCGCGGGCGTGTGCAGCAGGCGATGACGCGGTGGGCTTCGGTGGTTCGTGACGCGGACGGACTCAATCTGCTCATCGACACACTCGATGATGCCGCGCCGCGCACGATGGTGACCCGCGCGGACATGGAAGATGTTGCGCTCACTTTGTCGGCGCGGGTCGTTGCGGCGGCTGCGCTGGCCCGCACCGAGACCCGGGGCTGTCATCACCGCCGCGATTTCCCCGATACCGATCCGGCACAGGCTGTTCCGGTGAGCGTGCACGGCACCGTCGATGGCGGCGTCGCACTCGTCGAACCGGCCGTTCCTGTCGCACGATGACCCTGACCCCCGATGAGCGCGCTGAAGCGCTGCTGACGATCCGTCGCGGCCTCGATGAGGACCTGCGTTACGGCCCCGACGTCACCTCCATCGCGACCGTGCCCGCCGATGCCCGCACCGAGGCGGCACTGGTCGCCCGGGAATCCGGTGTGGCCGCCGGAGTGGACGTGGCCCTGATGGTGCTCGACGAGGTCCTCGGAACCGAGGGCCACCGGGTGCTGGACCGCGTGCAGGACGGCGCCCGACTCGAACCCGGTCAGGTGCTGCTGCGGGTGGAGGCCGATACCCGCGGCCTACTGACCGCCGAGCGCACCCTGCTCAACCTCCTCTGCCATCTCTCCGGTATCGCCACCGCCACCGCCGCCTGGGTGGAGGCCGTCGAGGGCACCACGACCAAGATTCGCGACACCCGCAAAACCTTGCCCGGTCTGCGGGCGTTGCAGAAGTACGCCGTACGGGTCGGCGGCGGGGTCAACCATCGGATGGGCCTGGGCGATGCCGCACTGATCAAGGACAACCATGTGGCGGCGGCGGGTTCGGTGGTCGCCGCATTACGCGCGGTACGGGCCGCTGCGCCCGATCTGCCGTGCGAGGTCGAGGTCGACACCCTGGAACAACTCGATGAGGTCCTTGGCGAGGATGTGGCGTTGATCCTGCTGGACAACTTCCCGGTGTGGCAGACCCAGATGGCGGTTCAGCGCCGCGCCGCCCGCGCTCCGCATGTGCTCTTGGAGTCCTCAGGAGGTCTATCGCTGGAGTCCGCCGCGCACTACGCCGGCACCGGCGTGGACTACCTCGCCGTCGGCGCGCTCACCCATTCGGTGCGAGTGCTCGACATCGGCCTGGATCTCTAGGGCCGAGTCGCGCAGCGAATCAGGCGATATCGGCGACGAACACCCCGACACCGCGCTTGGCCGCGATCCGCGCCATCAGCGGCAGCGATGCATCGTTGGTACCTGCCGCGACGATCCGCGGGTTGACCAGGTGTACGTCTCGGCCGCCCAGTGTCAGGTCCGCTTCGCCCGCGGCCAGGATGTTCTTCACCCAGTTCGTCTTGCCGTGCGCCAGCATGATCGCCACCGTACGGCCCTTGCGATACGCCGAGATCGCCGTCTCGTAGGCCTTACCGGACTTGCGGCCCCGGTGCCTGATGACCGTGATACCCGGCACGACGCGGGCTAACGGGACAGCGATGGGGTTGATGTACTTGATCTGTAAGTTCTCGAACCAGACCGGAAATCTCATCGGGACGCCAGGGGAGTTGTTGGGGTGGTCTTTGGCGCGCATGAACCCCATCATGCCTGGCCGGACCCTAGTGACCGTCAATTCGATGCGTAATTGATTTTCGTATCCATGCGCCGATCAGGGACAATCGAACCGATGAGTGCCTTCGCCATGTCCCGGATCGACCTGCGCGGCCGTGCGCTGACCGCGGCGCAGTTACGGTCCGCGCTGCCTCGGGGTGGTGTCGACGTCGATGCGGTGGTGCCCACGGTGCGCCCGATCGTCGATGACGTCGCCGCCCGTGGGGCGACGGCGGCACTGGAATACGGCGAGAAATTCGATGGCGTGCGCCCCGCCTGCGTCCGAGTGCCGGTCTCCGAACTGCGCTCGGCGTTGGCCCACCTGGATCCGGGTGTGCGCGCCGCACTTGAGGTGGCCATCGAGCGCACCCGGGCCGTCCATGCCGACCAGCGCCGCACCGACACCACGACAACTCTCGGACCGGGCGCCACCGTGACGGAGCGGTGGATCCCGGTTGAGCGGGTCGGCCTCTATGTGCCCGGCGGCACCGCGGTCTATCCGTCGAGTGTGGTGATGAACGTGGTGCCGGCCCAGGCCGCCGGAGTGGAGTCGCTGGTGGTCGCCAGCCCACCGCAGGCGGACTTCGCCGGCCTGCCGCACCCCACCATTCTCGCGGCCGCGGAGTTGCTCGGCGTGGACGAGGTGTGGGCGGTCGGCGGCGCGCAGGCCGTTGCGCTGTTGGCTTTTGGTGGCACCGATACCGACGGCGCCGAACTCGCACCGGTCGACATGATCACCGGCCCGGGCAACATCTACGTGACGGCAGCCAAGCGGATCTGCCGCTCGCAGGTCGGCATCGACTCCGAGGCCGGCCCCACCGAGATCGCGATCCTGGCCGACCACACCGCCGACCCGGTGCACGTGGCAGCGGATCTGATCAGCCAGGCCGAACACGATGTGATGGCGGCCAGCGTCCTGGTCACCGACAGCCCTGCGCTGGCCGATGCCACCGATTCCGAGTTGGGTATTCAACTGGCCACCACCGTGCACCGCGACCGGGTCACCGAGGCGCTGAGCGGACAGCAGTCGGCAATCGTGCTCGTCGATGATGTTGCCACCGGGGTGCGGGTGGTCAACTCCTACGCCGCCGAACATCTGGAGATCCAGACCGCTGACGCGGCCGAGGTTGCTTCCCGGATCCGTTCCGCCGGAGCGATATTCGTTGGTCCTTGGGCGCCGGTGAGCCTCGGCGATTACTGCGCCGGGTCCAACCACGTACTACCCACCGCGGGATGCGCGCGGCATTCCAGTGGATTGTCGGTGCAGACCTTCCTGCGCGGCATCCACGTCGTCGACTACACCGAGGCCGCCCTCAAGGACGTGTCCGGCCATGTCATCACCCTGGCCAACGCCGAGGACCTGCCCGGTCATGGCGAGGCGGTCCGGCGGAGGTTTGAACGGTGACCGAAATCGGTGGCCGGATCACGCTGGCCGATCTGCCACTGCGGGAGAACCTGCGTGGAAAGTCGGCCTACGGTGCGCCGCAACTCGATGTCGCGGTGCGGTTGAACACCAACGAGAACCCGCACCCGCCCAGTCGCGCCCTGATCGACGACGTCGCTGAGTCGGTGCGGATCGCGGCGGCCACCATGCACCGCTATCCGGACCGCGATGCGGTGGATCTCCGGCGCGACTTGGCGGCGTACGTGACCGCGGGTACCGGCGTGGGGGTCAGCGTCGAGAACCTGTGGGCGGCTAACGGATCCAACGAGATCCTGCAGCAGCTGTTGCAGGCGTTCGGGGGTCCGGGCAGAACCGCGCTCGGCTTCGTGCCGTCCTACTCGATGCATCCGATCATCGCCGACGGCACCCAGACCGAATGGATCGAGGTTTACCGCGCCGCCGACTTCAGTCTCGACGTGGACGCCGCGGTTGCCGCGATCCAGTCCGTCAAGCCCGGTGTGGTTTTCGTGACAAGCCCGAATAATCCCACCGGGCAGAGCGTTCCGCCGTCCGATCTGCGACGGCTGCTGGAGGCGATGACCTCCGGCGTGCTGATCGTCGACGAGGCCTACGGAGAGTTTTCCTCCCAGCCGAGTGCGATCGCTCTGCTTGATGAGTATCCGGCGCGGTTGATCGTCAGCCGGACCATGAGCAAGGCGTTCGCCTTCGCCGGTGGCCGCCTGGGATATCTGGTGGCCGCACCCGCGGTCATCGATGCGATCCTGCTGGTGCGTCTGCCGTACCACCTGTCGGCCATCGCCCAGGCCGCCGCTCGCGCCGCTCTGCGGCATTCCGACGAAACCTTGGGGAGTGTGGCGGCACTGGTCGCTGAACGCGCGCGAGTCTGTGCTGCCCTGCACGGCATGGGTTTCCGGGTGATCCCGAGTGACGCGAATTTCGTGCTGTTCGGTGCCCCGAGGTGGTCAGCAGTCGACGCCTCGGCGGCCTGGCAGCACTATCTCGACGATGGTGTGCTCCTCCGCGATGTCGGCATACCCGGCTACCTGCGGGTCACCATCGGCTTGACGCAGGAGAACGACGCCTTCCTGACCGCCAGCCAACGACTGGCCACCGCCGAATCGGTACAGCCACTAGGAGCATCATGACCACGAAGACCTCCCGACGCGCGCGGGTCGAACGGAAGACCAAAGAGTCCGACATCGTCGTCGAGCTCGACCTCGACGGCACCGGCATCGTCACTGTCGACACCGGCGTGCCGTTCTTCGATCACATGCTCACCGCACTGGGCACCCACGCGAGTTTCGATCTGACCGTGACCGCCCGCGGTGACGTCGAGATCGAGGGCCACCACACCATCGAGGACACCGCGATCGTGCTGGGCACCGCCCTCGGGCAGGCGCTGGGGGATAAGAAAGGCATCCGCCGGTTCGGCGATTCCTACATTCCGATGGACGAGACGCTGGCGCATGCGGTCGTCGACGTCTCCGGTCGGCCCTACTTTGTGCACACCGGCGAACCCGACTACCTCGCGGAGTTCACCATCGCCGGATCCGGCGTGCCGTACCACACCGTGATCAACCGGCATGTCTTCGAATCGATCGCGGTCAACGCGCGCATCGCACTGCACGTCCGCGTCATTTATGGCCGCGATCCGCACCACATCACTGAGGCGCAGTACAAGGCGGTGGCGCGCGCGCTGCGACGAGCCGTGGAAGCTGATCCGCGGGTTGCCGGGGTGCCGTCCACCAAAGGTGTTCTGTGACTCGACGATCGGTTGTCGTTCTCGATTACGGATCAGGCAATCTTCGGTCAGCCCAGCGTGCGCTGGAGCGGGTTGGCGCCGATGTCGCGGTGACGGCTGATCGCGCCGCGGCCGTGGCAGCCGATGGCCTGGTGGTGCCTGGCGTGGGAGCCTTTGAGGCCTGTATGAGCGGACTGCGCGCGATCGACGGGGACAGCATCATCGCCGAACGGATAGCGGCCGGCCGGCCGGTGCTCGGTGTGTGTGTCGGCATGCAGATTCTGTTCGCCCGGGGCGTCGAGTTCGGGGTTCAGAGCACCGGGTGCGGTCAGTGGCCGGGTGAGGTCACCCGACTGGACGCGCCGGTGATTCCGCACATGGGCTGGAACGTTGTCGATGCCGCACCGGGCAGTCGGCTGTTCAAGGGCATCGATGCCGACACCCGGTTCTATTTCGTGCACTCCTACGCGGCCCAGATATGGGAGGGCGATCCGGGCGCACTGCTCACCTGGGCCACCCACACCGGGCGATTTCTGGCGGCCGTCGAGGACGGCCCGCTGTCGGCGACACAATTTCATCCGGAGAAAAGCGGTGACGCCGGTGCGGCACTGCTG
>Ga0247840_10000912_pt1 | contig 59403 bp, 50 predicted proteins | sample LaCruzMarch2015__FD_192404 | JGI IMG/M metagenome (GOLD analysis project Ga0247840, IMG submission 192404) | Freshwater microbial communities from meromictic Lake La Cruz, Castile-La Mancha, Spain - LaCruzMarch2015_17m | ecosystem: Environmental > Aquatic > Freshwater > Lake | place: Spain... | reverse complement strand
CTTACATGACGCATTCGATCAGAGACCGCCCGTTCCCTGGACGGACGACAACCGCAAGATGTACCCCGTCCTGAACCCAGCGGAGCGGGACCATACCCGGTTTATCGCCACCCTTTGTCCCCACTGCGGTCAGGACCTCCAAGGGGCAAAGGATACCCTGCTGATGACCTGCAAAAACTGCCAATCCATGTGGTCCTGTGAAGGCGCATCTCTTCAGAATATTCCGTTTGCCGTCATGGAGGGCTCGGGAACGCCCCTTCGTTATTTGCCCTTCTGGCGCATGAAGCTCCGTTTCGACGGGATTCGCCTGGCCTCCTTCGCCGATCTGGTCCGGATAGCAAATCTTCCCAAGCCCATCACGGCTGTCATGGAAGAAAAACAGGTCTTCTTCTGGGCCCCGGCCTTCAAGATCAACCCGGCCCTCTTTTTGAGATGGGCCCGCCAGACAACCATTTACCAGCCTGAGGGAGATTGCCTGGAGATGATTCCGACCCAACCAATTTATCCCGCCACCCTGTCTCTTCAAGAAGCGGTGGAAAGCGTCCTCATTACCCTGAGCAGCATGGTGACGGATAAGCGGATGTATTTCGCAAATCTCAGTTCCCTGCAAATGAACCTTGAAGACTCGCTCCTGGTTTATCAGCCGTTTATTGAAAAAGGACGGGAATTGATTCACGAAAGAATGAAGGTTGTCTTGGACAGGAACGCCCTGACCTTTGGCGCTTTCATGTAATAATATCATATGGAGGAGCCATGAGCAAGATCATCGCCTTATGCAATCAGAAGGGCGGCGTCGGGAAAACAACCTGCACCCTGAATATCGCCGCAGGAATGGAAAAAATCGGGAAAAAGGTTCTGCTCATCGACCTCGACCCTCAGGCGCATCTCACTTACTGCCTGGGTATTCAGGCCCATGAACTAACCCAAACGATCTACGACGTCTTCAAGGGCAACCGCCGGATCGATGATGTCGTTCTCCAGATGGAAGGGCTCGCGGTGATTCCTTCCTCCCTCGATCTGGCGGGGCTGGAAATGGAGCTGGCCGGGGTGCCGGGCCGGGAGTTTCTCCTGCGGGAGGCCCTGGGCCTGTCGGGAAACTATGACTTTATCCTTATGGATTGCCCGCCCTCTCTCGGGATCCTTACCCTCAATGCCCTTACCGCCGCCCAGGAGATTTACATCCCCTTACAGACCGAATTTCTAGCCCTCAAGGGGATGAGCAAGCTAATCGAAACAATCGACACGGTCACGAAACGACTCAACAAAGACCTGGAGATTACCGGGATCATCGGCACCCGGTACGACGCCCGGAAAAAACTCAACAAGGGAATCATCGAAACGATCAGCGAACGCTTCGGCAGCAAACTTTTTCAGACGATCATTCGGGAAAATATCAGCCTCGCCGAGGCCCCCGGCTACGGCCAGACGATTTTCGCATACGCCCCGAAGAGCTACGGCGCCGAGGACTTCCTCTTCCTGGCCAGGGAAATCGTGGCCCGGGAAAAGTCACCGACTACCGCATCGGGGAAAAAACGCCGGAAAGAATAGCGAGTATCACGATCGAGTTAATTGCAAAATTATTTGTCATCCCCGAATGCTTTTATCAAGGACAATACATGTGGCTTTTCACTAATAACGGATTTCTGTCCATAATTCAGGACTTCCGCGACCCGGATACGCTGATCGTCCGCTCCCGATTTCCCGACCATATCCAGAGTCTCTTTCCTGACGCCAAGGTCACGAAGACAACCAGCCGGGATTATTTGTACCGGACCTTGCTTCCCCGCCAGGAAGTGGTGAAGGCAATAAAAAGGTATACGGAAGGAATGGATTATACGAACTTCAAGGATTCGGTTGATGAGCCGATCTACCACCGGGCCTGTTCCGATGTATGGGGGATAATGCGCCGATATCAAAAATAAGCGCTTTCAAACGATCATTTGCTTTTGCTAAGCTTCTTCTTAGAATTATTAAATATATCGCGATATTTTGCTTCACTCCGGCGCAGGGCCTCCTCAATCGCTTTACGATCCGTAGTGTCACGAACAATACCCCGGAAACCTTTGGGGCGCCCCGCCACATCTCGAATCAGACTGACGGAAACCTCTATGCTGCGTTTGCTGCCGTCCTTTCTCGTGATTTCCCATTCGAAATTCTTCATAGGGATACCAGTCTTATAAACCTGGTTATAAGCTTCGTAAACCTGCCCCTGGTTTTTCTCGTCGGCATAATGGCGATAATGCATCCCCAGGAGTTCATCATGGTCATAACCGATAATTTTCTGGAATGATTCGTTAAAAAAAGTGAACCGCCCGGCAAGATCAACTTCGTGATATCCGTCTTCGATGGTGCCGAGAATTGTTCGGTAGCGCTCCTCACTCTGTCTCAGGGCCTCCTCCATCGTCTTCCTCTCCGTGATATCCATACAGGTTCCAATACTGCCCGCAAATCGGCCCGTGCTGTCATAGAGGGGCCGGGGAGAAACGAGAAAATCAATGGGGCGCCCGTCCTTACGTTTGAAGACAATCTCATAGGGGCTTAAATACCCACTGGATCGCCGAGAAAATTCCGACTGAAAGATCCGGAGATTCTCAGCATCCAGGAAGGCGGAGGCGGGACGGCCAATGATTTCCTCCTGGGTATAACCCGTCATTTCACAGAAATACTGATTGACGAAGACGGGAATACCGAGGGCATTGAAGGTGATGAATCCTTCTTTCATAGTATCCAACAGCACCCGCCACCGTTCTTCTTTCTCTCTGAGTAATTCCTCAGCCTCGCCGCGGCTTGTGACGTCCATCAGTATGGAAATCACGGTTCCGTCTGAAACTTTAATCATGCTGAATTCTATGGTCTTAAACTTTCCGTCCTTACAAGCGATCTGGAATACCTTTTCGGTAATTATCTGCTGAGTCTGATACTTTACCCAAACATACAGGGCCTTGCGTCGGCATTCATTATCCGGGTATGCCTTTTGAAACCATTTCTTCTCACTGTCAATATCCGAACGCGTATAACCGGTCAATTGGACGAAAGTGGAATTGACATAGATCAATGATCCGTCTTTCCGGATGACAAAGATACCAAGAGGAAACTGATCGAAGATCATGGCATAGAGTTCCGTGGGGATGATCGGACTCGCCTCGGGACGGATTGTTCCCTTGCCTTCGCCGTTCCCCGGCTCAAGCTGGGCCCGCAGGGACGCCAGCTCCTCGATCAATTGCTGTTTTGTCTTGAATCTGTCTTGCATAAAACAGTGAATACCTGCTCCGATTTCTCATGGTATTTTAAACCGAGAAAGGAAGAAACGCCCCTCCGCCATTAACCAGCGGAAGGGCGTCCATTACTTATGATCGATTCTTCATTTTCCTAATAGAAGTTTTTACCAAACAGACGCCGGCTCATGCCGGTCAGGTCGGCCCACTTCATGGGACCGCCCTTGTCCGCCGGGAAGCCGACGCCCCAGATCATGCCGACATCAATCATCCGCACGTTATCGACAACCTTCCTGTCCAGGAGATCTTTACCAGTCTTTACCATCGCTTCGAGAAGGCCTTCCTGGATCTGCTCCATTGTCAATTCCCTGGTTTCTTTCTTAGCGATCAGGGGCAAAATCTCCGGATCGACGCTGCCGTCTTTCAGGAAGAAGCCTTTACCGGATTTCTTCAATCCCATCCGTCCCGCTTCGACTACGTTTGCCAGCGTTTCCTGACGGATACCCATTCCCTTAAAGATCTTGTAGGGAACATCGATACCGACCTCGTCGGTCAGGCGGATGGGGCCGACGGGCATGCCGAAGGATGTCATGGCCCGATCTACCTTTTCAATGGCGTTACCCTCCTCGACATACCTGAACGTCTCGAGGAGCATGGGGAACAGGAGGGCGTTCACGACGAAACCCGCGTTGTCCCGGCAGACAATGGGCCGTTTCTTGATGGCGGCGGCAAAGTTCAGGAGATTGTCCACTGTTTCCTGGCTTGTCTGGTCTCCCCGGATAACTTCCACAAGCTGCATCAGCCAGACGGGGGAGAAGAAATGGAGGCCGCCGAACCGCTCCGGCTTCGTTACCAGTCCGGCCATGGACTTGATGGCTAGTGAAGAGGTGTTGCTTGCCACGACGCAAACATCAGGAATCACCTGACAGAGTTCCTGATAGACCTGCTGCTTGAGCTTGAGGTCTTCAAAGACCGCCTCGACAACAATATCAACATCCTTGAACTCCGCACCGTATTCGGTAGTGGTAATGATGAGTTTCATGTAATCGTCCACGGCGCCCTTGAGACGTTTCTTCTCCGCCATCCCGTCGAGGATCTTCCGGACAAAGGCCTTCCCCGGCTCCAGGGCCTCGGGAATGTCTTTCACGACCACAGGAACCTGCATATTGCGGATAATATCAATGACAATCCCCCGGCCCATGGTCCCAAAGCCCAGGACAGCGGCCTTCTTTAGAGGTTTCGGTGCGAATCCTTTGGTCATCATCGCCTTGGGCTTGTCCGTCAGGGTCTTGATGAAAAAGGTATTGATGCTCCCCTTGGCCTCGTTAGACATAACAACATCGACGAAGTTCGCCTTTTCGAGCTCCAGGCCTTCCGCCAGAGAAACCTTGAGGCCTTCCTGAATGGATTTCAGGGCCAGCATGGGGGCCGGGAGGACGCGTCCCCGGGTCGCCTTGAGAACCGCCTGACGGGCCATCTCGGCGATCTCGTCCAGTTGGGAAAAATCATGTTCCGGCCTTTTCAGATTGGCCGTTCCGGCGATCATCTCCAGGATAAAGGCCTTGGCTGCTCCCAGGAGATCGGCGTCCGCAGGAATGAGGCGGTCGATGATCCCGAGATCGAAGGCCTTCGCCGCCGGCAGCATGGTCCCCTTCAGGATCAGTTCGATGGCGGGATATCCGATCAGCCGGGGCAGACGCTGGGTGCCGCCGCCGCCGGGGAAGAGACCGACATTACACTCGGGAAGGCCGATGAGGGTCGACTTCCCCTCTTTGGCGATCCGGGCGGTGCAGGCCAGGGCGAATTCGAGACCGCCGCCGAGGCAGTGACCATGGATGGCCGCCAAAATAGGCAGATTCATATCGTTGAGTTTCCGGAAAGCGCCGTGGAAAAGTTCGAGGACTTCCCGCACCTCATCCGGCTTCACGAGATCGGAAATCATCTTGAGATTAGCCCCGGCAAAGAAATTATCAGGCTTTCCGGAAATGAAGATGATCCCCTTGAGGTTTTTCTCTTTCTCCAGTTCCCCCATAAGTTCGGCAAAACTCGTAAAGGCCGCCTCCGTCCAGGTGTTCATGGCGTCGCCGGCGACGTCGAAGGTCGCCACGCCGATGCCGTCTTCCACTTTCAATTGGAATACCTTGCTCATAAAATTACCTCCGTAAATTATACTGTTAGCTTCCGTACTGTTCATCGATCCAGTGCTGATATTCTCCGGAACGGACCCGGTCGGACCAGTCACGGTTGGTTGCATACCATTCAATCGTTTTTCTGAGTCCCGTGGCAAAAGACTCCCGGGGTTGCCAGCCAAGTGCCTTTTGAAGCTTGGAAAAATCAATGGCGTAGCGGCGGTCGTGTCCGGGGCGGTCTTTCACATAAATAATCAGATCCTGCCGGGATTTGCCGCTCTCCCGGGGCCGGATTTCGTCCAGGATTGCCAGGATCATGTTGACGATAACGATATTCTCGATTTCCGAGGCGCCGCCGACATTGTAGGTCTCTCCTCTTTTGCCTTTTTTCATGATCGTCCAGATGGCCTCGCAGTGATCCGTCACGTAGAGCCAGTCCCGGACGTTCTTGCCATCACCATAAATGGGGAGGGGTTTTTCTTCCAGGGCGTTCAAGACCATAAGGGGAATGAGTTTTTCCGGAAACTGATACGCCCCGTAGTTATTGGAACAATTTGACAGGGTCGTCGGCAGGCCGAAGGTTTCATGGTAGGCCCGCACCAGGTGGTCGGAGGCCGCCTTCGATGCTGAATAAGGGCTGTTGGGCCGGTAGGGCGTCTCTTCTGTAAACAGTCCTTCCGGTCCGAGGCTGCCATAGACTTCATCGGTGCTGATGTGATGAAAGATCTGAAAGGCGTCCCCCAGGCCGCGGGCGATTTCAAGAAGATTGAAGGTACCGATGATGTTGCTGAAGATGAAGCTGTCGGGCCGTTTGATGGAACGATCCACGTGGGACTCGGCGGCAAAATGACAGACCCCGTCGATTCCGTATTCGGCAAAGATCTTTTTCATGGCCTCAAGATCGCAGATGTCGGCCCGGACGAAGACATACCGGCCGGGCCAGGTTTTGGCCACACCCTTGAGGTTCTCCGGATTCCCGGCATAGGTAAGGCTATCGACATTGATGATTCGCCCTTTAAAATCGCTCTGTTCCAGAAGATACCGGATGAAGTTGCTGCCGATAAATCCGCAGCCGCCGGTCACCATAAGGTTTTCAATTTTCATGGTTATATAATTATCCTTTAGCAAAATTTGTTTTATTTGAGAAATCCCTGAATGATCCGGTTTACGGCCTCGTCGTAGGTCAGCCCCAGGCTCATCAGCTTCATGAGCTGATCACTGGCGATCTTGCCGATGGAGGCTTCATGGGTGAGGGCCGCGTCGGGATGGCGGGCCTTCAGCGACGGCACCGTCTCGTTCCGTCCATTGTCCATGATGATGGCGTCGCACTCGATGTGACCGAAGCAGGGAGCCAGGGCTTCCATCGTGGCATAGAAGTCTTGCTCCGAGTCCCCCTTGATCACGGAACGGGAGATCATATTAGCCCGGCTGCCGGCCCCCGCCAGGATAATGGTATTGGCGGAGACCGCCTTCTGGTTTCCTTCCGTAAGAACGCGCTCGGTAATAAGCAGCAGACTGTCCGGCCCCAGGGTCGCCTCGTTGGTCCGGTTCGCCTCGTCCACCCCGCCGATTTGGGTCAGCTCCATCTCCGCCGTCGCCCCCGCTTCCAGAAAGACCTTCGTCGTCGGATTCAGGGTGCGCCGACCCCGGCCGGGACCGCTGGCATAGTGCTTTTCCACATATTTCACCTTCGCCCCTTTGCCGACCCGAAACTCGTGAATCCCGGCATGCCCCTCCGGTTCCAGGCTGCCGCAATGAATGCCGCAACCGGCGATAATGGTCACGTCAGCCCCTTCCCCGATGACAAAATTGTTATAAACGACATCGTAGAGGCCTGCCTGGCTGAGGATAACGGGGATATGGACGGATTCGTTGATGGTCCCCGGCTTAATCGTAACGATGATCCCCGAACCGTCGGCGTTTGACTCGATGTTGATATTAGCCGAAACTTCCCGTTTCAGGAGCTTGCCGTTCTTGCGGATATTGAAGGCCCCCTTGGGCAGCCCCTCGAGGTCCGCAACCGTCTTCAACAAATTCTTATCGATAGCATCCAACATCTTTATCACCCACACATTTTCGGTAGTTACAGACGCTCAGGTCATTGAGCATAGGCAGGGCGCCCTTCAGATCCCCTTTATATACAAGTTTGCCCTCGCTGATCATGAGGACGATATCCGCCGCCTCCAGAAAGGCCCGGTTATGACTGACAACCACTGTTGTCGTCCCGTGTTCATGCTGTTCCCGCTTTAGGAGCCGGACCATCGGCTGGATCGTCCACAGGTCTATGCCCGTATCAGGTTCGTCATAGATGGCGAGCTTGGGATTCCGGGCGATAGTCGTGGCTAATTCGATCTTCTTGATTTCTCCCCCGGACAGTTTTGCATCCACGGGGTTATCGAGGAAGGAGAGGGAACAGATACCGACCCGCCGCAGCAGCGCCAGGAGCATCTCCTCGTCGTCCGTTCCCGCCGCGATGGCCAGGAGGTCCCGGAAGGTGATGCCCTTGAAACGGGCCGGCTGCTGAAAACTATAGGCAATTCCTTCCTGGGCCCGCTCCGTGATGGATAAGGAGGAAATCTCCTTTCCTTCAAAAATGATTTTGCCGGAATCTGCAGGATTGATGCCCATGATCAGCTTGGCCAGGGTCGTCTTGCCGCTGCCGTTAGGTCCGGTAATCCCATAGAATTTCCCCTTCTCGAAGGTATAATTGATTCCGTCAATGATATTCCTTTCCCCTACGGAAAAGTAAAGATCCCTGAGTTCAAGCATCGTGTCCACCTCCTCTGATGTTAATCATATGGCAACAGATCTCAAATCCGTATTTGTATGATGGAAATAACCATTTATGTCAAATCTTTTGTGGCGCCCTCGCCGTTAAATATAGGTACGTCCCCCCAGATAGCGTTTATAATAATAGGCGTTAGACAGAGAATCAATACGGATCTTTTTGCCTTTTCCTGGAGCGTGGATAAAACGGCCATCGCCGATATAGACGCCGACATGGGAAACCTTGCTTCCCTTCGCCGTAGCAAAAAAGACGAGATCCCCCTTGAGGAGTTCATCTTTATCCACATCCTCTCCCGTTCCGAATTGATCCCCCGAGGTCCGGGGCAGATCGATGCCGCTTAGCTGATAGACCGTCATAGTCAGGCCGCTGCAATCGAAGCCCGCCTCCGGGGAGGCCCCCCCCCATAGATAGGGGACGCCGATGAAGCTCCGCGCCGCTTTCACAATCTCATTGCGAAGATAATCATCCCCCAGCGTCTCGACTTTGGAGACCGCGTAGTCCTCCGGAGCGACAATATAATATTCCTCAATAATCCCCAGCATTTTAAGTGCTTCCGCCTGATTGAGGGCGCTTTCCCGGGCGGAAAAATTCCCGATCCGAACCTTATAGAGGCCTGTTTTGGCAGCAAAATAGGTGGCATCAATTCCTTTGTCTTTCAGGATTTCGGTTAAGCGGGCGGCGTTTTCCGGCTGGGAAAAGGCTCCGGCCTGGATGGTATATCCCATCCGGGGGAGAGCTTTTTTAACAGTTGCCGGCTTGGCCTTGTAGGTCTGCAGATGGGTCTTCTTACTGGTACAGCCCCCAATAACAGCAAGAAAGACGAGACATGCGATGAGAGGGAAAATGCAGCGCCGCCAAATCCCGGGTGACTCTCCGGGAGTAACGGGAAAAAAGCCATTGCCGGCGTTTATGGTTCTACAACTCCTCATCGCAATGCATTCACCAGGAGTCCCTTCAGGTACCGCCCTTCACTGTGGGCAAGGCTTGTCGGGTGATCCGGGGCGGCGGCAAGCTTCTTCAGCAACCGCAAGTTCTTCCCCGCATCCCGGGCGGCGCCGAGAATAATTTTTTCAAAAAGGGCCTCATCGATGGCGTTGGAACAGGAGAAGGTAGCTAATATTCCCCCGGGCGCCAGACGCCGGAAGGCCTGAAGGTTGATATCCTTGTATCCCCGGGCGGCGCGCTGAACATCGCGGCGGCTTTTCGCAAAGGCGGGGGGGTCCAGGATAATCAGGTCGAAGGACTCCTCCGTTTTCCGCAGATACTGGAAGACATCCCCCCGCAGGATCGGATGGTCCTCGGCACGAAAACCGTTCCCCTCCAGATGACGCCGGGCCGCAACGTTTGCCGGTTCCGACGAATCGACGGAGACCACCCGTTTCGCCCCGCCCCGGGCGGCGTATACTGAAAAGGCCCCGGTGTAGGAAAAACAATTCAGGACCGACAAACCACTGCTGAGCGATCCGACCTGACGGCGATTGTCCCGTTGATCGAGAAAGAAGCCCGTTTTCTGGCCGGTAAGGATGTCCGCCTCGAAAGCGAGGCCATTTTCCCGGATGGCAATGCCTTCCCGGGCCTCCTCCCCCCATACCCAGCCAGTACGATCCGCAAGACCTTCCAGTCGCCGCGCCGGACCATCGCTCCGCTCCAAAATGCCAAGGGGCCGGAATTCCCCAACCAGGGCTTCGATCACCGTCTCCCGGCGCCTCTCCATACCCACAGTGCTGACTACCATGACGAGATAATCTCCATACCGGTCCACCACCAGGCCGGGCATACCGTCTCCTTCGGCGTTGACCAGTCGATAGGCCGTCGTATCCGGCGGCAGGATTCTTTTTCTCAGGGCGGCCGCATCCCGGAGCTGACATTGCCAGAATTCTTGATCAACAGGCGCGGTGACATCCCTGGTCAGCATCCGGAAGGCAATATCGGATTGGGAATTATAGAAGCCAAGGGCCAGGGGTTGCCCCTCCGTCGTTGTCGCCAGTACGATCTCCCCCGGTTCGGGACGGCCCTTTATTTTCGCCACGGCCCCGGAAAAAAGCCAGGGGTGGCCCCCGACGAGGGACCTTTCACGGCCCTCCTTCAATACTAATTGCGGATAGTCAGTCACGGTGATCTCCTGTTTTTTCGAACTTCTCAAAGAACGTCTCCAGCTTCATACGCCCGTTTCCTGCTCCCGCACCCAATCGAGGAGCTTCTGCCGCAGGACTTCCTTCGAGGGAAGGTAGAGCTGGTATTCCCGTGCGTGAATGTTGGCGTCCTTGGGCAGGGTGAGTTCGACGATGGCATCTTTCTTTTTTTTGCAGAGGAGGATGCCGATGGTGGGGTTCTCGTCGGGGGTCTTCACGAAACGGTCGAAGTAGTTCACATACATCTGCATCTGTCCCAGATCCTGGTGGCTGAGCTTTTCGAGCTTGAGGTCGATGATCACATAGGAGCGCAGCAGACGGTTGTAGAAGACGAGATCGACGAAGAAGTGATCCTCGTCGAAGGTGAAGCGCTTCTGGCGAGCCTCGAAGAGAAAGCCTTTGCCGAGTTCGAGCAGGAAATGTTCGATCCTGTCGATAATGGCCGTTTCCATGTCTGATTCAGAATAGCCCGACTTTTCGTCGAGTCCCAGGAACTCAAGGATGTAAGGCTCCTTGAGCATATCATCAGGTTTGACAATTATTTGCCCCTCGTCGGCAAGCCGGCGGACGTCTTTCTTGTCTCTGCTGAGAGCAAGACGTTCATAGAGACAGGAAGCGGCCTGACGTTTCAACTCCGGCAACGACCAACTGGCCCGGGCGGCTTCAATTTCGTAGAAACTGCGCTCTTCAGGATTCTTGATGGTCAGCAGCAGGACGTAATGGGACCAACTCAAAGTGAAAGGCGACTTCTGCGACCCCTTCGCGGGAATTGCCGATTCCGCAGACAGCGTCTGCGCTTTTCGCCCAAATTGTGCAGAAACCTTCTGCCCAATTTGCAGAGGTGCGAATTGCCCAGAAGCCTTCTGGGTAATTTGGGGATCGCTATGTCGCCATTCCAGATAGAACCTTCGCATGTATTCCAGATTGGCCTTTGAGAATCCCCTGCCGAACTCCTCCGTCAACCGCGCTGACAGCAATTTCAGCAATTCTTTGCCATACTCCGCCCGTGTCGCCCCCTGCTGTTCATGTTCGACAATCCGCCGCCCAATCTCAAAGTTGGTGAGCACCTGCAGGGTGTTGACCGTAGTGGCGGCGGCGTGACGGGCAGAATGAATGAGCCCGCGCACTTCGGCGATTAGTGGGCCAAGTTCCTGAGGCGCGGGTGTGACGGTCTTTTTTTTCATTGTGTCAAAGCCTCTCTTAACTGAGTCAGCACGTCCCATTTTTTCACGCCATCGCCGACAATTGCAGGCGTGATGAATTTGGTTCTGATATCTGCTTCTGTGAGAGCTTTCTTGTTCATTTCCTCAATGTCACATTTATGGACGGTCAACCTTCATCAACCAACATGAAATAACTGACAACTATCTGTAATCTTGCATAATTGATGAAAGTTATCAAGTAAACATCTCCCGGCATTCGACTGTTCCCGTGGACGGACAGAACCCGGGATCTTATGAACGTCCAGCCAGCGCCGCTTCGGCCCGGCGGACGGCAAGATGCACCGGATCCCACACATTGGAGTACGGAGGCGCATAACTGAGGTCTAAATTGATCATTTCCTCAACATCAAATCCGGCATGCAGGGCCGTTGCGAAAACATCGATCCGCTTGGCCGCCCCCTCAACGCCTACGATCTGGGCGCCCAGGAGCCTTCCCCTTCCCTTTTCAGCAAGTACCTTCACCGTTATCTTGCCCGCATGGGGATAATAACTGGCCCGCGTCATGCTTTCGATCCGTCCTGTCACATATTCCAGCCCGATCGCCTTGATCTCCTTCTCCTGGAGGCCTGTCCTGGCCACTTCCATATCACATATCTTGCTCACAGCCGTTCCCACCACACCCGGGAAAGTGGCATATCGCCCTCCCAGGTTGATCCCGGCCACTCTGCCCTGCTTGTTGGCGATAGTGCCGAGGGCGATCTGTACAGGACGTCGGCTTACGAGGTGGAATGATTCTGAACAATCACCTGCTGCCCAGACACTTGGGATTTCCGTCTGCATCCTGTCATTGGTTTTTATGGCTTTCCGCACACCGAGAGGAATTCCCGCTCGTTCGGCAAGTTCCGTGTTGGGACGAACTCCCAGCCCTAAAATAACGATGTCCGCAGGAATTGCCCGATGATCCGTAATGACGGCATGAACACGGCCACCTGCGACTTCGATGGCCTGAAAGGTTTCTTCCCTGAAGAGTTTCACACCTATCCGCATGAGGGCATCGGAAACAAGGGCGCCCATATCGGGATCGAGCGTGTTCATGACCTGGCTGGCCTGCTCAATCAAAGAGACATCGAGGCCCCTTATGATCAGCGCTTCGGCCATTTCGAGCCCAATATACCCTCCCCCGATCACGACGGCTTTTTTCGGACTCTCCCTGTCTATGACATCCCTCACCCGAATACCGCTCTGGAGGGAATGAAGTCCGTATATGCCCCGGGCATCGGATCCGGGCACCCCGGGGCAAAAAGGAACCGCCCCTGTGGCGATCAGCAGGTGATCAAAGGCCTCCCATCGCTCCCTCTTTTTCCCAATATCGTGGACGCGGAGACGACGTTTTTTCAGATCAATCTCGGTGACTTCATGGAGGACACGGGCATCAATACCATATTCGTCTCGAAATTCCTCCGGTGTGACGGCCACCAGTTTCCGGATATCGTCGACAACCTTGCCGACGTAGTAAGGAATACTTCAGGCAGAGTAGGATGTGTGGGGTCCCTTCTCGAACACAAGGACGTCCAGCTCAGGCTTAATCCGCTTTGCCTGGGCGGCCGCGCTCATTCCTGCCGCATCTCCACCGATGATCACAAGCCGTTCCTTCTTCAATTTTCATGCACCTCCTCAACAACATTGGACTGCCATTCGGCTTTTCTCGTCAGCCATTAAAAGACGCCTTTGCCCGATCCGTTTTACTCTTCGGCACAGCCCTGATAGCCTGCACGCATTGACGACGAATATGTTAGAAAAAGAAGCCGACCCGCGCCTCTGTCTTGAAATCATATACACTGTAATCCTTGATGATGGGAATGCTCACCTCTAGGGAAGCAACCGTTGTTTTGGTCAGCATTTTACCCACCATGAAATCAAGGGGAATGAACCATCGGCCCTTGTCTCCAGGCCTCTCATCCGCCAGATTGTAGCGTATGTCCGTGCTGGGGAACAAGTTTATGAACCACAGTTGCGGCAGGTTGATAAGCACCAGCGGGGCAAACTGCAGTTCCGAAATATGGTTGCGGTTGCTGTTCCCGGCATAATCGACATTATAGCGGAAGATCATTGCCGTAAAGCTGCCCCGGCTGATTTCGTGCATGTCCATTCTGAGGCCGAGGGTCGGCACGATGGTGTACTTGCCGCTGCCCATCTCGTCCGTGCTTGCCGTAGGAAAGGCAAACTGAGCGCCAGTGGCACAGGCAAACCGGTCGCTGGGTTTGTAGATTAGGAGCCCCATGGCAAGTATATCGCCTAAGCCGGCCTTCACTTTTCCATCAAGATTATCCGGACCGTTCGCATTCGAAATCGTGAATGGCATATCGAGTCGCGTGCTTAACTTCAGATCCTTCGTCAGTGCGAAAGGTCGGTCTGTACGCAAAGTGAGAGTATTGTTACTGCCATTGGCCGGAGCCGGCAGAGTCTGAAACTGGTATCTCACATCGAAACGGGTAAGGGGCCTGGTTATATCCTGCCCATTGTTCACATCTTCGGCAAAACAGGTGCAGGCGCCCATACTCAAAAGCAGCATCCAGACAAATACCGTACGCCGGAATTGTTTCATCTATCAACCGTTAAATCCATCATTTCAAGCGCAAATCCCCGGAATGTTCTATGTTGCCTTATGGATTTGGGATAGCTTATTTAATCGCAGCTTCTCCGATGTGAAGCCATTTTTTGGAGATCTTGTCAAAGCTGCCATCCTTCTTCATCTCAGCGAAGCTTTGGCGCCATTTGTTCACGATATCGTCTGATGTCTTGTTAGAAAAGGCTATATAAAATTCATAGGTCTTGATGACGTAGGCCGGGACGATCTCATCCATGCTGTAACCGGCTTCCCGGAGGATTTCGGGAGCCGTCATATCTGTGAAGGCACAGAGGTCCAACTTCCCTTCAACGAGGCCCTTCGCGTTATCCTTCGGCAGCTTTGAGCTTTTCAGATTCTTGAAGCCGAGGCCGGCCAGGAACTCTTTCGAAAACCAACCATCCACTACGCCTATTTTACCAACCTTTTTGGCTTCTTCCAGACTGCTGAGGACGATTCCGGAGCCTTTTTTAGTATAAAGAACATCACGGTAACTGCCGATGGGTCCTACCCACTTAAAGAGCATTTCCCGCTTGTCTGTCCTGGTGGTGCTGAAGAGGACAACGTTATTTTCTTTCAGGGCAATATTGTAGGCGTCGTCCCAGGCCATCATCCTGATGTTGTCGGGATGATTCTGTCGCTTGAGGATTTCCTGAACTACTTCCGTAGCAAAGCCGGTCACCTGCCCGTCTTTCATAAACGTGATGGGGGGGTAATTTTCCGTCAGTAGTTGCAGCGTCTGTATTTTCTTCGCTCCCCCACATCCCGACATCAAGAGAATGATTCCAAAGAAGGATGTAATCAAAAACCATTTTTTTGCCATTGTCGTCACCTTTCTGCTTCGTTTATCTTATCTCACCTGACCGTCAACATACCTCTTTTACGTATCACAATGATGGTTGAAAAGAACATCATTTATTGCAGCTTGCTTGCGTGTATTGCCGCTGAGGTTGACGAACAGAGATAACAGGTTGACAGAATCACCGGGAAAAAATAGACTCCAAGAAGTTGCTAATGGCTACCGACTGATTTTAAGCCGACAATAGTGTTGACAGCGCTTCCCCGGCAAGCTCCCGGCGTCGCTTCTCATCTTGATATTCAGGTTATTTTATGAATGCTCCCGTTAATCTCTTCCGTGAATCCCTCTTCCCCGAGATAATTACGGGCCGGTATATTCGCCGTCTCAACCGCTTTGTCATCGAATGTGATCTTGGGGGGCGGGTGGTAAGGGCGCACCTGCCCAATCCGGGACGGCTCTGGGAACTGCTCATTCCGGGGAGAGTGGTAACGCTGGTAAAAAGCCCCGCCCTCCCGGAGCGGGCGACACCCTTTACCGCCGTCGCGGTGGAGCGGGAAGGGGTCACGGTGCTCCTCCATACCCAGAAATCAAACGACGTCGTACAATTTCTCCTGGAAGAGCGACAGATACCAGGTCTGGAAACCGCAGAAATCATCAAGCGAGAATTCACCATGGGGGGCAGCCGCTTTGACTTTCTGCTGAAAGAGGGAAACGAGAAGATCCTCCTCGAAGTAAAGTCCTGTACCCTTTTCGGCAGTTCCCTCGCCATGTTCCCCGACGCCATTACCGCCCGGGGAAGGCGGCATCTGCTGGAATTGGCCGCCCATACCCGGGATGGCTATAGGTGCGGCGTGATCTTTGTAATCCACTCCCCCCATCCCGGCTTTTTTCTCCCTGATTATCATACCGACTACGCCTTCTCCCAAACCTTCCAGGATAAGAAAGATCTTCTTTTTTACCGGGCCCTGCGCATCTCCTGGCAAAAAGACCTCCGCCTGGACAAGAATATTCGGGAGGCAAGTATCCCCTGGTCACTCCTCGCCCGGGAATGCCGTGATCAGGGCAGTTACCTGTTTCTCCTCACCATCCCCGCTGACATAACAGTCGCCGTCGGCTCCCTGGGACGGATTCACTTTCCCTCCGGTTACTATCTCTACGCAGGCTCGGCCAAAAGAAACATGGCAAAAAGATTAGACCGCCACCTGCGGAAAAGGAAAAACTTTCACTGGCATATCGATTACCTCCGGGACGTGTCGTCTTCATGCCTCGCCCTGCCCTTCCGGACCCGGGATGACCTTGAACATGACCTGGCCGGCACCCTAAGCAACATCGCCGACTGGTCGATCCCGAAATTCGGCGCCTCGGACTGCTCCTGCCCGAGCCATCTGTTCGGCATGGCCACGAACCCTCTCCACAGGCCGGACTTTCTGGAATTACTGCAATATTTCCGGATGGACCGACTCACCATCCCGAATCATCCTTAGACATACATCTTCTTGATTGAATAATTCCGGCTTTCATGCCAGGAAAACCCTCGACCCATAAACGACAGGAATATTATGAAAATACTCCACACCTCCGACTGGCATCTTGGCCGCACCCTCTACGGCCGCAAAAGATACGAAGAAGGCGAAGCCTTCCTGAACTGGCTGGCCGGTCTTATTGAAGATGAAAATATCGATGTCCTTCTCGTCGCCGGCGATGTCTTCGACAACAGCACCCCCAGCAACCGGGCCCAGGAATTGTACTACCGGTTTCTTTGCCGGATGACCGCCGCCACCCACCGCCAGGTGGTAATAATCGCCGGCAATCACGACTCGCCGTCCTTCCTGAACGCCCCCCGGGAACTCCTGAAATTCCTCAATGTCCATATCGTGGGGGACGCCTCCGGCCCTCCCGCCAGGGAAGTCATCGTCCTGGAAGGCAAGAATAGGGAACCGCGGCTCATCGTCTGCGCCATCCCCTATCTTAGGGACCGCGATATCCGCATCACCGAGGCCGGGGAAAGCGTCGCTGACAAGGAAAGAAAGATCGTCGAGGGCATCAGGACCCATTACCGCCACGTCTGTGAAGCCGCCGAGGAGCAGCGCACCCTCATGAAAAATCCGGCGCCCATTGTCGCCATGGGGCACCTCTTCACGGCAGGCGGCCAGACCATGGACGGCGATGGGGTGCGGGAGCTTTATATCGGCGCCCTGGCCCAGGTCGGGGCGGATATTTTCCCCGGGAGTATCGATTATCTTGCCCTCGGGCATCTCCATGTACCCCAGACGGTGGGTGGCTCGGAATTTATCCGTTATTCCGGCTCGCCTTTTCCCATGGGCTTCGGGGAAGCAGACCAGGAGAAAATGGTCGTCCTGATCGAGTTTGCGGAGAACAAGCCCCGGATCACGAATATCCCGACGCCGCGGTTCCAGGAGCTACAGACATTGACAGGAGACTGGCCGACGATTTCCGGAAAGATTGACGAATTGAAGTCCCGCCAGAGCCGCGCCTGGGTGGAGATCGTCTACGAGGGGGACGAAGTCGCGGGGAACCTGCGGGAGCAATTGGATGAGGCCGTCGCCGGGACGGGCATCGAGATCCTCCGGATCAGGAACAACCGGATCCTGGAACAGGCCCTGAGCAGAATGGACGAGGGGGAGACCCTCGATGACCTGGATGCAACCGAGGTATTCCGGCGCTGCCTGGCCGCCCACGAAGTCCCGGAAGAGCAGCAGCCAGCCCTCCTGGAGTCTTATCGGGAGGTTGTCCTTTCCCTGCTCGAAGCAGACCCCCGGGCGGAATAGGAGGCAATAAAAATTGAGAATTCTCGGCGTCCGGTTCAAGAATCTGAACTCCCTCACCGGGGAATGGCAAGTGGATTTCACCCATCCCGATTATGCAGCCGACGGCATTTTCGCCATTACCGGCCCCACCGGCTCGGGAAAGACCACCATCCTTGACGCCGTCTGTCTTGGCCTTTACGGACGAACGCCCCGCCTCGACAAGGTCACGAAAAGCAGCAACGAGATCATGTCCCGCCAGGCAGGGGAATGTTTTGCCGAGGTTGACTTTGAAACGCAGAAGGGATGCTACCGATGCCACTGGAGTCAGCATCGCGCCCGGAGACGCCACGACGGGGATTTGCAGCCGGCCAGACACGAAATATCCACCCCTTCCGGCGTTGTTCTGGAATCAGGAATCACCCAGGTGGGTGAATTCGTCGAAAAGGCCACCGGCATGGACTTCGAACGGTTCACCCGCTCGATGCTCCTCGCCCAGGGGGGATTCGCGGCGTTTCTTCAGGCCGGGTCCGACGCCCGGGCGCCGATCCTGGAACAGATCACAGGGACGGAAATCTACAGCCTTATTTCCATGAAGGTTCATGAACGAAGGACGGAAGAGCGCATCCGCCTGGACACCATCAAGAGCGAATTGTCGGGAATACAGATTCTTGAGAGCGACGCGGAGGAGGAGTTGCAAAAGAATCTGGCGGCAATACAGCACCGGGAAGCGGAACTGGGCCGGGAAGGGGAACGTCTCCGCCAGGCGGCAAGCTGGCTTGAGGGCCTGGCGATCCTGGAGAAGGAACTGGCGGATCTGAATCTGCATGAGCAGGACTGGAAGCAGCGCCAGGCGTCCTTTGCGCCGGAGGCAAGGAGGCTGGCGAAATCACGCCAGGCCCTCGCCCTGGAAGGGGATTACCGGTCGGTTGTGGATCTGCGGGGACAGCAGGATATTGAAAAAAAGGAGCTGGACATCGCCGTCATCAGACTTAGAGAAAGCGAACAGGCCGGGGTCGAAGCCCGGGAAATTAAAGATAGCGCCGAGACCCGGTTGATAGAGGTGCGAAATGTGCAGTCCGCGGCGGCGGAGATCATAAGAAGAACCCGCGATATCGACACCAGGCTCGGGGAAATGAAGAAGCAGGGAGAGGAAAAGGAAAAGGCCCTTCAGGAAGGGGCAATACGGCGGCAGGAACATGGCCGACAACTGGAAAAGGCTCGGAAGGAACTTAAGAAAGCGAACCAGGATTTGGAGGCTGTCCATGAATATCGTCAGGCCCATGCCCCTGACGCCGCCCTGATAGCCAACCTGGCAGCCATCCGCCGGGGATTTGCCTCCCTCCGGGAGATCGCGGCGCACCATGAACGTACCATCAAAGAGATAACCATCCAGGCGGCAAGGAGAGAGCTCCTCAGCGCGGGACACCGGAAGAGCGAGGCCGCTTACGAAAAAACATGCCGGGAATACGAAGAACGGCAAAGCGCCGTCAATCTTCTCAACGTGCAACTAGACGAGATATTGCAGGGGCGTGAACTGAGCCAATGGCATAACGACAGAGAAAAGCTGAAAGACCGGGAACTTGCCCTCTTAAAAACCGTCGAGATCGTTACGCGGATGCAAGCGACCCATGAATCTATTAACGGCATCACGGAGGAACTGGCAGAAAAAAAGGCCCGCCAGGGAATGCTGGCCGTAGAGATCAAGGCCGCTGCAGATAAAAGGTCCGGCATGGAAGAACGCATCGCCGATCTGGAAACCCGGGCCGCTCTCCTGAACCGGATCCGCAGCCTGGAAGAAGACAGGAAACGCCTAATCGACGGCCAGCCCTGCCCTTTGTGCGGCGCTTTAGACCATCCCTATGCCCAGGGCAACATCCCCGAGTTGAGCGCTGCGGAGACGGAGCTGAAAAAAGCAAAGGCCGAACTCGGCCTGTTGAACAAGAGGCTGGGAGAGCAGGAAGCTGACCAAAGCAAGATGGCCGCAGTTATTGAACATGGGGAAAAAGACAAGGCCCAAAAGCAGGCGGAGCTGGCAGCGGATGAAAAACGATGTATCGAGTCCCTGAGTGATTTGCACCTGACCCTGGCGGTGGAGCAGCGCATCGAGGTATTGAGGGGTCAGCTTGCAGACCTGAAGGAAACTATGGACATTATGGCCGCGATTATCAACACTGCCGAGGCGAAAATAAAAAAGGGACAGGCGGCGCAAAAAGATCTGGAAAAGATCCGGGAAAAGTTTGATGTCGCCGGCAAGGACCGCCAGGAGGCCAGGCATAGGCTGGAAACGGCAGACCGGGAGGAGGAACGGCTGCTTCGGGAAGGAACCGTCCAGAAAGAGCAGTTAGAACAGGTCCTGGCCGTGGCGCAACGGGATGTTGAACCATTTGGAATCAAGGAGCTTCCCACCGACAGTCTCGCCGCTGTTCTGGAAGGCCTTACCCGGCGCCAGAAAACATGGCAGGATATGGAGATGCGTCAAAACGCCGGGGAAAAAAGAATCCGGGAAATCAAAGGGGAAATCGACAGGGAAATCGCCTTGCTGGACAGCATAGAGGGGGAACTGACGACCAGACGCAAAGAATGGGACGAGGGAACGACAGCATATGCCGCTCTCCTTTCCTCCCGCCGGGAGAGCTTCGGAGACCGTAACCCCGATGTTGAGGAGAAGAAACTGGCCGCCGTTGTTGACCAGGCGGGTAAATCCCTGGAGGAGGCAAGGGAGAAAAACGATAAGATAGGGAAGGAAATCATCGTCCTCACAGAGAAAATCGGGGGGTTGAAAGAAAGAACGGAAAAGCGGGAGGGGGAACTGGCGGAAGCGGGGGAGAAACTTGCCGGGCGGATAAGCAGGGCGGGCTTCGCGGATGAGCAGGACTACGTCTTATCCTGCCTGCCGGAAGGGGATCGGGAAAAGCTCGCCGAGAGAGAAAAGACTCTTATCAGAGAGAAAACAGAATTGGAGACCCGCCAAAGGGACAAGGTAGCTGCTCTCGCCGCCGCACAGGAAAGACACCTTACAGATCATCCCCTTGCGACGCTTCGGGAAAACATCTCCGCCTGTGATGGGAACCTCAAACAGATCAGACTGGAAATCGGCGGCATGATCAAGACCTTGCAGGATAATGAATCTCTGAAGAAAAAACAGCAGGAACGCCTCCGACAGCTCGACGCTCAGAAAAAGGAATCCCTCCGCTGGGACACGCTGCATCAATTGATCGGCTCGGCGGACGGCAAGAAATTCCGGAATTTCGCCCAGGGGCTGACTTTCGAGATGATGATCTCCCACGCCAACCGCCAGCTCCGGAAGATGACAGACCGTTATCTGCTCCTTAGGGACGCCGTCCAGCCGCTGGAAATGAATGTGATCGACAATTACCAGGCAGGGGAGATCCGCTCCACGAAAAACCTCTCCGGCGGCGAGAGCTTCCTCGTCAGCCTTGCCCTGGCCCTGGGCCTTTCACAGATGGCCAGCCGGAATGTGCGCGTTGATTCCCTTTTTCTCGATGAAGGATTTGGAACCCTTGACGAAGACGCCCTCGAAACGGCTCTGGAAACGCTGGCCGGCCTCCGTCGGGACGGAAAGCTCATCGGCGTCATTTCCCATATCACCGCCCTTAAGGATCGCATCAGCACCCAGATACAGGTTATTCCAGAGACAGGTGGTCGCAGCCGCATCGCCGGGCCCGGCTGTCGGAGGATTTCTTAGGTGTCAAGTGAACGGTTAGGACTTGGCCATTTCCGGGGCATGGTAATTCATGACCATGCGTCGCAAATTGCCCTTGAAGAGTACATCCATTCGCTGCTCGGCCAAGATCTTTTCTACGAAACCGATCCCGAAGGACGCATGATTGATCACATCTCCTCTTTGATACCGGCCGGCCATGTGATAATCCACAATGGCGGCATTCTCCCTTAACTCCTGTTGCCTTTGGAGCCAGCGTTGCGTCTCCGCCGCCTCTGCCTGCCTGCTCTCTTCGTCTGCCTTTGTTCCGACGCGCCGGGTTCGCTCTTTTCCAATTTCAGTACTTTTCGTCCGGGGCTTCGATCCCCGATACTTGTGCTCAGCCCCGCAGGTCTTACATTTGACCTGGGCAATCACACCTCTTACTTCATAAAGAACGATGTGAGCGAGAGCCATCCCGCACTTGGTGCAAAGGGCGTCGACATTTTTTCCAACTGATGACATAAATATTTCCTTCCTGAATCTTGCGCTTATGTATACCACACTTTTCGATTAGACAACCATTTATTATCATCCGGCAAAAAAAAGATCCTGTCTCGTCTCTATGCCCTGGCAACCTCATTGAAAAGATCCTGCAATTATTTTTGCAATGGCGGCAAGATTAGCGTTGTCAAGATTAATTGACGGATTATTATAAGTATGCAATGTAATAATCAGTGATTGTGCAGCAAAAGAATATAGTCCCGATTTCTACGGTTACCCATAAATAAAGGAATCTATGGCCAATTGCAGATAACCGACTATCACGCCAAATATTATGCCCATGAGTTGACGAAGCGTTGTTCTTCGAATAACCTGGAAAAACTGGCGGCCTCCCTCATGGATGCCCAAGTTGACCTGAACCCTCATCAGGTTGAGGCGGCACTTTTCGCCTTCAGATCTCCCCTTTCTCGCGGAGCTATATTGGCCGATGAGGTAGGTCTTGGCAAAACCATCGAAGCGGGGATAATCCTTTCCCAGATATGGGCCGAGCGGAAACGGAAAGTTCTTATTATCGTTCCATCCAGCCTGAGAAAACAATGGAGTCAGGAACTGCTGGAGAAGTTCTTTCTCCCCTCCATGATTCTTGAAACAAAGTCCTATAATCAGCATATCAAACAGAAAAGCCGGAATCCCTTTCAACAGAGTGAAATCGTCATAACTTCCTTCCAGTTTGCCCGCAACAAGGCAGACCGGATCCATGAAGTTGCCTGGGACCTCGTCGTGATCGACGAAGCCCACCGACTGCGGAATGTTTACAAGCCTTCCAACAAGATCGCCCGTGCCATAAAGGATGTTCTTGCCGGCGTGCCCAAGCTGCTGCTCACAGCCACGCCTTTGCAAAATTCCCTGATGGAGCTATACGGGCTGGTCAGTTTTATCGACGATCATACCTTTGGAGATATCCGGAGCTACAAGAGCCAGTTTGCACGCTTGAACACCGAGATCAACTTCGACGATCTGAAGGCCCGTCTTGCGCCCATCTGCAAACGAACCCTGCGGCGTCAGGTGCTCGAATATATCAAGTACACGAACCGCATTCCCATCACTCAGGAGTTTGTTCCGACAACGGATGAACAGGTCCTTTATGACCTCGTATCAGAATATCTCCGCCGAGAAAGCCTCCAGGCCCTGCCAGCCAGCCAGCGCACCCTGATGACCCTCGTCCTCCGGAAGCTCCTGGCCTCTTCAACCTTTGCCATTGCCGGCGCCCTGGACTCGTTGGTCAGACGATTGAAAGCGAAATTGAACGACGCCCATCGCCTGTCATCCCCGATTGAACCTTCGGAAGTGACATCATTGCTTGAAGAAAAATTGTCCGAAGACTTTGAAATTCTTGAGGAAATCAAGGATGAATGGGAAGAGGACGACGTCGAGGAAGAGCTGACTGCCGAAGACATTCAGGCCATGAAGCGGGAAATTGGCGATCTGGAAGCGTTCCGGGATCTGGCGGTATCCATCACCCAGAACGCCAAAGGACATGCCCTTCTCCTGGCTCTCAAGGCGGGGTTTGCCAAGGCAGATGAATTAGGGGCAAGCAAGAAAGCCATTATTTTCACGGAATCAAGAAGGACGCAGGAATATCTCTTACGCGTCCTTTCCGCGACGGAATATAACGGACTAATTGTACTTTTCAACGGGTCCAATAACGATCCCCTGTCGCGGGAGATCTACCGGACATGGCACGAGGAACACGCGGGGACTGATAGAATCTCCGGTTCCCGGACGGCTGATATGCGGTCCGCCCTGGTGGACAGATTCAAAGGACAAGCCCAGGTTATGATCGCCACGGAAGCGGCCGCGGAAGGGATAAACCTGCAATTCTGCTCCCTCGTCGTCAATTACGATCTCCCGTGGAATCCGCAGCGGATTGAGCAGCGGATCGGGCGTTGCCACCGTTACGGCCAGGCCCATGACGTTGTCGTGGTCAACTTTATCAATCGGAACAATGCCGCCGATCAGCGGGTCTTTGAACTGCTTTCGGAGAAATTTACTCTCTTTAACGGCGTTTTTGGCGCCAGTGATGAGGTGTTGGGGACCATCGAATCGGGCGTGGATTTCGAGAAACGGATCGTCAGGATTTATCAGGAATGCCGAACTCCGGAAGAGATCCAGGCATCGTTCGACGAACTCCAGCGGGAGCTGGAGCCGGAAATAGACGAGAATATGAAACTCACCAGGAAAAAGCTCCTGGAAAACTTCGACGAAGAGGTTCATGAAAAACTGCGGGTCAACCTGAAAGAAAGCACGAAGTACCTGAGCAGGTATGAAAATTGGCTTTGGGAGCTGACCGGCCATTACCTCCGGCCCCATGCCGACTTTCTTCAGGGAGAAACGGCATTCCGGCTTAAGGGAAACCCCTTCTGCGGAGATTCCGTTCCTCTTGGACTGTACCGGATGGGACGGAATGTCGAGGACGCTCATATCTACCGGATCGGACACCCCCTCGCCCAGAACATCCTGAACGCCGCAACCGGGAAGGCTTTGCCGGAAGGAGACATCCGGTTTGACTATTCAGGACATCCGGTGAAGATTTCTATTTTGGAGCCGTTGGTGGGGAAAACCGGCTATCTATCTCTTGCCGGTCTGTCCGTCGAATCCTTTGAAACGGAAGATTACCTGATTTTCTCTGCTGTTACGGAAGACGGGGCCTTTCTGGACGAAGAGCAGGCGCAGCGGTTGTTTTCGCTGCCGGGGGAATGCCGGGGACTGAAGAGCGCAATTATCTGCCGCGATAAACTTCAAAACGCCTTTGAATCTCGTCAGAGCCGGATTATTGAGGCCATCAGCGCCAGAAATACCAATTTCTTCGACCGCGAGATGGAAAAGCTGGAGAAGTGGGCGGATGACCTGAAAAGCGGCCTGGAATTCGAGTTGAAAGAACTGGATCGGGAAATCAAGTTCCAGAAGACCGAATCAAAGAAAATCCTCATATTGGAGGAGAAACTGACAGCCCAGAAGGCCATCAAGGAACTGGAAAAAAGGCGCAATGCCATGCGCCGCAACCTTTTCGAAGCCCAGGACGAGATCGAAAACCGCAAAGAAGGACTGATTGCGGATGTGGAAGCAAGGCTACGGCAACGGATTCAAACGCAGGAGTTGTTTGCAATCCGCTGGCAGGTAGTGTAAGCGTATCCTCATGATATTGTTATGAAGGCAAGAAATGCAATTGACTGAATCCGAAAATGTGGAACTAAAGAAATCAACCGGTGAGTTAAAGGCAGGAATTGTCTCTCTGGTGGCCATGTTGAACAAACATCGTCAGGGAGAACTCTGGTTTGGGATTAAAAACGACGGCACGGCCCTCGGACAGAGCATCTCCGAGGCCAGCCTGAGGGAAGTATCCCGGTCGATTAGCGATCATATCGAACCCAAGGTCTATCCATCTGTAGAAAAGGTAATGATTGGCGAGAAGCCATGCATCCGGGTGCTGGTGGAGGGGAAAGACGCCCCTTACTTTGCTTATGGCAGGGCCTATATCCGGGTTGGCGACGAAGACAGGCAGTTGAGCGCCAAGAGCTTGGAAAACCTTATCTTGCACAAGAACCGTGATCGTCTTCGCTGGGATGCGGAGACCTGCGATCGAGCGGCTATTGACGATATCAGTAGCGCCAAACTGAAGCACTTTCTGAAATACTGCGGGCTCAAGTACGACACGACTCTAAACGCCCTCGAAAAGCTCAGTCTGATCAAGGAAAGTAAACTGTTGAATGCAGCCGTTCTCTGCTTCGCCCGAAAGCCGGAAAAGTTCTTTGCCAATGCCAGGCTGCGATGTGCCACGTTCGGCACAATCGATACAACGGTCACGCTGGACATGAAAGACTTTACCGGCGATGTGTTCACCCTGATCCAAAGGGCAGAAGAGTACATCCTGGAGCACATAAATATCGGCATGCGGTTAGATGGCCTGTTGCGGGTGGATGTTCCCGAGATTGACCGGGAAGCATTTCGGGAAGCCATTATCAATGCTTTCTGTCACCGGGATTATCGTGAATATGATTCGGTCAACATCGCCATCTTCAAAGACCGCCTGGAGATCCGGAATCCCGGCCTTCTCTATGGCGGGCTCACCGTTTCGGACATCCGGGAAAAGATGGTCTCCATCAGACGGAATGAACTGTTAGCAGAGCTATTCCAACGCAGCCATCTGATCGAAAAATGGGGCCGCGGCATCAAGATGATTCTGGAGCGGGAACCGGCGACCGAGTTCGAGGAAGTGGGCACCCATTTCATTGCTACTTTCAAACGAAAGAGTTACGAGGTTTCTCCGTCCTCCAGGATCGGTGAAACGGCCCAGAAAAGTTCGGTGAAAAGTTCGGTGAAAAGTTCGGTGAAAATACTTGACGTCATCCGGCAGAACAGCTCTGTAACGGCGGTAGAGTTGAGTCAACATCTAGGTCTCACATTGCGTGCTGTAGAAAAACAGCTAGCGAATCTGAAGCAGGATGGTGTGCTTCGTCGCATCGGGCCGGATAAAGGGGGGCACTGGGAGGTTAACGAGGATTGATACCGAATTTGGCTTGGAAAGACTACTCAGAAAGCTACCCAGAAAAGCGTGGACATGATCGCCGAAAATCCATCCATGTTTAACCGGACAGCGAAGTTTATCGGTGAATGATAGCATTTCAGGTCACCGTGGAAGGTTAAAAATAGGAAGTTTTTACTTCACTCGAAAACGGAAAAACTATAGAAGCTTTTTAAAAACAGGCGCTTGCTATTTCACTCATGGCGGTAGAAGCAAATGATGACTTCGGTATCGTCGACGTTTGCCGAATACATTCCTTACTATGCATAGGAAGATGAATAATAATCAAAAACTCGAACTGACCTGGATCGGCAAGGAAAAGCGGCCGAAGCTGGAGCCGAGGATCTTGATTGAAGATCCGGATCGTTCCTATGGCGACGGTCATGCCGATAACATGCTGATCTTCGGGGACAACCTGCTGGCACTGAAGGCCCTGGAACAGGACTATGCCGGGAGCGTCAACTGCATCTTCATCGATCCGCCGTACAACACCGGCAGCGCCTTTACCCACTATGACGATGGGCTGGAGCATTCCCTCTGGCTGACGATGATGCGAGACCGTCTGGAGATTCTGCGGCGGCTACTGGCAGAGGATGGTTCGATTTGGATTACCATTGACGACAACGAGGCCCATTATTTGAAGGTGTTGTGCGATGAGGTGTTTGGGCGGGGGAATTTTGTGGCCAGCAATGTTTGGCAGAAGCGGTATTCCAGAGAAAATAGAGAAGCGATTGGAGATGCACATGATTATGTGTTGCTCTACGCTAAAAAAGCTGAAAGATTCAAGGCAACTAGGAACAGGATACCAATCACAGAAGAACAGGCAAAGATATATAAAAATCCAAATAAACATGCCAGAGGTCGTTGGCGCGGGATTCCTATGACCGCGCAGGGCTATCGGCCGAATCAAATGTATGAAATTAAAGCACCAGGCGGGGCGATTCATAGACCTCCTGAAGGCCGCTGCTGGTCAACGATTGAACCGGAATTCATCAAGTTACTTGAGGCTGGGCGTATTTATTTCGGCAAGGACAATAACAGCCAGCCCAATATCATCCGTTGGCTTGACGAAGTTGAAGGATTCGTTCCTTGGACGTGGTGGCCGCATGGTGAGGTAGGTCATACGGACGAAGCTAAGAAAGAAATGCATGTGCTGTTTGGCAAAGCCGATGCGTTCATTACTCCGAAGCCTGAGCGCCTTCTTAAGCGTGTTCTTGAAATCGCCACGAACCCCGGCGATCTCGTTCTCGACTCCTTTGCCGGTTCCGGCACTACCGGCGCCGTGGCTCACAAAATGGGGCGCCGGTGGATCATGGTCGAATTGGGCGACCATTGCCATACCCACATTCTTCCCCGGATGAAGAAGGTCTGCGACGGGATCGATCAGGGGGGCATCTCCAAGGCCGTCAACTGGCAGGGCGGCGGTGGCTTCAAGTATTACGACATGGCCCCGAGCCTTCTGAAGAAAGACCATTACGACCAGTGGGTCATAAATGCTGATTACAACGCCCCCATGCTGGCCGCCGCTATGGCGAAGCATGAAAACTTCCGTTACAGTCCCGATGAGGTTTATTACTGGAAGCAGGGGCAATCTTCGGAGAAGGACTTTATCTTCACCACCACGGTGCACCTGACACCGGAACATCTGGACAGAATCCACGAGGAGATGCGGCTCGGCGAAAGCCTGTTGATCTGCTGCAAATCCCACTTTGATGGGGCCGACGGCAAGTATGACAGCATTACGGTCAAGAAGATCCCTTCCATGCTTCTGGGCAAGTGTGAATTCGGCCGGGATGATTACAGCCTGAATATTGTGGACATGCCACTTAGCGGCGATGAACCGGAGTTTGTACCTGCCGGTCCGCCTGTTATGGAAACGAAAAAAGAGAAAAAGAAAGCAAAGGTCGGGCAGTCCGATCAGATGAGCATCTTTGAAGACATGGGGGAATAAAGACTGTATCCCCGATAAGAGCACTCGGGGATGACAGGTGATATTTATGGAGGTTGAATGGACAAACACGCCGCATACATCAAAAACCGTCTGAGCCTGCGCCCTCCCCAGACCGAGAGTCTGGAAATCCTCGCCGGTCTTGTGGATATCCTGCCGCTTCGGAAAAACGTTGACCTTGCCGTCGAGCAGGAAAAGGTGGGGGCCTATGCCGCACAACGGGCGGCAGAAAAAGGTATTGATGCGGTTTTTACCGAATTTGAGCGCAACTTCCCCTGCGTCTGCTTCGCTCTGGCGACGGGCGTGGGAAAGACGCGGCTCATGGGCGCCTTCATCGCCTGGCTCAACCAGGCCAAGGGGATCAAGAACTTCTTTGTTCTGGCTCCGAACCTGACCATCTACAACAAACTCATCGAGGATTTCTCCAATTCCCGTAGCCCCAAATACGTCTTTCCCGGCATCGGTGATTTCGTCCACCGCCCGCCGGGGATCATTACGGGCGACAACTACACGAGCAGGGGAACGCTTTCCCTGTTCGACGAATCCATCAATATTAACGTCTTCAACATTTCCAAGATCAACGCAGAAACGAGAGGCGGCAAGCAGCCCCGGATCAAGCGGCTCTCCGAATACATCGGCCAGTCCTACTTCGATCAGTTGGCGAATCTGGACGATCTGGTGATCCTCATGGACGAATCGCACCATTACCGGGCCGAACGGGGCATGCAGGTCATAAACGAACTGAATCCGGTCCTGGGGATTGAATTGACAGCCACGCCCAAAACCGAAACGGGCGGCACGAAGCTTTTCAAAAATGTAATCTATCAATATGGCCTGGGCATGGCCCTGGAAGACGGTTTTGTCAAAGAGCCTGCCGTGGCCACGCGGAAGAATTTTGACCCTTCCAGTTACGGTCGGGAAGAGCTGGATCGAATTAAGCTTGAGGACGGTATCCGCATTCACGAGGACACCAAGGTGGCCCTGGAGATTTACGCCCGCGATGAACAATGCAAACCCGTGAAGCCCTTTGTGCTGGTGGTGACAAAAGACACCGATCACGCCTCGCAAATCAAAAGCCTGATCCAGTCAAACGCCTTCTTTGAGGGGCGATACAGCGACAAGGTCATGGAAATCCATTCCAACCAGCGGGGGGAGGAAAAGGAAGAAAACATCCAACAGCTCCTGACCCTGGAAGATCCGGAAAACAAGATCGAGATTGTCATCCATGTGAACATGCTCAAGGAAGGCTGGGATGTCACCAATCTCTATACCATCATCCCCCTGCGCACATCCGCATCAGAGACGCTGACGGAACAGACCATCGGGCGCGGCCTGCGCCTGCCCTACGGCAAACGCACCGGCAACGACAAGGTGGACAAACTGACCATCGTTGCCCACGACAATTTTCAGCGGATCATCGAGGAGGCCAACAAGCCCGGCTCCATTATCAAACAGAAGAACATCATCGAGATCGATCCGGCTGAATACGAAGGGCGCAAGGAGGTGGTTGTCGCCAAGGCAACCCTGGAAGAGAAGATGGAGGCCGAAAAGGCAATAATAGACGCCATGCCGGAATCAAAGGAAAAAGCGGCGGCGGGATTGACGCTGGAGATCCGAAAAACCATTTTTGAAACCCTCCCCCAGGTAAACAATCGGGTGAAGAGCGCTGCGGAGCTCACCACGGAAGAGATCAAAGAGATCGTTGTCGAGAAGGTTAAACAGACGATCCTAGCGGACCCGCAGCAAAACCTGTTTGCCGCCGAGATCATCGCAGAGATCAGGAATACCTACAACGATACCGTCAGCGAATATATTGGGAATATTATCGAGATTCCCCGCATTGTCATCCAGCCGTCGGATGAAGTTGATTCCGGGTTCCATGATTTAGAACTGGATGCGAAAAACCTCAATTACCCACCCGTATCGGAAGAAATCCTGATTCACTTTCTGGCGCGCCGGGAAAACAATGAGCAAACCCTGATCGGAAAGTACGGTATTACCGCGGACAATCCGAAGAATATGATTCTTAACGAACTGATCAGTCTTCCGGAGATTGATTACGATACCCAGTACGACCTGCTGTATAAGCTGGTGGGGCAGGCTATTACGAAACTGAAAAGCTATTTGACCGAAGAGGAGCTTGTCAATGTGGCTAAATTCCATAAAAAGGAGATTGCGGGGTTCATCTACGCCCAGATGAAGCCCCATTTCTACTGCACGACCAAGTCTTTTGAAGAACCCATTGTCAAGCCATTTACGGAAATCGAGGGGCACAACCTGACCAAGATCCAGGCAGACAGCATCCACCATTATACCGACACGATCACCCCGACCAGCGCAATCCCGCAGAAGGTTTTTTCCGGATTCAAGAAGGCCTGCCATTCTCTGTACAAGTTTGACGCCAAGGGAGAGAAGGATTTCGCCGCCATCCTGGAAGGCGACAAGGACATCGTCAAGTGGCTGCGCCCCGCACCGAAACAGTTCAAAATCTATTGGGACCGCGACGCCCGCACTTATGAACCGGACTTCGTCGTAGAAACGGCCGACACGATCTATCTTGCCGAGATCAAGGCCGATAACCAGTTGGAGCATCCGGAGGTGTGGGAAAAGACAAGGGCGGCACTGCAATACTGCAAACACGCCTCAGAACATAACGGGAAGAACGGCGGCAAAACATGGAAATACCTCCTGATCCCACACAGCGTGGTGCTGCCAAACATGAGTTTTGATTATCTTACCAAAAAATATCGTCGCGACGATACGACTTAAGATGCTGATCTCAATAATTAATTCACGCTAACATCCGCGATTTGTCCTTGGGACGCAGGGGCGTCGGCGATTCCGGATTGAGGAGTAAGGCTATCGTTTCCCCGAGATTGGTGAGGGTGTCCCGAAACGGTCCCTTCTCCTCTTCCGTCCAGGAACTGCTGTCCAGTTCTCCGAGGCGTTTATCCATACCTTGCACCAACGCGACATACTGGTCGGCGGTTTTGCCCTTGCGGTCGCTTCCTTCTTTTATTATCTCTTCCCGGCTCAGACCCTTCTCCCGATATTCGCTGTAGAGCCGCAACATGGCCCGTTCCTGTTTCTTCCGGGCAATAGCGATCAAAACCCCTCGGGGCACGGACGGATCGCTGCGGCATTCATCGCGGATCTGCTGGGGCAGGCGGTTGAGGGAAAGGATCTCGGAGATCATGGACTGGGATTTATTGACTATACCCTTGAGTTCCTCCTGCTTGTATGCATATTTTTTCATCATCCGGTTAATGGCCTCCGCCTCCTCGACGGGCATCAGGTCCTTGCGCTGGAGATTTTCCACCAAGGCGATTTCATCGGCGTTGCCCTCGACCAAAAGAGATGGAATCAGGAGTATACCTGCCAATTTTGCCGCCTCAATGCGCCGCTCCCCGGCAACGATAATTGCCGAGCCCTCCGCGCCGGGACGGAAAAGGACGGGTTGTAGAATGCCGTGTTTCCGAAGGGAGGCGGCCAGTTCCTCCAGTGCCTCGGGATCGAAATATTTCCGGGGCTGGTCGGGATCGCGCCGGAAATCGATGATGGAAGGATTTATCAAGGAAAATATGTCCTTTTCAGCTATGCAAAACATTTCATTTAGTGCTAGTAGGAATACAAAAGAGAAGATTGCCGGAGAATTGAGAAAATATTGAAAAAAGAAAATCTTTACATCACTCTTATAAACATTTTTATCGGAATGGGCGTTTCTTTCCTGCTCAAGGGCAGTACGCTTGCCGTCGTTCTCATCGTCATCGCGATCGGCACAATCATCTTCATAGAGCGAAAATGGATTCATATCAACGTATTCAGAGGGAAGAGGCGATATGCCGTGGCGGGATATTCCCTCCTGGCCGCCTTGATGCTGGTTTTTCTGTTTTTGATCACCTCGCAGAGCCGCGATACATCCCACATTATCAAGCTGGTTAATGGTTTTTTGCAGAATGTCACGTCCGGTGATTATCGGGAAGCTTACGCACAACTCTCCGAGGAGTCGAAAAAAACATATACCCTGAACGCTTTCGTCAATGATCATGTGGAAAATCGCATCAAGGTCCAGAATTTCAGAATCGATGAGGTCATCTTTAACGAGTATGACAAAAGGAAAGCCGTGGTGGTGGTCTCAAGCCCCTTCACGCTCTATGGTCGCGAAACGATGAACCTGGAGCTGATCAAGGAAGAGGAGGGGTGGCGGATCGTTTTCAGCAGGACCATCTTCCACTCCACCGCCCCCAGCCAAGGGGGAATTAAAAAGAAGGGGGGCATCATCACCAATTTCTTCAAGAAGATCTTTTGACAAGACCATCACCACTTTTTTCGGTGATGTCTGGTCAAGGGTGGCCGCGATACGACTTTTTAGTGTATGTCCTCAAAATGATACGTTAATTCCTACGCCGTAGTACTGTGCCCGCAATTTGTAGAACTGGCCGAAGGGAAGATTGCCGTAGTAATATTCACCGAAAATCTGAATGCCCCGCTTTTCGGCGTAGGGACCGCGGATGTTGACGCCGACTTTGACATTATAATCGGGGTTCCAGTCGGTTTCCTCCCAGGCATGGCACAGGGCACTGACGAACAGGCGCATCGACGGTCTGAAGAACGGCTTCCTGTCTTGATAATCAATACCGGCCTGAACACTGACAGGTTTGAGATCGGTGTCGGTGTGGATAATGTACGAAGGACCGCCAGTGAACTGGAATCCCTCCCATTCCCAGGCGCCGAGCAGTTCAATGGTCTCGAAGCTCAAGTTCATACGCGTTACCTTCAGCTCCGGTTTCTGTGGCTGGAGAAGAAACTCGTCCCCCAGATGGGAAGACTGGTGGAAAAGACGCGCCCGCGCAGACCAGGGACCATTCCGGTAGGCCAGCGGAAAGCCGATGATATAGTCGGCGTTGATCAGGTCCATGGAACTGGAGTCCAGGTTGAACTGGGCGAAGACCGCCCCGCTGATACTGAGCTGCCAGGCGTCCTTCTCACCCCAGCCTGGCCAGCGCACCAGGCCGAAGCTATCGCCAAACCCGACTGATCCGATGTTGAAGCTTTCATCCGAGAGTTTGAGGCGGAGGTAGGTGACATGGGTACGGGGTTCCTTGGGGCTCGCCATGGGGGCGTAAAAAAGCTGATTCCTGGGGAAGAGCATGGTTTTTTTGTCGGCGCCCTGTTCGATATTCTTATCCGGATTCTTATCCGGCGGTACATCGCCAAATCCCACAATAAAAGGAAGAAACGCCGCCATTAGCAGTCCCACAAAGAAGTTTCGCATCGGGTGCTTCCTTCTCTCGGATGCTGAAATCAGATAGGATCGCATAAATATTTCCCCTTTCGGCCGGCGTTTTTCTGCCCGTCTGCTGCTGTTATATGGCTGTCGAACGGTTTTGACATGGCGTAACCTTTCCCGTGCCCAGACTATTTTGCTTCAAAAGAAAGGGTCCGGATCAGTGTAAAACACCTTTCCAGACCCTTGAACCATCATGCTTCTATTTCACGATGAGATCATTTCTGACGGACTTGACCCCTTCGACGCCGCGGGTGATTTGGCCTGCCTTATCGGCGGCCTTCTGAGAATCAACAAAACCGCTCAGTTGAACGATGCCTTTGCGGGATTCTACGCTGATCTGAAAGGACTTGAGAAAATCATCCGTGGCAAGCTGGGATTTTACCTTGGTTGTGATGACCGAATCATCGATATATTCCCCCGTACCTGACTGTTTCGGTGTCGATGCACAGGCCACAAAGGTGGCGATCATCATGAGAACGACAAGAAAACGGATAACAATATTTCTCTTTTTCATTACAGTTTCTCCTCTCTGTAAGTTTATGGCGAAATGGTTAATACGTACCCAAATAGCTACAACGGTCTCCATCCGTCCCTGACTGACTCTGGCCATCACCATGATAATGGCAATGGCCAGCAGGAGGCGACCCAATTCCCCTTAGGGGTGAATAAAGATGGGCGGGATAAAGATACCGATGCCGAACGCTGGCGGTGGGGCATAGACAACCGGCGGCGGGGCATAAACTCGTTCCCTGTAGCCATAAGGCTGGTATACCGTCCTGTGCTGCACCACATAGCGCTTGTGGTCATACCCGGGGCCTCTGTGCTGGTAAAGGCCTTGGTCATGTTTCCCCTTATCTTTGTCATTTTTGGCGAAGGCCGGCGGCACGTCTATACTGCCGATCATTGCGGCCAAGACAAGCCCCATCATAATCTTGCCCACTATGGATCTGAAATTCCATGAACTTGATGTTTTCATATAGTCACTCCAATCTTGTATCGATTTCAATCTTCTGTTTGGTGTTATCTTTAAGTTGCAGTACTGCTTATTACTTTCTCTTGGGCTTTCCATATTTCCCGGTCCGGAATATTGTATCGGTATCCTTCTTCTGTTCATCCGACAAACTGGCATAGAAGGCCTCAAAAGGCGGGATCATTTTTTTCAGTTGATCTAATTGGATTTCCGTAATTTGAGCTTGGAATTTCATACGCTCGACACTGTTCATGTTCTTGGCGTTTTCAGCCCTGGCCTTGGTAAAGAAGGCATCCATGTCTTTCGCATTTCCCCGCATTACCTGAGTAAGGTTAAGCCATAACTGTTCCTGGTCCTTGGTGATCTCCAACTCACTTTGAAGCTGTTTGATTTGGGCCTCAGTATACTCGACAGCCGAGGTTCTAATATCTACCGACGATTTCTTCTTGCTTGCGGCTGCAAAAGAATGATTTGCATTGGCGAAAAAGATAGTGGATAGAAACGCCACCATCATAAAAACGAGGGTAGCCCTAAGAGCAACTTGATAAGCCTTTCGCTTCATAATCTGTCTCCTTGTAAGTTTAACCTCTTAGCCCTTGCAAGCGCCAAGAGTGGGTTATAAATCAAATTTCTCAACTTTCGCATTTTGGATTCATCCTGCTTACTTCTACTACTTATCCCCCTCCCTCTTTCACCTCCTTGAAACTTTCACAGCCTTTCGTTAAGTTATAACCCCTTCCCAAAGACTAACAAAACTCAGTTTTCGGTGAGATTATAAGAATCATAAAACTGTAATAGCAAAGGGCCTGCCAACGGCCGAAGGAAAATCGGAAGTCTGGATTTATCATTTAATGACAGCTACTTAGACAGATACTGGGGAACAACGGAAAAGAATGGGATGCCTCGTTTGGCCTCAGCATTTGGTGGAACCTCACCATGTTGAGGGATACTTTTATGAATACAGGAGCCGGAAGACAGAATATCAATTATTCTGACTCCTGTATTCTGCATTCTCAGTGAACAAATTTCAAATATCTTCGTCTGGTTTTATTCTTTTGTCACCGGTCGGACGATCCCGAACTTATGCATCCTCGCTCTCAAGGTACTAGGGTGGAGACCCAGGATCGTTGCGGCCCCGCCCTTTCCCTCGATGCGCCAGCGGGTTTCAGAAAGGATCTTGAGGATTTGGTTTCGCTCCGTCTCTTCCAGAGTTCTCATGGCAGATGACAAGGGGTGGGAGGGAATATCCAGCCTGTCTGTCAGTTGGAAGACCGGCCCGGGGCACAGGATCATGGCCCGTTCAATGATGCTTTCCAGCTCCCGGACGTTCCCGGGCCACGGGTAATCCTGCAGCGCCTGCAGCGTTTCCTTCTGGATCGACGTGATGTGTTTTCCCAGTTTCCTGGAATACCGCTCTATGAAGGCCTGGACCATGAGCGGAATGTCTTCTTTCCGCAGCCGGAGGGGAGGGACGGTGATGGGGAAGACGTTGAGGCGATAGAAAAGATCCTGCCGAAAACGGCCCTTGCGGATCTCTTCCTCAAGGTCGCGATTGGTCGTTGCCACGATCCGCACATCGACTTTGATGGTATGGGACGAGCCCAGGCGCTCAAACTCGTTATGCTGGATCACCCGGAGCAGCTTTGACTGCAACTCCAGGGGCAGCTCCCCGATCTCGTCGAGGCAAAGGGTGGAACCATTGGCAACCTCGAACCGGCCCACCTGCCGGGAATCGGCCCCGGTAAAGGCCCCCTTCTCCCGGCCGAATAACTCGCTTTCAATCAGATTCCCCGGCAGGGCGGCGCAGTTGACCGTGATCAGGGGCCGGTCCTTACGGGGACTCATGTTATGGATGGCCGCAGCGATCAGCTCCTTCCCCGTGCCGGTCTCCCCAAGGATGAGGACCGTCGTGTTCGCAGGAGCAACCTGTTCCGCCTGATAGAGAACATTCTTGAGACCATCGCTTTGCCCGATAATATTCGCAAATAGATGTTTCATCTTGTGCTCGTGGCGGAAGTAAATATTCTCCGTCTCCAGTTGGTCTTTCATTGCCTTGATTTCGGAAAGGGCCGTCCGAAGTTCGAGGGTCCGCTCTTCCACGCGCTGCTCCAGCACGATGTTGTAATTCTCGATTTTTTTGTACAACAGCCGCACTTCCAGCAGGTTGTGAATACGGGTCTGTAATTCAAGCAGATCAAAGGGCTTGCTGATGAAATCTTTCGCCCCGGCTTCCAGTGCCCGCACCTTGTGAGCAGGTTGGGCGGTGATCACGAGGACCGGAAAGTAACCGTCCGGTTCGATTTCCTTGAGGCCTTCCATCACCTGAAACCCATCCATGCCGGGCATCAGGAGATCGAGGAGAATCAGGTCATAGCGGTTGTTGCGATGAAGTTCGCAGACTTCACGGGGATCCATCGTAGATGCGATGGAGGCATAGCCGGCGCTTTGCAGCATACGCTCGAGGAGGCGGACATTGGCTTCCAGATCGTCAACGATCAGGATGCGGGCGTTAAGTATGTCAGACGAACTAACCATGTAATTATTTCTGTTTCATCTGCGCTGACTTTCGCCATTTTTCCGCATATTCCAGCGCCACATCCAGGGTGTCCATAAACTCGTTGACCTTGATCGGCTTGGTGAGATACCGGAAGAATCCAGCGGCCAGGCCCTTCTCGATGTCCCTTGCCATGGCATTGGCGCTAAGGGCAACGACGGGGATATGCGTCGTAGTCGGGTCTTCGTGCAATATTTTCAGAACTTCGATACCATTGATGTCCGGCAGGTTGATGTCCATCAGGATCATCTCCGGCTGGGAGGTACGCGCCAGTTTAATGCCGAGAAGCCCGCTCACTGCGGTCAGCAGGCGCAGATCGGGGCGGCGGGCGATGAGTTGCTCCACCAGTTTCAGGTTGGCCGGATTATCTTCTACATAGAGCATGACGCGCGGCTGCACATCGCTCGGCAATTGCGGCTGGGAAACCGCCGTAGATTCGACTTCTCCAAATTCATGCTGTGGCGCAGCACTAGCGATCAGTTCAAGCCAGAACACGCTTCCCACCCCGACGGTGCTTTCCACGCCGATCACACCCCCCATCAGCTCTGCCAGTTGCTTGGCCACCACCAGGCCGATGCCCGTACCTTCCTCGGCGCCGGTCTCTTGGCCGAGGCGATTGAACGGCTGGAAGAGCTGCTCCAACATTTCCGGAGGCAACCCCGCGCCGGTGTCCTTGACGCTGATGCGAATACGTTCCGGGGCGCTATCAAAGCAGTCCACGACGACCGTTCCCCCCACCTTGTTGTATTTTATCGCGTTGGACAGCAGGTTGATGAGCACCTGCTTCACCCGGGTCCGATCGGCATGGACGAAGTGGGGGATGTCAGAGGGGGGGAAGCTTATGACGATGCCTCGCTTTTGCGCCTGCGATTCGATCATGGCATGGCATTCGAGCATGATCTCGGCCATCGACAACGGTTCCGGCGAAAGGGACAGTCTTCCGGACTCAATTCTGGCGAGATCGAGGATTTCGTTGATCAGTTTCAACAGATGCCATCCCGCCTGGAGTATCTGGTCAATGCTTTCCTTCTGGGAGGGGGTCGGCGGCGGGGAATCGGATTCCATCAACTGGGCAAAACCAAGGATCGCATTGAGAGGACTGCGCAGCTCATGGCTCATACTGGAAAGGAAATCCGATTTCGCGAGATTGGCTTTTTCCGCCACTAACTTGGCACTCTCGAGCTCGGCATTCTGATCTTGCAATGCCTGATCGAGCCGTTCCCGCTCTGCCTCGACCAGCTTGCGTGCAGTGTTGTCGGTGCCGATCAACAGGTAGCCGATGATGGCGTCCTGCGCGTCGCGCAGAGCCGTGACGGACACCACCGCCGGAAAGCGGCTGCCATCCTTGCGGATGTAAGTCAATTCGTAGATGTCTTCGATCTCTCGGGAAGCCTTGAAAACCAGCGCCTCGAAGCCCGGCGTAATCGGGGTCCCGAGTTCGATGCTCAATGCTGCGGCACGCTCGATAACTTCCTGCGGGTCGGAAATATCGGCCGGCGTGATCTTGTTCATCACCTCGGCGGCTGTGTAGCCCAGCATCCGCTCGGCGCCGACGTTGAAAATCTGAATGACGCCCTTCGCATCGGTGGCAATACTCGAAAAATTGGCGCTATTGAATATCGCCCTCTGCAGGGCATCCGCCTTAAGGAGCGCCTCCTGGCGGCAGAGCTCGGTAATGCCATTCTTCGTGTCATCGTTAGGGGAAATGAAATTATTCACGAGATCGCCCATATTCTATTCCTTCTCAAATTCCTGGCTTGTAAATTTCAGCGTCCGGCTGTTCTCAGTGACGGTGCGAACAACATGATCCGGCGCGCCGGTGGGAATATCCGCCTCGACCTCCAGCGTGACCGTCACTTTTGCGCCGACCAGACCACACTTTTTCAGCTTGGCGGCTCCGCAGATAGGACAATTTTTTGTTTTCATTTTTTTTCAGATCACCTTCCACCAGGGCACCGCCAAAACCCTGGTCGTCAACCACTCAATTGCCGTGCCAGTGTGCAGCAGTAACCCGGCACGTGCGTCGGCGCCATACTCATTTTGAAAGGCAAGCAGGTTCATGGCGTCCTTGATCCTCGGGCGGTTTGTGGATTTGATCTCGATGGGAAGCACTTTCCCGTCCGTCTCGATCACCAGATCCACTTCTTCACCTGTCGTCGTTCGCCAATAGAGAATCTCCGTATTCTGGAGCCGGCCGCACTGCCAGACCAGGAGATCCAGCAACACAATGTTCTCGAGATAGGCGCCCGTTGGTTCGGCCATGCCGGAAAGGTGCATCGCCAGTCCGACGTCGCCCCAGTACAGCTTGGGGGATTTGAGGAGACGTTTCGTACGGTTCACCGAATAGGCCGGCAAGCGAATCAAAAGGTACGAAGTTTCAAGCAGGTTCAGGTAGCGGTGTATCGTGGGCTGTTTTAATGATAGATCGCGGGCCATTTCCGTCTGGTTTACGAGCTGCCCGAGTCGAAAACAGGCTGCCCGCATCAGCCGGCGAAAATCAGGCAGAGCGGCTATGGAGGAAAGTACCTGGAGGTCCCGCTCCAGGTATGTTCGGACATACCCATCGAACCAGACCGTCCGGTCCTCCGCACTGGTCATGTGGACAGCGGGCGTTGGAAATCCGCCGCGTCTGGCAAATGCCTGCCAGTCTTCCGGACCCAATGTGTCCGCATTGAATAGATCGGGCCATTCGGCGTCATGCGCCGCGACCAGTTCTTCCCAAAGTCCGCAACGGCCGAGGCCCAATTGTTCCCGCCGGGTCATCGGCCAAAGGGTGAGGTAGCTGGCGCGACCGGCGAGAGATTCGGATACTCCCTGCATCAGGAGCAGATTGGCCGATCCGGTCAGAAGAAATCGGCCTGGTTGGCGGTCGGAATCGATGGCCCGTTTAACAGCGAGGAGCAAATCGGGTTCCCGTTGCACCTCATCGAGAGTCACCTTCGCTGTGCCACCCACCAGGGCTTCAGGATTTTGCCTGGCGAGTTCGAAAACATCCATGTCGTCGAGGGAAAAGTAGGAACGCTTTTCCAGGGTAAGCACCTTTACCAGAGTGCTCTTGCCCGTCTGACGGGCGCCGGTAACCACGACAGCCGGCATTACACGTAACCGTTGGCTCAATGCGGCCATCATGTGTCGGGAAAATGTATTTTCATTCATGGCGTGAATTATATCCATTCATGGACGATTTTGCAAGGATTATGAGGGTTCTTTCGCTCTGGCCAGCAACTCGACGAAATCATAATTGACGCTCGTCACACCGAAATCAGGCTCGCGTTGAAAGGGCTGTCTCAGGTAGTGTACTCGGTGTGAGTCGCCATCGATGAATTCCACGATTGAGAGGATAAAGTCCTCGGGTTTGTTGAGGGAGTAGAGTATTTCATTGCGGGTTACCGTGATCGTCGGTGCGCCCGTAACACGTCCCTTCACCTCGACGAAACGCAGTTTGCCGGTGCCCGGGATACGGCTTTCGGTATCGTAGCCCAATTTTTCAAGTTCGCGGTCGGTCGGCTCAAACCCGAGGTTGCGTTCGACCTCCATGATGATGGCACGAGCCTCGGCGGCACTGGCTTGTGTATCAGCAGGTGCGGTCGATATTGCCGCCGCCTGGAGACGACGCGGCGCTCTCCCGAGCGCGTCAGGCTTGCGTCCTGGATAGCATGTTCGAGATAGAACATCACGCGCGGCTGGATACCTGTATCACGTTCATCTACCAGCACGGCACCGCGTTTCAAGAGATCGCGGTGGCGCTCAAGGGTAAGGTCAATAACCGAGTCGAGCAACGGATGACCGGGACAAACAAAGGCAGCCAGTGGCTGACCTTGAGGCGCTACCAGCGGCTTCTCGAAGGCAATGCGTTCATATCGGGGCAGCACCGGTTCGCCGATACCGATCAGGCGGTCACGGTTCCGCACCGGGGCCGGAACGTGGGTGACCTCGTAGCGGCGCGGCTCACGCTGTCTGGCCGATCCTCCCAGATAGCGGAAGGCTTCGAGGAAAAAAGACTCGATATAGTGCGGCTGAAGGCGTCTGGCTTCCGCTCGTCCCATATCCTCCCGGAAACGGTGGACGCGGCTCGCGTCCATTGCATCGTTGGCAAGAGCATGGTCTTCAAGCAGGTCCTGGAGCTGGTCGCGATCCAAGGCATGGTCAATAACGGTGGTCAGGTAGGCTTTAACCTCTGGGCGCTCGCCATAACGGATGGCCTCAATCAGCAGATCCCGCAACAGTTTACCCTCGAATTGGAGCTTGCCGAGCACGTCGAATACCTGGCCGCCGAGGGATTGACGAGCCTGTTCCAGTTTGTCCAGAAGCTTGCGATAAACGTCTCCCTCACGGGTTTCTTCGGCCACCAGGTTCCAGAGATGGCATACCTCGGTCTGGCCGATGCGGTGGATACGGCCAAAACGCTGCTCGATGCGGTTGGGGTTCCACGGCAGGTCATAGTTCACCATCAGGTGTGCACGCTGAAGGTTGATGCCCTCGCCGGCGGCATCAGTGGCCAAAAGAACCTGCACTTTGGGGTCGTGCTTGAACGACTCCTGCGCCTTCATGCGTTCCTCGCGGCCCATACCGCCGTGGATCATAACTACCGCCTCCTTACGTCCGAGCAGCGTGGTGATACGGCTCTCAAGATAATTCAGGGTATCGCGGTGCTCGGTGAAGATTACAAGCTTCTGGTGTATAGAGGGTGTGTGCCGCGGAATCGCACCGGCGCCGAAAGGAGTAACCGGTTCGGCTACTCTGTTCGAAATTGCGGCGGTGGTGAAAATCTCACCCAGAAGGGTTGAAAGCTCGCGCCACTTGGTGTCCTTACCGCTGCGACGGACACCGAGCGCGAGCGACTCCAGACCTTTCAAAGTTTCAATTTCAGCCCTCAACTCGGCGATTGATCGCGCCGCAGTGGCCTGATCGAGGATTTCCTCCTCGGCAGCCTTGACTTCATTATCCGGTGCATCTTCGAGATCCTCAACGTCCTCGGCATCCAGAGCCAGCAGGTCTGCGGCAAGGATCGGCGCGGATTGGCCTCCGCGTTGGAGCACTTCCATCTCACGCAGTCTGCTTTCCAGGCGTTCCCGACGGCGACGCAACGATTGGTAGATCGCTTCGGGCGAGGAAGCGAGCCGACGTTGCAGAATAGTAAGGGCGAAGCCCACGGTTCCGGCGCGCTTATCATTCTATAGCGCCTCGGCACGGTTAAACTCCTCGCGAACATATTCAGTAACCGCTTTGTAGAGCCCCGCTTCGGCCTCCGAGAGTTCGAGTCGCATCATTTAATAATGTCTTCGCCAGCAAAGCTGGTCCGACTTGCCACAGAAATACTTACCTCCTGCCTGACAACGTTCATTAAGACCGGATAAAAGCGAACACATACCATCGTCGGGACTTACCACATCATGCCCCCCTTGCCCAAACCATGTGCGTAAATCTCTACCCCCTTCACAAGGCCCGCCAAAAAAAATATCGTCGCGACGATACGATTTAAAGTGCTGATATTAATAATTAATTCACGCCAACATCCGCGATTTGTCCTTGGAACGCAAGGGTGTTGGCGACTCCGGATTGAGGAGTAAGGCTATCGTTTCCCCGAGATTGGTGAGGGCGTCTCGGTAGGGCGCCTTCTCCTCTTCCGTCCAGGTGCTGTTATCCAGTTCCCCCAAGCGTTTATCCATTCCTTGCACCAACGCGGCATACTGGGCGGCGGTTTTGCCCTTGCGGTCGCTTCCTTCTTTTATAATCTCTTCCCGGCTCAGACCCTTTTCTCGGTATTCATTGTAGAGCCGCAACATGGCCCGTTCCTGTTTCTTCCGGGCAATGGCGATCAGAACCCCTCGGGGCACGGACGGATCGTTGCGGCATTCGTCGCGGATCTGCTGGGGAAGGCGGTTGAGGGAAAGGATCTCGGAGATCAGGGACTGGGATTTATTGACAATACCTTTGAGATCTTCCTGTTTGTAACCATATTTCTTCATCATCCGGTCAATGGCCTCCGCCTCCTCGACAGGCATCAGGTCCTTGCGTTGGAGATTTTCCACCAAGGCGATTTCATCGGCGTTGCCCTCGACCAAAAGAGATGGAATCAGGAGTATACCTGCCAATTTTGCCGCCTCGATGCGCCGCTCCCCGGCAACGATAATTACCGAGCCCTCCGCGCCGGGACGGAAAAGGACGGGTTGTAGAATGCCGTGTTTCCGAAGGGAGGCGGCCAGTTCCTCCATTGAGCCGGCATCGAAATACTTCCGGGGCTGGTCGGGATCGCGCCGGAAATCGATAATGGAAATTTCGTAGAGCTTGCCTTTTTCATAGATCGGAGTATCGGTCATGCTGTCGTACCCTCCTTAATTAACTGACAGATTGTAACTGGTTTTTACATAATACTCCTATTGAAGGATTTATCAAGGAAAATATGACAGGAAAATATGCCCTTTTGTCAGGACACGTAGTGAGCCGTCCCTTGCTCCCCGGACCGATTTCCTCCAGAACTAGCTGCATCAACTCGGAGATCTTATTCCATCCAAGGATGAAACAATATTTTAACAGTTCATCAAAACATTCCGCCATTGACGGATATAACCTGCCCCGTAATATAAGAGGCATCATCGGAGCAGAGGAAACGGACGACTTTTGCCACCTCCTCCGGCTTGCCGATTCTCGCCATGGGGATGAAATCTTTGATTCTTTCTATGGGAGCATTCCTGATCATATCCGTATCGATCAACCCCGGCGCAACAACATTGACCCGCACGCCCAACCTGCCGACCTCCGCTGCGAGGACACGGCTTGCCGCAATCAGTCCGGACTTCGCAGCCGCGTAGTTTGCCTGTCCCCTGTTGCCCATAAGGGCCGATGCAGACGATATGGAGACAATAGCGCCCTTTTTCTTCCTGACCATCATTTTTACAATCGGCTTCGTCACATTGTAGAAGCCTTTGAGGGTCGTCTGGATGACGGAATCCCAGTCTGCCTCCGGCATCATCATAAACAGGCCGTCGGCATTGATTCCGGCATTATTGACCAGAATGCGGATGTTACTGTGCTGCGCGACAAGCTCATTCATGATGGGAGCTGCTTCTTTCGAGTCTGCTACATCGAACCGGATTTTTTCCACCCGGCCCCCCTTTGAGCGAATCATGTCGAGGGTTTCATCAGCCGCCCGATCGTTTGATTTATAAGTAAAGATGATCCCGTAACCGGCTGCGGCAAGTTCAATCGCTATCGCGCGGCCGATACCGCGACTGCCGCCGGTCACCAGGGCTATTTGCTCTTCGTTCATGTCATCTCTCTCCTTCATGATACTTTATTACCTAAGCTCCATTTTCCCCGGGGAAGCGCCCTGTCGTGAAGGCGCAGCGGCAGAACCGGGGGAAGTGTTGTAAAGAGGCAATTCCTGCGGCGACGGCGCATTTTTACCTGGCGAAGTACCCTGCTGCTGTAAAGACGCGTCCGGTTTGACGTAAACCGGTTTCCCGTTGACCGTAAAACGTCCCTTTTCGAGAGCCTGGACGATTTTTGCCGTCGTGGTTTTACCGTCATCAAAAGTGATTACGACAACCCCTTCCCTGGGCATCTCGAACTTAGTCACACCGTCCGTACTTCTCAGGATGGACCCCATCCTGGCCCGATCCCCTCAGGAGTTGCAACCGGGAACGCTTAATTGAACCGACTTGGTATCGGCCCAGGCAAACTGGCCGCTCCCCATCAGGATAATCAGGCTTAGGGCGAAAATGAAATTCCTCATAAATATTCTTCAGACTCCTTATTTGATAACTTTGTGAAAAGTCGAAATATTAACCATAATCAACGGCTTCGTAAAAAAATCCGCAGGCAAGGCGGGCAAATTCTGAGGAATGAGGCGTACTTGGCGTACGCCGCAGTGACGAAGGATGCAGCGCAACGCAGCATCCGGATCTTTTTACGAAGTCGTTTTACTTCGCCTCATATTTTCAATTTGTCAAGTAGCAAAGAAGCTGTTACATAGTTGCGTATCCATGAAAGGAAAAACGATATGGGTCTTATTCTTAGCCATCCCCTGATTCTTGCCTCCGCCTCCCCCCGCCGGGAGGAGCTGCTGCGCCTCTTGGGGCTTGATTTCCAGGTTATCCCCAGCCGGGCGGACGAGACATTTTTTATAAACGAAAAACCCGCAGAACATGTCCTCAGACTGGCGGAAAACAAGGCCTACACTATCGCCCAGATTTATCCCCAAGCATGGATCCTGGGGGCCGATACTATTGTGGTCATCGACGGTGAGGTCCTGGGCAAGCCGGCCGATTCCTCCGCGGCAGGACGGATGCTGGAAAAACTCAGCGGCCGGACCCACGAGGTCTTTACTGGCTTTGCCCTTTTGCGCCTGTCCGAACATGCTGCGATCAAAGAAGAGGTCCGGGCCGCCGTCACCTTCAGGAACATTTCGGAAGATGAAAAATTGTGGTATATACAGTCCCCGGAGCCCTACGACAAGGCCGGGGCCTACGCCGTTCAGGGGCTGGGGGCCTTTTTCATCAAGGAGATTCAAGGATCATACACCAATGTCATGGGATTGCCCCTCTGTGAGGTCGTGGACGCATTGAAAAAGGCGGGGGCCCTGAGGTTCGATTTATGAAAGAACATACCATCAGACAAACCGTGGAGGATATCCGGCAGCGGATCGCGGCAGCAGCAGCCCGAGCGGGCCGCCGGGCCGCCGATGTGCGCCTCATGGCGGTGACCAAGACCGTGGACGACCAGCGGATCCTTGCCGCCATCGCCGCCGGTGTGGACATCGTCGGGGAGAATTACGTCCAGGAGGCGAAACGGAAGGTCGAACTCATGGGCCGGCCCCTGGAATGGCACCTCATCGGTCATCTGCAGACCAACAAGGCCAAATACGCTGTCAAGCTTTTCGACATGATCCATTCGGTGGACCGGATGAATGTGGCCCTGGAACTTAACCGGCGGGCGGCTAAAGAAGATCGGCTGATCAAGATCCTGATTGAGGTGAATATCAGCGGGGAGGCGACGAAGAGAGGTATCGACGGGAAGGAGGCCCCAGGCCTGGTAAAGGAAGTTTCCCATCTCGAACACCTCTCCATTCAGGGACTCATGACCATGGCGCCATGGTTTGATGATCCCGAAGAGGCGCGTCCCTGCTTCGCCGCCCTGAGATCTTTGCGGGACCTGATTGGGGACGCGGGCATTCCCGGGGTAACCATGGGGGAACTTTCCATGGGCATGTCGGGGGATTTCGAGATTGCCGTTGAGGAGGGAGCGACCATCATCAGGATCGGCCGGTCCCTTTTCGGAGCACGACCGGTGAAGGAGGGAACGCCGCCATGAACAACGTCTATCTGCTTGTATTCGTATATGTTATTCTTACCATGGTTTTCCTGTTCATCGCCAAGAAAATCGCCGACAAGCTTACACGTTTCGACGACGATCTGGCCATTCAGGAGGAAGGTAATATCGCCGTCGCCCTGCGGCGTTTCGGTCTGTTTCTGGGTCTGGGCGTAGCAATGACGGGGGTCATGGGCGGGGGGCTGTCCAAGCTCGACATGACAACCTACATCCTCGACGGCGGCATCGCCATCCTGCTCTTTTTCTTCGCCCATTACATCAACGACTATCTCCTCGTCCCGGGCGTCAGCAATAATGATCTGATCAAGGAGGGTAATGTCCCTACCGGTCTGGTCGAAGCGGGAAGTTTCCTGGCCACAGGGATTCTCCTGAGCGGCGCCTTCGCCGGCGAAGAAGGGCCGCTCCTGTCGGCGGTGATCTTTTTCCTGCTCGGGCAATCCTTTCTCGTCATCGCCGTGAAAATCAACCAAAAGGTTTACCATTTTAATGTATCCGCCTGCCTCAAGGAGCGGAACATAAGCGCCGGGGTTACCGTCGCCGGACTCCTTGTTTCCTACAGCCTGATCCTTAGAGCGACGATTGCCGGCAGCTTCACCGGCTGGGCGGAGAGTTTCGGTTATTTTGTCGCCAGCGCCCTGACCGGCATCATCGGGCTTTTCATCTTCCAGCGGCTGGCCGGTTTTGTCTTTCTCGCCAAGGTCCGGATCACCGATGAAATCAAACAGTCGAACACGGCCGCCGCCATTCTCGTTCAGGGGATCACCATCACCCTTGCCCTGATTATCAGCCGTCTGATCTGAGAGGTCAGCCATGGAGAAACAAAAGGTCAGCAAAAAAATCCTGGTGGGCGGCGTTTTCTTCCTCGCCCAGACACTCCTGACCGGTTGCGATTCGGGACCGGAACCCAAGGCCCTCAAGAATCCCGGAACTCACGCAGAATGGGAAATTGAAAACGACATGGCCGACAAACCGGCGGGAGTCATGACGGAGGTGGCGGAAGTCGCCCCCGACAGTTTCCGGATCGTCAACGAATATCCCAGCCGGACCACAGGCGTCGTTATCAACCGGATGAACGGACTGCGGGAGACGATACCGGCGGAGAATCTCGAAACCGTCATGGGCCCGCCGGGACAGCAACCGGGAGGCTATGGCCTGGGGCCCGTTTTGGCCTCCGGCCTCGTTGGTTACATGATGGGGCGAAACACCTCATTGAACCCCTCCGTATACAGAAGTTCCGATCTCTACGCCCAAAGCCTGGCCAACCGGGAGCTCATTGAGCGGCGCATCCGGGAAGAAGAGGGAAAACGTTCCGGATGGAGCGGCCGGAGCTATTATTACGGATATGGACGGCGTTATGACGGCCGGGACCATACCCTCCGCAGCCCGGACGGGTCGGTGAAGACTGCCAGCGCCCGCACCGGATTCTTCTCCGGTTTCACAAGCGGTACGCGCAGCTTCTCCGGCTAACAGGGAAACATTTATGAAATTGATACCCGTTCAGCCCGTACCGGAGAGCGTTTACCAAAAAGTTGGCTTTTATTGGTATCAGACTCCGGAGACGCCGCCCTATATCGCCGACGAGCTGGTCGTCATCAGTGCGAAGGAAGGCGACGCCTATTACCGTGCCGCCGGCGAACTTTACGACCTATTTATCGCAGCGGGACAACACGTCATCGACCATCGCCTCTATGAGGAGCTGGATATTCCGCCGGCCCTCATCCCCTTGATTGAAGAGACCTGGGATGACGAGGCCCATTTTCATCTCGTCGGCCGTTTTGATCTGGCCGGCGGCCTCGACGGACAACCGATCAAACTTATTGAATTCAACGCCGACACGCCGTCGCTGATCTTTGAGGTCGCCCTTATTCAGTGGCTCCTCCTCAGACACAATCGTCTCGACGAGGAGCGGCAATATAACCGCCTCTATGAAACCCTGAAAGAATCATTCAGCAGAATCAGGAAGTTCCATACCCCTGCCGGGGAGGACGACAGCCCCATTCCCTGCGCCCTGTTTTCCTGCCTCAATCTGGGCACTGAAGATGAAAACACCACCCGGCTCCTGGAAGAGATTGCCTACGAATCGGGATTTATCACCTCTTTCGAATACATCGAAGATGTGACCTTTTCCGAAAAAACAGGAATCGGCAACAGCGAGGGCGAGATCTGCGACTACTGGTTTAAACTGGTTCCTTACGAACTCATGGCTTCGGAAGAACCGGAACTGGTCGAAATGCTGACCACCATCGCCGGGAATCGAAAAACGGTCCTCCTCAATCCGCCCTATACCCTCCTGTTCCAGTCGAAGGGTCTGCTGAAGATCCTCTGGGATCTTTTCCCCCACCATCCCCTGCTTCTCGAGACACTCCGGGAACCCCGGCCGGGAAAGTCGTGGGTGGAAAAGAGAACCTTTGGCAGAGAGGGAGCCAACATCTCCATTTTCGGTCCGACCGGAGAGTTGCTGGCAAGCACAACCGGGGAATACCAGAATTTTCAGGCTGTTTATCAGGAATTCACAGAGCTCCCCCGGGACAGTGCCGGGAAAAGCTACCAGGCAGGCGTCTTTTTCTCCTATGAACCATGTGGCCTCGGCTTCCGCCGGGAAATAGGCATTATCCAGAATTTTTCACAGTTTATCGGACATTTCGTCGGTTGACATTTTCGCGGTAATCATGATAGGGCAACTCCCCTGAAAAAAGAAGATATCCCGGCGAAAATTTGGAGGTTACCATGTTTTTAAAACAGATTCAGGTCGGTCAGATGGCGGTTTTCGCCTATCTGATCGGAGACGAGGAAACCGGAGAGGCCTTTGTGATTGATCCGGCGGCTGAAACATCGAAGCTTGTTTCCCTGGCGGAAAAAAACAATTTGAAAATCATCTATATTGTCAATACCCACGGGCATGTGGATCATATCGCCGGCAATCAGGATATGAAGGAACGCACAGGGGCCAAAATCATCATCCATGAGGGGGACGCCGAAATGCTCGTCTCCACTCCCGCCATGTATCTCCGCATGTTTGGCGCCAAACAGTCCCCTCCTGCCGACATCACCGTCAAGGAAGGAGATGTGATTACCCTGGGGAAGGTCTCTTTACATGTTTTGGACACCCCCGGACATTCCCCCGGCAGCATGTGTCTGCGCGGCGACGATCTGGTTTTCACCGGCGACACCCTGTTTGTGGGAGCCGTGGGCAGGACCGATCTGCCCGGAGGATCATGGACCGTTATGGCTCGCTCCCTCAAAGAGAAACTGGCCGTCCTTCCCGATGAAACAAAGGTTTTGCCGGGACACAATTACGGCGCCGCCCCGACCTCAACGATCGGATATGAGAAGCGGCATAACCCCTATCTCAAATTTTGACCGTAAGGAGTTTATAATATGAATCCTCCGCTTATCTCCACATCCATGCCCGGCCTTTCCTTGATCGGCCGGGGAAAGGTCCGGGATATCTATGCCCTGGATTCCCAGTTGCTGATCGTGGCCACGGACAGGATTTCCGCCTTTGACGTGATTATGCCCAACCCCATCCCGGGCAAAGGCCGGATTCTTACCCAAATGTCCGCCTTCTGGTTCCGGCAGATGGAGGATATTATCGGCAACCATATAATCTCCGTCAACCCCGAGAATTACCCCGAGGCCTGCCGGCCTTACCGGGATATCCTGACCGGTCGCAGCATGCTGGTAAAAAAGGCGCAGCCAATGCCCGTGGAATGTATCGTCCGGGGATACCTGAGCGGTTCGGGCTGGAAGGATTATCTGCGCGACGGGAAAGTATCGGGAATTCGCCTGCCCGCAGGGTTGAAAGAATCTTCCCGGCTGCCCGAGCCAATATTCACACCTTCGACAAAGGCCCCGGAGGGGGAACACGATATGGCCATCACCAAGGGGGAGACGGAAAACCTGATCGGCAAGGAATTAACGGCAAGGATTACAGAAATCAGTATTGCTGTTTATAACCGGGCCGCCGCACTGGCCCTGACCCGGGGCATCATTATCGCCGACACCAAAATGGAATTCGGCATTTTTGATGGAGAGCTGATCATCATCGATGAGCTCCTCACTCCGGATTCATCCCGGTTTTGGCCCCAGGCCGCCTACGAGGAGGGAAGAGGACAGAGCAGTTTTGACAAGCAATTCCTCCGGGACTATCTCCTCTCCCTCGCGTGGGACCAGCGGCCACCGGCCCCCAACCTTCCTGATGATATAATCAGGAATACTGCGGAAAAATATGAGGAAGCATTACGACGGTTAACCGCTTGAAATGTCCTCGTGAACCTTGACACAATAGCCCATCGTTATTAAATTAGCGCCGATTTTCCTCACGCAACCGGAACGTCCGGAAGTAAAAAATGCAAAGACCAGAAGAGAGATTGAAACAAGTCCATGACGAAACGAGATTATTACGAAATACTGGGTGTAACCCATACCGCCACCGAAGAGGATCTCAAGAAAAATTACCGCCGCATGGCGATGCAGTACCACCCGGACCGCAACCCTGGTGACCGGGAAGCGGAGGACAAATTCAAAGAAGCCGCCGAAGCATATGAAGTCCTCAGTGACCCGCAAAAAAGGGAAATATACAATCAATACGGCCACGAGGGATTGAGCAGTTCCGGATTCCAGGGCTTTTCCGGTAACGATATTTTTTCGAGTTTTGGCGATATCTTCGGCGACATCTTCGGATTCAGCAACGGGCGATCCCGCTCGCGAAGCTCCGCCCGGGCGGGGGCGGATTTGCGCTATGACATGCAAATCTCTTTCATGGAAGCCGCCTTTGGCCTCTCCCGGGACATCGATATCGAAAAATATCAAAGATGTCATGAATGCAGCGGGACCGGATCGGCGCCGGGTACGGCGCCTGAGGTATGTTCGCGGTGCCGCGGCCGTGGCCAGGTCACCCAGTCCAGCGGCTTCTTCAGCATCAGCACCACCTGCCCCAGTTGTCGCGGCGTGGGACAGACCATCTCCCACCCCTGCAAAAGCTGCCGGGGCGCGGGAAGGGAAAAGGTGGGCAAAACCGTCCAGATCAAGATTCCTGCCGGCGTCGAGACGGGCTCCCGCCTCCGGTTGCGCGGAGAAGGGGAACAAGGGGAACATGGCGGTCCCAGTGGAGATCTATATGTCTTCATTCATGTTGAAGAACATGAATTCTTCCAGCGCTCTGATGACGACATTATCTGCCGGATTCCGATTTCCTTCGTCCAGGCGGCCCTGGGAGATAATATCGAGGTGCCGACCCTGGTAGGAACGGAAAAACTGAAAATTCCCCGGGGCACCCAGACCGGCAAGATCTTCCGTCTGAAAGGAAAGGGAATTGCCCATCTGCGCGGGTTTGGCCGAGGCGATCAGGTCATCGAAACTGTTGTAACCATTCCGACCAATCTCAACCGCCGCCAGGAAGAACTCCTCAAGGAGTTCTCCCGCCTCAGCGGCGAATAAATTCAAATTCCAAATCAAAGATGAAATCAAGGCGGAAGGACAGAGGCGACGCAGGCGTATCCTTCATACGTCGAGGAGCCGATGGACGATGCCAACGAAGATAGCGCTTTGATTTGGAATTTGAATAAGACCCTTTACACTCATTCGTGGATAAGGTAAGGATGTTGTCGTCGTAATCACTATTTTCATGAGGGAGGAATGGTACATGCAAAAAAAGATTCGCCGTTCAGTATTACTACTCGTGGTTGGCCTCTTCATCCTGACCGGTTGCGCCGCCGTGCTTGTCGGCGGGGCCGTTGTGGGCGCCGGCACGGGAACATACATGTTCATTAACGGAGAATTGAAGACCGACTACAATTACGGCTTTGACAAGGTCTGGTCGGCCGTCGAAAAAACCGTGGCCACGATGCGGGGCACGGATGTCGTTCCGGCAAAAGGCATCGGCACCGGCAATATCGATTCGGTGATTAACGGCGAAAAGGTCCGGATCGCTGTCACCTTCAAAGAAAAAGCCATTACCACCGTCGGCGTCAGGGTGGGGGTGGTTGGCGATGAAACGGCATCCCGGATGATTCAGACCAATATCGCCGACAGTCTTACCAAGAAATAGCAAAGCAGAGCTGGACTATGGCTAATCGTCTCCTGACTTCCCTGCTCTGCCTGCTCGTGCTCGCTTGGACCCCTGCCCCCGTCCAGGGGCAGCAGATCCCCGTCCATCAATGGCCGGACAGGCTAACCCTGTGCGGAGAGCGGGTCCCCCTCGAGCGTCAGGACGTTTGGGAAATGATGGACCAGTTCTTTGTTTCCTCGGTTTATAATCAACCGCAGGTGATTCTCTGGATCAAACGGGCCCATCGCTATTTTCCTTATGTGGAAAAGCGCCTCCGGGAACGCAAACTGCCGGATGATCTCAAATATATCGCCGTCGTGGAAAGCGCCCTGAAGATCTATGTCACATCGAGCGCCCAGGCCGTCGGGCCCTGGCAATTCATTGACGGTACGGGGAAGCGGTACGGTCTCCGCAATGACCGCTGGATCGATGAACGGTACAATTTCGAGCGGGCAACGGAGGCGGCCCTGAACTACCTGACCGATCTTCACAAGGAATTCAAAAACTGGCCTCTGGCCATCGCTGCTTATAACTGCGGAGAGAACAGGATGGCCAAGACTCTGAGCGCCCAAGGGGTCAACAATTTTTACGACGCCGACCTTCCCCTGGAAACGGAGGCCTATATCTTCCGAATTTTGGCGGCAAAATCAATTCTGTCGAATCCCGCCGCTTACGGTTATTCCATCCCGGCCGCAAAAAGATATCCCCCTCTGGAATATGACGAGACAGATATCTCCATAAACCAGGAAACGCCCATAACAGCCATTGCCCGCGCCTGCGATACAACCTACAAGATTATCAAGGAAATGAATCCCGAATTCCGCCAGAACGCCCTTCCTCCAGGACATTTCAAATTGCGCATCCCCAAGGGGAAAGCCCAGGGATTCAATGCCCGTCTTAAAAAAGAACTGTCCCGGTAACAATCCCGTCAACATTTCTGTGAATAATCCTATCGATTTCGCGTCTGTTCTTGATATTTATTGATACAAGTATTATCATAGGATTCAGGGTTTAATTGGATCATTGGATCATCGACATTTCAAATGTGATAAGGGATAAACGATTATGCAAAAAAATGATCAGAGTCAGGTTTCAGAGATGTTTTTCGACGCGATGAAAGGCGTCCCCCAAGAGAGACATAATAGACCGATGCAGTTCCTGATCGTGGTGCTGATGATGATCCTAACCACCGCGATCAATATCTTTCTTGAATACATAATTCAGCCTTCCTCTCTGGTTTTTGTTTACCTGGTACCAACCATTGCCGGGGCGATTTATTTTGGAACTTGGGCAGCTGTTTTATCTTTTACTGCCGGGTTCTTCATCTTCAATTTCGGTTTTGTGGAACCGTATTACAGCCTCCATATCTCCAAGCCGCAGGACATCTACAATGTCACCGTCTATTTCAGCATCGCCGCCCTGATTACCTATCTCATCCACATTGTCCGACGTCAGTACGCTTTTCTTAAAGATCGACTGGACCGGGTTTCTCTCATTGAAGAGATGAGCAGAGATTATCTCCTCCTTACCCCAATGGAAGACAGCCTTTCACCGCTAACCATTTCGGAATCGCTGCGAACAAGGGTATTCAGCCAACTGGGGCAGCTTGCCTTAAAGTATGTCAAGACAATTTTGGGCACATCGGCCTTGGTTTTTTTCCGGGGAAACGATGGCGGCCTCAAGGTCTTGGCAAAAAGTAGCGTGGACATGGAAATCACTGAAAAAGAAAATGCCGCGGCAACCTGGACATTGAACAATGGAGAGGTTTCAGGTGCGGGAACCCATACCTATGCGGATACGCCTTTCTTTTTTATTCCGATGAAATCTCTTGAGGGAATTATCGGCGTACTGGGGATTTTATATAATTCTAAAGATCTTTTCCCGGAACAGCGACGCCTGCTGGGGACTATCGCCAATTTGACAACCATCGTTGCCGCAGGATGGATGAGCCTGAAAGCCAAGGGAGATTGATGCCTCCCGAAAAAAAATTCTCCAAAAGGATTCTACCTGAATCCAAAAGATTGAAAGAGTCTACATGCGGGCAATAAATGATATTCGGCATACCTCACATACTTGGAAGGCAACTACAGCTTAGAGTGCGCTATGACACCTAGGAAACTATCTCTATTCTTTTTTTCTTTGGCATTGATCGTCTCCCTGCTGATTCCTGCCTTCATGGTGGAGACAGGGATATCCGCAGATATAACGAAGCAGGAGTCAGACCACTTCGATGGTCTCCGGTTTTTCAATCCCGGGATTCCTCAACCTCCGCCATATCCCCCGGGCCAGACATCAAGACGCGGCGTATCCTGGTGGGTTTGGAACTGGATTCTAAACGATGATTGGCCGGAATGGCCGAAAGTAAAGGATATCCCGCCTGGACCACGTCCTGCCGCCCGTGTCCCGAAAGGCGTGATCAGCGTGACCCCCGTCGGTCACGCCACTTTCCTCATTCAAATGGATGATCTGAACATTCTCATCGATCCAATTTGGTCCGACCGCTGCAGCCCGGTCTCGTGGGCGGGGCCCAAAAGATACCGTCAGCCCGGCATCCGTTTTGAAGATCTTCCCCCTATCGATGTCGTCCTGGTGTCCCACAATCATTATGATCACCTTGATCTTTCTACCCTGGAGGGTCTCGCGGAAAAGGGAACCCCGCGCTCCATCGTGCCTCTAGGCAATCTCGGTCTCGTCCGGGGCGCCGGCATCACTACTGTGGATGAGCTTGATTGGTGGCAGTCGATCCGTGTGTCTCCCGACGTAACGATAACCTTGGTTCCCGCACAGCACTTTTCGTCGCGCACCTTGTGGGACCGCAATCAAACCCTCTGGGGAGGTTTTGTCATCTCAGGTCCCGCAGGTAACATTTTTTATTCCGGGGATACGGGTTACGGCCCCCATTTTCAAGAAATCGCCCGCCGCTTTTCACCGATCCGGGTGGCACTCCTTCCGATCGCGCCCTTCCGTCCGCTAAAGCCGCAAGAGCCCACTCCCGGGTATCGATCCATCGTCCACATGGGACCGGCGGAGGCCGTCAAAGCGCATCGGGATCTGGGCGAGCCATTCACCATCGCCGCCCATTTCCAGGTGTTTCGCCTTGGCATTGAGGGATTTGATGATGCCATGACTGGCCTGGCATCATCATTGAAGGAGCATAATCTGAAGCCCGACACCTTCATCGCCCCTGTGCCTGGTCAAGCCATTACCATGTCCCCCATAGCGAATGTATTACCGTCCCTCGCCTTCAAAGAGCATTGTGCCGGGTCGAATCCTCTCAAAGGTTGCCCGCCCGTAAACATGAATAGGGGATTGACGCATTAACCTGACGAGTGAGAAATAATAACATGGGAACAGTGATCGACCAAAAGCTGGATGAAATCAGCGTTATTATCAGAGACGGCCTTGATACAGCGGGCGCATTAAACATCCTTAGGATTCTTGACGGCCCATCATACTCGAAAGAATTATTGGAAGAATTGACCCTGTATAGCGAACTGCTTCCTTTAGGACGTGAAAAGCCTTTCACCCAGGAGCAACGCTATCTTCATTTTCTATGGGATGCTCTTGACAAGCTGCCAATATGTCTGAATGCAAATTTTGGCATCCTTTTCCGCAGGCTCATTGCTGAACGACTTTTCAAAAAGTGTGGCATTGGCTTTACTGCTGAAGAAAATTTCAGATTTAATTTCGGACAGAACATTGAGGTCGGTGATTTTGTTTTTTCCAATCGCGGTGTGTTTATTGACTCAAAAGGAGATGTGTTCATCGGCAATCATGTTGGTCTGGCTGAGGACATACGGATATTCACACATAGCCACTCAGAATCTTCACACATCATCAGAGAATATAAGCCGGTAGTAATCAAGGATTACGCCAAGATTTATACGGGAGCTGTTATCCTTCCAGGTATCACCATAGGGGAGCAGGCCATTGTTGCCTCCCACTCCCTGGTCACAAAAGATGTTCCCGCTAATACGCTAGTTGCCGGAATGCCCGCACAGGTTGTCAGGGAAAGAAAAACGGATGGTAAATCCGGTGATGAGCTGGATCACATCTGGCTGTTTTAGCCTGCGTCGCCTTTTCCTTGCCGCCTCGATTTCATCTTCGATTAAGAATTGGAATAACCATCAAGACTTTTAGCTGTCAGCTCCCGAAAAACAAAAAGCCCGGGATCCACTCCTCCGGGCCTTTGTGATCTCCCAAACTCTTTGCTACTTCTTCTTTTTCGGTGGGGCCTTCTTATCGTCTTTCTTTGGTGCAGCCTTCTTTGGTTCCTCTTTTTTAACTGCCTTTGCCATTTTTCTCATTAACCCCTTTCCTTTTTAGTCCCGCTATGCATTTTAGAGAGCTACGAATAACTCGAAAAAACATTAACGGGCTTGTGACTGCTATTATACCTAATTTTGGGGACCTTTTCAACATGATCTGTCAAATTATATTTTACTTTTATAGATACTTTGTAACCGGCAAGAGCCGCCCGGCAAATCATTCCAAACATTTCCCTTGATTAAATAGAACGATCGTTCTACTATGTCCTTGATCATTTTCTAAGGACGCATCATGGACGATATTATATTCAGCCTATATTCATGGCCACAAGCCATTCTCCACATTGACGGTGACGCCTTCTTTACATCCTGTGAGGAAGTTCTCCATCCAGAACTAAAGGGCAAACCGATCATCACAGGTGCAGAACGTGGAATTGTAGCCTGCGCTTCATACGCTGCAAAGAAAATCGGCATTAAACGTGGCGTAAATTTGCGTGATGCTAAAATCATCTGTCCTGGCCTTGTTGTGCTTCCATCAGATTATGAGACCTACAGCCTTTTTTCTCGCCGGATGTTTATGATCATGCGTCGCTTCACTCCCCAAGTGGAAGAATATTCAATTGATGAAGCCTTTGCGGACATCACGGGATTAAGACGTCCGTTGAGATCCTCCTATGAGAATATCGCCCGGAGAATAAAAACAGAAATACAAAGAGAAATCGGCTTCACTATATCTGTGGGTTTGAGCCTGACAAAAGTCCTGGCAAAGGTCGGATCGAAATATCAGAAGCCTGATGGATTGACCGTCGTTCCCGGCCGGTCCATTGCGTATTTTCTTAAAGACCTTCCCGTGGATAAGATTTGGGGCATCGGACCTGCTACAACAGCTCATCTCAATAAGATGGGGATCAAAACCGCCCTTGAATTTGCCCGTATGCCGGAGCAATCAATCAAGAAGAGTTTCACAAAACCAACCATGGAAATATGGCAGGAGCTGTGTGGTCAATCCGTCTGTCCGGTTATTTCAGAGGAAAAGAGCACCTATGCCTCTATCAGTAAGACGAAAACATTTGCTCCTTCAACGTCTGACGCAGATTACCTGTTTGCGCAACTTTTGAGGAACCTTGAATCGGCATGTATCAAGGCAAGACGTCACAAACTGGCGCCGCGACGGATTGCGCTGTTTCTAAAGACGACCAATTTCTTGTATAGCGGCTGTGAAGTTCGGCTGAACCGTCCTTCCGCATATCCGATAGATTTATCTGATCTGATAAGGGCTTCATTTGACAGTTTGTACCGGAAGGACATATTGTATCGGGCAACGGGCGTAGTCCTTATGGAGATGTGTTCTGATCTGCCCGTCCAGTATTCTCTTTTTGACGATGCCGTGAGAGTTGATAAGGTTATGATCCTTTATGAAGCCATGGATGAAATCAGTCATCGTTTCGGCAAACATGCCCTGCATCTGGGCGGATCTCACGGGATAGAGGTTATGGGAAAGGGGAAAAGGGGTGAATCTACGGTCAGAGAAAGCACACAATTCTTTGGCGAAACAAAACGTCAACACCTGGGGCTGCCGATATTGCATGTGAAAGTATAGACCGTCCTGTCAGGGGAAAGACAATGCCTTTTCTTCCGATTGTTCAGTTTCAAGAACGATAATTAAAGAAAATGACCATTAATTTCTATTGAATGAATCCTTTATCCTTCATGATCTCAGGACGCAGAAACTTTGCCATTGCCGTATTCATTAGGCGAAAGCCCATCTTTTCATAAAATTCCTCCCGGCCAAGGTTGGCATAGAGGATTATATTGCAGTTTGAAATTTTCTGCAGGATTCTTTCCATAATCAACCTGCCGACCCCCCGTTTCTGATATTCTGGAATAACCACGACATCGTAGATAGCTGCCTGATATGAACCATCAGAAATCGCTCTCCCAAAACCAATTAGCTTTTCGTGGCCGAAGATAAACACAACCGAAAAGCTGTTCAGAAAGGCTTTTTGATGCGACTCCGGTTTATGATATCCCATGCCCGCCAGTTTCAGGTAATCCCTGATTTGATTCCAGTCAATGTTTTCACAGTTTTCCTGTATTCTCAAATCCATTTGATGCCCCTTATGCATTCGTGATGAGAATTCTACCGTTGACTCCGATAGTATATATCTTGAGGGGAAGTATATTGAAAATATCGGTTGAGGTCAAAAAGAAAAAGCCCCTGATTAAAATGCAGACAGGGGCTTGGTCAGGGGATGGAGTTTACGCGTTAAGGAACTTCATTGTTTACCAGACACGCAAGGATGTCAGCTTCCGTTGCCTTCAAATCTTTTACACCTTTATTTTCTTTTGTCTTTTGCATGATTCATTCTCCCCTCGCTATTTAAATAAAGTCATTTCTGCTCCTACCGCTTATGGCGCCGGGGGAACAAACATTGTATCGACCGGGGTGCACATGGGATCTTCCCAGTTCCTGCCCGCCTTTTTTGCGAATCTCTCTTTGTCCTGAATTAGTGGCATAATATATGCTTGTTAGCGTAAATAGTCAAAAATCGGCACTTGAATCCGCCGCCCTCAGGCGAGGATATCACGAAATGCGTGTCACCCGACAGCAAATAAGCGATGACATG
>Ga0247840_10000910_pt1 | contig 59586 bp, 48 predicted proteins | sample LaCruzMarch2015__FD_192404 | JGI IMG/M metagenome (GOLD analysis project Ga0247840, IMG submission 192404) | Freshwater microbial communities from meromictic Lake La Cruz, Castile-La Mancha, Spain - LaCruzMarch2015_17m | ecosystem: Environmental > Aquatic > Freshwater > Lake | place: Spain... | reverse complement strand
GACGTTCGGCATGGTATTTCGCTCCTGATCTCGTCAGGTAGTAATAAGTCATACCGCGTGCCGTTGTCAACCGCTTGTCCGCTGGCGCCCATGGCCTTAAGGAGAGCCCAATCAGAGGCCCGGCCCGGCCTGCGGGGAGCAAGCCTCGGCGCCCTGCCCGCCAAGGCTGAAGCCCTGGACTCCGGGCGCAGGGGCACCCATCGCGTGGCGGCAGGCACCGGCGCGTCGGCGCGCCTTGGGCAGCCATGAAAACAGTCCGATCGGCAGGAATCCCAGCATCGGTCCGCACAGCGGACCCTACGGATTGGCCACGCACCCGTCGGGCCCGCTGTGCTCGTAGGGTCCGCTGTGCGGACCAGCGGCCTCGCAGACAGAGCGCAGTGGCCGGGGATCATTATCGAGGCCGCGCGCGCTGCGCGCGTGAACAGGGAGACGTATTCCCCTGCACCTCTCTAACGGGCCGACCAGATCAGGTAAAGGCCCGAATCACCGAATAACCAAAGTCGCTCGCCGCCCGTGTCGGGTAGCGCCGAGCGCCATCAAGCCCACTGCCACCAGCAAGCCCGTCGCGGGTAGCGGGGCGGCGGCGACTTGTCCGGGGCGCACGGCCCAACCGTAAAACTGGTTGTCCCTGCCGTCGAGGTCCTGGTACCCGAAGTCGGTGTAGAAGAGCCACGCGAGGTAGGGATTCGGCGAATACTCCGTACCGGACCAGTACACGACCGACTGCATGTTGGTGAAATGTTGACTGAGCACCGTACTGGAGGTGATGCTGTGGAATTGACTCAGACCACCCTCGGTATAGAACAGGTGCCCCAATTCACTTCCGGTGCAGTTGAAGCCGGAACAAGGGCCGCTGCCATCGCTGTTCAGCGCCGACCACAGCCGCCAGCCGTTGGTGCCCGCATAGTTGGCCGCGTTCATCGCCGCGATCCAGCTTTGGGCCACGGCCCAGGACATGGTGCCGTTGGCCGCGATGCCGGTCACGCCGAAGTCGACCGTGTCGGCCAGGTTGGCGTTTTTCAGCCAGGTCAGTCCGGTCGTGCCATAGTCGTCGTCCCAGACCAGGTCGACGCCGCCCGCCGTGTAGTCGATCAGCCCCGCCTGGGCCGCGCCGCCGCCCAGCAGCAGCGCCCCCGCCAGCAGTCCCGCGCCCGTCATTGTCGTCTTCATCGCTTGCCTTCCGAATGATCGGTTGAATAAGGGGTTCAGCAACGCGGTGCCCGGGGGTTTCCTTGCGGCTCGGGCGACGCGCACTGCCGACGGCGATATTACCTTAGCGGGGGGGGGGAGAAGGACAAAAGACCTGATCCGACCGGCGGTAGCAGCCCGGTGGGCAGGACGCGCGGCGGTTGCGCCAGAGCGACGGGCCAAGGCCCGTCTGTGGGGTCAGGGATGGGCGCCGGCACAGCGCGACCGGAGAGGTCAGGCCGGCCCGTCGCTTGGTAACGATGAGGGTGGATAGGAAGACGGCGCCGGCGGTCAGCGGGCAGGCAAACCTGGACCGGCGGGAGTCCAAGGCTTCAGCCTTGGCGCCGCCCGCCAAGGCTGAAGCCTTGGACTCCAGGCGCACCGCGCAGGCACCACCGTGCGCTAGCGCGCCTTCGGCGCCCCCCGCCGGGGCCTGGGACCGAGCAGGTCCTCCAGGCTCTGGGCCTCGAAGATCCCCTCCAGCCAGCCGTCCAACTGATCGATGGCGGCCTTATCCAGACGCAGGACGGCCCAGCGGGGCAAGACACCGAAGCGGCGCCTCAGCAATCGCTTCAGTCCATCGGCCTTGCCCTTGACCTCACCCTTGGCCTCGCCATTCGGCCTCGCCCTTGGCAAATATATCTTGGTAAGCGCGTGTTTGCTCCAGGGGAACCAGTACCGGAAACATGGTGCGCAACTCCTCGTCGGTAAGTAGTGGAAACCGTTCCATCAGCCAACATTCAAGCATCCGTTCCAGGGTCGCGCGGATCGGCGGCGCCAGGGGTGCCGCACGGATCACCTGCCAGGCCTGGGGTGCGCGGACCCGCAGGTCCTCGGCGCGTGGGATGATCAGCGGGACCAGGGCCGCGACATAGGGGTTGTCCGGCTCGCGCTCCAGCCACCGGGGCAGGAGCTCGTTGTCGTTGTCGTTGTCGAGGGAGGTTATCGTAACGCCCCGGATTCTCTCGCACGCCGAAGTGCATCGCTTCTCCGATTACGATTACGACAACGACAACGACGCGACAAGCACTCCCGAATGGACTTGTTTAACTTGATGGCCACGCGATTACGCGACCGCGCTGCGGTCGTCCGGCACCGGCCCCTCGCTCAGCAGCGGCCGCATGGCGTGAAGGAGGTTGGCGAACAACTGCGGGTGCCCGGCCTCCTCCCGCGCCAGCAGGGCCTTGGTGTGCTCGCGGCGGGTGGGCAGGGCGAAACAGGCCGGGCAACTGTCCGCTACCACGGGCAGGGCGGCGGCGCGGGCAAAGTCGGCGGTCTGGCGCTCCCGGCAGTAGGCGAGCGGGCGGATGATCCGGATGTCCCCGGCCTTGTTGACATAGTGCGCCTTCATGGTGCGCAACTGGCCGTTGTGGAAGATCGACATCAGCAGGCTTTCGGCCAAGTCATCCAGGTGCTGGCCGAGCGCCAGGCAGTTGTATCCCTGCTCGCGGCAGACGCGGTACATGATGCCGCGCTTCATCCGCGCGCAGTAGGCGCAGAAGGAGTCGCCGTCCATGTGGGTACGCGCCTGCGCGATCAGGGGCTGGCGCTCATAGTGCCAGGTCAGCCCCGGGTAGCACTGGGGCAGGTGCGAGGGGTCGAAGCCCGGGACCAGCGGGTCCACGGTCAGTACGGCCAGCTCGAAGCGCACCGGGGCATAGGTCTGCAGGTGCCGCAGGATGTGCAGCAGCGACAGTGAGTCCTTGCCGCCCGAGACCCCCAGCAGCAGGCGGTCGCCGGCGCGGATCATACGATAGTCCGCGATAGCGCGGCCCACCTGGCGCAGGAGTGACTTCGGGGGTTTCAGGGCGGGGTTGGGCATGTCCGCTGACCGTCCACTTGTTCAATCGGGAATTCGGCTTCGCGGTACTAGCCCTTAGGCGACGCCTGAGAGGTCGGCGCGAAGCGGAAGATCCGGATTGTCCAGCAGTCGGCCCCGGCGCTCAGGACCAGACAGGAAGGGCCGCCGTGGGTGCGGATGCGGCCGGCGGCACCGGGGTTGAGCACCCAGGGCAGGGCCTCCTGGTCCAACAGCAGCCGGTGGCTGTGGCCGTAGACCAGGGCGCGGGCGCGCGGAAAACGGCGGCGCAGCCGTTCGTGGCGACCCCGCGCCGGGGTCTGGTGGCCGTGGATCACGACCAGGGTGCCGCCCGGCAGGGACACCTCGACCCAGCCCGGGAGCCGGTCCAGGATCGCCCGGTCCGCGCTGGGCCAATCGGCCGGGCGATCGTTGTTGCCGCGCGCCGCCCATACGGGGCCGTGCCGCGGTTGCAGGCAGGCGATGACCGCGGCGTTGCCGATATCCCCGCCGTGGACGGCCAAGTCGCAGTCGGCAACCACGGCGAGCACGCGGGGGTCCACCCACCCGTGGGTGTCGGAGAGGATTGCGACCCGCATCGGGGCGGGGTCGCCGGGGGCGGCGGCCGGGCCTGCCGCCGCCCGCGTCGATGGTGCATCCGTCATCATGATGTCCGCGCTCGTCCTGTATGGTGTCCCCGGCCGCACGCCGGACCCGGCACCCGGGGGTCAATCGATCGTCAGGGCCAACTTGCCGGTCACATGCCCGGCCTCGAGCAACTGGTGGGCCTGCGCGGCGGCGGCCAAGGGGAAGGTCTGGGAGACGTGGATCTTGAGTTCCCCGCTGTCGATCAACTTGCCGCAACGGCGCAGGATCTCACCCTGGTGGGCGCGCGCCCGCGGCAGGTCGCGCAATTGGGGCGTGAGCATCAGCTCCAGACTCAGGCGCAGGTTGCGCACGCGCGCCTCCTTCAGGTCCAGGTCCGGCCCCGGGTCCAGGATGGTCACCAGGTTGCCGTAGGCGGCCATGGCCGGGATGGTCCGGCGGAAGCACGCCGGGCCCACCGTATCGAGCGCCACGTCGACCCCGCGTCCGCCGGTCCACTCCATGACCGCGTGTACCAGGTCCTCCTCCCGATAGTTGATGCAATACTCGGCCCCCAGCGCATGGGCGAAATCGGCCTTCTCCGGGCCGCTCACCGTGGTGCAGACCCGCGCCCCGGCGAGGCGGGCGAGTTGGATCGCGACATGCCCCACGCCCCCGGCCCCGGCGTGGATCAACACGGTCTGATCGGCGGCGAGGCCCGCCCGGTCGCTCAGGGCCTCCCAGGCGGTCAGCAGGACCAGGGGGGCGGCGGCGGCCTCGGCAAACCCGAGCGCGTGCGGCTTGGCCTGGGCCAACTGGTTGTCCAGACAGATGTATTCGGCATAGTTGCCGACCGGACCGCCGAGCCCGCCGTGACAGAACCAGACCTCGTCGCCCGGCTTGAAACGGGTCACGTCCGCACCCACCGCCTCGACCACGCCCGCCCCGTCGCAGCCCGGGACCAGCGGGAATCCGGCGGGCAGGAGCGCCCCGTTGGTGCGAATCTTGGTGTCGACCGGGTTGACCCCGGCCGCCATCAGGCGAACCAGGATATCATCGGGTCCGGTCAGTTCCGGACGGGGCCGCTCCACCAGTTGGAGGACCGCGGGTCCGCCGGTCTTCTGTATCTCGATCGCGCGCATGGGCAATACTCCCGGAATCGTTTCGTCGAAGGGTCTCACAGTAGCCTTGTACCGGTCGGCATGACAACACCATGACGCTAGGATCTTCATCTCTCGCCCCCGTGGCGGCCCTGCCGGTCGACGCCGCGCGTCGCGCGGCGGCCGCACGCCGGGCGGCCGCCGGACACCCGCGACCATGAGCGACCAGGCCCCCGATTGCAATAGTCTGAAGACCCGGATCAGCGACCTGGAGCGTCAGGTGGCGCGCCTGTCGGTGGTTCACCAGGAGTTGATCGAGACCCGCGACCGCCTGGACCGTGAGCTGGAACGCTTCGCGGGGATTCAGTCATACAATACCCGTGCCATCGCCGTGCGCGACCCCGGGCAGTTCGCCGCCATCACCGCCGAGGCGGTCCTGGAACTGTTCGAGCTGGGGTTCGCGCTCCTGTGGCCGACCGCGCCGGACGGCACCCCGGAGGACGCCCCGACGGCCGCGCTCGGCATCGCCCCCGACGCCATCCCCGGCGCGGCGTTGCGCGAGCTGATCGCCACCGAGCGCTTCCGCCGCAGTCGCACCAGTTGGTGGGGGCCGGCCGACCCCCCGCCCGCCGCCCCCGCCGGGGCGCACCAACTCGTCATCAGCGCCTGCGTCGGCCCGAGCGGCGTCAGCTTCGCGCTGGTGATCGGCGGGGTGGCGGCGGGCGATCGGGACCAGTATCGCGGGCTGGTCACCGCGCACCTGGAATCCTTCGCCGTCTTCGCCCAGCAGATCGGGGCGCTACTCCAGAACCGCAGTGATCAGGCGACCATCGAGCACCAGATGCAGCAGTTGCGGCTCGAACGGGAGCGCCTCGACATGGCCGTGGAGGGCAGCAACGCGGGCCTCTGGGACTGGGACCTGGAAACCAATCGGGTCCACCTGTCGCCGCGCTGGAAGGCGATGCTGGGCCATGGCCCCGAGGAGTTGCAGGATACCTTTGCCGAGTGGGAGGCGCGCGTGCACCCCGACGACCTGGGGCCCTCCCGGGAGCGGGTGCGCGCCCACCTGATCGGGGTGACCGAGATCTATGAGAACATCCACCGGCTACGCCATAAGGACGGGCACTACCTCTGGATCATGGCCCGCGGACGCGCCCTGCGCAACGCGGCGGGCCGGGCGTACCGGATGGTGGGCATCCACCTGGACGTGACCGAGCAGCGCCGGGCGCGCGAGCAGGCGGAGGCCGCCAACCGCGCCAAGAGCGAGTTCCTGGCGACCGTGAGCCACGAGATTCTGACCCCCATGAACGGGGTGCTGGGGATGCTCGAGTCCTTGCAGCACAGCGGCCCGACCCCGGAGCAGGCGCCGCATCTGGCCACCGCCCGCCGCTCCGCCGAACACCTGCTCGATATCATCAACGACATCCTGGTCCTGTCCACCATCGAGGCCGGGCGCTTCGCGGCCGAAACCAACCCCTTCGCGCCGGGTCCCGTGCTGACGGCCGCCGCCGACGCCTTTCGCGACGCCATGGCGGCCAAGGGGCTCGACTACCGGGTGGATCTGGCCGCCGGGGTGCCCGACTGCCTGCTCGGGGACCCGGCGTGCCTGACGCGGATCCTGCGCAACCTGGTGGGCAACGCGCTCAAGTTCACGCCCGCGGGCGCGGTGACGGTCGCACTCGGCGGGCGGCCCCTGCCGGACGGCCGCTTCGAGCTGGCGCTCGCCGTGCGCGACACCGGCATCGGCATGACCCCCGCGACCCAGGCGCGGGTCTTCACCCCCTTCACCCAGGCGGACGGGGGCACCACCCGGGTCTTCGGCGGTACCGGCCTGGGGCTCGTCATCTGCCGCCGGCTCCTGGAGCAGATGGGCGGGCGCATCTGGATGCAGAGTGAACCGGGCCGGGGCTCCGAGCTGCAGGTCCGCCTGCCCTTGGCGCCCGGCAGCGCCCGGGCGCCGGAGCCGCCACCGCGGCCCCGCGCGCGGCGCGCCCTGCTGGCCGAGGACAACCTGGTCAACCAGAAGGTCGCCCGCCGCATCCTGGCCGGACTGGGTCTGGAGGTCCTGGTCGCGGACGACGGGCGCCAGGCCCTGGAGGTCTTCGCCCAGGGCGGTATCGACATCGTGCTGATGGACATCCAGATGCCGGTGATGGACGGTTACGAGGCCACCCGCCGCCTGCGCGCCCTGGAGGCCGAGCGCGCCTGGCCGCGCACCCCGGTGCTGGCGGTCAGCGCCAACACCAGTGCCGAGGACCGGGACCGCTGCCTGGCCGCCGGTATGGATGCCTTCGTCGCCAAGCCGACCAACGCGGCCGGGTTCAAGGCGGCGCTGGCGCGGTGGGTCGAGATTTAGGACGATCGGTGAGCGAGGCGACTCGACCGGAGGTCGACGCTTTAGCGGGCGGCGCCGCGTCCGGCTGAAGCCTCGACCTCCGGTCTGTGGTATGAGTACAAAGTTATCCGGAGTTCAGCTAAAGGATTGCGCACGGACAGGCCCCGCGTGCCGAACCAGCATTGTCCCAGCACATTCTCACCATTGCCGACGCATTGTCGCCGCTTCGCCCTGATATACTACGGACCTTACGCGCCTCCCCCGCCATGACCGCTGACCGGGAACCGTCATGACCAACAGACCCGATATCGATCCGCAAGAGACCCAGGAGTGGCTCGACGCCCTGGACGGCGTGCTGGAACAGGAGGGCGTCGACCGCGCCCACTTCCTGCTGGAGCGTCTCATCGACAAGGCCCGGCGCTCGGGGGCCCACCTGCCCTACAGCGCCAACACCGCCTATCTCAACACGATCCCGGTCCAGCAGCAGGAGCGCTTCCCCGGTGACCGGGCCATGGAGCGGCGCATCCGCTCCTTCGTGCGCTGGAACGCCATGGCGATGGTGGTGCAGGCCAACCGGCTGTCGACGGAACTCGGGGGCCACATCGCCTCCTTCGCCTCCTCCGCCACCCTGTTCGACGTGGGCTACAACCACTTCTTCCACGCCCGCACCCCGGACCACGGGGGCGACCTGGTGTTCATCCAGGGCCACTCGGCCCCGGGCATCTATGCCCGCGCCTACCTTGAGGGCCGCATCAGCGAGGACGACCTGCTCAACTTCCGCCAGGAGGTGGACGGCGGCGGCCTCTCCTCCTATCCGCACCCCTGGCTGATGCCCGATTTCTGGCAGTTTCCGACGGTCTCGATGGGACTGGGCCCGATCATGGCCATCTACCAGGCGCGTTTCATGCGCTATATCAACGACCGGGGGCTGGTCAACACCAGCAACCGCAAGGTCTGGGCCTTCCTGGGGGACGGGGAGATGGACGAGCCCGAGTCCATGGGCGCCATCGCGCTCGCCTCCCGGGAGCGGCTGGACAACCTCATTTTCGTCGTCAACTGCAACCTGCAGCGCCTCGACGGCCCGGTGCGCGGCAACGGCAAGATCATCCAGGAATTGGAGGCGGACTTCCGCGGCGCCGGCTGGAACGTCATCAAGGTCATCTGGGGGAGCTACTGGGACCCGCTGATCGCCCGCGACCAGGACGGGGTGCTCCTGAAGCGCATGGAGGAGTGCGTGGACGGGGACTATCAGGCCTACAAGGCCCGGGACGGCAAGTTTGTCCGCGAGCACTTCTTCGGCAAGTATCCGGAAACCGCCGAGATGGTCGCCAATATGACCGACGAGGACGTCTGGCGCCTGAACCGCGGCGGTCATGACCCGGCCAAGGTCTATGCCGCCTACGCCGCCGCCGTGAAGACGACCGGTCAGCCCACCGTGATCCTGGCCAAGACCATCAAGGGGTACGGCATGGGCGTCGCCGGGGAGGGGATGAACATCACCCACTCCCAGAAGAAGATGGGGGAGGTGGCGCTCAAGGCCTTCCGCGACCGCTTCAACATCCCGCTGTCGGACGATCAGCTCGACGCCACCCCCTTCTACAAGCCACCGGTGGACAGCGAGGAGATGCGCCACCTGCACGGGCTGCGCGAGGCCCTGGGCGGCTTCCTGCCGGCCCGGCACGACACGGCGGCGGCGCTCAAGGTCCCTGATCTCGCAACCTTCGCCCCGCTCCTGGAGGGCACCGGCGACAAGGAGCAGTCGACCACCATGGCGTTCGTACGCATCCTCAACATCTGTCTGCGCGACAAGGAAATCGGCCCCCTGGTGGTGCCCATAGTCCCGGACGAGGCGCGCACCTTCGGCATGGAGGGGCTGTTCCGCCAGGTCGGCATCTATTCCTCCGTCGGCCAGCTCTATCAGCCGGTCGATGCGGATCAGGTGATGTCCTACCGGGAGGACAAGAAGGGGCAGATCCTGGAGGAGGGGATCAACGAGGCCGGGGCCATGTCGTCCTGGATCGCGGCGGCCACGGCCTATGCGAACCACGGCCAGGCGATGATCCCCTTCTATATCTATTATTCGATGTTCGGCTTCCAGCGCATCGGCGACCTGGCCTGGGCGGCCGGCGACATGCAGGCGCGCGGCTTCCTGATCGGCGGCACGGCCGGGCGCACCACGCTCGCGGGCGAGGGCCTCCAGCACCAGGACGGCCACAGTCACCTGCTGGCGGCGACCATCCCCAACTGCATCTCCTATGACCCGGCCTATGCCTATGAGTTGGCGGTGATCGTCCAGGACGGGCTGCGGCGCATGTACCAGGAGAAGGAGCGCTGGTTCTATTACATCACCACGATGAACGAGAACTACCCCCAGCCGGCCCTGCCGGAGGGCCCTGATGGGAGCACGGTGACCGGCATCCTGAAGGGCATGTACCGCGTCCAACGGGGCGAGGAGCGCACCCACCGGGTACAATTGCTGGGCGCCGGCACCATCCTGCGCGAGGTGCTGGCCGCGGCCGAGCTGCTCGCCCGCGACTTCGACGTGGGCGCCACGGTGTGGAGCGTCACCAGCTTCAACGAGTTGCGGCGCGAGGGTATCGACGCGGAGCGCTGGAACATGCTCCACCCCGAGGACGAACCGCGGGCGCCCTATGTAACGGCCCAACTCGCCGACACCCGCGGACCCGTCATCGCCGCCACCGACTATATGCGGGCCTATGCCGATCAGATCCGGCCCTATTGCCCGCGTCGCTATGTCGTGCTGGGCACCGACGGTTATGGCCGCAGCGACATGCGCAGTCAGTTGCGCAAGTTCTTCGAGGTCAATCGCTACTATGTGGCGGTGGCCGCCCTCAAGGCCCTGGCGGACGAGGGCGCGATCCCTGCCGCCAGGGTCGCGGAGGCGATCGCCAAATACCGCATCGACCCGGAAAAGCCCAATCCGGTGACCGTCTGAAACGCCCGGCAACACAGGCTTTGGAGAATACAGCGTGGCACACCTCGAAACCATCCTGTTGCCCGACATCGGCGATTTCGCCGAGGTCGAGATCATCGAGATCCTGGTCGCCCCCGGCGAACGGATCGAACCCGAACAGTCACTCCTGACCCTGGAGAGCGACAAGGCGACCATGGAGATCCCGGCCCCGCGCGGCGGCGTGATCCAGGACCTCCTGGTCAAGGTCGGGGACAAGATAGCGGCCGGCAGCCCGCTGATGACACTGGCGACACAGGACGCGGCGGCACCGCCCCCCCCGGCGGCGCCAGCGGCCGAGCCAACGGCGGCCCCGACTCCGGCCGCGACCCCGGCCGTCGGCGGTGGCGGCGAGACCATCTCAGTCCTGCTCCCGGACATCGGTGACTACGCCGAGGTCCCCGTGATCGAGATCCTGGTGGCCCCGGGCGAGCGGGTGGAACAGGACCAATCGATCCTGACCCTGGAGAGCGACAAGGCGACCATGGAGGTCCCCGCGCCGCAGGCCGGCGTCGTGGAAGGCATCGCGGTCCAACTCGGGGACAAGCTCAGCCAGGGCGACCTGATCCTGACGCTGCGGGTGGATGGCGGCGCCGCGGCGGCGCCGACGGCAGTTGCTCCAGCCCCGACCGCGGAACCGCCCGCCAAGCCCGCGCAGCCGACCCCCCAGCGCGCCCCGGGCGAGGCCGAGCGGCGCCAGGCCCCGGTGCCCCTGCGTCCGGACGACCTGGCCGCCATCGGCGCCGCCGGCCGCAAGGCCCATGCCAGCCCCACGGTGCGGCGTCTGGCGCGGGAACTGGGCGTCGAGCTGACCCTGGTCAAGGGGTCAGGCCCCAAGGACCGCGTGCTGCGGGAGGACGTGCAGGGCTATGTCAAGCGCACCCTGGCCCAGGGGGCGGCGGCGCCCGCCGCGGGCGCCCTGCCCTTCGCGCTCCCCGCCGCCGCGCCGGTGGATTTTTCCAAGTTCGGACCCGTCGAGGTCAAGGAACTCTCCCGCATCCAGAAGCTCAGCGGCCGGCATCTGCACCGGTGCTGGCTCTCGATCCCGCACATCACCCAGTTCGATGAGGCGGACATCACCGAGTTGGAGGCCTTCCGCAAGGCGCAGAAGGACGCCGCGGAGGCGGCGGGGGTGAAATTGACCTTCCTGCCCTTCCTGCTCAAGGCCGTCGCCACGGCCCTGAACCGCATGCCCACGGTCAAGTCGTCCCTGACCCCGGACGGCGAGGCACTGGTGATGAAGCACTACACCCATATCGGCGTGGCCGTGGACACCCCCAACGGGCTGGTGGTCCCGGTGGTGCGCGACGTGGACAAGAAGGGCATCTACGACCTGGCCCGAGACCTGATGGATTTCAGTAAAAAGGCGCGGGACGGTAAACTCCTGCCCGGCGACATGCAGGGCGGCTGTTTCACCATCTCAAGCTTGGGGGGCATCGGCGGCACCGCCTTCACCCCCATCGTCAATGCCCCCGAGGTGGCTATCCTGGGGGTCTCGCGCTCGGACACGAAGCCGGTGTGGAACGGAAAAGAATTCGCGCCGCGCCTGATGCTGCCGCTATCGTTGTCCTATGACCACCGGGTGATCGACGGTGCCGCGGGGGCGCGTTTCACCACCCTGCTCGGGCGACTCCTGGGGGACATCCGCACCCTGCTGCTCTGATGCCCGCGCGGGTGCGATCAGAACTGATGCCCGGTGGGAGCGGCTTGCAGCCGCGACGGGGCTCGCAGGCTACGGCGGCCTCACATCGCGGCTGCAAGCCGCTCCCACCGGGGCACGAGTGAAATGATCGGGCGCGGGACTACCAGAACCTGGGCTCGAACCCCGGCCGATTCTTCACCTCCATGACCTGATCGCCCACGGCAAGCACCAGGAAACCCAGACGCTCGGCGTAGTTGAGCACACTGTCGTCCACGGACAGGGTGGCCAGGATGCCGACGACCGGCAAGTGGGCACGCGCGGGCAGGAACTCCCGGAAGGCGGCGATCTCATCGATCAGTCGGTCGACGTCCGCACTGCGCAGGGTGGCCTTGGTGCTGTTCAAGGCAGCCACATCGGGGGCGATGGCAAAGGCATCGAACTCCCGCACCCGCCCGTCGGGCAGACGCAACCGCACCCGGGCCTGGATGCTGTCGAATTCGCGGCCCAGCGTCTCGCGCAGGATGCGCGGCAGGCTGGGGTAGACCAGGTCCTCGACCATAGTGCCGAGCTTGTTGGCGAGGTCGCCCCACTTGCGGTTCATCTCGCGGCGCTCGGCGATCGATTCGGCCTTGAATCCCAGCATTTCGTCCTTGAACTCGCGCATCTCGTCCTTGAACTCGCGCATCTCGTCCTTGAACTCGCGCATCTGCGCCTCGGTGCGCTGCTGGGACTTGTAGAGCTTGTTGAACTCGATACCCACACTCGCAACAAACCGGTCGATCGAGGCCTCGAGTCGATCGACGCGTTCGGCGGTGGCAGGCAGCGGGGCGGGCATGGGGTGACTCCGGTTGGTCGGCGCAGGAGAGTATAGCCCTGCGCAACGGTTTGGGCCCGGCGACCGCCCGGCGGCGGGGACCGCGCCGGACCTACCTCAAGGGCCGGGCCCCGCTCAGGCGGCGGCGCGCTCGGTCCTATCCTCCAGGCGCCGAATCAACGGATACAGATTCTCGGTCTCGCGCTGGATGCGATCGAGCACCAATCCGAACATCTGATTGGTGTCCCTCACGAAGGCGGCGTGATCGGCGATCTTCAATTCCTGTTTACGCTCGTCGCACCAGTCCTTGAGGTAGGCGGCAAAGATCCGCTTGATCTCCATGGAGCCGGACAGGAAGCGGTCGGCGGTATTCACCATGAGCCGGTCCTGACTCTGAATGAGACGCCCGCACAACTGGGCGTCCACCATCTCCATGTGCTGGCGAACCTTGCCTACGTATTCGAAGAAGAGCTGGCGCGCGCAGTCGGTATCACACATGGCGCGCTTGCGAATGAGATAGAGAAAGACGTTGGAGATCTCCGTGATCTTATGATTTTGTTCGTGACATCTCGCGAAATTGACCATGTTACTCCGCCCTCCGGGGTTTTTTTGTGGTGATGTGAAAATGATATTTCCGATCGCGCCGCCGGCCCAGCACCGGGGGCGAAAGGCGCAAGCAACGCGGCGGTCAGGAAAATGGCCGCGGGGGCCGTGCGGGCCGCCGGCCCACCCCGGCTGAGCCGGCGGCGACACTGCACCAATACCCTGCAACCAGAGCGGCGGGCCGGTTCCCGGGTCGCCGCATCCCATGAAGCGAAAACGTAACGCCCCGGCGCGCCTTTTACAAGAGCTAATTGCCGGGACGCACACAATCCTTGCCGCCGCTTTGTCCCCGGCCTTTCCGCGTCCGGGTCAGGTACGCCGGGCCGGTGAATAGCATCAGATGACGCTAATATTCGGAAAAGCTAATTCGACGGTTTCCGGCACCTGCGTGTGCCCTGGGTCAATAAAGGGGCGGCGCGGCCGGCGGCGCCGTCGGCTTGGGCAGAGCGCGCAGGACCCCGGCCACGTCCTCGCTGAAGGCACCCAGGGCCGCGCTCATGGCAGCGATGAGCGCCGCCCGATCCGCCGGCGGGCGCAGGGGCTGACGGTAACTGGTCTCGCGGGCCGCCAGGGTCTGCTCCAGGCGGGGGTCCAGCACCGCCCAGCGCACCTTCAGCACGGCCTCGCCCGCCGGGGTGCCCTCGAAGGTCAGCACGTCCGCGGTGATGCGAAAATCCAGTGGGAAGCGGACCTCGGTCGGGAAGATCAGGACCCGGCTGGTGCCGACCAGATAGGCCAGGTTCTCGCTCCAGACCCGCAGGAAGTCGTCCTGCAGGGTCCCGCCCCAGCGGTTGAACTCGTCCAGGGTCAAACGGTTGTTGCCATCGCGCGAGACGATCTGCGGCCGATCCAGAAAGCCGGGAAAGGTCACCGGCCCCAACCCGATGCCCAGGGTACCGCCGGTCACCGCGGCGTGCCCGTCGGCCGCGGGCAGTGGTCTCAGGGTAAAGAAGTTCGACGGCGGTGAGCCGGCACAGCCGGCGACGGCAAGGACCCAGCCAAGCCACCAGCAAAGGGAGAAACGAGTCCGCTTCGCGTGCCTCGCCGCGCGCCCGACGACGGCCCCGTCGCCAACCACTGCCGCCGTCACTAGCGCCCCCCCGCCTTGCCCTTCAGCAGCGCCTCCGGGTGACGCTCCAGGTAGTCCGCCATGAGCCGCACGGAGCGCGCCGCGGCGCCCACCTCCGCCAACATACGTTCCATCTCGATATACAGGGGAGAATTGAGCGCCACAATGTCACCGGCATACTTCATGGTGGTCGAGGTCGCGCGCAGGGCCGCGCTCAGTTGCGGTGCGAGCTCGCCATCCAGGCGCTCCGCGCTCTTGCGCACCGCGGCCAAGGCCGCTTGCGTCTCTGCGACCGCGCCCTGCAATTCCCGGGAGTTGATCAGCGCGTTGGCGCCGGCCACCGCCTGACCCAGGTCGCGGCCGAGTTGTTCGATCGGCAGGCGATCGAGCTTTTCGAGCACACTGGTGGCCCTGGTGGTCAGGGCCTCCAGGGGCGCCGGCACGGTCGGCAGCACCACATAGTCGCCATGCCGCGAAGGACGCTCCGGCGGGGCGCCGGGATGGAAATCCAGGTCCACATAGAGGGCGCCGGTCAGTAGATTATCCGATTTGAGCTGGCCGCGCAGGCCATTGGCGACCAGGCGTTCGACCACGGCGGCCTGCTCCACCCGCCCCGGGTCGCCGCTGACACCGATGCGCTCCGGCTCGACCTCCACCAGCACCGGGATCTGGAAGTCGTAGTCGTCCACATTGAAGATCAACTGCACGTCCAGCACCCGACCGATGGCGATGCCGCGCAGCCGCACCGCGGCGCCCACCGCCAGGCCGCTCACCGAGCCCTTGAAATACAGCAGGTAACGGTCCTTGTGGGCATAGGTCTTCGCGTGGGCCTGCTCCCGGCTCGGGTAGAGCGCCAAGACCTCGCCCGCCGCGGCCGCCTTACGCTCACCGTCGATGGTATCCGGGGTGTCGAATGAGATGCCGCCGATCAGCACCGACAGGAGTGACTGGGTATCCACCGTGACGCCCGCGGTGGAGATCGAGAAATCCAGCCCGCTCGCGTTCCAGAAGCGGGTATTGGTGTAGACCAGGCGGTCGTAGGGGGAGGAGACGAAGATCTCGATGTTGACCGACCCCCCGTCCGTTTCCAATTGGTGCCCCGCCACCTGCCCGACCTGGATCTGCCGGTAGTAGACCGGAGAACCGATATTGAGCGACCCCAGGGTCGGGGAGCGCAGCAGGAAGCGCTTGCCGGCCTCCGAGGTGGTGAAGAGCGGCGGCTCCTCCAGACCCAGGAAGCGGCGCGCCGACTTACCCTCGGTCACCGGATCGATCGCGATATAGGGTCCCGACAGCAGTGTCTCCAGACCGGACACCCGGCTCGCGCTCACCCGCGGGCGCTCCACCCAAAAACGGGTGTCGGTGGTCAGGTAGGCACTGGAGCCGTACTTGAGCTGGGCGGTCACCAGGATCGACTTCAGATCCGGACTCACGTCGATGGCGATCACCTCCCCCACGTCCACGTCCTTGAACTTGACCTTGGTCTTGCCGGCCTGGAGCCCCGCCGCGGAGTTGAACTGGATCTCGACCCGCGGCCCCTGCTCGGCATAGGTCTTGTAGGCGAGCCAGGCGCCGATGACCAGGGCCACCAGCGGGATCAGCCAGACGATCGAGGGCCGGTCGCGCCGCACCGTCACGGCCTGGGGCAGCCGCGCGCCGGGCCAATCCGCCCACTCCTCAGCCTGTCCGGGCGAGGGCGCTGGGGCCGCCCGCTCCCCGCGCCCCGGGGTCGCCCCGTTCTCGGTCTCTGACATGGTCCTGCCGCTCATAAATGCCTGCGATAATCCGCACAATCTGCGCTTATCTTCGGCATATTCACGCCGTCAACGCCAGTGCGGCCGAAACCGCCTTACCTGACTCTTGCGTGCGTTTAACGTCCGGCTTGAGCGCGTCCAGACGATCCAACCCATAACGATCGACGCAGCGTCGAAGGCGTAGACCCAAGCATGGCCGCTGCTTCGCCAATCTTGACTAATTTCTTTTCCATAAGGGAAGATTAGCGCAGATTAGGAAATATTAAAAGCAGCAGTTATGCGCCATGTTGCAACGCCCGTTCTTCCAGGTCCGGCCCCAGGCGATCCCAGATCAGCCGGGGATCGAATGACATGGCGGCCAGCATGGTGAGGACCACGACCGCGCAGAAGAAGATGGCCCCGGTCTGCGCCTCCACGCTGGCCAGGTTCCCCAGGCGCACCAGTGCCGCCAGAATGCTGACCACAAAGACGTCCACCATCGACCAGCGCCCGATGGTCTCGGTGATCCGATACAGCCGCGTGCGCTCGCGCGGGCGCCAACTGGAGCGCACCTTCACCGAGATCAGGAGATAGACCAGGATCAGCAGTTTCAGCAGCGGCACGAAGACGCTGGCCACGAAGACGATCGCCGCCAAGGGCCACATCCCATGGGTCAGCAGATACCCGACCCCGCTCAGAATGGTATCCGATCGGACGCGCCCGAGCGACGTGACCGTCATGATCGGCAGCAGATTGGCCGGCAGGTAGCAGATCACCGCGGCCAGGACCAGGGCCCAGGTCCGCTCCAGACTCTCCGGTTTGCGATAGCGCAGCAGCGCGGCGCAGCGCGGGCAGTGCAGCTTCAGGCCCGCGCCCGGGGCCGGGCGCCGCGCCACCACCAGTTCACAGACCTCGCAGCCGATGGCGTCCGCAGCCCGCAGCGGCGCGCCGGCCCGGTTACCGCGCGGCACCCGCGACCACACCAGATCCGGGTCCAGGGCCGCCTGGGCCCCCGCCAGCACGAAGATCAGGACAGCGAAGGCGAAGAGCGAGGGGCCGGCGAGGATGGTCGCCATCTCCGAGAGCTTCACCACCGACACCAGGATGCCGAGCATGAAGACGTCCATCATCCCCCAGGGCGTCAGGTTACGCACATAGCGGAACAGCGAGGGCAGCCAGGACGGCAGGCGCCGCGCGTACAGCGGGATCAGCACCGCCAGCAGCAGCGTCAACTGCAGACCGGGGGCCAGGATACTGGTGAATGCGACCACCGCGGCGATCTGCCACTGCCCCTGACCGTAGAGCTCCAGGACGCCGGTGAAGAGCGTCGTCTGCGTCACCTGACCCTGCATCGAAAAGGACAGGAAGGGAAAGCCGTTGGCGATCGCAAAGAGCGCGAGCCCCGCGATCGTCAGGGCCAGCGTCCGGTTCAGGCTGTCCGGCCGATCCCGATGCAGCACGCAGCCGCAGCGGGCGCAGACGCTGGACCCGCCCGGCGGCAGGGCCGGGGTGCGCTGGAGCAGGCCGCATTCCGGGCATTGCGTGAGGGCGTCGTGCATGGGGGTGGATAGCGGTCAGCGGTCAGCGGTCAGCGGTCAGTGGTCAGTGGTCAGTGAATAGTGGATAGTGCAGGGCGAACCGGATCAGGGCAAGGTCGCCGTCGGCCGCCCAGCCCTCGGATCCACCACTGACGACTGACCACTGACGACTGACCGCTGGAAAAATGCCCCGCATCGACTTCTATACCCTGGAACCCGACAGCCCCGGCGACCGTTATCTGCTCACCTGCCGGCTGGTGGAGCGCACGCGCGCTGAGAACCTGCGGGTACTGATCCACTGCCCGGACCTGACGGCGGCGCGCCACCTGGACCGCCTGCTCTGGACCTGGCGCCAGGCCAGCTTCATCCCCCACGGACTGGTGGGCCAGACCGACCATGAACTTACCCCGGTCCTGATCGGCCTGGACGGCACCCCGGAGGCCGAGACCCAGGTCCTGATCAACCTGGCCCCGGCCGCCCCGCCCTTCTTCAGCCGCTTCGCCCGCGTCTGCGAGCCCGTCGATCAGGACCCCACGGTGCGCGCCGCCGCCCGCGAGCGCTTCCGCTTCTACCGCGACCAGGGCTTCCCGCCGGCACACCACCCGGTCCGGCTGACGCCGGGTGATGCGGACGCCTGGTAGGGGTCCCGCCATCCACGGTATCCCCTTACGATGGGTAGAGCGCAGCGAAACCCATCATCTGCGCTTGCACTGGGTTCAGGCAACGCCACGCCATGACCGACGACCTGGACCCGACCCCCACCCTCCCCGACCCGCTCGCCGACTCGGGCCCGGCAACCGAGCGCGCCAGTCCTGCCGCCGCGACGCGCGCCAGATCCTCGGCGTCGGGTTTCTTGAACAGCCGACCCGGCCGCTTCTAAAGCTCGGGATTGTGATACTCCATGGCAAGAAAGCCGTTGGGTAGGCGGACCAGCGCCATGAAAGGGTGTTGCGTTCACATGGCCGCAATGCGGGCAGGCACATTGGCGTTTTTTCGTAGGCCCCCCCGCGGCGCTCCGCCCTACTGGTTCCCGATCAGCCCCGCTGCGGCACCGCGGGCCGCAGAAACCCACGCGGCGGTGCGACCAGCCACAGGTAGCTCAGGCCCGCCAGCAGCCCGCACAGGGCCATGCCCAGCAACAGGGGGCGCGCCGTGCCGTCATGGGCCAGACTGACCAGGGAGCCGACGATGGCCCCGGTGCCGAAGCGTGCCGCCCCGGAGAAGGCCGAGGCGGTCCCGGCCATGGGCGCGAAGTGCATCATATAGCCCGCCATGGCGTTGCCGAGCACCACCCCGGCGACCCCCAGGTAGAGCAGGGTGGCGAGTACGATCGCCCACAGCGGCGGCGTGCCCCAGAGCGTGAGCCCCAGGAGCACGAGCGCGGCGATGACCTGGACGCCCAGGCCCAGGCGCAACAGGCGCTCCGCCCCCAGGCGGGTGACCAGGCGGGCGTTGAGCGTAGTGGTCACCATGGCCGCGGCCACGTTGAGGCCGAACAGGACCGCGAACCAGGCGGTCGGAACGGCGTGCAGGATGATATAGACGAAGGGCGAGGTGACGATATAGGTCATCATGCCGCCGAAGGAGAAGGCCCCGACGAGCAGATAACCCATACCGGTGCGATGATTCATCAGTTGGAGATAGTTGCGCAGGACCCGACCCAGGTCCGCCGGATGGCGGCGTACCGGCGGCAGGGTTTCCGGCAGCAACGCGAAGAAGAGCCCGATCGCGAGCAGTCCGATCCCGTAGAGGGCGATGAAGACCCAGTGCCAACCCACCTGACCCACGATGAGCCCGCCGATGGAGGGTGCCAGCAGCGGTGCCAGGGACATCACCAGCATCACGAGGCTCAGCACCCGGGCACACTCGTCTTTCTCACAGAGGTCGCGCACCAGGGCCGGCACCGTGACCGCGACGGCCGCCCCGCCCAGGGCCTGGACCACGCGCGCCGCGATCAGGGTCTCCATGGAGCCGGCCAGGGCGCACCCCAGGCTCCCCAGGCAAAAGAGGGCCAGGCCGCCGCCGATGGTCGAGCGCCGCCCGCGCACGTCCGACAGCGGGCCGAGGAACAACTGGGCCAGGGCAAAGACCCCGAGGTAGACGGTCACGGTGAGCTGGGCCCGCTCGATGCTCGAGCCGAGATCCAGTGCGATCACCGGCAGGCTCGGCAGATACATATCGATGGCGAAGGGCGTCAGCCCCGAGAGCAGACCCAGGGTCAGGAGTATTGGCGGGCGAATGTGCATGAAACCCTCGCGGTGCGGCTTGCCGATGCCGGCTAGGGTAACCCGAAAGGCCGGGGCGTGCCTGGGCCCCGGTTGGCCGGGGTGCGATCAGAGCTGATGTGTTGATGCCGATCCCGTAGCGTACGCATTCGCACCCGGCTGGCCGGCCGGGGGGAGTGTGCATGGCGTCGCGGCCGAGCCCTGGCATGGCGTCCAGAGCCCTGGACGCCAACGGGTCAAGCGCGGCGCTAAAACAACCGGTTAAGCCCGTTGAGCGCCGCCACGCGGTAGGCCTCGGCCATGGTGGGGTAGTTGAAGGTGGTCTCGGTGAAATAGCGGATGCTGTTCGCGCTCCCCTGCTGGGACATGATCGCCTGGCCGATGTGGATGATCTCCGCGGCCTGCTCGCCGAAGCAGTGGATGCCCAGGATCGCGAGCGTCTCGCGGTGGAACAGGATCTTCAGCATACCCACCGTGTGGCCGGTGATCTGGGCGCGGGCCAGCGACTTGAAGTCCGCCTCGGCGACCTCGTAGGGGACCTGGGCCGCGGTCAGTTCGCGCTCGCTGCGCCCGATGGAGCTGATCTCGGGCACCGTGTAGATGCCGGTGGGAAACTCCTCGACCAGCGACCAGTCGCACTCCCCGTCCACGATATGGGCGCCCACGAAGCGCCCCTGGTCATAGCTGGCGCTCGCCAGTGCCGGCGGCCCCACCACGTCGCCCACGGCGTAGATGTGCGGGAGCGCGGTCTGGTAGCTCGCGTTGACCTCCAACTGACCGCGCCGGTTGGGGGTCAGGCCGATCGCTTCCAGTCCCATGTCACGGGTGTTGCCGGTGCGGCCATTGGCCCACAGCAGGACCTCGGTCTTGAACTTCTTGCCGGACTTGCAGTGCAGCACCACGCCGTCGTCCGTCGTCTCCACCCGGTCGGCCGTCTCGTCGTTGCGGATCACCACCCCGCTCTGGCGCAGGTGATAGCTCAGGGCATCGGTGATCTCGTCGTCCAGGTTCGACAGCAGCCGGTCGCGGGTGTTGACCAGGTTCACCTTGATGTCCAGGTAGCTCATGATCGAGGCATACTCGCAGCCGATGACCCCGGCCCCGTAGATGGTCAGGGAGCGCGGGGTGTGGGCCAGGGCAAGGATCGAGTCGCTGTCGCGCACCCGCGGGTGGCTGAAGTCCACGTCCGGCGGGTGATAGGGGCGCGAGCCGGTGGCGACGACGAAGTGCCGGGCTGTCAGTTCCTGCGCCGCGCCGCCCGGACGCTCTACCGCGATCCGGTCGGGGGCCAGGAAGCGGGCGCGCCCGAAAACCACCTCCACCCGGTTGCGCTGGTAGTAGCGGTAGCGGGTGCGCACCTGTTCGTTGATGACCCCGTCGGCGGCCCGCAGCAGGTCCGGGAAATCCACCTCGATCTGATTGCGGGTGTGCTGAAACAGGGGGTTGCGCCGGTAGTCCGCGAGCGTCTGGATGGAGTGGCGCAGGGCCTTGCTCGGGATGGTGCCCCAGTGGGTGCAGCCCCCGCCGACGGCGTTGTGGGCCTCCACCACGGCCACCTGCCGGCCGGCCTTGGCGAGTTTCATGGCGGCGCCCTCGCCCCCGGGGCCGGTGCCGATTACGATGCAGTCAAATTCTCGGATGGTCATGTGTGTACCCCCAACTGCCGAGTCCGGCGTCCCCACCGACGGTGCGGCACCGCGGTAGTCGTGGTTGCCGATTGTACCGCTTCCAGGGGGTACGGCAGCCCCCCGGAAGCTGTTGCTCACGCCGAGGCCGCCGGTCGACATCGGCCGATCCTTCGGCACCGGGATCAGCCGCAGCCCCGACGCCGGCGCCCCGCCAGGCCTCGGATGGCTTCCGGTCTCCGCCATGCGACACCCCCGACGTTGTTCCGCCGGCCTCGAACTGCCCTGTCTGGCTGGTACCCACAAGCACTATCGTTCCTCGAACGCCGGCGCGTTGCCCGTCGCCTACCGGGCGGCTAAGATAGCCGGGCTGCGGGTAACCGTTCAGCCCCCAGCCAATCCTCCATCATGGTATATGATCTTTATTTTTCGAGTCCTTGCACTTGCGGTTTGCCACAGTAGCCATGTCGAATAAGTCCCCAGCGCCGTCCGTAGCCAGCCATTATCGCCAAGCCAGTCTCGTGTCTTTCGTGGCTTTTGGTGCCTATCTCTTGATCGCCTGCCTGAAGAATTATCTTTCACTGCCAAACGAAGATGCATTTATCCTCTTCAAATACGTCGAGAATCTTGCGCACGGCTTCGGTATTGTTTTTTATCCCGGCGGCCCCCGCACGGAGGGGGCAACAGACTTCCTTTGGCTAATACTCTTGTCAGTATTGCGTTTTCTCAAGGTCGATGTGGCGCTGGCCGCCGGCTTTCTCAACGCCCTGGGCGCGGCACTCGCCACCTATCTATTCGCCCGGGCAGCAGCGTCCAGCGAACTGCCCCCGGGATGGCGCCTTTTTTTCTATGGCCTGGCCTTGTCGATACCCTTCGTCGGCGGCGCCGTCGCTGGTTATGAAGGGTTCAGCTCCATGCTCTACTCGGCTCTGATTCTTCTGCTTTTTCGGCTGTCTCTTCAGGATCGGCAGCTTCACTGGATCCCGGTCGTATCAATCGTTGTTACCCTGTTTCGCCCGGACGGCGCAATCGTCGGGATTTCATTCAGCCTGATTTGTCTGGTCTATGCCTATCAGGCCGGGCGGCTGCGATCCTATCTTCACAGTGCACTGCTTGCCGTTACCATCGGCATAGCCTATTTTACCTGGCGCTATCTGTATTTCGGCTACCTGCTCCCGCTTCCTTTATATGTCAAGAGCGTCGGCGCGGTTATTCGTTACTATGATGTGTGGCCGGGACTCAGCGTCCCCTATTACCAGGGTCTGAAGACGAATCTCAGTTGGATGAGAGACACCTTCGGACCGCTGACCTTGATCGTCGCCGGCGTGCTGTTGAATCTTCTGTTTCGCAATCGCGATGCGGGCCTCAAGCGATGCTTGGTGATGTCTGTACCTTTGCTCTTGCTTCTGATTGGATTTTCCTTTTCTCACCAAGCGCAGAACATCGCGTTACGGTTTCAGGCACCTGTGTTTCTAGTGATTTTTTTTATTGTCTACCTGAACGCACTCAGGCTATTTGAGTTGAATTCAAGCGAAATCCGCAGAGCGCTCGGGGCAGTGATTCTGGCCGTCGCGTTATCAGTTCCTCTGGCTAATGGCATATTTCTCGTCGTCCGATCGTTGGTGGCGCAGTCTTTTGTCGCATCATTTAGCGACGTGATTTCCCGGACCCACCCCGGCGAACTGACGCTTGCACTGACTGAGGCGGGCCGCTTTGCTTTCTGGTGGCACGGTCCAACGTTCGATCTCGGGGGGCTCAACAATGCCGCAACCGCGTTTACCCCCGCGTCCTCCGATTATCTTCGCCGACTCGCTCCCGACGTGATCATGTTCAACCCGATCGCGCTCGCTCAGACCAGCGGAAAAGACCCGCTCAGCCTACCTGCGACGGAAGTCGCTTCCGCGGACTTATTGGGATTGCTATCGGAGCGGGTCAGGTTCATTGCTGAGCAGGAGCCACTTGCCTACGGCCCCTTGATGCCGGTGCCGTATTATGCGGCAGGCGCTGCGGCGCGTTTCCTGGTCGACAGTGGGAGCGGGTACCGAATGTTCGTTGTCCAAGGATTCGACAGCGATGAAGTGCTGGTTTACGGATTTCGTCAAGCAATCGCTGAGTCACTCATCGATGCAATGCAATCCACACGTGCGAGCGGTCATCGTTCCTATGCTCAGATTCGTCGGTTGCCGGGCGCCGAACAGCCGCTGGTTCAGAGCCTGGGGCGCTTCTTTATTCGTCTCAACAGCGTTGTGGCCGGCTACAGCCGCGTGCGATGAAAGATCGCCGCGGGTACCAGCGTAATCACCAACATGATCCAACGCCAGAACCACGGGGTATAGAGGACGCGCGCGCCGCGCCCGATGGCGCGCTGGATGTCGCGCGCCACCCGGTCGGGGCTGGCCCACAGGGGTCCCTTGGGAAAGGCGGCAGTCATAGGGGTGTCGACGAAGCCGGGCTTGATGGTCAGCACCCGCACCCCCGCCGGGGCCAGGCGGTGGGCCAGTCCCTGGAGGAAAATGGCGAGCGCGCCCTTGGCCGCCCCGTAGACATAGTTGCTCTGGCGCCCGCGGTCGCCGGCTACCGAGCCGATCACGGCCAAGGTGCCGCACCCCGCGGACTGCATCCGATTGGCAAGCGGCGTCAGCAGGTCGATGACACTGATCAGGTTGACCTCCAACTCCCGCCGGGTGAGCGCGGCACTGGCGGCGCAGGCGGCCTGGTCCGGCAGGGACCCGTGGGCGATCAGGGCCACGTCGAGGCCGCCGAGGGCCTCCCAGGCGGCGGCGACCAAGGCCTCGGCCCGGTCCGGCACCGTCGCGTCGTAGGCCCCCACCGCGACCATGGCGGCGCCGCGGACCCGCAGATCATCGGCAATGGCCTCCGCCCGCCCGGTGTGGCGCGCCGCCAGGAACAGGGTGGCCCCCTGGGCCGCGTAGCGTCGGGCCAGCGCCTCGGCGATGGCGGAGGTGGCACCGACGATCAGGACCCGCAGGGTCATGGCGCCTCCCCGGTGACCCGCCGCCAGAAACTCGATGAGAAGGCCGGGTCGAGGTGGCGCCGGAATTCATCGATCCGGGGGTAGCCGGCGGCAAACAAGCGTGGGGACATATGGGCATCCTTCGCGGGATAAATGGCCCCGCCCGCCTGCGCGACCAGGGTGTCGAGGGTTTCAAACAGGCGGAGTGTGGCACGGCCCTTATATGGGAAGTCAAGGGCCAGCGTGACCCCGGGGCGGGGAAAGGACAGCAGCCCGGCCGCCGGCCGGTCACCGAAGACCTTCAGTACGCTGAGGAAAGACCCCTGCCCGGAGCCTGCGATGCACTCGAGCATCGCCCGGGTGGCGTCGCGGCCGACCGCCAGGGGCACGACCGATTGATATTGGAGAAAACCCTTGGGGCCATAGATGCGGTTCCACTGACCGATGCCGTCCAGGGGGTAAAAGAAGGGTGCGTAGTGTTCCACGCCGGTCGTTGGGCGGCGGGGCTGCTTGTGGTAGAAAATCCCGTTGAAGGCCCGCAAGCTGGGCGCGGCGATCAACGACAGGGGCGGGTCGAAGGGGATGGACGGCGCTCGGCCCGGCGGCCTGGGCGCGCCTTCGCAGGTTGGAGCCGCATGGTTCCCCGCCATGTAGATGCCGCGACCGAGGCGCCGACCGGAGGCCAGGCAATCGATCCAGGCCACCGTGTATTCGTGTTCCCGGTCCGCGCCCAGGGCCAGCTCGAAAAAGCCGTCCAGATGATCGAAGCGTGTCCGTTCCACCTGGACATAGGGATTGGCGATGCGCTTCAACCGAAACTCGGCCCAGGTGATCAGGCCGGTCAATCCCAGGCCGCCGATGGTGGCGGCGAACAGGTCCGCCCGTTCGGTGGGGCCGCAATGCAGGCGCTCGCCGGAGCTGCGCAGCAGTTCCAGGCGGGTGACCTGGTGACCGAAGGTGCCGGCCAAGTGGTGGTTCTTGCCGTGCACGTCATTGGCGATGGCCCCGCCGACGGTGACGTAGCGGGTGCCCGGCGTGACCGGCAGGAACCAGCCGCCGCCGACCGTCAGGGACAGGATCTCACTGAGCAGGACCCCGGCCTCGCAGCGGATCAGCCCGGTGCCGGGGTCGAAGGCCAGGAAGCGGTCCAGGCCCCGGGTCGCGAGCAGGGTACCGCCGTTGTTCAGGCAACTGTCCCCATAGCTGCGGCCGTTGCCGAAGGGCAGCACGTTGCCCGCGACCCGCGGCAGCGGTTGATCGCGAAAACGCAGCGAGCGCACGCCCACGGGCGAAGCCCGCGGGTAGCGGCCCCAGGATTGGTAAGGCGTGAGCGCTGCCATCCGCTCTAGAGTGCAAACCACAGGGTCAGGGCACACAGCAGGAGGGTCGCCTGGCTGCCCCGATCGGCGATGGCGAAGACCAGGGGATCGTCGTGCATCAGCCCGCGATGGGCGATGGACCAGGTACGAGCCATCCAGTAGAGCAGCAGCGGACAGACCAGCCAGATGATCTGCGGATCGCGGTAGAGCGCCCCGACCTCCGGACTGTTGATGTAGAGGGCCAGCACCATGACCGCGCTGTAACCCGCGGGGATGCCGAGCCCCCGCACCAGTTCCAGGTCCTTGATCCCGTAACCGCGCCCGGATGCCCAGTCGCCCCCGTCGCGGCGCAGTGACTCGAGCTCCGCGTAGCGCTTGAGATAGGCGAGGCTCAAGAACAGGAACATGGAGAAGGCGAGCAGCCAGAACGACAGGGGTATACCGATCGCCGCCGCACCGCCGATCACCCGCAGGGTGTAAAGACCGGCCAGGGTCAGCACGTCCAGGGTCATCCGGCGCTTCAGGTGCAGCGAGTAGGCCAAGGTGGCGGCGAAATAGGCACACAAGACGACCAGGAACAGCGGCGGCAACCAGGCGCCGACCGCGGCGGCGACCGCCGCCAGCACCGCGGCCAGCGCCAGCCCCCAGCCGATGGGCAGGTCGCCGCAGGCCAGGGGGCGATGTCGCTTGCGCGCGTGTCGGCGATCCGCCTCGAGATCGAGCAGGTCGTTGATCACATAACCGGCGGACGCCATCAGGCTGAAGGCCAGGAAGGCCGCAACCGCGCCCAGGATGGCGTGCAGGTCCAGGAACAGATGGGCGGCCAGCAGTGGTACAAACACCAGGGTATTCTTGAGCCACTGGTGCGGTCGCAAGGCCCGGACCAGGGGTGACAGGAGGGGCGTGCGTCGGCTCAGCACTTCATGGGGAAGGTCGTTGCGCGCCAATGCGGAGCACACCCCCGGTTGCGGATTCACGACGATGGCGCGCCGGGCATGGCGCCAGACCGCGAGGTCCTTCCTGGAATCGCCCACATAGTCGAATCGCCCCTCGCCGTACAACCCGACCAGTCGCTCGGCCTTGATCCGGGCGGAAAGGTTGGTGGCGGCGTCGCTGGCGTGCACCGCGTCGAAGATCCCCAGGTGCAGGGCGATCTGCTCGGCATACTTGCGGTTCGACGCGGTGGCAAGCACCACCGGCCGCCCCGCCGCCTTGGCCGTCGCCGCCAGGGCCAGTACCGCCGGGTGGTAGGGCAGCAGGTCGATGCGCAGCTCGGCCAACTCGGCCAGGCGCTGCTTGAGGTGTGCCCGGCCCCGCACGAGCCCGAACAAGGCCGCGACTGCCGCCAAGGGCCGATCCTTGACCGCCTTGAGACCCGACTCCAGCAGCAGGTCGGTGCGCACCAGGGTGTGGTCGAGGTCGATACAGAGTGCCACTGCAGTCTCGTCCATACCCTCGCTTTGACCTCGGCGCTTTGTGAGAACGGCAAGCGGCCCGAGCGCCGGGTCCCGCGGGACTGATACGCTGCCGACCGCCGACGGTGGTGGTGGATTGCTGCGCCTTGTTCGCCCATCGAGAGGCGCACGGCTGCAAGGGGGAATCATACCCCCAGAGCGTGGCGAAAGCGCAGCATCTTGGGTGCGATCAGAACTGATATGGCGACCGGGATCCCGGGTACGCTGTCCTGGTCGTTGTCGTGATCGGATTGTGCGATTACGACAACGACAACGACGCCCGGTCCGTGAGAAGGTCCGGTCGCGCCCCGGCATCTTCCGCCACTGGACAAGCCGCGCGGGGCGTGTTTTTCTCTTGGGTCCCGATCCTCCCGCGCCGAGTCTCGCCATGTTCAGACGCCTCCTCACCACCGCCGCCGCGCTCCTGCTGATCCTGCCCCTGGTGGGCGGCGGCCTCCTGTACTGGGTGCTCAAACGCGCCGAGCCGCCCTACTCCGGCGAGGTCCGGGTCCCGGGCCTGGACGCACCGGTCAGGGTCCGCTTCGGGCCCCACGCGGTCCCCAGCATCCAGGCGGACTCCACCCACGACCTGCTGTTCGCCCAGGGTTACCTGGTGGCCGGCGAGCGGATGTGGCAGATGGACCTGATGCGCCGGCTGGCCGACGGGCGACTGGCGGAGGTCTTCGGGCCGGACGCGCTGGACGCCGACCGGCTGTTCCGGACCCTGGGGCTCAACACCGCGGCGCGGCGCGCCCTGGCCGAGCTGGAGGCGCCCCAGCGCGCCCTGCTCACGGCCTACGCCGACGGGGTGAACGCCTATCGCGCCCAGGCGGCGTACCGGCTGCCCATCGAGTATCTGCTCGCCGGTTTCGCGCCCGCACCCTGGCGGCCCGAGGACAGCCTGCTGATCGGCGTCTACATGGCCTTCACCCAGGCCTTCAACCTCAAGGAGGAACTGACCTATCTGCGCCTGGCACAGCGCCTGGGCCGCGAGCGGGCGCGCGAACTCTTCCCCACCGACGAGGGGGTACCGGCCCCGGCGGTGCCGCCCGAACTGCCGGACCGACCGCTCGGTACGCCGGGCGGGAGCGCCGCGGCCGCCAACCCGGCCGCCCTGGCTGCGCTGCTGGACGCGCCCGCGCGCTTCGGCCTGCCGGTGCCCGGGGCGGCCAGCAACGCCTGGGCGGTCACGGGCGCGCGCACCGCCGACGGCCGAGCCCTGCTCGCCAACGATCCCCACCTGCCCCCGGCGATGCCCGGCACCTGGTACGAACTGGAGCTGATCGGGCCCGACCTGCATGTGGCCGGGCTCGCGCTGCCCGGGGTGCCGCTGGTGCTGATCGGCCACAACGCCGACCTCGCCTGGGGCCTCACCAGCGCCATTGCCGACACCCAGGACCTGTTCCTGGAGCGACCTACCGCGGACGGCGAGCATGTGGAGCGGGCCGGCGGGCCGCCGGAGGCGATCAGCAGCCGGGTGCAGCGCATCGAGGTCAAGGGCGCGCCGACGGTGGAACTGGTGCTGCGCCGCACCAGCCGCGGGACCATCCTCAATGACCTGCTCGCCCGCCCGCCGGGGATGGACCCGGGGTCGCTCCCGGCGGTCGCCAGCCGCGACCTGCTCGCCCTGAGCCAGGTGACGGACCCGCCGGAGCGCAGCCTGGCCGCGCTGGCCGGGCTCGCGCGGGCGCGCACCCTGCCGGCGGCGCACGGCGCCGGTTGGGATTTTCGCACCGTGGCCCAGAACCTGATGCTCGCCCACCGTGACGGGGGTATCGCCTGGCAGGTCACCGGCCTGCTGCCGCACCGCGCCAAGGGCGCCGGGACCTTCCCCGCCCCCGGCTGGGCGGCGGGCTACGGCTGGGACGGCCTGGTCCCGCAAAGGCAGAACCCGGCCCTGGCCGATCCCCCCGGGGCCGCGCTCATTACCGCCAACAATCGCACCATCCCGCTGGACTACCCGGTGAACGTCAGTCACTCCTGGCTCGCGCCCTATCGCGCCCAGCGGATCGCAGAGCGGCTGGCGGCGGCCACGGCGCTCGATCCCACCGCCATGGCCGCCATCCAGACCGACCGCACGAGTATCCAGGCGCGCCTGACCCAGCGGGCCCTGCGCCGCATCGAGCCCGAGCTGCGCGCCGCCGACCCCGCCGCCTGGGACATCGCCGAGCGCGACCTGTTGCCCTGGGACTGCACCATGGATGGGTCGAGCCGCGCCGCCGCACTCTATGCCCTGCTGGAGCCGGCCCTGTGGCAAGCCATCTATGGGGACGAGTTGGGGGAGGACCTGGAACCCCTGATGTCGCTCGCCTACCTCACCTACAATTCTTTGCAGGAGACCCTGCGCACCGGTGAGTCCGGCTTCTGGGACGATGTAGGCACCCCCGCGGTCGAGTCACCCGCGCAGATCTGGGGCCGCGCCCTGCGCACCGCCGCGGCGGACCTGGCCGCCGCCCGGCCCGACCCCCGCGACCAGCGGCTCGACCGGTTGCGCACCCTCACCTTCCCCCACGCCTTCCACGGCCTGCCGCTCCTGGGGCGCCTCTTCGATGTCGGCCCCATCGGGGTCGGCGGCGCGGCCGATACGCTCGATGTAATGAAGTCGTCGCCGCAGGACCCCGGTCGCGGACTGGTCATACCGTCCATGCGGGTGGTCCAGGTGCCCGCGGACTGGGGCCAGACCCGGGGCACCCTGCCGCTCGGCCAATCCGGTCACCGCCTCTCACCCTATCGCACCGACCAACTCGAGGACTGGTTGGCCGGCCGCGGCCACCCCTGGCCCTGGAACGGACCGCCCGCGCAGGAGACTAAGGGGGTGCTGGTGTTACGGCCGGCGGGGCAGTGAGCACCCGGGAGCGCCGGGGACCAACTCGGCCTTGATTTCCTGCTATGGAGTTGACAATGACCAACCAGCGCCATGGTTCGCGTTTCCCTCTCAGGCCGCGGGTTCCCCACGCCCTGCTCGCCCTGCCGCTCTGCTCCTGGCGCCGGGGAGCGGTCGCAGCGCCCCGGCGCGCGTGGCCGGCATCGATTTCGATACCGACAATGTCACCACCAGCACCGACATCGTCAGCGGCGGCTACGACACCATCCATGGCACGGCGCTGCACCCCCTTACGGCCGGGAGCGGCGACCCTATCCCCCCCGCGCCCTTCACCCTGCCCCTGAGCCCGCTATTCGCCCCGCCGCCCCCATGCCCTCCCCCCTCGCTCTATTGGTGCCGTTCCTCGTCTGGCCCATGCTGCGGGCTCATGGACGGCGGAACCCGACCGGCTCAAGGTAGATGTCATCGAGTCCCAGACCGCCGACGCGGCTTGAGACCCTAGGGTGGACAAGCGCAGCGCAGTCCACCAGCAGCGGCACGGGCTTCGGTGGACTTCGCTCCCCCCGCGTCTACCCCTCCGGCCGATCTTACGATCAAGCCGAACCTTGATCATGCTCCCGCTCGGCCATCATCGTTCCGCATCGCGGCCCCCAGGGTAAGGCCAGAATCCGCAGGGTCCGCTGTGCGGACCGAAGCCATTGCAGCATCCGCGGCAAGGCGCGCCTCTGGGTGGAAACCAGACGACGAGCGTGGTGGACAGACCACCGCGTTTCCGCATAATTTCTGCCGATCTGTAGAATACGCGATTTTCTGCGAGGTCGGCCGAGACCATCATTCCCTTCACCGCATGAACTGGATTAAGACCTATCGCGGGCTTTGCGCAGTGGCACTGCTGCACATCACGATGCGCGGAGCAGCGGCACTGCCTGACCTACGGACCTGCCTTGCGAGCGCGACGATCGAGTCTGATGCGGCGAGCATTGATAACTGCCGGGAGCGCCTACCGGAGTTTGGCGTTGACCACAGTCCTGCGGCACTGAACGCCCTGGGCAACGCCTATCTCAATGCGCATCAGCCGAGGAAGGCGGCCGACGTGTATCGGGCAGCGTTAGCGGCGGTGTCCGCGAGCGGGCGAGACTATGCCCTCCTGGCCGTCAACCTCGCGCTGACGCTGGCGGATTCCGATCCTGAAGCGACCATCGTTTGGCTCGGGAAGGCCGTTGCGGCCGATCCCAGGTTCGCGGAGGCCCGCGTGAACTTGGCGCTGTCGCTCTCGGCCCAGCGCACCAACTCCGCGCCGGACCTTACCGCCGCGCAGGCGCACCTGCAGCGTGCGCTCGAGAGCGTTTCCGGCGCGGGCGGACCGCGAGCCTCTCGCCTCAAGGCACGCATCCACCTGTATTTGGGAAATCTCCTGTTCGACCGGGTCTACGCCGAGATAACTGGCGAAGCCGACTCAGTGCCGCGTGACCGACGCCCACGGCTTTACGCCCCAGCGACAGCAGGCGCGTCCCCGACATCGGCTGTCCGTGGCCGCTACCAGTCACTTGGCCCGACCGCCGCGGGGCCGGTCATGGGTGTCGACGGATCGGACGCCCGGCTCCTCGACTGTGAGAGCTATGATTGCATTCTCAATCTGGTCAGCACCAAAGGCTCCTCCATGTCCTCAGCGGCAGCGGGGGGCCGCGGGTTGGCCGCACTGGGCGGTGAAGCCGGGGACAGAGACCCCGCGGTCTCGGCACGCGCGGATCGCTCCGTGCCATCGGCAGACTGGCCCTTTCAGCAAGAACGAGCGCGCCGGGCAAGGTTGGTCGCCGAGTCGGCGCGGTTTCGCCCGGTCCGTGATCAGTACGTGGAGGCGATCCGCCTCGATCCCTGGCTGACCGACGTCCGTATCAACGACGGAAATCTCCTGCGAGAGACCAATCGGCTTGAGGCTGCCGCCGAGCGGTACCGGGGCGCCTTTTGCCGCGACAACGCGGATTTCGTCGCGCTGAGCAATCTCGGACAGACGTTGTTTCAGCTTGGCCGATGCGACGACGCCTACCGCACCCTGGCGCAGGTCAGGCGCCTTCGCAGTGTCTTCCTCCCCGGCGAAGACGAGAACTTCGGTAGTCATTTCCTGACCTCGGAGCCGCTCTGCAAGAGCCGCATCGCCGACAATTCTCGCATCCGCCTGACCTCGATGTCCCGCCTGTCCTCCGAAACCTGCGGCAGGACTATCTCGGACCTGACCTTCTGGAGAACCGGCGTGGCGCTGGGACCCTTTGAGATCCTCGATGCCGGGTCCGGCGCGCCAGTCGGTGCGCCCGAGCGCGGCGCGGCTAGAATCGGCAACTCCGAAGGGTCCGGCATCATCGACCGGACTGCGGTGCGGATCATCGCTACTCGTTTTACCCGCGACCCGGAGGCGAGGATACTCGCGCACTTCGGCGGCGGGGTTATCGTGTCCCGAGAGGCGGACAGTGCCTTGATCGCGACGGCCTATCACATCCTGACCTTCCCCGGCTGCGTGTCGACCCCAGCGCAAAACGCCGACGATGCCGTGCAGTCGGAGGCCGATGCGATTCGCGTCCAGTTCCTTGCGGACGGACTGATCGAGCGCGAAGGCCGGATCATCTGGCGTGCCATCGGCCCCGGGACGACCGCGGACCTCGCGCTGCTGCGGGTGGTCGACCTCCCAGGGGCGATCCCCGCCGCGCCGCTCGGGCGCCCCGGTGAGTTGGAGATTGGCGCACCGCTGCGGATGTTGAGCTGGTCGAGCACCGGTGAGCGGCGGACCATTGCAAGCCTGTATCGCGGAGTGATCGATCGGCTCCGACGTCTCGTGATCTCGGATCAAGGCTTTCGGCCGGGGGATTCGGGTGCCCCGATCTTCGGTCCTGACGGCGCTGTGGTCGGCTTGGTCGCTGGGGCCGAGTGGAACGATGCGGGTACCGGTCGAACCGGTGGCGAAGCGATTTCCATCCAACCTATCGCCGATACCCTGCGCCGACTGAGGGCCGGAGCCTGTTTAGCGGAGGACCCATGAAACAGACCTTACCGATCGCGATACTGTTGACCTTCGGTATCGCCTATGCCGTTGGGACCCATGCCGGGAAGTTGGAAGATCTATGCCCCAATGTCTCCGAGCCGCGTGCGTACCAAGCGCGGGACGGGGCACGTTGCGAAGGGTTCAAGATCCGTGCGTTTGCCGCGGCGGCACCGGCCATCGTCGCGGTCACCATCAAGCCCGAGGCCGCCGCTGCATCCCAGCTTGGGCCGGTGTTGGATGTCCGTGTTCCTGTATCGTCACAGCCAGCCGGATCTCCATCTCAAGATCCTAGGTCGGCTGTTGGCGGCGAGCTGGTGATTACGGATTACCAATACGGTTATTGGGCCGATCGTTTCCAGATGAATAGGGATGGAGGATATCGGAGCTTCAATTGGCCGACTGGGCTCTTGACCCGTTTTGAGGTGCCTTTGTCTCAGCTTCACGGTCGGGCGACCGATTCCAGGGGACGTTTCGTGCCGGTTCGTCTGGCTGCCGCGCCCGGGGGCGCCGCGCTGCACTATGAATTCGCTGTCGTTGCCCTCTCGAAGCTGTTTCGGCTCGTATCCTTCTCCATTTGCGCGGAACTCGACCGCGCCTGCACCGCAAACCCTTCGGTCTTTGACGAACAAGCACCTCCCGACGCCGCGTTCGCCTCCGATTTGATCGTCGTGCGATGGACTGGGTTGGCGCGAGACGGACAGCCGCTGGTTGCCGGGCTCCTGCGGGCTGAGGTTCGCACCTTGAGCGGCGGAGAGGGGCCTAACGCGGGCGATCCCGTCGAGTCCGGGAGTGTCGCCGTTTTTCTCCACGACCCAAGCCTATTGCGATAGGGGACGCCGATGTCCATTGTTTCCGGTCGTATTGCTCGCGTCTGGGGCGCACTGACCGGCCGCTATCGTGGCCGCGTCCTGTTGGCCCTCGCCATCGCCTGTCTCGCGGCGCCGGGGTTGCTTTACCTCGTCCCCGGGACGGTGTCGGTCCGCGCCTCGGTCTGCGCGACCAGCCTATTCTGGGAGAGCCCGGAGCCGGCGCGACTCCTGGCGCCGGTCACGGTCAACGCGATGAAGGTCAGCAGCGGGGGTAAGACCTGGGAGATCCTTGCCAGTGCCGGCCCCTATCAGCTCAGCGAGCTTCGTGCCGCGGTGCCCTACGCGGCCAGGGTCCGTTACTGGCCTGCAATGCCGCTTGTGGCCCAATCGAACAGGCGCCCGACCCGCGGCGACCTGGAATTGAAACTGTTGTCTCGGGCACCGGAGCCCGTATCTGCCGGCGCGGTGGACAGACCGGCCTTCAGCGCGGTGCTATACAACCCATCCAGCCAGGTGCCCTGGGTCTATCGGCAGAATGGGCAGGAGATCCAATCCCAGGATACTCAGGTCCGCTTCGAGGGGCAGACCTCGCGCTTCGATGTCATGCTGGGTCTCTCGGTCGATGAAGGCCCGTCCGGGGCATTTACACTCGAGCGGCTGGGAGAGTCAGCCCCATCAGGTGCCGTCGGCCTGAGGGTTGAGCCTGACTCGGTGAGCTTCAGCGAGCAGGAGTCCGATGCCGAGGGCAAGCCGATGACACCGAGGTCGACGATTCGCGCGGCATCTGTTGATTTGATGAGGATCGGCGCGCAGAGCCTGGCCGACGGCCAGTCTTTTACCCTCGACCCACCGGGGATTACACGTATTGAAAGGCTGCTGCTGGATTCCGGCAGGGGCTGCATTGAGGCAATCGCCAGCGGTCGCACCCACGGCCTCTGCATCGACAATCAGAACTGCACGAAGATAAGCCTTTTGGAACGGTGGATGGGCAAGGAGCAGGCATTGGACTTGGTGAAGACGATGACCCTCGCGACGATCGTCGCTGTGCTCGGCGCTGTCGTCCACTCCGGTGTGCTCGGAGGTAGGGCATCATGACGTGGAGACTATTGTATGGCCTGTACCTCGCCGTGGGCTCCGCGGTGGCGCAAGCGCCTGCAACTGCGCTTTCGACCGGCTCCGGGAATGCCGCTGAGCCAGCCCCCGGTGCGGTCCCCGCGGCACAATGGTTATGGTCGGCTGCCGCTGCTCAGCGGGCAACCGATCTGGCCGCGGCAAAGATCAGACAATGTGCCGGAGACCCAATCTGCGAATCCGGGGAAGTGGCCCAGTGGCAGGATTTCCTGCGCCGCTACGCGCAACGGGCTGCCGACGCCCCCGACGTAAACTTGTTGGTCTCCGGCGAGCAGCAATGGATTGTCGATACCCTGAACCTGTATTCGACGAAAGGCAGTAGCACTGAGATGCCTTTCAGCCAGGAAGCGGGGCGCGGCCGTGGACCCTCGCTCGATGCCGAGGTGCTGGCGGGGGCTGATCTCAAGGGGCGCAACCTGGCGAATGCCCGACTCGCCGGCCGCGATCTCTCCGGGGCAGATCTTTCCGGCACGGACCTTCGCTTTGCGTTTCTTACCGGTGCGACCCTGCGCGGGGCAAGGCTCAACGGAGCGGATTTGACCGGCGCCGATCTAACGCGTGCCGACCTGACGGGGGCCGATCTGGAGGGGATCAGGCTCTTCGATGGCGCTGAGCCGCAAGCGATTCCAGTCGCGTTCGCCGTGGATTGGGACGCGCTTATCGTCGATACATCGAGCCTGCGCACGGGGATGTACATCAAGCAAATCAACATCGATAAGAGGCCCCGCATCGCCTATGTCACTTTTCTGCTGACCACCGGGAATGGCACCAATGTCACCGGGGCGCGGCTCGCGGGCAGCAAGAACCTGAGCCCGGAGAATATTCGCTACGCCTGTCGTTGGGGGGGACCCGCTGTTTGGCGGGCCCTCGGAGGTGCATGCGAAGGCACCGAGGCCGCGACCTTTAATCCGTTCGCCGCGACGCTGGAACCCTACCCAGGCCCATGGTTATCAAGGTAAGACCTCGACTACCGGTGGGGGCCTTGCGGGCTGTTGGATGACACGGCTCCCGCGGGCCGCGCATCGCTCGGGATCGATTGGCTGAAACGATGATCAACGACGCCGCAGCGGACCCCGCGGCGGCGCTATCGATGCGTTGACGCTGGTATCGATCCTGGTGCCTTATTCGGCACCCGCCGGCCACACCCGCGCCAGCAGCGCGATCAGGTCGGCATCCTGGCGGGCGGCGAGCGCCGCGGCCAGGCGTTGGCGCAGGCGCTCGTTGCCGCGATAGGCGGTCAGGTCGCGCAGGATACGCTCGGCGATGCGGTGCTCGCCGTCGGCGACCAGGGACAAAAGCCAGTCGAAGGCGGCCTCGCTGCGGTGCAGGGCCGCGCCCTTGAGCAGGACCTGCTCGGCCGCGCCTTTGTAGGGCTCGGCGTCCCAGCGGGTCCGCAACTCGGTGAGCGCCTCCGGCAGCCGGGACTCGCCCAGGGCCAGGGCTGCCAGTTCACGCAGGGTGGGGTCGCCCCGGTCCAGAAAGGTCCCGACAAAGGCGGCGCAGGGGGCCGGGTCCAGCCGCAGCAGGGCGAGCAGGCAGGCGCCCGTGACCTCGGGCTCGGGGTCGCCGCACTGGGCCTTGGTGCGCAGGACGGACTCCGCGGCGAGCGGCTCACAGCAGGCGATGGCGTCCATCACCCCGGCCCGCACCCGGGGTTCCGGGTCCGCCAAGAGGCGGGTGAGTTCGGGCAGGGCGCGGGCATAGGCGGTCGCGGCCAGACCCATGGCGCAGGTCACGCGGCAGTCGAGCGCCGTATCCTGGCTGCCGCCCCAGGCGGGTTCGAGTTGGCGCAGGCGGATGCCGGCCAAAAAGAACTCGATATGGGTGCAGTCCAGGGCGACCAGGGCGCGGGCGATGGCGCCCTTGGCGGTGCACTGGGGGTCCTGGGTGTGGGGCCCGTCCGCCAGTCGGCGGAAGGCGGCGATCAGGTCCGGCTCCAGTGGGTAGATGAGCCCGTCGCCCGCATACCCCGCCGCGGCGGCGACCAGGCGGTAGTTGGGATCGGCCAGGGCCGGACGCAGGGTCTCGAGGGTCGCCCCGCCATCCGCCACGGCCGCCCGCAGCCCGGCCAGGCGCTCCGTTAAGCGGTTATCGGCGTCGATCCGGCGTTTTGCCATGACTGCATCAGGGGTTAGGGGTTAGGGGTTAGTGGCCGGTGGTCAGTATGATGCAAGGCGGCGCCAAGGTCTCCTGCCTCTGCGCCGCCCATCGCCACCAGCTAGCCGTAGCTCGCAGCCAGCCACTGACCACTGACCACTGACCACTGACAAAATGCTCGTCTATCTCCACGGACTCAACAGTTCCGGCCGCTCGGCCAAGGCCGCGGCCCTGCGTGAGCGCCTCGCGCCTTACCCGGTGCTGGCGCCGGACTACCAGGCCCACCGCCCGCAGGCCGCGGTGGCGCGCCTCACGGCCTTCTTCGCGGACCTGGGGCCGGCGTGCCCGGCCGTCGTCGGCAGCTCGATGGGCGGATTCTACGGCCAATGGCTGGCGCGCCGCTTTGCCTTCTCGCACCTGTTTCTGATCAATCCGGCCCTGACCCCCTGGGACCTGCTCCCGCCCCACCTGGGCGAGACCATGACCACGGCGGACGGGGAGACCTATCAGATCACCCGCGAGCTGATCGAGGCCACCCGCGCCTACGGCCTCGCCGATCCCTGCGACGGGGTGCCGACCACGCTCTTCCTGGACCGCGGCGACGAGGTGATCGACTATCGGATCGCGCAATCACACTACCGGCGCTGCGGCCGGCTGCTGATCTGGGACGGGGGCGACCACGCCTTCCAGCACCTGGACGAGGCGATCGACTGCATCCGCACGCACCTGAGCACGCAGCGCCGGGAGTCGCAGCAGGGGGGCTGATTGGTCCGCGATGAACGCGCGTCAGAACCGAAAGGGGCCTTGGCAAAAGTCCCTGCCGCCGCGGTCGCCGCAAGGTCGCTGGTCCGCACAGCGGACCCTACTGCGCCGTAGGGTCCGCTGTGCGGACCGAGCCACCCACCGCGCCCACCGGGTCCGGGGATGGTGGATGCCGCGCAAGCGCCCACCGCCCCCGCCCCCGAGCCGCCTGCCAGGGCCGGGCAGACGGCCCCGACCAGGCTCAGGCAAGCAGCCGTTTGGCGATCTGGACCCCGCCCACATAGGTCCCGAGCGCCGCCCCCAGGCTGCTCAGCAGGAAGACGACGAAGACCCGCGCCACCCGGTTGCGCCACCAGCCGCCGAGGGTCGCGGCATCGGTGCGCAGGCGGCTGAAGTCGCCCACGCTCGGCGCCCGCAGCCACAGTTCCACCGCCCCGGTGACCATCCCGGCGCCGATGGCCGGGTGCAGCGTGGTGAGCGGTGCCGCGAGAAAGCCGGCCGCGATGGTCAGCGGGTGAGCGCCGGCGATCAGGGTGCCCAGGGCGCAGAGCCCGCCGGTGATCAGGACCCAGGAGAGCACCAGGTCCCAGCCCAGTTGCGGGCTCTGCACGAAGCCCCAGGCGAGCCCGCCCAGCACCAGTACCAGGACCAGCCAGGGCAGGACGGACGGCCCGCGGCGCGGCGGCGGCACCTGTTCCAGGTCGCGCAGGCAGGCCCGCGGGTCCCCCGGGCCGGCGTCCAGGCCGCGGGCGATGCCGGCCAGGTGGCCGGCCCCCACCACGGCCAGGACGCGCCGCGCCCCGACGCGCTCCGCCTCCAGGCGCAGCTTGGCGGCCATGTAGCGGTCGCGCTCGGCGATCAGCGGGACGAAGAGGTCCTCGCGGTCCTGGGCGAACTCGGCGAAGGCGGTCTCGAGCACATCCCCCTCCTTGAGCCGCTCCACCTCGTCCGCGGTGACCTTCTCGCCGGAGAGCAGGGCGGTCAGGAGCCCGGCGAAGAGGGTGGTGCGCCGCCACCAGCCCAGGCGCGCGGCGATGCGTCTGAAGGTCACGCCGATCTCGCGGTCGATCAGCAGCACCGGCAGTCCCCGCTCCTGGGCCAGGCGCACGGCGATGCGCTGCTCGGCACCGGGCTCGATGTCGAACTGGTCGGCCAGGCGCTGCTGATAGGCGGCCAGCGCCAGGTTGGCCACGACCATATAGACCCGCCCCTGGCGGATGACCGAAAAGAGATCCATGCGGGCCAGTGCCTGCGGGTCGGTCAGGGCGGCGAAGCGGCTGCGGCACAGCTCCACCGCCACCGCGTCGTAATCGCCGCCCTCGATCAGCCGACTGACCTGGGCGACGCTGACCCGCGACACATGGGCGGTGCCCAGCAGCGTGACGCGGGCCGCACCGATGGTGCGCTCGCACTGGGGCTGCGCCGCCGGGGCGCTGGGCGGGGCACTGGGCGGTGGCGGCATGGGCGGGTCCTGGTCGGGCGGGCGCGAGGCGTGGCCGCGCCATCATACGCCGCCGCCACGTTGGTGGGCCTGGGGCGATGCCGTAGAATCGCCGTCAGCCCCAGGGCGGCCATGTCGATCGCGCCGCCACGCCGGGGCGCTACCCTTTACCATGCCGAGTAACCAGGATGAATCCCCAACCCGTCGGCCGACCGATCCTCGTCCTTGCCCTCTGCGCCCTGGTGGGCGGCGGTTGCGTCGTCATGAACGACCAGCGCGCCCTGGCCCTGCAGGCCGCGACCGCCCGCTACGAGTCCGCCATCCGCTGGGGCTATTTCGAGACCGCTTACGGCTTCGTGGACCCCGCCCTGCGCAAGGGCAAGGACCTGCCGGCCCTCTACAAGGACCTGCGTCTCACGGGCTACGAGGTCGTGCAGCAGCCCCTGGAGGAGGACAAGGGCAAGGCGACCCAGATCGTCACCATCGATTACCTCCATGAAGACCGGCAGAGCATGATGACCCTCACCGACCGCCAAGTCTGGCAGTATGACAAAGACCTCAAGAACTGGTGGCTGGTCTCCGGACTGCCTTCGTTCAAGTAGGGCGTTCAAACGGCGATCGGCAGGCGCCCAGCGCCCTGCCCCTTCCCGTTTCCGCTCACCGGGGGTACCCTCCCGCTTTAGCGCCCCGCGCCGGCACCCGCGGCCGGCGCCCAACTCCGGAGGCTTCAGGTTGGATATCGACGCACTCAATGCCGACTTCGGGCTCCCCGGGACCCTGCGCATCGCCGTGGGCCGCGGCGGCCTGACCATGATCGAGGTCTACAACGGCCTCGCCAACGCCCTGATCTCGACCCACGGCGGGCAGGTCCTGTCCTACTGCCCGGCGGGGGCGGCGGATGACCTGCTGTTCGTCAGCGAGCGGGCCTGGTTCGCCCCCGGCAAGGAGATCAAGGGCGGGGTACCCATCTGCTGGCCCTGGTTCGGGGCGGACCCGGATACCGCGGACCTGGACGTACCGGACCGGGGTATCCACGGGTTCGCGCGCCGGCTGCCCTGGTCCATCCTCGCCACCGCCGCCCTGCCGAGCGGTGCCACCCGCGTCACCCTGGGCCTGGCCGACGATGCCGCTACGCGCGTCCTGTGGCGCCATCACTTCAACCTGCTGGTGGAGATCACCGTGGGGGCGAGCCTGACCGTCGAGTTGATCACCCGCAATGCCGGCGACCGATCCTTCCAGATCACCCAGGGCCTGCACAGCTATTTCCGGGTCGGTGACGCGACCCAGGTGCGGGTCCTGGGGCTTGCGGGTTGCGACTATATCGACAAGGCGGCCGGGGCCAACGACGCCATCCTCACCCAGGACGGACCGCTCAGGGTGGCCGCCGAGGTCAACCGCATCTATGAATCGGTGCCCCCGGTCCTGACCATCGAGGACCCGGTGCTCGCGCGGCGCATCCGCATCAGCAGCCGCCACAGCGCCACCACCGTGGTCTGGAACCCCTGGGTCGCGACCGCCCGCGCGATGGAAGACCTGGACGACCTGGACTACCGGATCATGCTGTGCGTGGAGACCGTCAACGCCGCCTCCGAGGTGATCGGGATACCAGGCGGCGGCGAGGCGCGCCTGGCGGCCGAGTACGCCATCGAGCCGCTGCTCTGACGGTGAGCCCGGGCGGTCGCAAGCAAGAGTTTTGTCCGCAAATGAACGCAAATGAACGCAAATTAAGACAATGGCCCGGCAGCGACAGGTGCGCAGGCGGGGCTGATCGATTTCATTCGCGTTGTTCGCGGCCTGATTTCAGGGGGCCGGCATGAGTGGACTTGCGTTACTGCGTGAGGCCCCCGACCGGCTGTGGCAGGAGTGGCTGGCGTGGGCCCGGGCGCAGGGCCGGACCGACCCGCTCGCCGCCGACCTGGAGGCCGTCAGGGCGCGGGTCTGGGAGGCGAGCGAGTATTGCGCCCAGGGCGCCGCCCGCTACCCGGCGGACTTCGCGGCGCTCCTGGACGGCGGCGACCTGGGGCGTGCCTATACCCCCGGCGACCTCGCCGCCCGGGTCGCGGCGACCCTGGCCGCCGCGCTGCCCGGCCAGCCGGACGAACCCGCCCTGCAGCGCGCCCTGCGGGTGGTCCGGCGCCGCGAGCAGACCCGCATCATCTGGCGCGACATCGGCGGGCTCGCCGGGCTCGACGAGACCCTGGAGGACCTCTCGGAATTGGCCGACTGCTGCATCCGCGCGGCCCTGGACCGCCTCCAGGACTGGACCCGGGCGGAACTCGGCACGCCCCGCGACGCGCGGGGGCAGCCGCAGTGCCTGCTGGTCATCGGCATGGGCAAGCTCGGGGCGCGCGAGCTCAACCTGTCGTCGGACATCGACCTCATCTTCGCCTACCCCGCCCAGGGCCAGGTGACGGACGGGCCGCGCCCGCTCGACCACCAGCAGTTTTTCGTGCGCCTGGCACAGCGCCTGGTCCAGGCCCTGAACGCCCAGACCGCCGACGGCTTCGTCTTTCGCGTGGACACCAGGCTGCGCCCCTTCGGCGACTCCGGGCCCCTGGTCATGAGCCTGGACGCGCTGGAGGACTACTACCAGTCCCAGGCGCGCGAGTGGGAGCGCTATGCCATGATCAAGGCGCGGGTGCTGACCGGCGACCCGGCCGCGGTCGGCGCCCTGGAGGACCTGCTGCGGCCCTTCGTCTATCGGCGCTATCTGGACTTCGGCTCCATCGAGTCGCTGCGCGAGATGAAGCAGATGATCGCCAAGGAACTGCACCACAAGGGCATGGACGCCAACATCAAGCTCGGCCCCGGCGGCATCCGCGAGATCGAGTTCATCGGTCAGGCGCTCCAGTTGGTGCGCGGCGGCCGTGACCCGGCGCTCCAGGTCCGCCCCATCCGCCAGGTCCTGGCGCTGCTGGGCGAGCGCGACCTGCTGCCGGCCTCCGCCGTCCCCCACCTGGACGCCGCCTATTGCTTCCTGCGCCTGGTGGAGAACCGGATCCAGGCCTACAAGGACAAGCAGACCCACCTGCTGCCGGCGGACGACCCGGGCCGCCTGCGCCTGGCGCGCGCCATGGGCTTCCCCGACTGGGGCGCCTTCGCGGCGGTGCTCGAGGGGCACCGGCGGCGCGTCCAGGGTCAATTCGACCTGGTCTTCAGCGCCCCCCAGGGCGAGACCGCGGGGCAGGACCCGGATCTCGCGGCGCTCTGGAGCGGCGCTCTGGAGGAGTGCCGCGCCCTGGAGATCCTGGCCGCCAACCACTTCAGCGCCCCCCAGGCGGCCCTGGTGCGCCTGACGGCCTTTCGCGAGGCCTGCGCCCGCAAGGGCCTGAGCACCCGGGGGGCGGAGCGGCTGCGGCAGTTGTTGCCGCTGACGCTGCGGATCATCGCCGCCAGCGAGGCCCCGGATTTGGCCCTGGAGCGGGTGCTTAAGGTCCTGGAGTCGGTGGTGCGGCGCACCGCCTATCTGGCGATGCTGAGCGAGCGGCCCATGGCGCTCGCCCAACTCGCCCGGCTCACCGGCATGAGCCCCTGGATCGCGGAGCAGATCGTCCGCCAGCCGTTGCTGCTCGATGAGCTGATCGACCCGCGCCGGCTCTATGCCCTGCACCGCCGCGCCGATCTGGAGGTGGAACTCGAGGCCCTGCTCGCCCCCATCGACCCCGACGACCTGGAGCAGCAGTTGGAGCGGCTGCGCCAGTTCGCACACGGCAACATCCTGCGGGTGGCCGCCGCGGACCTGACCGGCGGCGTGCCCCTGATGAAGGTCAGCGACTACCTGACCGAGATCGCCGAGGTCGCCGTCGCGCGGGTCCTGTCCCTGGCCTTCGCCCACCTGGCCGAGCGGCACGGCCGCCCCCCGGGGCTCGGCGCCGGGGACACCGGGGTCCTGGTCCTGGGCTACGGCAAGCTCGGGGGGCTGGAACTGGGCTACGGGTCGGACCTGGATCTGGTCCTGCTCCACGGCGGCGACCAACCCGGCGCCGACACCGATGGCCCCAAGCCCACCAGCGCGGAGCAGTTCTACAACCGGCTCGGCCAGCGCCTGATCCACATGATCACCGCCCGCACCCCCGCCGGCATCCTCTACGAGGTCGACATGCGCCTGCGCCCGGACGGCAACAAGGGGATGCTGGTGCGCTCGCTCACCGCCTACGCGGACTACCAGGCGACGGCCGCCTGGACCTGGGAGCATCAGGCCCTGATCCGCGCCCGGCCGGTGGCCGGGGACCCCGGGCTCGCCGCGCGCTTCGCCGCCGTGCGCCGCGCCACCATCTGCCGCCCCCGCGACCCCGCGCGGCTGCGCGAGGACGTCCGCGCCATGCGCCAACGGATGCGCGAGAGCCTGGACAAGGGCGGGCGCGGGCGCTTCGACCTCAAGCAGGGACGCGGCGGTATTGCCGATATCGAGTTTATGGTTCAATACTCGGTCCTGCGCTGGGCCGCCGCGCACCCGGCCCTGGCCGACTGGACGGACAATATCCGCCAGCTCGAGACCCTGGCGCGGCTCGATCTCCTGCCCGGCGCGACGGCCGCGGACCTCACGGCCGCCTACAAGGCCCTGCGCGGTGCCTATCACCGCAGTGCCCTGCAGGACCAGCCCAAGACGGTCGCGGACGACCAACTGGTCCCGGAGCGCGCGCGGGTCCGCGCGCTGTGGCGGGACCTGATGGGGGACTGAGTTCCCGGCGAAACTTCTTTAGATCAACAGGGTGGGGCCCTCGGCCCGACCCTTCGGAGTAGCAGAATGGCAACGATGGCGGACCGCGACGGTCTGATCTGGCTGGACGGCGAGATGGTGCCCTGGCGTGAGGCCAAGATCCATGTCCTCACCCACTCCCTGCACTATGGCATGGGCGTCTTCGAGGGGGTCCGTGCCTATGAGACCGACCGCGGCGCGGCCATCTTCCGCCTGGAGGACCACACCGAGCGGCTGTTCAACTCCGCCCACATCTTCGCCATGCCCATGCCCTGGGACCGCGCGACCCTGATCGCCGCCCAGCGCGCCGTGGTGCGCGAGAACCAGCTCGCCTCGGCCTATATCCGCCCCCTGTGCTTCTATGGCGCCGAGGGCATGGGCATCCGCGCGGACAACCTCGAGGTCCATTGTGTCGTGGCCGCCTGGGAGTGGGGTTCCTATCTCGGCGAGGACAACATGAAGAACGGCATCCGCATCCGGGTCTCGTCCTTCAACCGGCACCATGTGAACGTCACCATGTGCCGCGCCAAGGCCACCGGCAGCTACGCCAACTCCATGCTGGCCCTGCAGGAGGCGGTGCGCGACGGCTATGACGAGGCCCTGCTGCTCGACACCTCCGGCCATGTCATGGAAGGCAGCGGCGAGAACGTCTTCATCGTGCGCGCCGGCGTCCTCTATACCCCGGACCTGACCTCCGCCCTGGACGGCATCACCAGGCGCACCGTCATCACACTGTGCGACGAACTGGGGCTCAAGGTGATCGAGAAGCGGATCACCCGCGACGAGGTCTACATCGCCGACGAGGCCTTCTTCACCGGCACCGCCGCCGAGGTCACGCCGATCCGCGAGGTCGATGGCCGGCCCATCGGCAAGGGCGGGCGCGGCCCCATCACCGAGCGTCTCCAGGCACTCTATTTTGATCAGGTCCACGGTCGCCGGGACACCCACCCGGAATGGCTGAACCTGGTCTGAGCCCCCCCGCGCCCCGCACGACGGAGAACCCGCATGGTACCGGCCATCGCCCAAACCCCGCTCGGCACCGCGCTGGCCGCGGCCCCCGCCGCGGTCCAGCCGCTCATCCCCGTCACCCGCGCCGAGCTGCCGCTCGCCTGCCCGCGCCCGGGGGACAGCCTCTGGGACATGCACCCGCGGGTCTATCTGCCCATCGAGGACGAGCCCGACCACGAGGCGATCTGCCCCTATTGCGGGGCGCGGTATCGGCTGATCGATTAGGTCCCTTTCGCCCGAGGAGTCCAAGGCTTCAGCCTTGGTTGGCGGGGGGCTGGTACGATTCCTGGACGACCAATTAAGGAATCGTACGCAATGCTTCAAGCCGGTCGGGGTATGACCGATCAAGTGAGGCGGGACGGGGCATTCGCCCCGTCCCCAACGTTTATTCCGTGGCCGATCGTTGGCACTGGCCCGCAGGTGCGGAGAAAACGTTTCGGACGGGGCGAATGCCCCGTCCAGCTCAATTAATTTTTCGCGCCAGTGCGCACAACATTATGATTTATATATGCTCGCTACTCCAGGAAATCCAGGAGAGCCCTTTGTGGGGTATCCCCGTCCACCAAGATGGGTCAACCAAATCCCTGCCGCCTGAACTTTAGCTCGTCAGCGATACCCCCATAGCCGGGAAACAGCTTTCCATGGTCATAACCCAACTGGGATATCAAATGATAACCCTGGCCCGCTTCCGAGCGAGGAAGGGTCATTTTCCAGAACATGGCGCCCGAATAGATGCCGGGTTTGGATTCCCCGTCTGCGGATTTTATGTTAATTGTGCATTCAGCAGCATGATCTTCAAACCATGAGAAGATCTGTTCATCAACTGGTCGCGAATCAACCGGTGTGGATTCCATTGTCGGCTTTCGGTTAGGCTGCTGAAGGGTTGGGCCTAATACCTTGATCTGTTTTTGCCAAAAGCAGAAGGCGCCTCGTTGTGCAGCTAAATTCGGATTCTGAGAGTACGGTGGCGTGACTATGCGAAACGGGAGCGGGGTTTTATGATGGCTAGACAACTCAGCCAGCCAATTGGTAACCAGCATCCATATTACAACGTTGTCATCCAAGTCTTTTTTTTCAAGCGCGCCCCGAAAAGCAAAAAAAGCGGCAACGAACGGATCGTATGTCCAGTCGAGGAGACGAGTCGGCAAGCCGTAATGCTGGGCAAGACCGGCAACTTCTGCAAGTTCGTCCGGCGGCCAGATGAAGGCTGGACAAGCTGGAGAACTATCAAGCCATGGATGGATGGGAGCAGCGAAAGGGTCAGCGCACCAAGGAGCGATGCCAATGTCGATATGCATTGCTTCGCGCAGCATTTGGCACGGCGGTAAGGAAAGACCTGCAATGTCGCTCCTGCGAAAAAACTCCCTCAGAAGCCGATACTCGGCCTCGATATAGTGACGCTCCAGCCCCTCTTCATTCTCCGGCAAGCGGAAAGAGGATATTCGCCATAGCGACTCGCCGCGATTTCTAAGAGATTGGGGAATCAATGGGTAATCCCGAGACTGGCCCCGGTAGATCCCGACTCCCGACGCCCCGCCGTACCGCCAAGGAAGCAACGCATTGAGGAAATCCTCCGCATGATCAAAGTGCTGATAATAAACGCCAAACGACTTGTTCTCCATCACTTTGCAATGCCCAAGAAAACGGCCAGACAACGCTCAATCTCTACCATTGTATCCCCATCAATGCGCCCGAAGGCTTGCCCGACCTTGTCGCGCTTCACGGTCATCGCCTGATCGACCATCACTTGTGACGGCTTCTGCAAGCCGTTCGCGGCGTTCGGCGCAACCGTGATCCGAAACAGCGGCGCGGCAACCAGCGTGCTTGTTGACGGCAGTACGGTTACGGTGGCGTGCTCGCCGAACTGATCGGCCTGAATCACCAACGCGGGTCTTGGCTTGCCGAAGTCGCCTGGCATGGCGATGGTCACGAAGTCCCCCCGCATCATGGCGTCCAGCCGTCCACCTCCGCCACGGCTTCATCCATGAATCGCTGCATATCCGTGTCGGCCAGATCCGCCTGAGCGGCAAGCCGAGACTGGCGGCGGCATTCTTGCGCAAAGTCTGGCCGTCGCGTATCAGGCACCCAGATTTGAACCGGGCGAAGTCCTGCGCTACGCAAGGCATCGCGATGCTTTTGCACACGGGTCTTCACGGAAACGGTTGCCAACGTAAATCTCCTGCTGACTCATCACACCGAACAGGATAGTCAACAAAAAGGTTACAAGCTACGCATTTTGGCGACTTCCATGCCTCCGCTACGCTGTCCTACCCCCCCGCGCGCTTTGTTCCTCAACTGTACTGCGGCGCTTGTGGCGTCCGAAGCACAATGCGCGACTTGAAGGGGGCAGAGACCGGCGCCCAGTGACAGTTCGGCCGCCAGATACCAGCGATCGATATAGACCCCAACCTCCGCCTGGGTCAGGTCACCCAACTCATGCACCGCGAATCCGTCGAGTTGCTCAGCCAGGTCGTCCTTACGACCGACCGGGCGACTGGCGATCAGGGTGCTCTTGCCGCTGCCCGGCCCGCCGAGGAGCAATAGCCGCTCGGACGCCGCGAGAACCTCGGCGATGGGCCGACGCTGCCCCAGGCTCGGGCTAAGCCGGAGCTCGCCGTCCTTACCGGTCTCGAGGATGGGATCGGCGACGTGCGCACGGCGCCCCCCGCGCCGCTGCTCCGGGCGGCGGCACCCGCTCAAGCCTCCAGCCAAAAGGTCACAGGCCCATCATTGACCAGACTGACCTGCATATCCGCCCCGAAGCGGCCGGTCGCAACCACCGGATGGGCGGCGCGGGCACGCGCGACCAGGTGATCGAACAACAGTTCCCCCGCGGCGGGCGGTGCCGCGCTGGTGAAGCTCGCGCGGGTGCCCTTGCGGGTGTCGGCGGCCAGGGTGAATTGCGGGACCAGGAGCAGGCCGCCGCCGATCTCGCGCAGGCTCAGGTTCATGCGCCCGTCGCTGTCGGGGAAGACCCGGTAGCCGAGCAGGCGCTCCAGCAGGCGCTCGGCGCGCGCCGGGGTGTCGGTCGGCTGCACCGCGACCAGGACCAGGAGGCCGCGGCCGATGGCGCCGATGGGCGCGGCGTCCACCTGCACCTGGGCCTGGGTCACGCGCTGCAGCAGGCCGATCATCCCAGCACGCGCGCAAACTGGTCCGTGGCGGCCACCAGGGCGGCGCGGATGCCGGGCTCGAAGGCGGAGTGACCGGCGTCCGGGATGACCCGCAACTCGGCCCTGGGCCAGGCCTGATGCAGTTCCCAGGCGGAGCGCATGGGGCAGATCAGGTCGTAGCGGCCCTGGATGATGACCCCGGGGAGGTCGGCGAGCCGGCTGGCGTCTTCCAGCAGTTGGTTGGGGCGCAGGAAGGCGTCGTGAACGAAATAGTGGCACTCGATGCACGCCAGGCTCAGGGCCAGGTGGGCGTCGGCGAAGTGGGCCTGGATGTCGGGGTTGGTGAGCAGGGTGGCGGTCCGGCCCTCCCAGATGGACCAGGCCTTGGCGGCGGCCAGACGCCCGATCTCGTTGGCCCCGGTGAGTCGCTGGTGGTAGGCGGCCAGCAGGTCGTGGCGCTCCGGCGGCGGGATCGGTGCCAGGAAGTCGGCCCAGTAGTCGGGGAAGACCTGGTTGCAGCCCTCCTGATAGAACCAGCGGACCTCTGCCGACCGACACAGGAAGATCCCGCGTACCACCAGGGCCAGCACCCGCTCCGGGTGGGTCTGCGCATAGGCGAGCGCGAGGGTGGAGCCCCAGGAGCCGCCGAAGACCAGCCAGCGCGCGATACCGAGCCGCTCGCGGATGCGCTCCAGGTCCGCCACCAGGTCCCAGGTGGTGTTGGCCTCCAGGCTTGCGTGGGGGGTGGAGCGACCGCAGCCGCGCTGGTCGAAGAGGATGATCCGGTAGTGTTGGGGGTCGAAGAGGCGGCGGTGGGCGGGCTCGCAGCCAGCCCCCGGACCGCCGTGCAGGAACACCGCGGGGATGCCGTCGGGGCGCCCGCACTGCTCCACATAGAGCCGATGACCATCGCCGACGGGCAGTTCGTAGGTGGCATAGGGGGTGATCGGGGGATAAAGGTCGCGCTGGGTCTTGTTCATAGCCGCCAGGATAGGGGGCGCGCCGGTTGGCCGCAATCCGGCCGACATGAAACCTGGTCGGACAATGCCTACAACCAGCGGTGAAGATGGCTGACGCGGGGTCCGGCCGGTCCGGACAGCCGCAATCGGGAACCTGCACGATACTGAAGTTGTCGCCACCTGGTACCCAGGGACGGAAGAACCGCCCACCGGCAGTTGCGCAGACCACACCAGACCAAGCAGGGCGACACCCCCGCCGCGGGACGCGACGGGGGTTTTTGCTCTGCTGCCCGCAGCGGTTCAGCCGTGCTTGGCGGCACAGTCGGCGCAGGTCCCCATCACCTCGACCACGCGCCGCCGCGGCGCGAAGCCGCTCCCGCTGGCGAGCCGCGCGAGGCTCTGCTGGACTGCCGCGTCCTCGATCTCGGTGACGCCGCCGCACTCCAGGCAGATCAGAAATTCGCTCAGATGCGGCCGCCCCGGGTGGTCGCAGCCGACCCAGGCATGCAGGCTCTCGAGCCGGTGGATCAGGCCCTGCTCCAGCAGAAAGTCCAGCGCCCGATAGACCGTCGGCGGGGCCGCCGGGCGCGGACCCGCGCGCAGCGCCTCCAGGATCTCGTAGGCGCCGACGGGTCGGCCGGCCCCGCACAGGATCGCGAGCACCCGGCGGCGCTGCTCGGTCAGGCGCACGCCGCGCTCCCCGCACAGGGCCGCGGCGCGGGCGAGCGCCCCGTCGGTGTCAGGGCTCATCGGCCGACAACCCCGGTGCGGTGGAGCGGCCCGACCCGGTCACCCGCCGCGCCCGCCGCGCCCGGTACAGGGCGCTCGCCAGCGCGGACAGCACAAAGAGCGCGCCCGCGAGCAGGATCATGGTCGGGCCGGCCGGCAGATCGGGGCCATAGGACAGCGCCAGCCCGGCGGAGGTCAGGGCGGCCCCGAGCAGGGTCGCGATCCCCATCATGCCCCCCAGTGAGTGCACCCAATGACCAGCGACGGCGGCCGGCAGGGTCAGGAGCGCAATCACCAGGATCAGCCCCACTACCTGGATCAGCAGCACCACGGTCACCGCCACCAGACACAGCAGCAGCAGGTAGAAGAAGGTGACCGGCACCCCGCGCAGGCGGGCGAATTCCTCATCGAAACTCACCGCCAGAAACTGCCGATAGAACAGGACCACGGTCAGCACCAGCCCCAGGTCCAGCCCCGCCATCAGCCACAGGTCCCGGCGCGGCACCAGCAGGATGTTGCCGAACAGATAGCTCATCAGGTCCGCGCTGTAGCCCGGGGTCTTGGCGATATAGAGGATGCCGATCGCCATACCGATGGCCCAGATGGCACCGACCAGGGTGTCCTCCTGGGCGCTCCAGGCGAGGCGCACCACCCCGATGATGAGCGCCGCCGCCACCGCCGCCAGCAGGGCCCCCAGCAGCGGGTCGAAGCCGTAATAGAGCGCCGCCCCCATGCCCCCCAGGACCGAATGGGCGATGCCGCCGGCCAGAAAGGCGATGCGCTTGACGACCACATAGGTCCCGATCACCCCGCAGCCGATACTGGCCAGGAGCCCGGCCAGGAGCGCCGTGCGCAGGAAGGCGTGCTCGGTGAGTGCGCTCAGGAACTCGGTCATGGTTCAATCCCGACAGTCATTGCGACGTTGGCCTCGACGAAAGAGATTGGTCCGCAAATGAACGCAAATGAACGCAAATAAGAAAAGAACTTGATGCCTTCGTCGGCGTCACCTCAAGCCTGAGCCGAGGCTGCTTGTCAGGTCGCCGATGCTTCTCCGCGTTATCCGTGCACATGCGGTGCCGCTGCCTTTTCTGGAATTATTTGCGTTCATTTGCGTTCATTTGCGGACAAACGTCCCCTTCTTCTTGCTCAATGGACATGCGCCACCGCCCGCACCGCACCCGGATAGAGCCGATGGATCAGGTCGCCATCGATCGCGGTGGTGTCGTGCGCAATCAGGGTGCGATTGAGGCAGGCCACCCGGTCGACATAGGCGGAGATGAAGGCGATGTCGTGTGAGACCACCAGGATGGTCAGGCGCGCCTTCAGCCGCGCGAGCAGTTCGAAGATGTCGCCTTCCATGCGTTGATCGATGTTCGCCGTCGGTTCATCCAGGATCAGGATCTGCGGGTCGCTCACCAGGGCGCGGGCCAGCAGGACCCGCTGCAACTGGCCGCCGGAGAGGGTGCCGATCCGCCGGGCGGCAAGGTCCAGTGCCTCGACCTCGGTCAGGGCGAGCCGCGCCGCCGCCCGGTCCGCCGCCCGGTACCAGCCCAATTGTGGGCCCAGTCCGCGGCCGAAACCCAGGCGGCCCATCAGCACCACCTGCTCGACCGAGATGGGAAAATCACGGGCAAAGGTCGGGTACTGGGGCACATAGCCCAGGCGCCCGCGCGCCTGCCGTGGCGGCACGCCCAGCACACGGATGTGCCCCGTCTGGGGGACCAGCAGCCCGAGGATCAGCTTCAGCAGCGTGCTCTTGCCGCCGGCATTGGGTCCGACCAACCCGACGAACTCGCGTGCGGCGATGGTCAGATCGATGTCCGAGAGTACCGGCGCGTCGCCGAATGAAAAGCCCACCCCGCGAAGCTCGATGACCGGGGCGCTCACGGGGTCTGACCCCCGGCGATCACCCCGGTCACCCGCCGCAGGGCGCCGAAATAGTCGGCCGACAGCGGGTCCACCGACTCCACCCGTCCACCGATCGCCTCCGCCACCTGCTGCGCCGCCCGCGGGCTGAACTGGGGTTGGGTCAGCACCGCCCGCACCCCGGCGGCGCGGGCCGCGTCGATCAGCCCCGCCAGGGCGCGCGGGCCCGGCTCCTTGCCCTCGAACTCGATGGCCACCTGGGTCAGTCCATAGGTGTCCGCGTAATAGCCCCAGGCCGGGTGAAAGACCAGAAAGCGGCGTACCTGCAAGGGCTTGAGCCGGTCGCGGATCTCGGCATCCAGGGCGTCCAGGTCGGCGGCGAAGCGCGCATAGTTCGCGTCGAAGAGGGCCGCCTGACCCGGGCGCAGGTCGCTCAGGGCGGCGCGGATCGCGGCCCCGATAGACTTCACCAGCGGCGGACTGGTCCAGACGTGGGTGTCCAGGGCGCCATGGTCGTGTCCGTGCTCGTCATCGTGGTCGCCGTGCCCATGGTCCGCGTCGCCCTCTGGCCTCGGGGCGGGTTGGACCTGGTCATGGGGCCGCAGCGCCAGGCCATCGCGGACATCCAGGACCCGTAACCCCGGGTTGGTCGCCCGGATGCGCGGCAGCCAGGCATCCTCCAGCGGCACGCCCACGCGCACATAGAGTTCGGCGCCGACCAGGTCCGCCACCTGCCTGGGCGTCGGCTCGTAGGCATGAGGGTTCTGACCTGGCCCAACCAGCGACTGCACCCGGACCTGATCGCCGCCGATCCGCTCCACGAAGGTCTGCAAGGGCACCACGCTGACGAAGACCGGCAGCGGCTCGGCACCTGGCGCGCCGTCCGCGGCACCGCCCGGGCTGCACCACCAGAGCAGGGCGAGGGCGAGGGCCGGGGCAAGGGCGCGCCCCGCGCACCGCGCCCGCGGACGATGGAGATTGCAGAGTGGAGCGAGCGACATGGGCGACGTCCGGTCAGGAGTGGGGTTGGATGGAATGATATCTTATAACAGCGTCGACCGGGGTCGCGCTGCACGAAGCCGCGCCGGCCTGATGCTTGGCGCCAGTGCCCCGTTGCGTTCGCCCCTGGCCCCTTGAGCCAAAGTACCGGCGGCGCTGTGGGAGCGACCGGACCACCGCGTTGGAGATCCTGGAATCCCTGCTGCGCTACTATATCCAAGGCACCGGGCGCGTGGAAGAACGCGACGTTCGCGCCCTGCTGGAACAGAACCCCACGGGAGACCCAATCATGCAAACCTTCATCGACCGCTACATCGAGCAAGGCCGACGGGAGGGTGAGGCCGCTATCCTGCTGCGGCTGATCGACCGGAAGTTCGGCCCCCCGAGCGAGACGGTGCGCGCACGCATCAGCAGCGCGGACTCCGACACCCTGCTGCGCTGGTCGGACCGCATCCTCACCGCGGATAGTCTGGACGCTGTGCTGCATTGATCTGCGCTGGCGACGGCTTGCTCAAGATCTTCACGATATTTGCGCGTTGCGCGATAACCCAGCCCCGGCTTTCTTGAGAATCAGCGACCGTCCGCCCGATTCTTCCAGGCTCCGCTTGGTACTGGAGCGTTTCGGGCAGCAGGCTGGCCGCGCCGCAAGACACTGTTCTCATGAGGTCTCGTGCGTAACTTAGCGCCATTCGAGTCTGGCCCGTTTTCCCCGGCCGATCTGCGCTCGGCCTACTCGGATCTGGTCTATCGCGTTCGCCATCGCGATGGACCCCTAACGATCTACGTGCTGTTCGAGCACAAGAGCAGCCCGGAATACTGGACGCTGCTGCAATTGCTGCGCTATCTCGCGGCCGAGGGCGACGCCTACCGCAAGCAACACCCGCAGGCCCGGCGGCTCCCGCCGATCTATCCCCTGGTGATTTATCACGGCAAAGGACGCTGGCGCGCACCCCGCAACTTCCATGACCTGATCGCCCCGTTGCCGACGGCGCTGCTGCCCTTCGTGCCGCGGTTCACCTACGCGCTGCACGACATCTCCGCCCGGACCAACGCCGAGATCAAGGGCGCGGTGCTGACCCGTCTGGTCCAGTTGGCGATGCGCTGGATCTTCAGCAAAGAGCCCCTCGCGCGGCTGAGCGACCTGCTGACCCTGATCGAGCAGGTCGAGGACCGGACCACCGCGTTGGAGATCCTGGAATCCCTGCTGCGCTACTATGTCCAAGGCACCGGGCGCGTGGAAGAACGCGACGTCCGCGCCCTGTTGGAACAGAACCCCACGGGAGACCCAATCATGCAAACCTTCATCGACCGCTACATCGAGCAAGGCAGACAGGCGGGTAGACAGGAGGGCAGACAGGAGGGTGGGGCCGCTATCCTGCTGCGGCTGATCGACCGGAAGTTCGGCCCCCCGAGCGAGACGGTGCGCGCACGCATCAGCAGCGCGGACCCCGACAGCCTGCTGCGCTGGTCGGACCGCATCCTCACCGCGGACAGTCTGGACGCGGTGCTGCATTGATCTGCACTGGCGACGGCTTGCGCAAGAAACGTGGGACCTTTCCCCGTTCCCACTATTCCCGGCGGGTCGGGCTTGTCAGGAGGCCGGATTGTTTCGATCCTGGCCCCTCTTCTCCTAATAACCGCGACGCTACCCGTCGGAGAAGCCAAAGAGCCAGACAAGCCAGAAGAGGAATAACAGTTGAATGGAAAATGAGACATAGACACCGACTTCCACTGTGTGACGAGGGCGTATCCAACCAAGCAGAGAAATATTCTCGACGAGGGAACTGACAAAGAAACAAATCGCCAGAACCGCCAGCACTTCGATGGTGGGATTAGTACGACGCGCAAACGGCTCGCTTGCAAACCAGAACAGCACTAAGGTCAACCAAGCCAGTAAGTGACCCCATACGCCGATATGCGCCAAAAGCTTGATAATCATTGCAAGTCATCGCCAAGGTGACTGCCCATCACATAATACTCACTGATCACTCCGGAAGACCGGGGAAAGTTCCCGGGGTAAGGGGCCAGGCTAAATTAAGCTCGCCGACGGAGAAAAATCGAATCCCTTGCCGTACTCGACGATGCCGCGGACCTGGTAGCCGAGCGGACAGGCGCGGCTCCGGGGTAGCCGCTGGTCATCCTGGAGGACGCGTACCGCGCCGTCGGAGCGCTCACGCCCGACCAGTGAGAGCTTGAGCCGCTGCGCCCCGCCCATCTCGGCGCAAAAGGGGTCGTCCGCCGGGGGCGCGGTCTTGGTCGTTTCCACGACGATCTCGTACTCCGGCTCCTGCTCGACCGCCGGCCCGTGGTCCATGCTCATGAAGGTGAAGCGGTTCGGGGCGTCTGCGTCCGCGTCCCCCGGCGCGCGCCACAGGAGGTTTTCTCCCGTCTCCTGGCCCTTGACGATGCCGAAGCGCTTGAGCTTGACCTCGCCCAAGGCCTGCTTAAGCGCCCGCTCGGGGCCTGCGCCGCTCTCCGACTCGATGAGCAGGGTCTTGCTCGCCACCAGCTCGTTCCTGGCGACATCGACCACCCCGACCTCGGCATACGGAAAGCCCGAGCCGTCCTGGGTGCCGGTCTGCGCAAAGGCGTAGTATTGGCCGCTCTCGGAGAAGCCCAGCGGGTGGAATTGTGCCTGGTCGCCGGCCGCGGCCAGCGCCGTCCAGGCGGCGAGGCCAAGGCCGGCCAAGGTCTGTTTGGTATCGATCATTTAGAATCTCGCAATGCAACGTCTACTGAGATCAAAAGCGGCCCGGCGCGAATCCCACCACTCGCGCGTAAGCTCCTGATTCGCAGCAACCACCAAGTCGCGGCTACTTCTTGCCGTCAGGTAGCTTATGATCGATGTTTCAAGATAGACTTTCGATTTCAGTCAGTGCGATTCGGTACCGACCCCATTTTCCCTTGCCGCAGGTCCCTCTACCGCTAAAGTTGCCCGCGCCGCTCGAGAGCCAGCCTCACCGTCTCCGGCAATTCGATGTGGGCAAACATAGATGCTTCGTACAGATAGCCGGCGGACTCCGACTTGTCTTCATCAATAACGCGCACCATGTTGTGTGCTGCGGCAATCGCATCTGGTAGTGTAGCGTAGACTTTACCCAATATCAGGCTGGTGGGATTGTCTTCGTTATCGATGCAAATTACGAAATTGTTCATTTTTTTCGAGCCTGGCCCCTTTCCCCTTTTTTTCTGGCCCCTTGTTTCCATTTCGTGGGCGTGGGAATTAAGTAAACTGTCCCCTGAATTCCTTGGCCGCCCGTTAGGCACGCGTAGGATTGATGATTGGGCCTGCCACGGCAAGAGGCAAGTCCGGTCTCCGCTTCCCCTTGCGTTTCCGTATTCGGTGCATTTAGTAAACTGTCACCGTAATTCTGTCACCGTAATTCGGAGAACCTTCGCACCGGTTCAAGGCGCATCGAGCCCGGCGCGATCCACCAGTCCGGGGGTGCGCACGGCGGCGCGGCAATAGGCCTCATAGCGGCGGCGCTGGCTGGTCTCGTCGTAGCGCAGCGCCGCCGCCGCCGTTGCCTTGGCACTGAGCAGCGCATAGGCGGCCGGGTCATCCCAGAGACGGCACACCGCCTCGTACCAAGGCCTCACCTGCATCTCGGTGGGTACCTGCGTGGACTCGGCGGTCAGCCCGTCGGGAACCGGCAGGATGATCCCTCCCGTGCCGACCGTCTCGGGCAGGGCGCCGCGGGTGCTCACCAAGGGCGGGATGCCGTTGATCATGGCCTCGGCCGCCACGCGCCCGAAGGGTTCGTCGAACAAGGACGGTATCAGCAGGATCCGGGTCAGCGCCAGGAACTCGGCGGGGGTGCGCGTCCCGGGAGCACAGAGGATTTGTGGGTAGCGTTCCAAGCCCAGACCCGCAAACTGACCCAGCGCCACCGCCGAGGCCGCCGATTGCACCACCAGCAGCGGGATGTCCGGGCGGGTGCGTCCGAGCATCTGCGCGAGTCTGGCGAACAGCAGGAGTCCCTTGCGCGGTGACGGATTCACCAGGGTGACGCAGGCGCGGGTCTCGGTTGGGGCCAGCACTTCTTGCCAGTGGATGGGTGAGGCGATACCGGTGCCGGCCAAGCCGATTTTTTCCCGATACTGGCGCGCCAGGTAGGGGCTCGTCAGCAGGCAATTGTCGGCGTGACGGAAGTACTCCGGGTGCTCATAGCCGTGGTTGCGTACCGTGAACAGGGTACGTGCCCCATAGGCCTTGGCCCGGCGCATGAACTCCCCAACGATGGGATGGGCACCGACCGAAACCACCAGGTCGGGGCGGAACTCGGCCGCGATCCGGTCGAACGCGAAGACCAGTTGCTCATACTCGATCCGGGACGGCGCGCTCAATTGGTGGTGGCGGGTGACGACCTGGGTGACCGGCAGGCCGTGCACGCGGTAGTGCAGCACGGGGCAGGGCGGCTGGCCGGCATGGGTGCGCGCGAGATGGCGCAACAAGGCCGGTGGGGGGTCGCTGAGCCGCGGGGTCAGACCGAGCGCCTGGAGGTGATCGGCGAGGCGCTCGGGCGGATTGGCGTCGAAGCGAGCGGTGCACAGGACGCGGCACCGGTATCCCGCGTCGGCAAGCCACTCCAACAGGGTGCGCACCGAGCGGGCGGCACCGCTGTTGCTGTCGGTATAGGCGTTATGCGCCGCGAACAAAACGCGCAGACCGGCCGCGTGCACGGGTCGGCGCTGCACTGCCGCCGACCCCTTGTGCATCGGCGCGCGCTCAGGCGCAGTGGCGGCGCCCGCGGCGATGGGTGAGCCCCAGCCCGGCCAGTCCGGCCAGGATCAATGCCAGTGCCCCAGGCGCCGGGATCCCCTGTGCCTCCTGACGGGCGGGACTGTTGGGGGAACCTAAGCCCTGCTGCGGGATCGGTGGGTCGCCGGACACCGGCGGCCTCGAGGCCCAACTGCTCAGGTAAGGGGCATTGCCGCTGCTGTAATCGCTCAGGAAGCTGAATCCGGCCAGTGAGTTGCCTTCCCAGATGCCGCCGCTCAGGTCATAGACCTCACAGTCGAGCCCGGTGTTAAGCCCGATTGCCGACTCGGTGGCTTGACACTTTGGTGTCAGGTACCAGTGAATGATCCAGGGTGGGGTATCGAACACGCCCGGACTCGGGCCGTAGAGGTCGGGAGTGGTGTTCAGCAATGGGTCGTTCGCCGCCTCGTAGTCCCACCGGTAGAGCCCGTAGGGACCCTCGGCATTGTTGTAGGTCAGCGTGGTCTCATCAGGATGGATCAGCTCGTAGGCCCAGCCAGTTGGGGCAGCGATGCTGCCCGACAGCACGTCATTTGCGCTGAACAGCGGCAACTCCCAGTCAACGATGATGTAATCCCCCCCCGCACCGCTCCCGGAATTGGTCGTGTTGAAGACCGTGAACGCATAGCGATAATCCCCGCCCTGCGGGGTGACCGTGGCATCGACCCGGGAGCTATAGCTCGGGATCGCCTGGGCAGCTTCGGCACTGCCGCTGGAGAGCATGGCCCCGATGGGGACCAGGCTCGCGACCAAGGCGGCAGTGACCGCGTGCCCACGCGCCACGCTCAGCGCCTCTCGGCAGATCGTATCGAAGGTTTGGATAGGGGTTGTCACAATGCTCCTCGCCGTTGAGTTGGTGCTGGGTGCCAATCATCTGCAAATCCCACGCCGGGAAAAATTATATATCTAAATTCAATAGCTTAATAACGGACCCGTAGTCCTTGGGCGGATGACTGTAAAATTTTCTGACAGTCGGCAAGTCGATCGGCACCGCCGTGACCTGCGCTTACCCCGCCGCCGCTGGGCGGTCTGCTTGCCCAGCCTGTGAGCGGGGTTGCCGGCCGGGCCGCCGGGCCGTTCCGGCCGCGGAACGCACTCTTTCCGCTACCGACGCACCGGCTAAGTCGGCGAGCGGAGTCCATCCACAATCGCTGTGGCCGCTTCTGTGGATAACCTGTGGGCCGGGGTCGCGCCGCGCTGGTGGCACTGAATAAATGGCCGGCGGTCAGTCCTTGCCCAGGGGCGAGCCGAACATTCCACAGTGCTTATGGGAAATGTGGGGAAATGGGGTCATGGGGCCAGGTCTTGACTTATGCCGGGAGGAATTAAGTCAAGACCTGATGATCATCTAGCCGACCCCGCCCGTTGGCCTACAGTTTAGGTAGGGATCAACCCGAACTGAAGACCGGACAGGAGGAGTCGACCATGAAACTTTACGGCGGAATCGACCTGCACTCAAACAACAACGTCGTGGCCCTGTTGGACGAAGAAGACCGGGTGGTGCTGCGCGCCCGCCTGGCCAACGAGGCGGCGGGCGTCTTGGCGGCCCTGGCGCCCTACCGAGAGGCCATCGTGGGCCTGGTGGTAGAGTCCACCTACAACTGGTACTGGCTCGTCGATGCCCTGATGGAAGCCGGCTACCGGGTCCACCTGGCCAACACGGCGGCCATCGTGCAGTACAGTGGGCTCAAGTACAGCGACGACGATTCGGACGCCCGCTGGCTGGCGAAGTTGCTGCGCCTGGGACTGTTGCCCGAGGGCTACATCTATCCCAAGGAAGATCGCGCGGTGCGCGACCTGCTGCGGCGGCGCATGCGGCTGGTGCAACAGCATACGGCGAACCTGCTCGCGGTGCAGAACCTGTTTGCGCGCAATCGCGGCAAGTCACTGAGCGCCAATGAGGTCAGGCGCCTCACGCCGGAGGCGGTCAGCGGCTTGCTGCCCGACCCGAACCAAGCCCTGGCGGTGCAGAGCAACCTGCTGGTGATGCGGGCCCAAGACGTGGCCATCGATCTGCTGGAGCGCGAGGCGCTGGCGCAGGTCAAACTGCGTCCGGCCTACCGCCACCTGCTCAGCGTCAACGGGATCGGCACCGTGCTGGGGCTGACCATCATGCTGGAAACCGGGCCGGTGGAGCGCTTCGCCCAGGTTGGGCACGATGCCTCGTACTGCCGCTGCGTCGGCAGCGAGCATCTGTCCAACGGCAAGCGCAAGGGCCACGGCAATACCAAGAGCGGCAACAAGTACCTCGCATGGGCCTATCTGGAAGCGGCCAACTTCGCGGTGCGCTACAACGCCACGGTGAAGCGCTACTACCAGCGCAAGCGGGCCAAGACCAACGGCGTCGTCGCGATCAAGACGGTCGCGCACAAGCTGG
>Ga0247840_10000909_pt1 | contig 59598 bp, 60 predicted proteins | sample LaCruzMarch2015__FD_192404 | JGI IMG/M metagenome (GOLD analysis project Ga0247840, IMG submission 192404) | Freshwater microbial communities from meromictic Lake La Cruz, Castile-La Mancha, Spain - LaCruzMarch2015_17m | ecosystem: Environmental > Aquatic > Freshwater > Lake | place: Spain... | reverse complement strand
TTGGCGGCCTCGAGCCGAAGATTGATGGCACGGCGATTTCCGAGGAAACCAGCGATGGTGAGACGCCTGCGCTCAAAGTGAAGTCCGGGGACTTCAATAAACAGCACCGCTGCCGCCTGTATTTCAAGGTCGTGATGAACAAGGACTGGACGCGCAAGGAAGTCACGATCATCGCCGCCGCCGAGCTGCCACCCGCCGAGCCCTACACCGGCTTCAAGCTTCTTGGCATCCTCATCAACAACGATGGCTCGATCCGCGTGGTCCAATGCGCCAAGCGAGATCTGGGCCACGAGACCAGCGAGCGCCGCGACAATGGCACTGCCCGGCACTGGTTCTGGGCGGAGGACGCATGAAGAAAATGCGGAATGTGGAATGCGGAATGCGGAACCCGTGCCAGCGGGAGCTGGCCGGGAAGCCTGCCGCAGGCAGCCCGAAGGGCGAGACGAGCGGGAGCGAGCGAGGCAATGGTTGGCCGCACGGCGGCCGAGTGCCGCGCTGCGCGCGGGTTGCACATTGCCTGCCATGAAAAGCCTGCGCGAACTCACCAAGAAGCGCGATGACAAGTTCCTCGCCGATGACTGGAACTCGCTTGTCGGGCAGGGCCGTGCGCGTTGCCTGAGTCCCGGCGTTGTGAACACGCGCGAGCCGGGTGACGACTTCTCGTGGAAGGTCGCGACCGCCCGCTTCGATGACCGCTTGAAGTGGAAGGTCTTTGTCGGGGGGGGCTTCATCAACGATGCGCTGCCGAGCATCCCATATCTCAAGATCGCGGATCCGCGCGGATGGGAGAAGCCGGACGGCTACCCGGAGCCGAAGCCGGGAGAAGCGGGCTACAGCGAGCATTATATCGAGCGCGATACCCTCGAAGATGATCCGCCGTTCCTGCTTGTGGATGCTGGCAGCGACTTCAACCCGGTGTCGGATGCGCAGCGCATCCCGTTTTTCAAGACGGCCGCCATGTGGGAGCAGGAGATTTTCAGCGCCCATGTGATCCTCACGGCCCAGCCGTTGCGGGCGACGTTCTTTCCGCCCTCGCTGCCGCCGCCTCCGCTCGTGCGCTACCGGCTGGCCGTGGTGCCGCGCCCGCTCTCGCGCACGTTCGCGGCCCTGGCCGGTGGGTGGGTGGAGATCGCCCGCCTGTTCCTTGTCCGGGATGAGAAGTCCGGGCCCGCCGGGGACCGGCTGCTTGTCCAGCAGCGCGAGTTCCACCACCTTGCCGCCGCTATCGTGACTCCCTCGCAACAATTCGCCGGGGGACAAATCTCCGCCCCAAGTTTCGGCGGTCTCGGTCTGGCGGATTCCTTCGCGATGGGGATGTCCGATACCTACAACGCGTTCGTCTCCCAGGTTCAGGCGGAGATCGATAAAACCCTCTACTCCACCGCAAGCGTCGAGTTTTGGACGGTGTGAAGAGAAGGATGAAGTAAGAAGGATGAAGTATGAAACGGGGGGCCACGGCCCCAAGTGCCGCGCTCCCGCGCGGGTCATCTTCCATTCCGCACTCCGCATTCCCAATTCCGAATTTGCTTTGACACGCCAGTGTCAGAGATGCCCGCTCGCACCGTTGTTGAAAATCCGCCTCCTCTCACCCCGCGCGGGAATCACCCTGTGCGCCCGTTCCCGTTTTCGTGGCTCCGCCAGTTTTCCGGGATTACCCGGCTGGTCGCCATTTCTCCCGCGCGTGAGGAGGAGAAAAACCCGCTGCGCTACGAATGAAGATCGATCTGCACATTGACCTGCAAAATCGGGTTCTCATTCCCGGGCCGGATCGGCTCGGAAACGTGTCGTTGAATTTCATGCAGGGGGACACGTATGAGATTGTTCTCCACGGCTGGCGTCCGGCGAGCGATCCGGCGTCCTTCGCCCTCTTCCAGCCTGCCAGCATCGGCTGGCATGCCCTGGCTGCCGGGGTGACCCTCATTGATGCCGCGCCGAAAGGCGGAGCGTTTAAGGTCAAGATCGGTGCGGATACCACGGCGGCCCTCGCGTGGGACATCTCGCGATCCGGGCTTGCTGCCGCGCTCAATGCCCTGGCCTCGGTCACCGCTGCCGGGGGGCTCACAATCCTGGAGGATGGCCCGAGTCATTTCTATACCGTGCAGTGGACGGTCCCGGCAAATGCCGTGGAGATCGAATTCCCGCTCGATGGGAACAAGTTGACCCCGCTGTGCATCCCGGTTGCACGGTCGGACGAGTCGATCGCCGGTAAGGTCAACCTGAAGCTGGTGCGTGCCCCGGTCGCGTTTGCGGACGCTTTTGTGCTGCCGACTCCCCCGGTGGTGACCATCACTCGGGTGCGGGCTGGCAGCACGGTGCGCAACGAGGTGCAGCGACTCACGGTGCCCTCCGCTGCCGTGGGCAGCTTTGCGCTGGCCAGCGGGAAGGTGCTCCCGGTCGCCACGGTCACGGCCGCCGCCCTGGCGGAATCGCTCAACGCCCAATATACCGCCCTCGATGCCGCCGATCTCCGCTACGCGGTCACCGCTCGGGATCGCGGGCTCTTCGATATCGAGTTCATCGGCGCGTTTGCGCAGACCGCGAAGGATCTGGTCGCGGTCGAGATGTTCGACCAGCTCGCGATCGATACCCCCACGGCCACGCTCCAATTCACCTCGACCGCCATCGAGGACATGCTTGCTGGGGAGCCGACGATTGCGGCGGTGTTTGAGATCGTCGCGGCTGACGAGGGCGGTGCGGAGGATACCATCGTCCAGCAGGCATGCACGCTGGTCAACGACGGGCTGGCTGCAGGGGTGGGCTCCTACCTCGCCTCGGTGGCCACGCGCACCGAGACAGTCTATGTGTATCCCGGCGAGGCGGATCCCGTTGCGATCGGACTCCTCGGACAGAAATTCTCCACTCCTGCAGTCGCAGAGGATTACGTTTACACGCACAATTTCAACACCCGTGAGGTCGAGGTGGTGGTGCTGGAAAAAATCGCGGATGCCCCGGATCAATTCCGCCAGGTGATGCCGGTGGAATTCGAGGTGGACGTCATCAATGCGAACCAGGTTGAAATCTATTTCGACCATGAGATCCCGGCCTCTCCGGCCATCGGCAGCATGCTCGTGTGGGTGCGGTCGCTCAACGCCCTGCCGTTCCTCAACGATCACCGGCACACGACCGGGGATATTGATGGGGTGGGCGCGCGGGATGGCCAGACGCTCACGGAGATTATCGAGGAGCTATTTTCCAGCCTTCCTCTCGACTGGCCGAATATCCCGGCCAGCAAAATCGTGGGCTCCCTCCTGTGGAGCCAGCTCGGCGGGCTGATCCCGGATGCCAAGCTCCCGACCACCGTTCCCCGCCTCAATGCCTCCGGCTACCTCGAGCTTTCCTCGATCCCGCTCTCGGTCCCCCGGATCGATTCCGAAACGGGGTCGCTGGTCTATTCTGTGCTCAACACGGAGACCGGGCAGCTTGAAAAGCGGGTGCTGGTCGGTTCCGATGGCCTGTTCGCTGCGGACCGTATCGGCGACCTCTCCCGGATCCCAGGCTTTTCGGATGCTGTGAAGAAGGTGCTCTCGGGAGACGCGGCGAATGACCTCGCTCTTGCCTTCGCACTCCCGAGCTTCTTGGAGCTTTACCCAGGCCGCGCCCCTGCACCAACAAGCGATGTGATCGATGCGGCCGCCCTTCCAAAACCGGGCGGTCTCCTCCCGGCGATCCACGATGCCACGATCGCGAATCTCACAATCCCGCTTCCTGCCGCCGGAGCGACCTACGCTGACAACGTATTTCTCAACGCATCGGGGAGTGACATCGCGCTTCCGGGCGGGATGGGACGCAGGGGATCAACTCTCAAGGCGGGAGCCCACGCGGCCTGCGACGGCCGTCTCTGGTATCGCGTCGCCCAAGAGGGATCAACCACCAGCTACCACCCGATGGATTTTGACCGCGAACTGGTGATGCTCGATGTCAATGACTCGATGTTCCCGGTGGGAAGCGTCTTCGCCTTGCAGATCGACTTTGAGACGCAGATCCTGCGCTCGGAAACCCGCGCGCAATGGGTCTGCATCGTGGAGATCGGCTCATTCGATGCCGTCGCCAGCCCGGCCGGAAAAAACATCTCCGGCATCACCTGGGGAGCCACGCCGGTCATCACCTGCCCGATCCATCTCACCCAGATCCGCACGCCTCACACATTCGGAATCCGCTTCACGCGCGCTGCCGATGAGGATTCCGTGCCGGTGATCACCGGAGAAACCAAGCTTTACCGGGGTGCCTGGACGACAACCGAAACCGTCCCTGCCGGACCGGGCTTCGCCATCCGAGCCCGCCTTGCCCGCTTCGACACGGAGGACAGCCTCTCCGACCCGCGCGGCTACGTCTTCCTGGCATTCAACCCGAACAAAAAATCCCTCGCAACAATCGTATGACGATCACCATCACCATCGACATCGAGGAGCCCCGAGGTGAAGTCCCTGACCTCCCTCCGATCCCTGAAATCCGCATTGAATTGACTCCAAAACAACCTGAAAAAACATGAGCGCACCTGTCATATCAACAACGCACGGATTCCTTGGGGCTTGGCCGGGAGAGTATATGGCTTTCCAGCCTGCGGCTTCGGGATCACCTACGGCATGGTCTGCTACGGGGCTTCCGGAGGGGGTCACGATTGACGAGTCGACGGGATTGATCTCGGGGGAGCCAGTGCTCACGGGGTCGTTTGTCACGACAATCTCAGCGACCAATGTCGATGGGACTGGGACGCTTGAGTTTTTTATCGGAGTGCTGGCACCTACTGGCTCGACTCTGGCGGCTGCGGATTTGTCTCCGCTGTTGCAGTTCGATGTGGAGTCGATGTCGGTGAAGAACGGGTCGGCAACTATCGTTGCAGCGGAGACGGCAGCGGCGGCAGCGGCAGCAGCGGCGGCAGCGGCAGCAGCGGCGGCGGGTCAACAGGCACCTGCGGCGGAAAAACCGAAGGAGCCGCTTTTTGCGAAGCGCGGTGATGCGGGGTGGGTGCGCGTGATTTTCACGCGAGGCGCGACGCAGATTGATCCTGTGCCTGACACGCTCAAGATCCGGATCAAATCCTCGGATGAAGAGGTGCCTGTGGTGGTATCTACGACGATGGAGCGTGACGGCTCTGGCTCGTCTGCTGTGTTCCGGTTGTGGTGCGATTGGGGTGCGCCTGCTGTGTTCGAGGCTTTGGATAATGTGCGCGTGGCGTCGGGAACCGAGATGACGATGCTGGGCGACATTGAAATAACTCGGGACGTGGCGGTGGGAGCATCGACGGAGACATCGATACGGACATCGCGGACGTTCCCAGTGCTGGTGCAGATGGATCTGGATTAAAGGCTATGGCTGCTATCACTACATCAACGCTGTCGTCTTCGATGAACTGGCACGACACTACATCGTGGGTCGGCGGGGTGGTTCCGGGTGCGGAAGATGACGTGACGATCACGAGTGTCGGGATCGTCCTGTGGCAGGGGTCTTATGCCGTAAAGTCGCTCACCCTCGGCGGGTCGATTGCTTCTCTAACAATCGGCAGCGGATCGGCGGATAGTAGCCTCTATGTCTCGGGTGCGCTGACTATCGCGGCGAGCATAGGCCGGATTACTGTGACTGATCTCGGCCACTTGAGGATGGCGCAAGCGACATTCGGGCCTTCTGGAATCAATTATCTCCAGAACACAGGGGGCGACATCTATTTTTCTCGCATCGCGGAGGGTGACAGCAAGGTTTTATCCGAGCCTCCGGTGGGAAAAACTGCGCGTTGGCATGGCGGGGTCATTTCCGGTCAGGCTGGTTCGTGGGCAGCGATGTATGCTGGTGGCGGTGGCACGACGGTGATCAATGCCGCTCGGATCGAGGCGGGGACAAAAGCCGGGGTGACAAGTTCAAACGCGGGGGGGACGTTGGTTATCAACTGCCCAATCAACACGGCGTCGGGTGGCGTCATGCCGGTATCCTTCTCGTATAAAGCATACTTCACAAGCGGCACATATAGCCTTCAGGGACCAGCGAATATCCAAGTCACGCGCACAGTGTCCCCAGGAGATGTCATGGCGTCTTTCCCAGTGGAGATCGCCATGTCGGGCGGGAACGGATTAGCGAAAGCCATGCGCCCCCAGATCGGATCGCTGGTGTCTGTGACCGGAGCGAAGCGTGCAGAGGTGCTTGATGGGGTGATCTCGGTGTGGCTGGAAAAGGCTATTGGCTCATTTCCTGTGACGGTAAGTTGGGATACCCCAATGGATGTGGGTGGAGTGCAGTGGGTGTGCAGCGGCACGGCGACTGTCTTAGTCAACGTCGCATACAACCCCAGTATCGTGGAGACGATCACTGAATATCAGGTGTCCGCCTCGACTCCTCCAACGACTGCCGCGCTCCAGACGGCTGCGGGAAACGCACGCGCTGTCGGGCTGCTACTCACGGGGCCGGGAAAGATCATTTGTTCCGGAGTGAAGTTTGCAAACGATATTATATCTGATGTCTGGCTGGTGGTGCGTGCGGGCGAGACGCTTGCTATGGTTCGCGAAGGTCGCGGTTTTTTCACCTACAAGGGGTTCAAATATGGTTTTTCCACAACGCGGGAACTGAATGGCGGCCATACAGGAGTTGCCCCAGAAGTAAACCTCCCCGGCACGGATTTCCGTCCGATATTTGCCAACATAACGGAAACATCAGGTGGTTGCAGGTCATCAGTATCTTCCTACCAGAACAAGCACTTGAGGTTGCTGCGGGGGGATGGTGATCGGTGGGCTGTCGTTGCTTGGCAATCATATGTCAATGGGGCGATGGTCGGTGGCGATATTCTCACGACTGAAAATTTCACTCAGGCGGATTTCGAGGCGCACGATTGGTATCCGTATCCTGCCGACTCGGATTCCGGGGTCTGGTCGTGGGAGGGGGCGGCGACGGCGCAGCTTGTTGCAACGTGCCCGATTCTGACGAGTGCTCCGACGACGCCGACGACACCGACGCCGACGACACCGACGCCGACGACACCGACGACACCGACGACACCGACGACACCGACGACACCGACACCGACTACCCCGCCGCCTCCAACGGTTATTCCGACTCCTACGACCCCGCCTCTGCTTCCCACGAATTGGAGTGGATTCATTTATGTGATGAACGGGCAGGCTTACCTCGTCCCTGCTAAAATCCTGACGAATGGATCGACGTGGACTCCGGGCTAATTTCTCCAGCGGTCGCAATGGCTGATGGGCATGTGCTCATCGGAGACTCTCGCGTGCTGATGTATTCAGAACTGGATATTATTGTGGCGGTTGGTGGGACTGTGCAACACGACGAGGGATCGCTGGTGATCGGCTCATATTCTCCGAATATCCGTGTTTTTGTCGAGCGGGAGATGGTGACTCTTGCTGCCGATCTCACGGTGGGGGAGCTTGTGGAGGGGGTGGCGTATGGCGCAACCCGCCCGTCGCCGATCGTGCTGCCAGCGGGGACGCGGGTAGCGACGGCGCTTTTGCATTTTTACTCGAACACTCCGGTCGGAGGGAACAGTGCGCGTATCGCGTCGGGGTGGGTGGAGTTTGGGCGGGACATCCTTGGTGTGGTGGAGTCGAGGTCGGACCTTGATGCGACGGATGTGCTCTACGGGTGGACTGGTGCGACCTATACCGGGCCGGGAACGGCGAACCGGCAGCTTGAGGGTGATCCGCTGCTACGTCGCGGCAGGGTGCTGGAGGTCACGTTCACGACTGCCGGGAACAATGCGGATGATTTGCGGGTATTTTTGGCTGAGTGATGTTTTTTTGACACCGCGCGGAAGCTATGCCTCTGCCGCCGCGCCCGAAAATCCGAGTCAACCGCATCACGACATCCACTGGGGATGAGTATTTCATCCTCGATAATCCATTTATCTGCAAAGATTCAGCCGTCCGCGACGCGATCCGTGAGGAGCTTGGGATTTCTGGAGCACCATTCGCCGCAGGCGACATCTCGGCATCCGGAGCGATCGCGTTCGCAAACGGCAGCTTCCAGAAGTGCGTCACGGATGGCATTCAGCCGATCACGATCACTGGAGGCTCCGAAGGCGCGAAGCTGGAGTTGTGGGTGACCGACTCTGGCAGCGGCAGCACTGTGACGACCACGGCGGACATGCTGGATGGAAATACGTTCTCAGGACAGATTCTCACATCCGGCCAGACATGCGTGATGTTATTCGGTCGCCTCAGTGGAGGATGGGTGTTACTTGAGAGTTTTGTCAGCGCTGTGTCTGGAGGTGCCGACATCGCAACTCAGCAGGAAGCTTTTGTTGGGACAAACACGGTCAAAGCAGTAGCTCCAGCGTCTCTGTCGTTGTCCGGACTTCGGTCCGCGAATCTCAACTCAGGACAGTTTTATTCAATCGCGAAAATGTCCGCGTGGTCCGGCGGTAGTGGAACAGCGAGTCCGCTGCGTTTCGTCTCCATTGGCGACTCATTCTCAAGCTATGGGTGGTCTCCGACCTGGGCGCGTAATGGTGGGACTCTTAACGCGGGCAACTACACTGGCGGCGCAGCGTGGTCGAATCTCAACGCAGGGTGGTTCAACGGCACCCGGGCCACTATTCCATCTGGCGGCACGGCGCAGTATTATTCCTCCCCATCTACCGATGGAAAGTTCGACACATGGGATATCGTGTATCTCAAGGAGTCCGGAGCAGGGTCCATTCAGGTTGACTATTCTGAAAACGCTGGCTCCTCGTGGACGACGAATGCCACAACATTTTCGGCTGACAACGCCACTACTATCGGGGCAGTTACAACCGTCACTGTCGCGAACCCGTCGCTAACCAATCGACGCATCAAACTAACTGCATCTGGCGGTTCTGTGAAGGTGTTGGGGGTCATTGGATACAACGCGAATAAAATCGGAGTGATTAACATCAGCGGACTGTGGGATGGATCATCCGCTGACTACTCGACATATCCTGCGGTGGCTGACGCGGTGCTGAACCCGATCTGGACCGCGCTGGCTCCTGATCTGGTCGTAATGTGCACGAATGACCCGGCAGCTCAATTCGATGTAGGAGGCGGGACTCGTGCTCTTTACGACAAAACACAGGCGCTGCGAGCTGCGACAGACTGGATCATCGTTGGTCCACATCCATGCACGTTGCCGGGAAGCGGATACGATACCGAGGCGCACCGACTGGCGGCCATCGAGGCCGGGCACAGCTTCGCGCTGGAAAAAAACCAATCGTATTTCGACAGCTTCTCGCTGTTCCGCTCCTACGCAGCAGCAAATGCAGCAGGGCTCTACTCGGACGGGATTCACTTGTCGTCTGCGGGGCAAACGCTCAGGTCAACAGTGTTGTGGAGCACGATGTCGGTCGGGCGGTTGCCCGGCGGTGCGCTGTCCGCGCTCGGCCAAAGGTCATTTTTGACCCCGGTGAATGACATGTCTTCGTTCACGCTGGAGGCGTCCCCATTTCAGGCCCCGAACTCGACTCCGTTCAAGATTTCGCGAAGTTTGTCAGTGATGGGAGGGTCCATCTTCGCGATGGACGAAGCTGACCCGTCGAACGAAAGCAAGCGCTTCCAGCTTCAGAACACCGGCTCCGTGTGGATCGTCAAAGCGACGACATCAGGGACAGAACTGTTTCGGTTCGACGCATCAAATCCCTCCGCGCGGTTCATCCAGTCGTCCTTCATTTTCAGGACGCCGGCCTTGCAAATCAACAGTTCGACGACCGCTGTCTCTATCACCGCGGACAATCAATCGGTGACTACGACGCAGCTTTCGTTCATCCGCCTGACATCGGATTCTGCGACGGCGCCGGATCGGACATTTACTCTTTCCAATGGGCTACAGGGTCAAATCCTCGTTTTGAAATGGACGCATGCGACCAACCGTGCGGAACTCGCAAACTCAGGAAATGTGCTGTTGTCCGCCGCGTGGACTCCTGACCAGAACGACACGCTCACGCTCATATGGGATAACGCCGAGAGCAAGTGGACTGAGATGGCCCGGAGCACGAATGCTTAATTTTTGAAATGAGCGACGCAACAGAATCCATCGAATCGCTGGTTCCGCCTCCGATGAAGCCAAAGGATGCGGTTGGTCAGTGGTGGGTGAAAGCCTGCATCGTGATCCTGACCATTGTGATCGCTGGGGCTCCTGTCGGGTTCATGCTCTATGCGGACGCACACAACGACGCGAGGTATGTGAAGGTGGAGGATGCGGAGGATGTGGTCGTGAAGGCGGCGGACAAAAAGTATGTCCAGCTCACCAGTTATCAGGACTACAAATTAAACACCTCGCGGCAGTTGGATGACATTAAATCTAATCAACTCGCGAACTCCCAGAATCTGAACAGCAAGCTGGATAGCCTGGGGAGCGACATCCGGGAGATCCGCAATGCTCTCTGGAACCCACAGCCCGACGCGCCTCGTAGATCCGTGCCATAGACAAACTAATGAAGAAAAAATACATCATCCTCTGGGCGCTTGCATGCGCTGTGTTTCTCGGAATGGCTTTTGTGACATCTGGCTGCCGATCGGTGCCAAGGCGCTCTGTTCCTGAGATCGTTGTGCCGCCGGTAAATCCCGACATGGCTCCCGTTCGTGAGCCGGTGAAATCTGCGAAAGCATCGGCGGGAAAGGCGCAATCTTCTGCGGAACGCGCGGCAGTCATCGTCGAGAAAATCATTCCCTCCGCAGGGCAGGAGGATCAAATCAAAACTCTCAAGCTGGAGCTGGCCACAACTGTCGAAGAACTCCGGATCGCCGGCGAAAAGTTGGATCTGGCGCTTTTGCAGATTCCACAACTTGAAAAGGACATCTCGACGCTCATGCAGAGATGGAAGGTTGAGAACACCCGGGCGGATACCGCTGTGCTCGCTGCTGCCAAAGAGCGGGCCCGGGCGGACAAGGAGCATGGGAAGGCGATCAAGGCCGGACGGGAACGGGATGCCTTCGTGCTGCTCTTCGCGCTGTCCGGCGTCGTGGCCGTGCTGACGGTGGCAAAGGATCCCATCCGCACAATCCAGAATCCCTGGCTTCAACTGCTCGCATGGGCCGGGGTTGCGGTCGGATCATTCCTCGCCTGTTTCTGGGCAATCCGGCTGCTGGTGGCGTTCCTTGTCGAAATCACGCTATGAACTCAGTCGCCAAGGCGATTATTGCAACATGGTCGAGCCGTAAGCTCTGGATGACGCTCATTGCGGCGGCAATGCTGTATTCGGTTTACCACATCGCGAATGCCTGGCTGTGCTACTATGCCTCGGCGCCGGAGCAGAATGTCCCCCATGCGGAAGCGGCGATCACTGCTGGCGTCACGTTGTTCCAGATTTTCTTTTACGGGTTCTGTGGGATTGTGGCGGCCTACGTGGGGGCGACGGGGCTGGTTGAGATGCGTCAGGGGTCCGCCGTGCAGACGGCGCTGGAAACTGTGACGCACAGCGTCAAGGAAAGCCGCACGGACCGGATCATTCAGGATTATGCTGAGAAATACAAAGATGATCCGAGCTACCGACCAATCGAAAAGGAGACGTTCCGGTGAACACTCCCTTGCAGGACGAAAAGAGCATGCGGGCGTTTTACGGCCCGGTGGGTGAGAATATGACGAGCGTCAGCCTGCCATTCCCGATGGTTCTCGCATGGGATGCCGGGACGGCGATCCACCGCGTGACGTGCCACCAGAAATGCGCCGATGCTTTCCTCCAAATCTGGACCGACGTGCTGGACCAATATGGGATGAAGGACATCAAGAGGCTGCGGTTGGACCAGTTCGGCGGGTGCCTGAACGTGCGCAAGATGCGCGGTGGGTCTGCATGGTCAATCCACTCATGGGGGGCAGCCTGGGACGTGGACCCGGACCGCAATCAGCTCAAATGGGGTCGGGAAAAGGCGGCGATGGCAAGACCGGAATATGAGCCCTTCTGGCAGATCGTGGAGGATCAGGGTGGGGTGAGTCTCGGTCGCGAGAAGAACTACGATTGGATGCACTTCCAATTTGCGAGGTTCAAATAGATTTGCGCGGCGCGAAACTGGCTGGATTGATTGGTTACTCGACCTGTGCCGGGGTAACGTGGAATTCCGCTCCCTGAGCCCGCACCTTCCATCCGCCGTTCTCAGTTCCAAGGACTTCGATGGGCATTCCTGCTTTGATGTGGATCACTCCGTATTCCAATTTTGCTGAAACTTCGGACTTCAACCGCTTCGGGACGAATGGCGTGGGAGACGGAGTGGCCGCTGGCGTCGCTGTGGGAGTAGGGTAGGCTGCCGGTGACTTCGTTGCTTTCGATATTCCCTCGATGTTCGGAGCGATGATCATTGCCAGCAACACAATCCCTCCAAGCGCTGATATCGCCAAGCAACCGCATCCGCTCTTCTTTTTTGTTCCTCGTGGGATCGTGTCGCGAAAATCCTCCTCTTCGTCATTTTCAAAATCATCGAAACCTCCATTCCCCCGCTTTTCCGCCGCAAGCAGTTCTTTAATCACAGCCCTCGCCTGCCATTTCCCCAGCTTGCGGATCTTTTCCTCGCCCAGACTCTCATCCAGGCTGAGAATGAACTGGAGTTGCTTTTCCGTGATCTCCTCTTCTGCTGGAGGTTTCGGAGGGATTTTCGAAAGATCGAAAGCCATGCGCTTATTTTCCGTCCGCTGAAAGCGCGTAGGCGTGGACGGTTTTTTCTGCTCCTGTCACGCTTTGGTATTTCATCGTCCCGGCCGGGAAAATGACTTTTTCAACGGTATCGCCATCGGCAAGTTGCCCGGTTTGGCAATAAATGAAAACCACATCCTTGATGATCTGAGAGCTTCCGCTTCCGGGCTGTTCCTCAATACGACCTGTGGCCAAGAATCCCTTCTCGGTCACTTGGACAACTTGAAGAGTTGCTTCCAATCCCGCCGGTGTCTGTGCTCCGGAAAGGATCGGAAAAAGGATGGCGGCAAGAAAAAGTGAGCGCACGGTTTTCATGATTTTTTTATAGGCTTGAGCGAAGCGGTTGGAAATTACTTTCTGGAAGGAGCTGGTTGTTTGCGGGAAGGGATCAGTGCTGGAGGATCTTCTGCGGCTCTTGTGCCTTCGATGGGTGTGACGGTGCGATACGATCGCGTTGAGTCCGTGAAGAGGGCTGGCACGCGACCAGCAGCAGCCTCCGGAGGGTGTTTTTTTTCATCGACAATGAATCGACGAATGGACGGCGGCCTTGTGAGAATGATCTCCATCCGTTTTTTCGGGACCGGGGTCAATTGCTTTTCGATAGCCTCATACCAGGCATCCACATCCTCCGGCTTTTCCCTCGCCATGACATTTTCTTCCACGGCGAATGAGATCAGCGCGCGAAGAAAATCGCTTGTTCTCGCTCCGGAAACAGAGATGAGCTTGTGAAATTCGACGTAGAGATCGCTGTCGATATTCACTGTGATGTTCTTGGTGCCTGGACCGAGTTTGCCTGACATATCTACAGGTAAGACGTGTATTTTATTAAAATATTCAATTATTTTCTTGCACACAGCTTATAAGCTGTGTATTCGTGTCCCAATGAGTGAAGAAGAAGCAACGAAACCAAAGGGCTTGCCGCTCGTGATTCCACGGGATCTCCACCGTCTCCTGAAGGTCCGCGCCGCAAAAGAAAGCAAGAGCATCCGAGAACTGGTGGTGCCCACCCTCGAGGCGCTTGTAAAAAGCGAACGGGAGGCAGCTCCGGTATGAACCTCTCGGTGATCAAGATCACTGGCGGTGCGGGCGCTGGGAAAACTTTGCTCGCGCGGTGGATCGAAAAGGGACTCAAGCCGGCCAGCATGGCTGTGCTGGAATACGACACGCGGAGCCGCGGGCAGGCAATACAGGCGTTTGCTCAGGCGTGCGGGAAGTTTGACCTGATTCTCCTCATTGGCGACTGGCCGCAAGAGATCGGGGCGGATCTGGTGATTACCGTGGCTCGCGGAACCTGGCGGGTAGGAGACCGATATAATAACCGTCCTCCCGGAACGGGGTCTCTTCCGGACAGTGCGCGCCCCGGTGAGAGATCGCCCATGTCGGCGCGTCCGGATCCCACCCGTGCCGATGGTCGGCGTTGCAATACGGGCACCAGACCGTCAGTGATTTCCGGTTTGCTGAAGCAAATCCGCGCAGCACGGGAACTCCTTTCTCCGGTTTCCGAAGGTATTTCGGTTTTTCCATCGCTTCGCCTCCTTAACAAATTCAACCCCGATCTGCAACCATGACATTCCTCTCCCCCGACACCAGGTCCCGCATCGCCCGCAGCACGGCGGCCATGCTCGCCATGCCGCAACTTCTCGCGGCCGTGACCGCCGAAGTGGATGCGACGTTCGCGGAGAACCCGGCGCTCCCTCCCACCGAACAGGCCCGATGCATCGTCTGGGCTCTCGCTCTCCCAATGCTCGCCGCTGCTGAACCTGAAACGAAAGGACTCGCAGCATGACGGCTCAAACCACCATCGCCATCGCGAAATCTCCGGTCCCGGGAACCTGGGTCAAGACGGTATCGCTCGTGGAATTCTACGACGACTTTCGGAATACCAAGCACTACGCGCTCTTCGAAGGCTGTGCCGGTCGCGCTCGGTTCTTCATCGGTCGCAATGCCTTCGCCCGTGGGATGAGAGCCTACCGGGCAAAAATCGCCCGCCTCGGACTCGTCACATTTCGCAACGCAGCCGGGCCGGTCGCACAGGTGGCCTGAGAACATGACCGTCTCCAGACTCCAAAAGTTCTACAAAGAATGCGACCGCGAGGCCGCGCACGCCTTCGTGCTCGAGGATATCGCATCCGAGCGTAAATGGCTGGAAGTAAGAAAAGCCATCGGTCGGATACTGGCCGACGAAGATCATGTCGCTTGGAAAAAAGCTTCTAGTTCCAGCTATCGAAGCTGCGTATCTGCCAACAACTGAACCTGCCATGACACGCACCATCACCCATCGAAAAAAAGAAATCGAAGTCGGGGAGGATACCCCGCTCACAATCTCCGGACTGGCACAGTTTTTCGGTTGGAGCCGCAACTTAGTCCACGCGGATGTCAACCGTGGCTACGATCTCGAATACGGGACTTCCGCGACGCCGAAGCATTACCGGGCTTGGCTGCGGGCGCATCCACGGCCGCAGAGAGCGCAGGCAGAGACATCAAGGCTGGAACGTGAGCTATCGAAATTGAACTGAGCTTTTTATACACCCTATGGACCTCCCGCGACTCGTGATGACAGAATGCCATCGCCTGACTTTCCGATATCCCGGCCTGAGCGGCCCTCGTGATCCAAGTAGCCCGCAGCCCGTGGTGGCAGAGACCCGGAAGCCCGGCCCGGTCCAAACTCCGGCGAAGTCGAATGCTCGCATCCCACGGCACTACGCAGATCGTGGATCCCGTAGCGGCAGCAACCAGCCGCTTCAGGATCGGAACGAACCGGGCATCAATCGGCTGGCTGAACCCTTCACCGCCTTTCACCAAGTGGCCGGGGTAATGGATCACGCCGGCGGAGATGCGAATCGCAGAGAGGGGCAACTGGCATTGTCTGAGCCGGGCCGCTTGGTAGAGCCCGAAATAAAACGCGCAAAGCATCCAATGGGATTTTTCCCGCTCGAAATGCGCGGCGGCCGCGATGATATCCGCGTCCGACCAGACGATCTTCTCCTCTGCCTTGTCCCGCTTCAGGCCGAGCCGGCGGAGCGGATTCTCGTGGCAATGCCCGCGGGCCTTGGCTTCATCAATCACCATGGCCAGGAGTTTGATTTCAGCGATGGCAGAGTTGCGGCCGCCGCCATGCTGGCCGCGCCAGAGCAGATACTTGCCAGCCAATTCCCGCCGCACCTGTCCGGCAGTGGCAACCCCCGTCTCGTCAAGATAGCGGCCAATGGCGCGCCACCAGCGCTTGTAAACTCCCGCCGTGGAAGTCTCCGCCTTCCCATACTTCTCGATCAGCCAGGGCAGCACCCATTCATCAAGGCGTTCTCCCCGATCCGCCCGGTTCGCCGCTTCGGCTTCCGTCTGTCGTCGCGCCAACAATCGCGCCTGGCGCACATCCCCGAGATTTGCCCATCGGTAAGAAGTCGGTTTTCCCTTCCACTTCCTTTCCGAAGAAAGGTAGCGGAGCCAAATAAATTGCGAATCACCTTTGTGGTAGAGGGAAGCCATGTCGGTAGCACACGGTAGCAAACACAATCAAAAGTTCAATCATCACCATAGAAGGAACAACACAAAATGACAAAAATCAACGACACCGCGAGCCAAAGGTTGTGGGTTCGACCCCCGCCGGGTGCAGTAAATAACGCGATATCAGCTGCTTGCGTTTCCGCGACAGCAAGTTGCTAAACTGCCGACGATATCTTAAGAGCTCACGCCGGTTGGACGGGATGGATATTCCGCTCCATCCGCTTTGGAAATTATGAACAGCACCGAGAGCAAACCTGTCAGCGTTGGCGATTGGATCATCACAATCGTTCTTCTTGCGATACCTGTCGTGAATCTCATCATGCTTCTTGTGTGGGCATTTGGGGGATCCGTCCACCCATCCAAACAGAACTATGCCCGGGCCACTTTGATCCTTGGCGTTGGCGTATTTGTCCTGACCATCGCGCTGGTGATCCTCTCCACGCTGATTTCCTTCCCCAGCACACATCCGATCCACTAGGGCGCATATCTCACGGTCGCGTTGTAGCGTCGCTCTATGAGCGTCGATGTCTGCAAAGCGAGCGACGGTCACAGACCGCCGCTACACCTTACCGTTCCCCGAGCAGGGCGCGGGCGTGGGAGAGAGCGGAGTCGGCGTTGCCACCAAGCATGCGGGCGATTTCGGCTTCGCGGGAGTCACCAGCGGCTTCGGTGAGGCTGGTGCTGGTGCGCTTGCCGGCGGTGTCCTTGGCTACGATATAGTGCGATGAGGCGAGGGCGGCGACCTGCGGGAGGTGGGTGATGCAGAAGACCTGGTGGGTGGAGCCCAGCTCCTTCATTTTTGCGCCGACCTTCGCGCCGATTTCTCCGCCGACGTTCGCGTCGATCTCGTCGAAGACGAGGACCGGCACGCTGTCCTGCACGGCGAGTGCGGTCTTGAGCGCAAGCATGACGCGCGAAATTTCCCCGCTGGATGCGATCGCACGCAGCGGGCGTTCCGGTTCGCCGGGGTTCGGGGAGAAAAGAAATTCCGCCTGCTCGCAGCCGAGCGGGCCGGGGGACTCAATCGGGTCGAGTGAAATTGAAAATCCGGATTTTGCAAACCCGAGGTCGGCGAGGTGGCGCCTTGCGAGCGCGGTGAGTTTCGGGGCCGCCGCGTGGCGCGCCTTGGTGAGTTTCTGAGCGGCGGCGTTCATGGCGGTTGCGGCGCGGGAGATTTCGCCATCGAGTCCGGCTCCGCGTTCCTCGCGGCCGCGGAGTTCCGCGAGGCGGGCCGCGGCCTGTTCGCCAAAAGCGATCACCTCACCGATCGTCGGGCCGTATTTGCGCTTGAGCGATTGCAGGACATCCAGCCGGGCTTCGATTCTGGAAAGCTCCGAGGGGTCGTCCTCGATGGCGGACGCATATTTTTCCACCTCACGCGAAAAATCCTGAAGGCTTTCAAAAAGTTCTGCTGCGGATTTTTCCAGGTTGCCGCCCTGTGGGTCGAGGCGGTGGAGCTCGCGGGCGAGCCGGTTGACGTCGCCGAGGCGGGAGGAGAGGGAGTCGTCGGAGTCGGAGGCAAGTGCGGACAGTTCCGTACAGATTTCCGAAAGCCGTTTGCCATTTGCGGCCGCCTTCTGCCGTGCGAGCAGCGGTTCCTCCTCGTCCGATTTCAAATCCGCGTCCCCGATCTCCAGCGTCTGGTGGGTGAGAAGATCCATTTCGCGGGCCAGGGCGGTGGCATCGGTATCGAGGCGGTTCTTTTCCTCCACCAGATGCATCCACTCTTTCCGTGCGGCGGCATAGGACACACGCATCGGTTCCGCCCCGGCAAAGCCGTCGAGAAGCAGGAGCTGCTGATCCCTTGAAAAGAGGCTCTGATGGTCGTGCGGCCCGTGGAGGTCCATGAGGAGATCGCCGACCTGCCGCAGGAGCGCGAGCGTGCATGGGGAGCCGTTCGTGAACTGCTTTCCGGAGCCGTTCGTCGAGAGCGTGCGCCGGATGAGAAGGCGTCCGTCCTCGCACGGCTCGACGCCGCCGGTGTCCAGGACCTCGTGAACAGGGGATTTTTTTGCGAGAAGAAACTCGCCCTCCACCGTACATGTCTCCGAACCCGAGCGGATCACGGATTTGTCCGCGCGCTCCCCGACAAGGAGGTTGACCGCGCCCATGATGATCGATTTTCCCGCGCCGGTTTCTCCCGTGATCGCGACAAATCCCTTGCGTGGTTCCCAGAGAAGATCTTCCACCAGGGCGAGATTTCTGATGCGCAATGAGGCCAGCGTTGCGGACATGGGCCGACTATGCCACTGTCGGCGGCGAAAGCAAAGCGATGGACGGGCTGGAAATCACATTTTTGGGGACGGGGACATCGCACGGCATTCCGGTCATCGGCTGTTCCTGTTCGATCTGCCACTCGGCGGACCCGCGTGACAAGCGGCTGCGGACGGCGATCCATGTGAAGTCGCCCGAGATGTCGTTCTGCGTGGATACGCCGCCGGATTTCCGCCAGCAATGCCTGCGCGAGGGGATCGTCGAGCTTGATGCGGTCGTTTACACGCACGCGCACAGCGACCACATCCTGGGGTTCGATGACCTCCGTCGGTTCTGTGAGATCGAGGACAAGACGATCCCTGTCTACGGTTCCAAAGAGACGCTCAAGAGTCTTGCGAGGGTTTTTCAGTACGCGTTTGACGACAGCCAGAAATTCCGAACCTATGTGCGCCCGGAGGCCCGGCCGTTTGAGGGGGCGTTCGAGCTTGGGGGCACGAAGATTCTGCCGGTTCCCCTGCCTCACGGGCGGATGACAACAAGCGGGCTCATCTTTTCGCGCGGCGGCAGGAAATTGTTCGCGTATATGACCGACTGTCAGGCTGTGCCTCCGGAGGCGGTTGAAGCGGCGCGTGGCGCGGAAGTACTCGTCCTCGACGCGCTCCGCCATGCCCCGCATTCCACCCACCTCTCGATCGAGGAAGCCATCGGAGTGGTGCGGCAGATCCAGCCGGGAAGAACCTATTTCATTCATATGTGCCACGATCTCGGGCACGTCACCACGGAGGCTTCACTTCCGGAAAATATCCGGCTGTCGTATGACGGGCTGCGCATCACGGTTTAGCAAGGCCCTTGCCCTTCTCTGCCTGCTGGCCGGAGCAGTCCAGTCTGTGGCGGCCGGCGGGCGTGACGCCTCGGCGACGGTGGTTCTCTACAACAGGAACGATCCGGATTCCCCGGGGCTCGCCCAGTATTACGCGAACCGGCGCGGCATTCCTTCGAATCAGGTTGTGGGGCTCGACTGTTCCCCTGCGGAGGAAATCCAGCGGGCCGATTACGAGCGGACGATCGCCGCTCCGCTCCGGGAACTTTTTCGCAAGCGCGGGTGGTGGACGATCGGACGCACCGCTTCAGGTCGGCAGGCGGTTACCGCATCGAAGATCGATTTTGTCGCGATCATGCGCGGCATGCCGCTGAAAATCGCCGGCGATCCCGCGATCCCGGCATCCACTTCCGTTCCCGGCTTGTCCGACCTCGTTGCATCGCGCAACGACGCCTCGGTGGACAGCGAGCTGACGACCCTGGGGATGTTCTTGAAATCGCCTGCGGGAATCGTTCCAAATCCGTATTATCGGCGGTTTACGCGCATCCGTGACGACCCGGTCACCCCGGGATTTCTTCTGACCGCGCGCCTCGATGGGCCGACGCCATTCATCGTCCGGGCGATGATCGACGATTCGCTTTCCGCCGAGAAGGACGGGCTTTACGGGTGGTCCTATGTGGATGCGCGGGGCATCACGAGTGGCGGGTATGCGGAGGGCGACCAATGGATGAACAACCTTGTTACCCTGATGCGCACCCAGGGGCTGCCTGTGATTTTTGACAAGCTCCCCCCGACGTTTCCAGCAGGCTATCCGATGACCGACGCCGCGGTCTATTTCGGCTGGTATGCGGGTGCGGCCGACGGACCTTTTGCGGACACGGCTTTTCAGTTCCGCACCGGAGCAGTGGCGGTGCATATCCATTCGTTCAGCGCGGCAACCCTCCGGAGCACGACCGCGAACTGGTGCGGGCCGCTTCTCGCGCGCGGCGCCTCCGCCACACTCGGAAATGTCTATGAGCCTTACCTTTCCCTGACGGCCAACCTGGATGTTTTTCAGGACCGCTTGCTGGGTGGTTTTACGCTCGCAGAGAGCGCCTGGATGTCGCAGCGGGCGCTTTCGTGGATGGGGGTTGTCATTGGAGATCCGCTCTACCGTCCGTATGCCTCCTGGACTATAGTGGGAGTAACCTCCCAGCCGAATTCCTGGCAGGCATATCGCCGGATCATTCTCGATGCATCCGGCAACGGGCTCCAGGCGGCGAACGCACTGCGCCAGGCCTCCCTGCAATTCGGGGATAGCATGTTTATGGAGGCGCTCGGGACGCTCCAAGCCGGCGCCGGCAGCTGGGCGGATGCGCTTAAGAGTTTCGATGATGCGCTCAGCCTCGCAAAATCGCCGGTCGTCCGCATGCGTCTGGATCTGGAATCCATCCAGGCACTGCTGGCGCTTGGAAGAAAGCCCGATGCAACCCGGCTTGCTCTTGCTGCGTCCGCCGGCTTGCCGCCGGGACCGCAGCGCGATCTTTTTTCGCAATTTGCCAGCGTTCCGCTTCCACCGCCATCGATCGAGCCAATCGGGTTGACGGGCCCTGTCCCTGAATCTGCTCCGGGTGTTTCCACAAACATCGAAGCGCCCCCCGCATCATCCGCCCCCGTCACACCGGAACCGACTCCTCTTCCTACGCCGCCTTTGCCACAACTGCGTCCATGAACTCCTACGACTCCGCCCGCAGGTGGTTGAACGCGCGGGAAAATCCACCCACCCGGGTTTCCGAGATGGAAATCCAGGCAAGACTCTTTGCCGGGGAATACGGGACCCGATGGACGACCACTGCCGGAAGCGAGGTTGAAATCCTGCATTTCGGACGTTGGAACCACGAGGCGGGACCGGATTTCATCGGCGTTCGATTCCGTTTTGAGGGAGAGCCCGAATGCGAGGGAGATCTCGAAGTGGACATGGATGTCCGCGACTGGGAGCGTCACGGGCACGCTACGAATCCTGATTACGCCGGTGTTTGCCTTCAGCTCTTTGTCGACTCTCCTGGAGCCCGCGCGTTTGCGCGGACATCAGATTTCCGCGAAATTCCCCAGGCTCACCTGTCCGTCGGGGACACTGCGGCACTGCCCTTGAGGCACATGCCCGGGGCCGTGGATCGCGAAGCGGCGCTGGCCATGATCGAAGAGGCTGCAGAGTTCCGGCTCCGGCAGAAGCACGCGGCGCACGTGCGCGCCGTTTCGCTTCATGGCCCGGAAACGGCGATGTTTCATGCGATCGCCGCCGGTCTTGGTTACAAGAACAACTCCATTCCATTTCTCCTGTCCGCGCAGCGGACCGGATTGCGCGCGGCGGGCGGTTCCGATGGCGAGGCGCGGCTGTTCGGCATGGCCGGATTTCTTCAGCCAAGGACATTCGACATGGGCGATGAGGCGACGCAGAATTATCTCAAGCCCCTTTGGGACAAATGGTGGGCCCTGCGTGATTCCTTCAGCCGTCTTGCCCTCCTGCCTGATATGTGGAAATTCTCAGGTATCCGTCCTTCCAATCATCCTCATCGCCGGATGGGTGCGCTTGCGGCCATTTCTTCTCAATTTTCGGGATTTCGTGCGGCGATCAAATCCGGTGGTGCCAAAGGGTTCTCGGACTTCTTCGGATCGCTTACTCATCCGTATTGGTCGCGGCACTGGAACCTCTCGGCAGGCCTGCTGGCCACAGATCTTTCACTTGTCGGACCGGACCGCATTCGGGATCTGCTTGTCAATGCCTACCTTCCTTCGCTTCCTTTGGACAAGGCCCGGGAGGTGATCCGATCCCTCCGCGGAAACACTCCCGGCGGCAGGATCCGTCTGGCTAGCGAATGGCTTATCGGGTCGGTAGATCGCGAACTCATGCGTTCCGCCTCCCAACAACAGGGGCTCCTCCAGCTTTATGCAGACTTCGGCTCGCTCACGGCTTTGGAGGCGTGGGCAAAAATCCGCGCGCGATAGTGAACGAATAACCGAAAGCCGGAAACAGCTTTGCGGGAAAACGAATCGGGAGCCCGGCCCCGGCTGAGGATCAGGCCAGCGCCTCGAGCTTGCGAACAATATCCGCCTTGCTCAGGACTCCGACCGACTGTTCCTTCTTCTCGCCGGCCTTGAAGTAGAGCAGCGTGGGGATGCTCCGGATGCCGAACTGCGAGGCAGCGCCGGGGCACTCGTCCACGTTGACCTTGGCCACGGCAAACTTGCCAGTGTTTTCTGAAGCGATCTCTTCGATGACCGGGGTCAGCATCCGGCAGGGCGCACACCAGGTGGCCCAGAAGTCCAGAAGAACGGGAGTAGTCGCGTTCTTGATGAACGATTCAAAGTTGGCGTCAGTGAGTTCGGTAACGTGCGGGCTGGACATGGAATGAGAATTGGGTTGCCTGGAGCCCGACCTAGCCGAGCATGATCCAGAGCTGGACTCCGAGGGACAGAAGCGCCACCACCAAGGCGGCGATTCCAAGAACCGGGCTGAGTTCGGAAGATGCGGATTCCGTTGCGGGAGTTACCGCAATCGAAGTGGTCGCGACCGATTTCGAGGCATCCGGCTTTTTCTGCAACTGAACTGTTGCCTGAGGCATGCCTTTGGGCCCGGGGGTGGAAGCAGGCACCTTGGCAGTCTCTTTCTTTGCTTCCGCCTGAAGCGGGGCAGGGGCAACCGGCTTGAGCGGCGTGGTGCCGGAGGACGGAGGCTTGGGCGCGGAAGGAGGCACTGCGCCGGCGGGAGCCGGGGGCGGAATGGAAGGGGCGCCCGGAGCGGGAGGCACTGTGGGCGGCTTAGGTGCCATCGGCGGGATTGTGGCTGCCGGTGGCATCACTGGCGGCTTCGGAATCGACGGCCCTGCGGCTGGTGGCGGAGGCATCACCCCGGCACTCGAAGGCGGCTTCGGAATGGCGGGCATCGAGGGCGGCTTGGGTATGGAAGGAGGAGGGGGAGTCAGACTAGTCGTGGGCGGCTTCAATCCCGTCGGAATAACAGGGGCCCCCTGAACCGGAACAGGCTTGGGTGGAAGGTTGATCATCGCCGTCTCGCGCGGGTTGGATGAGACCGGAGTGCCGTCTCGGCGCGCAGGAAGGACGATCCTGACAGTTTCCTTTTTGGGTTCAGCCATAATCTGTTCGAATAAAAGTTAAGGGGCGAATTGGTGCAACAGCGCGAGATATTCACAAATTTCGGCCCTAGTGTCAACAACACCCACCAAAATTGTTGCGTGTTCATCAGGCGCTGGAAATTCTCTTGTCAGCACCGTTGCATGGAATGACACTACGGGTTTTGTCCGACGAATTTATGCCAAACACGATATTGACCGGCGCCCAATGGGGCGATGAAGGAAAAGGAAAGATCATCGATTTTCTCACTGACGAAGCGGATATCGTTGTGCGGAGCCAGGGAGGGAACAACGCCGGGCACACGATTGTCATCGGCGGCGAAAAGTATGTCCTTCACCTGATCCCGTCCGGGATCCTGCGCAAATCCAAGGTTTGTGTGATCGGCAATGGCGTCGTGATCGACCCGGTCTCGCTGGTCGGCGAGATCGAGGGGCTGCGCAAGCGCGGGGTTGCCGTCGGGAAAAATCTTTTGATCAGTGACGCCGCGCATCTTGTCCTTCCGTATCACCGGGAGCTGGACGGACTGCGTGAGGCCCGGAAGGGGAAGGGGAAAATCGGAACGACGAAGCGTGGGATCGGTCCCGCCTATTGCGACAAGGCAGCCCGCACCGGCCTCCGCATGTGTGATCTCATCCGTCCGGACGTGTTTGCCAAAAAGCTGGCCGAGCGGATGCGAGAGAACAACGCACTCTTGAAGTCGCTCGGGGTCCGTCCGATGAACGGGAAGGCGATCCTGAAGGACTACCTCGCCGCAGCGGCGGTTCTCCGTCCTTTCGTAACGAACACCGTCGTCTATCTCCACAAGGCGGTGAAAAGCGGGAAGCAGCTGCTTTTCGAGGGGGCGCAGGGCACATTCCTCGACATCGATCACGGAACATATCCGTATGTCACCAGCTCGAACACCACCGCAGGCGGGGCCTGCACCGGAAGCGGAGTTCCTCCCCACCGGGTGGATTGTGTTCTTGGCGTCATGAAGGCGTATACCACGCGTGTCGGTGAAGGTCCGTTCCCTACCGAGGACCAGGGCCTGAGCGATGCGCTCCACGCGATGGGCCGGGAATTCGGCGCGACGACCGGCCGCGCGCGGCGCTGCGGCTGGTTCGACGCCGTCGCCACACGCTACGCCGCGATGGTCAATGGCATTGACGACATCGCGATCACGAACCTCGACGGCCTCGATGACGTCCCCTCGATCCGCATCTGCATCGCCTACAAGCTGGACGGAAAAAAACTCGATTACCCGCCGGTCGATCCGGATGCGCTCGCCCGCTGCAAGCCGGTTTATGTCGAGATGCCCGGATGGAACAAGCCGACCGACAAGGCGCGAAAGTTTTCCGATCTTCCTCCCCGTGCCCGCGAGTATGTCAAGAAGCTTGCCGAACTCACCGGAGCGCGGCTTTCGATCGTGAGCATCGGGCCCGCCCGCGCGCAGACCATCCGCTTGTGAACCGGCCATGAGCAGCATTCCCCGCCATGTCGCTGTCATCATGGACGGCAACGGACGCTGGGCCCAGCAGCGCGGCCTGCCACGTCTGGCCGGCCACGAGCAGGGGTCGAAATCGATCCGCCAGTGCGTCGAGGCGTGCATGGAATCCGGCGTCGAGTTCCTGACGCTCTATGCGTTTTCCTCGGAAAACTGGAAGCGCCCCGCGCTTGAGGTCAACGGCCTCATGCTCCTTCTGGAAAAATTCCTCAACGAGAAAAAGGAGGAGATGCTGCGGGAGGGGGTCCGGCTGCGGGCGATCGGGCGGCTGGACGACCTGCCGAAGGCCTGCCGCGTGAAGCTCAACGAGGTGAGGGATGCGACCGCACACAACACCCGGCTGAATGTTATTTTGGCTCTGAGCTACAGCGGCAGGGTCGAGATTCTGGATGCGATCCGGTCGGTTGTCACCGAAGCCGCCGCGGGCACGCTGGGACCCGGCGACATCACGCCGGAGCTGATTTCTTCGCATCTCTACACGGCCGGCATCCCTGATCCCGACCTTCTCATCCGCACATCCGGCGAGATGCGGATTTCCAATTTCCTCCTCTGGCAACTCAGCTACACGGAGATCCATGTCACGAAGAAGCTGTGGCCTGATTTTGGCAAGGCCGATTTTCTGGAGGCGCTCCAGGACTTCAGCAGCCGTCAGCGGCGCTACGGGGGAGTCTGATTATTTCCGGCGGATTGCGCGGATCGGGTGTTCGTCGAGGACGTTGGCCTTGATGCCGTCCAGCTTTTCCGGGTCGTAGAGCTGGATGCCGACATAGTAGTAGATCGGGGCGACGGCGACAGCTGATTTGACGAGGAGGTCCTCTGCTTGCCGCAGTGTGTCGAGGCGTTTGGCGGGGTCCAGTTCGCGCGCGGAATCCGCGATGAGGCGGTCGTATTCCGCGCTGCTCCAGCCGGTCCGGTTATTGCCGCCACCGGTGAGAAACATGTCGAGAAACGTGTTCGGATCCGGATAGTCGCCGACCCAGCTTGAGCGGGCGATGTCGTAGTCGAGGAGCGAGAGCGAGTTCAGGTAAACCTTCCATTCCTGCCTCACGAGATTGACATTCACCCCGAGGGTTTCCCTCCACATGCTCTGGAGTTCGACGGCCACCGCCTCGTTGAGTTCGCTCTTGCTGTAGAGGTAGTTCACGAGAGGGAAGCCCTTTCCTCCGGGAAATCCGGCTTCAGCGAGCAGGGCTTTTGCACCGGCCGGATCGAAGGGCAGGCCGTCCGTGCCCGTGTAGCCGGGGATTCCGGGCGGCACGAATCCCGGTGCGGGCAGCTCGCCCGCCCGCGTGATTTTTTCCACGATCCGCCGCTTGTCGACCGCGAGCGAAAAAGCCCTGCGGACTCGCTCGTCGGCGAACGGTCCGCGCTGGCAGTTGTAGCGCAGGAAATAGATCCCGAGGAACGGCGCGGCGTGGAACCACGGCTGCTTTTTGAGTTCGTCGAGCAGGGCTGGAGGCGCGAGCCCCTTGTCCATCACGAGATCCGCAAGCCCGCTCGCATAGAAGTTGAACGCGACGTTGGCATCCGAGATTGGAAGCACGTCCACGGATTCCAGTGACACGCGGTCGCGGTTCCAGTAGTGCGGGTTTTTTTTGAGGTGGATCTTGTCGTTGATCCGCCAGGATTTGAGGGTGAACGCACCGTTGCCGATGAAGTGCTCGGGCTTCACCCAGTCGTCACCCACCAGCGCGATCAGGTCGGTGCGGACCGGGTGGAGGGTTGGGAACGCGCAGAGCTCGAGGAAATACGGCGTCGGATTTTCCAGTTCGACAGTCAACGTGTGCTCGTCTGTCGCCCTCACCCCGACTTTGGAAAAGTCCGCGATTTTCCCCTCTGCGAACGCCTGCGCATTTTTTACAGGGAAGAGCTGGTAGTTGTATTGCGAGCCGGTTGCGGGAGTGAGGGTGCGTTTCCAAGAGGCCACAAAATCCCCTGCTGTCACTGCGCGTCCGTCGCTCCATTTTGCATCCGGGCGGATGTGGAATGTGTAGGTGAGTCCGTCGGGGGAGATGTCCCACGATTCCGCGACTCCCGGGATGGCATGTCCGTTTTCATCGTAGGCGCAGAGCCCTTCGAAAAGCGCATTCACAACCCGCCCCTCCGGTTGGCCGGTGATGATCGCCGGGTCGAGGGTCTCCGGCTCGGCTCCGTTGATGAAGACGAGATCCGCCCGGCGGGAACGCGCGTCGCAGGCAGTAAGAAATGCCATGCAAAGCAGTGCCGCCGCGCGTAAATTCATGACTGTATGAAAACGATTTTTTCACGGGCTGCAATGCTGATCGCCCTCCTTGTCTCCGGCTGCGCCTCGCGCCCACCCCTGGCCACAGTGCCGTCCGTCGACCTCGCCCGGTATTCGGGAAAGTGGTATGAGATCGCGAAATATCCGAACTTCTTCCAGCGCGGCTGCACCGGCCAGTCGACGGCGGAATATTCTCCGAACCCGGACGGCTCGATCCGCGTCGTCAACGCGTGCCCGGGGAAAAAAGGAAAAGAAATCAAGGTGACCGGCAAGGCAACCGTGGTGCCCGGTTCGCAGAATACCAAGCTTCGCGTGAGCTTCGGCGGCCCGTTTTCGGGGGCCTACTGGATCATCGGTCTGGATGAGAAAAACTATTCCTGGGCTGTCGTCGGCCACCCGTCGCGCCAGTTTCTATGGATCCTCGCCCGCACCCCGGAACTCCCTGCGGATACGTATCAGAAAATCCTGACGTTGGTCGCGGAGCACGGATACGACACGTCGCGGATCGAGCGCGACAGGTGAAAGTGTGGATGGATTTCCTTCGGGCGATCCGGGGCAGCAATTCACAGCCCAAAACGGAGGTTTGAACTGTCTCCCAGTTGCTTCATCCGGGCGTCGCTCAGCGCCGTGTCATAAAGGATGACCCTTCTGGCGTCGATGGAGGCATCTTCCCCGTCGTTGTCACCGAACAGGCAGAAATACGGTTTCGGGGAAGACGCGCTGTTGATGGCGAACCGCCCGTCTGTTTCCACATCCCTGACCTCGTGGCTGAACTTTCCATTGATGTAGTATCTGCGGGTTTTCGCATCCGCATCCACGACGATGCCCAGGCGATACCATTTTCCAGCCTCGATTTTTTCCGTGCTGTATCCGCCCGTGCCCACGCCGAAACGGCCGTCGGGATTGATGAAGCATTCCCCGTCGTTCAGGTTGTCCGGATTGGTGTTCCAGAGGCAGTAGAAGACGCCCTCAGCGGGGAGATTCACATCGAAAAGCATCGTGTATCGGTTGCATGTAGTGCCTCCGCTGCCGTTGGCTTTCAATCCTGGCACGCAATACAGCCACCCTCCCTTCGGTTCACGGATTTCCCGGTTTCTGAACAGGTCGGAACATCTGCCGGTCGCTCCATCCGGCGGAGAGAACCTGAGGGGCCGTCCGATGATCGCGCTGCCGGCACTTTCCCGGGTGTCGAATAGCCACAACCCGACTGGATTCAAAGTGCTTTTCGAAATGCCGAAATTGCTTTCGAGATCGGTCTTCCTCTCATCCTCCCTGATCGCATAGGGATAGGCGGGGATTGCGTCGTAATCGACCTCCCATCCGATATCCTCCATCACGGCGAGGTCAATCGCTGTCATGAGTTGTCTGTATCCCTGGACGGGATCGCCGGTATGCATGACATGCCGGTCGATCGGCGGAAGAGGGAGGTAATTGTCGTTCCACCAGTCTCCGCGGATGTGGGAGGAGCCGAAGTCCAGAGGCACGGGATTTCCGGAATTGACCCGCAAAGCCGCCGGGCCGCTGAATCGCTCGTCCTTTTCGCCGTAGGAACGCACAAACGGTTCCTGCCGGCCCCGCAAAAAGCCAAGAACATGCCCGATCTCGTGGACCGATGTCGTGATCAGGTCGCAGTAGGTCTTGACCGGCACATCATATTCCGTCTCGGGTGTGGAATCAAAATACCACGGGCGACCGGCATTGGTGTTGATTGCCAGAAAGCCCACGGAGAGATCTCCTCCGAAATTTCCACCGACCGCCTTGGATTTCGAAGGGGCCGGTCGGCCGGCTTTGTCCACTTCCTTTGCAAAGTCGTGGGCGTAAACAAAGATCACGAAGGCATCGATCGTCTCGTCCACTTCGATGGTGGTCGTCTCATCGGTGGTGAAGTTCTTCCGCAGTTGGAACTTTGTTCCCCCCGGAATCGAGCGGGGCGATTTCAGAACCTCTTCCCACAATCCGGCCGCATACTCCAGAGGGATCCGCCGTTCCTCATGATCCGAAAAATATCCTCCGTCAAAACGGTAGTCCAGAATGATGCGCAATGGCTTCGCGGCGGCCGGCTCCGGAAAGCAAAGGAGAACTGCTGTCAGGAGGAAGCCAAGGAAGCCGGACGGTGAGAGGAAGCGGAACATTGGCACATTGGTGCAGTGTTGATCCGAACCGCTCGCCGTCGTTGGCCCGAATGACGGTGAGGCAGCAGGTCCGGCGAGGATTGTCATCGTGCAACATTTCCAGGCGGACGCAGTGTGTCAAACAGACAGTTTCAGGCCGAAAACACAATCCCCGCGGGAGTTTTCACTCCGCGCGGGGATGCTGCTTGCTGACGGGGAAACTGTTTACAGACGCGAGATGAGGAGTTCGCGCTGGAAGATGAGTTCTTTTGGAAGCTGGCTGTAGAGCTTGATGAAGAGCTCGTCCTGCATGACGAGTTCGCGGTGCCACTCGGCGGCATCGATCTTCATGACCTCTGCAAACTTCTCGGGAGTGATGTCTTTTTCGATCCCGCGGAAATCGATGTCCTTATATTCGGGGACCCAGCCGATCGATGTCTCGACTGCGTGCATCCCGAGGCCGCAGCGCTGGACAATCCACTTGAGGACGCGCGTGTTGTCGCCGAAGCCGGGCCAGAGGAACTTGCCCTCCGGGCTCTTGCGGAACCAGTTCACATGGAAAATACGCGGGAGGTATTTGACCTTGTGGCGCATTTCGAGCCAGTGGGCGAAGTAGTCGCCCATGTTGTATCCGCAGAACGGGAGCATCGCCATCGGGTCGCGGCGGACCTGGCCGACCGTCCCTGCTGCTGCTGCAGTCATCTCGGAGCCGACGGTGGCGCCGAGATAAACTCCGTGGACCCAGTTGAACGACTGGAAGATGAGCGGCATTGTGGTCGCGCGGCGTCCGCCGAACACCATCGCGCTCACCGGAACTCCGGCCGGGTTTTCCCAGTCGGGGTCGATGATCGGGCAATTCCGGGCCGGTGCGGCGAAGCGGCTGTTCGGGTGGCTGGAGAGAACCGGCTTGCCATCGGCATCCTTGGTCTCGGGTGTCCAGTCCTTGCCCTTCCAGTCGATGAGGTGCTTTGGCTTCTCCTTGCTCATCCCTTCCCACCAGACATCCCCGTCATCGGTGAGGGCGACGTTGGTGAAGATCGTGTCGCGCTTGATGGAATCCATCGCCATCGGATTGCTGTCGTAGGCGGTTCCCGGCGCTACGCCGAAGAAACCGGCTTCCGGGTTGATCGCGCGGAGGTGGCCGTCGGGGCCCGGCTTGATCCAGGCGATGTCGTCGCCGACACACGAGATCTCCCAGCCTTCGTCCTTGAGCTGCTTCGGCGGGATGAGCATCGCAAAATTCGTTTTTCCGCAGGCGCTCGGGAAGGCGGCGGTCACATAGGTCTTGTTGCCCTTCGGGTCCTTGACGCCGAGAATGAGCATGTGCTCGGCCATCCAGCCTTCGTCGCGGGCCATCGCCGAGGCGATTCGCAGAGCGAAGCATTTCTTGCCGAGGAGGGCGTTGCCGCCGTAGCCGGAGCCGAAGCTCATGATGAGGCGCTCCTCCGGGAAGTGCGTGATGTAGGTGTTCTCCGGATTGCAGGGCCAGGCGACATCCTTCGCGCCCGCTGCGATCGGCATGCCGACCGAGTGGAGGCATTTCACATAGGCGCCGGTCTTGGCGATCTGGTCATACACGGCACCGCCCATGCGGGTCATGATGCGCATGCTGGCGACGACATACGGGCTGTCGGAAATCTCGATGCCATACTGGGCGATCGGCGAGCCGATCGGGCCCATGCTGAACGGGATCACATAGAGCGTGCGTCCCTTCATGCAGTCCTTGAAGAGGCCGTTCATCTTCGCCTTCATGACTTCGGGGGCCTCCCAGTTGTTTGTCGGGCCGGCGTCCTTCTTTGCCTTCGAGCAGATGAATGTGCGCTCCTCGACACGGGCGACGTCGCGGACGTCGCTGCGCACGAGAATCGAGTTCGGGCGGAGCTTTTCGTTGAGCCAGAGAGCGGAGCCGGATGCCACGATCAGGTCGCGCATTGCCTTGTCTTCGGCTTCAGATCCGTCGCACCAGAAAATGGTGTCGGGTTTGGTGAGGGCAGCGATTTCATCGACCCATGCGACAATCGACGTGTTGGATGGTTTGCAGGTTCCCAGCGAGGTTGATTTGCTCATAAATTGATATTAGCTGAACTAATATTGGCAGAACCTGTGGGGGTGGCAAGGAAAACGAGTTCCATCTTGTGAGATTTTTTCCCGGAGCTATTTTGGGCGGATGGTCGCCGATCGCAATTCCGGGAATACGTCTCCGCTCATGTGGGCCGGATCGTTCCCGGTGTATGCGAGCACGCTGATCGCGCTGGTGCATGTTCTGACGATGGTCGCGACGGCTTTGGCGATGGCCGCGCGGGCGGAGGGGCTGATCCAGTCGTTCCAATTTTCCAGTGCGGCGGTTCTCGGCGGTGCGGTCTGGCAGTTCGTCACTTATGCGTTCGTCCATCCTCCCGACCTCTTTTTTCTCCTCGAGCTCTACATGCTTGTGGTGTTCGGGCGGCAGATCGAGCAGTTCCTAGGGAGGAATGCGTTTCTGGGCATCTATGCGGCGCTGCTGCTCCTGCCCCCGCTGGCTTTGACGGCGGCGTCATTTTTTGGATTCTCCTCTTTCTACTCGGGATCCGGCGCGTTGCATTTCGCGGTTTTTGTGGCCTTTGCCGCGCTCTACCCGCCAGCAGAGATTTTGTTCGGGATCCAGGCCCGTTGGGTTGCCCTGTTTCTGGTGGCGTTCAGCCTGCTGCAGGCGCTGGCATCGGGCGACCGGGCTGGGCTGGGGGTGCTGGTTCTGGATTGCAGCGCGGCTTTTCTGATGGTGCGCTGGCTGAAGGGCGGGGGAGTTCTTCCGGACTGGCGGTCTATGGTTCCGGCCCGGCACGCGCCGAAGCTGCACGTCGTGAAGCGGCCCGAAGAAGAGGATGATTCCTCGATCGACGCGATTCTTGAGAAAATCTCCCGATCCGGCATGTCGAGCCTGACCGTCCGCGAACGCAAAAAGTTGGAGCGCGCCAGGGAAGAGCTTCTTGAGAAAGACCGCAATCGATAACATGGAAAACCAACCACCCGAGCCCTCCACCTTGCCATCCGCCAGCCTGAGCGACCCCTGCTACGTCAATGCGATGGTCCACTTTTACCGGGGCGAGCTCGGCCGGATCATGATCTGGAGGCAGCGGCTCGATGTCACGACGACCTGGGCGATCACGACCACGACGACGATCATCGGGGCGGCCTTCACGTTCAGGGAACTCCCGCACATCATCTTCTTTTTCAACCTCGCCCTCGTGTGGATCATGCTCTGGATCGAGTCACGCCGCTACCGGTTCTACGACGCGTTCCGCGGCAGGGTCCGGATGCTCGAATCCCATTTCCTCGTACCCATGGTGTCGCGGAATCCAAAAATTCTCGACGGGGAGTGGCGGAAGCTGGTCTGCGAGGACCTCATCCTGCCATCGTTCAAAATCAGCAAGCTCGAGGCGGTCGGCCGCCGGCTCAAGCGCAACTACGCCTTCATCTTTGCGATCATCATGCTCGCGTGGACGATGAAGATCATGATTCACTCGAAGGAGCCGATCCATTCGTTCGGCGCGTTCTACAATGCCCTCGCGGTTCAGGAGCTTCCGGCCTGGCTCGCGTGCATTGTCTATTTCGGCACGATCATCTCGATCACTCTGCTCACCCTGTATGTCGCCCGCACGTCGAGCGAGGAAGTGAGCGAATTCGGTGCCGGGAACAGCTCACTCTGGAGGATTTGATGTCGTCGGTGGAACGGCTCCGCGAAATTGTGTCGAGGCTTCGCGCTCCTGACGGCTGTCCGTGGGATCGCGAGCAGACGCACGCCAGTCTGCGAGGGGCGCTCATTGAGGAGTGCTATGAGGTTATCGAGGCGATCGAGCGCGCGGATGATGCGAACTTGAAAGAGGAGCTTGGCGATTTGCTCCTGCATGTGGTCATGCATTCCCAGATGGCGGGCGAGCGGTCGGCGTTCACCCTTGAGGAGGTCGCCGCCGGGATCTGCGACAAGATGATCAGGCGACATCCGCATGTTTTCGGGGACAAGCTGGCAAAGGATTCGGCCGAAGTCCTCCGGAACTGGGAGCAGATCAAAAAGGAGGAGAAAAAATCCCGCTCCGGACGCTTGGACGGACTTCCGACTTCGATGCCTGCGCTCCTGCGGGCCCAGAACGCCCAGAAGAAAGCAGGCCGTGCCGGCTTCGACTGGCCGGATGCCGGACCGGTTTTCGGGAAGCTGGAAGAAGAGGTCGCCGAGGTGCGCAAAGCTTTGGCGGACGGGGATGCCCGCGCAGTCGAGGACGAGGTCGGGGATATTCTTTTCACCGCGGTCAACCTCGCGCGGAAGCTGCACGTCGATGCGGAGACGTCGCTGGCCTCGGCGACGAACCGTTTTATCCGGCGGTTTGAGGCGGTCGAACGCGAACTCGGAGACCGGAAGATGGAGGAGACCCCGCTTGCGGAGCTCGACAAAATCTGGGACCGGATCAAGCACACATGAGTTTCTCAGTCCTGAATCCCGGCGGACGCGATTCCGATCAGGTATTCCCTGACAGCCCGGGCAATCCAGACGATTCCGGACATCCGCCGGTCAACTATCACGCCTATGCGGCCTGCCGAAAGGGGGGATTTTATCGCAATGAAAAGTCCGTTCCCGCCGGGACGGTTCTTGTCCTGCTGCGCAAAAGAAACCTGCGCAGCGCGCTCGCTGCGGTCGCCGCTCTGCGCAAGCGAGGCTGCAAGGTGTTCGTCTCATGCAAGGAATCCGGAAGCCACCAGGTCGCCGACCTCCTTGGCGACGTGAGCCGGTGGGAGCTTTTTCAGGAGGTCTGCGCGGCGTCGGACGGCGCGATCTCGAGCACTCCGGAGCTTGTCCCGCTTTACCGCGCGGCCGGGTGTCCCGCAGCCGAATTCGTTCCGACCCCGTATCCGGTGGATTTTCCCGCATGGGATTTCAGCCAGCCGCTTGAGAAGCGTCGGGGGATCTTTGTGGGGACGAGGGAATTCGCAGTTCCGTCGCGCAACCATCTTGCAGCTGTCGTGATGGCTGACCAGATCTCCCGCGACCTCTCGTGCCCGCTGGCCGTGGTTAATGTCGAGGGCCGTTCCGGTGGAATGATCCTCAAGAGCCTCCGAAAAAAGAATCCGCTGCTCTACATCATCGAGGCGCCGCTGCCGTATCCGGATTACCTCAAAGTCATGGCCCTGCACCGGATCGTATGGCAGCTCGATGCCAGCTCGGTTCCGGGCCAGGTGGCGGGCGATGCCCTGCTCTGCCGGATGCCCTGCATCGGCGGAAACGGGGCGATCGAGCGGATCGCGTTCGAGGAGTTTGCGTCCGCCGGTCGTGACGAACTCGCCGCCCGCGCCCGCGATTTGCTGCAGAACGATGAGGCTTGGCGCGCAGTCGTCCACCGTGCCGGTGTCGTGGCCGGCGAGTCGCTTTCGTTCCAAGCTGTTTCCGACCTCCTGCCGCGCTGAGAAAATTCCGCATTGACGAGGTCGGTTGCCGGCGCGATGGGTAGGCCACTGCAGGGGAGCCCGAACGGGCTGAGAGTCGCGGGCTGGAATGTCCGCGAGACCCTTTGAACCTGATTCCGGCTCATACCGGCGGAGGGAGCGATGTGATTAGGTCGTTTCTTTTTGCCGCGAACTGCGAATTCGGGTCAGTTCCACTCAGCCAATCATCTATGACCACCGAATCCGCTGGCGAAAAGCAAAGCACCGAGCCTCTGCCGAACTCCTCACGTGTCTATGTCGGGGGAACGCTCCACCCATCCGTCCGGGTCCCGATGCGCGAAATCGCCCTCTCGCCCACCAAGACATTTTCCGGCGAACTTGAAGCCAACGAACCGGTCCGGGTTTACGACTGCTCCGGCCCATGGGGTGATCCCGCCTTCGAAGGCGACGTGGAACGCGGCCTGCCTGCCCTCCGCAAGGAATGGATCCTGAAGCGCAACGACGTCGCCGAATACGAAGGGCGCGAACTCAAGCCTCAGGACAATGGCTACCTCAGCACCAGCCACGCTCAGATCGCCTCGGAAAAGCGGGGAGGATTGAGTGCGCTGAGTTCTCCCGAAAATGCCAACCGCCGACCGCTCAAGGCCACCTCCCACCCGGTTACCCAGTTGTGGTATGCCCGGCAAGGCATCATCACTCCGGAGATGGAATTCATCGCCATCCGCGAGAACATGCGTGCCGCCCGCCTCGCCGATTATACAAACGATATCGTCCGCAACGACCTCGACAAGCAGCACGCGGGTTCGTCGCAAACTGTAGCGGCGGTCTGCGACCGTCGCACTTCTTCATCTTCCACCGACGCTCACAGAGCGCCGCTACAACAGAACGACTACACCCCCTCCGTCTTCCGCCGTTTTCCGCAGCGCATCCCAAAGGAAATCACCCCGGAATTCGTTCGTGATGAAGTCGCCGCCGGACGCGCGATCATCCCCGCGAATATCAACCATCCGGAACTCGAACCGATGATCATCGGGCGCAACTTCCTCGTGAAGATCAATGCGAACATCGGCAACTCCGCCGTCGCATCCTCGATCGAAGAGGAAGTCGAAAAAATGCGGTGGGCCACGAAGTGGGGCGCCGACACGGTCATGGACCTCTCGACCGGGAAAAACATCCACGCCACCCGCGAATGGATCCTCCGCAACTCGCCGGTCCCGATCGGCACCGTCCCGATCTACCAGGCATTGGAGAAAGTGAACGGCAAGGCCGAGGACCTCACCTGGGAACTCTTCCGCGACACGCTCATCGAACAGGCCGAGCAGGGTGTGGACTACTTCACGATCCACGCCGGCGTCCTTCTGCGGTTCGTTCCCATGACTGCCTCGCGGATGACCGGCATCGTGAGTCGCGGTGGCAGCATCATGGCCAAATGGTGCCTCTCCCATCACAAGGAAAACTTCCTCTACACCCACTGGGACGACATCTGCGACATCATGGCCGCCTACGATGTCAGCTTCAGCATCGGCGACGGATTGCGCCCCGGCTCGATCGCCGACGCCAACGACAAGGCCCAGTTCGGCGAACTCGAAGTGCAGGGCGAACTCACGAAGCGCGCCTGGGCCAAAGGTGTGCAGGTCATGAACGAAGGCCCCGGCCACGTGCCGCTACACATGATCGAGGAAAACATGGCCAAGCAACTCGAATGGTGCCACGAAGCCCCTTTCTACACGCTCGGGCCATTAACCACCGACATCGCCCCCGGCTACGACCATATCACCAGCGGCATCGGAGCCGCCATGATCGGATGGTATGGCTGCGCGATGCTCTGCTATGTGACGCCCAAAGAACACCTCGGCCTGCCTGACAAGCAGGACGTGAAAGAAGGCGTCATTACCTACAAACTCGCCGCCCACGCCGCCGACCTCGCCAAAGGTCACCCCGGCGCCCAATTCCGAGACAACGCCCTCAGCAAAGCGAGATTCGAGTTCCGCTGGGAAGACCAGTTCAACCTCGGCCTCGACCCCGAGCGGGCAAGGGAGTTCCATGACGAGACGCTTCCGCAGGAAGGGGCGAAATCCGCCCATTTCTGCAGCATGTGCGGCCCGCACTTCTGTTCCATGAAAATCACCGAAGACGTGCGTAAATACGCCGCCGAACAGGCGATTTCCGAGGAAGAGGCACTAGAAAAAGGCCTCGAAGAAAAAAGCAAAGAGTTTGCCAAGAAGGGCAGCGAGCTCTACGCGAAGGCATAGGTCCTATAAGTCCCATAGGACCTATAAACCACTTCACCATGCCCGGCTTCCTTCCAAAAACCGGCAACTACCACGAACTCCTCTCCTACAAGAAAGCGGAGATCATCTACGATTTCACTTTTCGCTTCTGCGAGAAGTTCCTCAAACGAGGTGACCGCACGATCGACCAGATGGTGCAGGCAGCGCGCTCCGGAAAACAAAATATAGCCGAGGGCAGCAAAGCCTCGGTGACTTCCACCGAGTCCGAACTCAAGCTCACCAACGTCGCCCGGGCGAGTCTCGAAGAACTTCTTATCGACTATCAGGACTTCATCCGCGTTCGCGACCAACCGCTCTGGGATAAAAACTCCCCTGAAGCCCTCTACGTCCGCAAACTCGGCAAATCCTCTCGCGAATCCTTTGAAACCTACCGCACCTTCTTCGATGACCGCCCGCCCGGGACTCTGGCCAACATTGCCATCTGTCTCATCCATCAGGCAAACTACCTCATCGACCAACAAATCCGCCGTCTGGAAAAAGACTTCGTCGAAAAAGGCGGCCTCCGCGAACGCATGACCCGAGCCCGTCTTGAACACCGGAAATGATTGGTCCTATCCGTCCTATTGGTCCCAAGCCCTTGGCTACCTCCCTCTATTCGCAATTTGTTTCTCGTCCAGCCGACTCGGTGAGTGCAATCTGAGACATTCTTGCTCCCGGGTGCGATTCGGCATCCGACCAACCCTTTCAAAAACAATGTTACTCTTTTCACAACTCGGCGTTCCGGAGGATCTCGTTCGTGGTCTCGACGCGCTCGGGATTTCCACTCCGACTTCCATTCAGGCCAGCGCCATTCCCTATCTCATCAAGGATGGCGGGGATCTTGTGGCCCAGGCGCAGACCGGGACCGGCAAGACGGCGGCGTTCGGGCTGCCGTTGCTCACGAAGATCAATCCCGCCAACCCGGCGTTGCAGGGGCTCGTTATCGCTCCGACCCGCGAGCTCGCCAAACAAATCGGCAAGGCGCTCTTCCAATACACCAAGTTCTCCCCCGAGAAGATCTTTGTCGAAGTCACCGGTGGCGGCGACAAAATCGACCTGCAGGTTCACCGGCTGAAACGTCCGACGCACATCGTCGTGGCGACGCCGGGACGGCTGTTTGATTTGCTGAAGCTCGGCGCCCTCCAACTCGACACGGTGAAGCACCTCGTGCTGGACGAAGCGGACGAAATGCTGAGCATGGGGTTCCGCGACGAGGTGGTCCGGATTGTCGAGCTGACGTCCTCCCGGAAAAGCACCTGGCTCTTTTCGGCGACGTTTCCGGACAAGATCAAGCGGCTCATCACGGACTCCATGTCCGGATCTCCAAAGCTGATCAAGGTCGAGAAAGCGAAAGTCGTTAACCGCAATATCTCGCACCGCTTTGTGGTTTGCGATCGCGAGGAGAAGGACGACTGGATCGCGAACTTTCTCCTGGCGCAGAAGACCGAGCGCGGGCTGATTTTTTGCCGCACCCGTGCGGGGGCGATCAAGCTGGGCAGCGAACTCGCCAAGCGCGGCGTCTCGGCCGATGTGTTGCAGGGCGATCTGAGCCAGAAGGACCGGGACAAGGTGATGCGGGGATTCAAAAAGGAACGAACCCGCTTTCTGATCGCAACCGACGTCGCCGCCCGGGGCATCGACGTGGAGGGGCTATCGTTTGTCATTCACCGCCAGTTGCCCGAGCAGAAGCAATACTACACCCACCGCGCCGGGCGCACCGCAAGGGCCGGGCGCACGGGATTCTCGATTTGTCTCATCGAGCCCGATGAACGCCCCGACATCACCGAACTCGAACAGGAGTTGGGTCTCACCTTCCAAGCTCTCGATTGGGATTCGGACGGAAGCGTCGGAAACCATCGCTGAGAGGGCGTGAGCAACACCTTCATGAGATCGTGTTTGGTCGTATTGCTCGGAGCCTGCCTGGCGGGATTGATCGGCTGTGCTCAGACCGGCAAGACCGTTGCGAACCGCGAAACTGACCGTCCGCTCGCTGGTTACCCTGGGCAGCGGGTGTCATTGATGAAAAAGCCGGACACGGTGTGGGCCTCCCGACAGATCGGCCCGAAAGAGTATTTTGCACAGCCCAACGGTTGGATGTGCAGCGCCTCGTCCTACATCATGGTCTATCGCTCGCTGACCGGACGGGACATTCCCCTTAGCGAAGTCGTGGCGAGAACCGGCGCGCGGAAGGGCGTTGGCGCGGAAAACAGCCGTGTCTTCGAGGCCATGAAAATGCTTGGATCGAGATATGAAGTCGTTTCCAACCAGGCGTCAGTCCATCCGGCGGGCGAGAGCAGGATTCAAGCGGCGGAAAAGGCCCGCGAGCATGCCACACTCACCGGCCTCCTCCGAGATGGCTATCTGGTCATCTTGAACTTTCGCAACCCGGAAGATCATGGTGGGCATTACGGCGTGCTCCAGGGCCTTAATGACAAGGCCATACAGATCGCGGACCCTTACTATGGCCGGATCTCGGTGATGCCATGGAAGGATTTCGATTTCCGAAGCGGCTACAGCGACCCGGTTCTCCACGGCTGGTATGTGGCAGTGCGCCCGAAGCCCTGATTGTAGCGGCGCTCTATGAGCGTCGCATTTTGGATCGTCCGGCGCTCATAGAGCGCCGCTACAGCGTAAATTTCGCGCCATCCCACGTATCCTTGAGATTTCCAGTGACAGGCGTATGTTCATGGAAACTATAACATATGCCAAACGAATCTCCCCAATCAGTAACCGAGGCATCCGCTCCGCAAGGCAAGTGCCCATTCCATCATTCTCCGGGCACCGGCACGACCAATGCCGACTGGTGGCCGAACCAGCTGAAAATCGATCTCCTGCACCAGCATTCCTGCAAGTCCAACCCCATGGACGGGGACTTTGATTACGCGAAGGAATTCCAGAGCCTTGACCTGGCGGCGGTGAAAAAGGACCTGGCGGCCCTGATGACCGACTCGAAGGACTGGTGGCCGGCGGATTTCGGCCACTACGGACCGTTTTTCATCCGCATGGCCTGGCACAGTGCCGGCACGTATCGCACTGGTGACGGCCGGGGTGGCGCCGGAAGGGGCCAACAACGGTTCGCGCCGCTGAACAGCTGGCCGGACAACGTCAACCTCGACAAGGCGCGCCGGTTGCTCTGGCCGATCAAGCAGAAATATGGACGCAAGATTTCCTGGGCCGACCTGCTGATCCTCACCGGCAACGTCGCCCTGGAATCGATGGGCTTCAAAACCTTCGGTTTCGCCGGCGGGCGCGACGATACCTGGGAGCCGGACCGGGACGTGTATTGGGGCAAGGAAACCAAATGGCTGGATGACAAGCGCTACTCCGGCGACAGGGATCTCGAAAACCCGCTGGCGGCCGTGCAGATGGGGCTGATTTACGTAAACCCGGAAGGTCCGAACGGAAATCCCGACCCGGTTGCCGCGGCGCGGGACATCCGCGAAACCTTCGCCCGCATGGCAATGAACGACGAAGAAACGGTGGCGCTCATCGCCGGTGGCCACACCTTCGGCAAGACCCACGGAGCCGGTCCGGCGGACAACGTTGGACCCGATCCCGAGGCTGCCAGCCTCTCGGAGCAGGGCTTTGGCTGGAAGAGCAGCTTCGGCACCGGCAAAGGCGGAGACACCATCTCCAGCGGCCTAGAGGTCACCTGGACGACGACGCCCACCAGGTGGGGGAATGGCTTCTTCAAGAACCTGTTCGAATACGATTGGGAACTGACGAAGAGCCCCGCCGGAGCGCACCAGTGGACGCCTAAGGGCGGTGCCGGCGCCGGGACCGTTCCGCATGCCTGCGATGCCACGAAGAAGATCGCGCCCTCCATGCTGACCACCGACCTTGCTCTTCGGTTCGATCCGGCCTACGAAAAAATCTCCCGTCGCTTCCATGAGAATCCCGATCAGTTCGCCGACGTATTCGCGCGGGCATGGTTCAAGCTCACGCACCGCGACATGGGCCCGCGCTCCCGCTATCTCGGGCCGGAAGTTCCTGCAGAAGAACTGATCTGGCAGGACCCGATTCCAGCAGTCGATCACCCGCTGATTGATGCGAAGGACGTTGCCGCACTCAAAGGCAAGCTTCTGGCGTGCGGTCTGACTGTTTCGGAACTGGTGACGACCGCCTGGGCGTCGGCGTCCACATTCCGCGGCTCCGACATGCGCGGCGGCTCAAACGGCGCCCGCATCCGACTGGAACCGCAGAAAGACTGGGAGGTCAACCAGCCGGCCCAGCTAGCCAGGGTGCTCAAGGCATTGGAGGTCATCCAAAAGGAATTCAACAGCTCCCAGGCCGGGGAAAAGAAAGTTTCCCTCGCCGATCTGATCGTTATCGGTGGCTGTGCAGGTGTCGAGCAGGCGGCAAAGAACGCCGGTCACGCGGTCGTCGTTCCCTTCACCCCGGGACGCATGGACGCCTCGCAGGCGCAAACCGATGTGGATTCGTTTGAGGTGCTTGAGCCCATCGCGGACGGATTCCGGAACTACCTCAAGACGAAGTATTCCATCACGGCCGAGGAGTTGCTGGTGGACAAGGCGCAATTGCTCACGCTCACAGCGCCGGAAATGACGGTGCTCGTCGGCGGCATGCGTGTGATGAATACCAATGTCGGAGGTTCTCAGCGCGGTGTCTTCACCAAGCGACCTGAGGCCCTGACCAACGACTTCTTCGTGAACCTGCTCGACATGGGGACCGAGTGGAAGCCGCTCTCGAAGGAAGAAGACGTTTTCGAAGGCCGCGACCGCGGAACGGGGAAAGTGAAATGGACCGGCACACGTGTCGATCTCGTCTTCGGTTCGAACTCCCAGCTTCGCGCCCTCGCGGAAGTGTATGCCACTGCGGACTCACAGGCCAAATTTGTCCGGGATTTCGTGGCGGCATGGAACAAGGTGATGAACCTTGACCGCTTTGACCTTGCGTAATCCCCCAAACACCATGAAGGGCAATGCAAAGGAGTTGTCCGCAAAGCAAAGGGAAGAACTTCTTACCGTGTTGGAAGTCCGCTTTGAGCAAAGCCTGAACCGCCATAAAGGTATTGAGTGGGCTAAAGTTCGCGCAAAGCTGGAAGCCAGTGCGGAAAAGCTTTGGTCGCTGCATGAAATGGAAGCAACCGGCGGGGAACCGGATGTGGTGGGGCGGGATACCAAGTCGGGGGAATACATATTTGTTGATTGTTCTGCGGAAACGCCCAAAGGCCGCACCAGTGTCTGTTACGACCGGGAAGGACTGGAATCCCGGAAGGAACATCGCCCGAAAACCACCGCCATGGACATGGCCGCGGCAATCGGTGCCGGGCTGTTGACAGAGGAGGAATATTTTGCGCTGCAGAATCTGGGCGAGTTCGATACGAAGACCTCGAGCTGGCTTGCCACCCCGGCGGAGATCCGGGAACGCGGTGGCGCGCTCTACGCCGAGCGCCGCTACGGCCGCATTTTCGTGGGCCACAACGGGGCGCAGTCCTACTACGCCGTCCGGGGTTTTCGCGGCTCGCTCAGGGTTTGACGTTTGATAGATGAAAACGTTTCAAGGATATCGCCTCATCAGACCTGAAGACCTGCACTGGCGTCCGTCCAACCTGATGAAGATCCCGAATGCGGATTACCTGGAGCGCACCGGAAGCGGGAATCTCGCCGCGCGGCTCTGGCGGCTGCCGCCCAAGAGCGCAAACACGTTGCACAAGCACATCCGGCAGGAGGAATTTTATTTCGTGCTGGAAGGCACCGGCCGGATGCGTGTGGGCGATGAGACGCTGACCGTGCCGCGCTACGGCGGCGTCCTCGTCGGACCGGATCAATTGCGGCAGGTATTCAACGACACAGACACCGAGGTGCTCTGGCTCATCCTTGGAGCCCCGGAGGAACTTGAGTTCTTGCAGGGATCGAAAGCAGAGATCGATCTATCGCTGTTTTACCCGGTGGATCCGAAGCAACTGCCTCAGGAACTCGACGGCGTCGAATGGCCGCCAAGTTGTAGCGGCGGTCTGTGACCGTCGGAATATGAGGAGAAAAAGGCGACGCTCATAGAGCGCCGCTACAACTGTCGGCTTTTCTTTCCGGGCGCGGGAAGGTTGAGTCTCCGGCATGGAAGCGTTTGACGCGGCGGGAGTGACCGGGATCGTCTGGCGGCGGGTGGTCCCTGGGATGGAGGAGCAGGCGGAGGCGGTGATGCACAAGATCATGCTGCTGGCACGTCAGTCTGAAGGGTATCTCGGATCGGAGATCTTTCCGCCGATTCCCGGCATCCAGGATGCCTACGTCGTGCTTTACCGGTTCAGCCGGGGAAATCACTTGCGGGAGTGGCTGGCTTGCACGCAGCGTCAGGAATTGCTCCAAAAAATCGACGGGATGCTCGAGCGTCCGGCGATCGAGTTCTTTTTCACACATGGCCGGAAGCCAGCCGGTTCGGCCTCATCGGTTTTTGCATATCGCATCCGTCCGGAGAAGGCGGCGGAATTTCAGGACTGGCGGCGGCGGATTCTCGAGGAAGCCCGGAAGTGGAACGGGTTTCTGGGAACGGAATCATTCGATGCGCTGGACGGGGTGGAGCCGGAATTCATCGTGGTTGTGCGGTTCGACAGCCGGGCGAACCTCGACGAGTGGCTGAAGTCGAATGTCCGGAAGAACTTCATGAAAGAAGTCCGGTCTTATGTGCACCACTACACCCTGCGGCGGATCGGAAGCGGGTTCGAAGGATGGTTCGACACGTCCACCACGCCGCCCGCGCGCTGGCGTCAGGCGCTGGTGATCCTGTCCGCGCTGTTTCCGGTCATCATGGTCATGAGGCAGTTGCTTTCCCCGATCTTCCTGATGTTTCCGTTGCCGGTTGCGTTCCTGATTCTGCTCACGCTCGACATGGTTTTCCTCACGTATGTGGTGATGCCGCACTATTCCCGCCTGATGAATTTCTGGCTGCGGCCAGCTGCAGATTTCACCTGGCGGAGCGAACTCGCCGGGTGCGCCATCATCGCAGGCATCATCGGATTCACGCTTGTCGGCTTTCTCGTTTTGTAGCGGCGGTCTGTGACCGTCGTATTTGTATTTTGCGACGCTCATAGAGCGCCGCTACAGCAGCGGGTTGCTTATCCACGCGAGAATCTCCATGATGGAATTCCCTTCTCTCTGGAATGCCGAAGTCCTTGTCTCAAAAATCCAAAAAGCTGCGTCCGTCCGCAGCATCCTGGCTCTCACGGTCGATCGCACGGCTGCTTGGCAAGCCGGAAAAATCCGCGCCGAAGCCCAAGCCCGCACGTTCGCATGGCAAGGCCCGGCCGCTCGCACCGACAAAAGCGGAAACGGCGCTTCTGGAGCCTTTCGCCGGGCTTTCCCCGGATTGCATTCATGTTCCGAAAACCAAGGCCGAGTGCAAAGCGGCGGCTGAAGAAATACTTACGGCAGGAGTAGCCGGATTTGATACCGAGGCGAAGCCGACATTCCGGGCTGGCGAGAAGAGCAGCGGGCCGCATGTCGTCCAGTTTGCCCTCACAGACAAGGCGTTCATTTTCCAGCTTCACCGCCATGACTGCCAGAAGGTGGCCGCCGACCTCATCGCCTCGGATCGCGTGCTGAAAGTCGGCTTCGGCTTGAAGAACGATCACGGGCAGATCCGGAACCGCCTCGGCGTCAAACTCCACGCGGTGGTCGATCTCGACCACATTTTCCGGAAGCGGGGCTACCAGCATCAGATGGGCGTGCGCGCGGCCATGGGAGCCGTGCTCAACCTGAGCTTTCCAAAATCCAAGTCCATCACCACCAGCAACTGGGCGGCCAGGGAGCTCACCCCGCGTCAACTCCGCTACGCTGCCAACGATGCATTCGCCGCCCTGAAGATCATGGAGGCACTGGATCTCAAGCCGGGCGAGATGTAGCGGCGGTCTGCGACCGTCGCATTTGTCACTCTTGCGACGCTCGTAGAGCGCCGCTACAGGAGGAGTTTTTCCACCAGGGCGCGGGCGTTTTTTCCGGTGGCGTCTTTGCCTTTCAAGACACACGCGAAGGCGACGGTCGACTTATCCGAGACGACATATCCAACGAACCAGCCGACTGCGGGCGTTCCTTTGCCGGCTCCGCCGGTTCCTGTTTTTCCGAAGAGGGTGCCGCGAGCCGTCGTTTTGGCGGTCATGATGTCCCTGAGGATCGCGAGGGTATTTTTGGAAAACGGGAGGTCTCCATTGACTAGGCGACGGATGAGGTCGGCTTGTTCATCCGGCGAAATGAGGATGGGTTTGCGGTCGGGAGCAGGCAGCCAGAATACGTCGTTGCCCGAGGAGGTGTCCTCATTTCCATAGCCGAGCTTGTGGATCCATTCGTTCATGCGCTTGGGGCCGATCTGCCGGGCGAGCGCCTGGTAGGCAGGCACGCAGGAGAAGGCATAGGCCTGGCGGAGCGTGAGGTCCTGGTTCCAGTCATCGATGAACCGCTTCTCACCATCCCATTTGAAGAACGGCTGGTCCGCGCTGCTCAGGATGCCGGTTTCAAGCCCGATCGCGGTATTCCAAATCTTGAATGTGGAGCAGGGCGGGAGCTGTCTGGCGCAGAGGGCCGGGTCATGCCGTTCGGTTTTTCCTGACTTGCAGTCGATGAGAACGAGAGCTCCTTCGCGGCCGTCGAAGGCCTTGATAAGAGTTGCCTCCGGAATAAGCAGAGCGGCAGCGAGAAATACAATGGACGTCACCACGGTGAGTAGTGATCAGGGATTTACAAAATGGATCCCGTGCTCGGCGGCGATTTCGAGTGCCCGCGTCATATCCGGCCCTCCGGGCTTTGCAAATTCCTCGGCGGCGCGCGCGAAGAAGATCTCGAACCCCGATGGAGCAGTTGTGAGGAGCATGCGGGACGGGGAGTCGCCGGTGTTCTTGAACGCGTGGATGCTTTCCCGTGGACACCAGACGCGGGTGCCCGGGCCGGCCTCCTGCCACGTTCCGTCCCGGAAAAAACTCACCGTTCCCTCCAGCACATGGAACCACTCATCCTCTCCTGTGTGATAATGCGGAGGCGGACCGCCGCCGGGCGCGGTGATTTCCAGCCACTGCGTAAAACGGCCGCCGGTCTCCTCACCGGTGAAATAGAGATGAATTTCTTCCCCGAAGGCACGGAGAACGCGATCCCCAGCAGCGGGGTGAATGGAGACAGATGGCATGGAAAACCCATCCGATGGAAGCGTCCGCGACGCAAGCACGAAAACAGGTGTTCCGATCAGGATGAGGCGCTCTTGACTCTGGTCCCCTCATTCCAGGCCATTCCCCAGTCGCGCATGGTTTCAAGCACCGGCCTCAGGGCCTCTCCCTTTTTAGTCAAAAGATACGCGAACTGCTTGGAACCCTCCCGGGTCGGAACCTTCTCAATGATGCCGTGGTCCAGCAGGCGCTCGAGACGATTACTCAGAATGTTGGTCGGAATGGCTTCCGGAGATGCGGAGAAATCCTTGAAGCGGGTCCCCCCGAAAAATAGATCTCGAATGACCAGTAACGTCCACCGGTCCCCCACGATGTCGAGCGCACAAGCCACCGGGCAGGGCGAACGCCTTGAGCTTCGCTTTGAAGCGCGTTGCTTTCGATTCGGTTGCATCATGTCCAAGGTTGCCATGCAAAACACTTGCAAACAACAAGTATTAATGCTTGCAAATAACAAGTAAAATGCGAGTATTCCTCCCATGAGCAATCAATCCGAACCAAAACTCGCTCCCCCCGGAGCAGGGCTTCCCGTGCTCGAACTCTTCATCGGAAGACTCCTCTTTGCGTGGCAGCGGAGGACGGGCCATCGCGATGTCTTCAGCGCCCGGTTTCAGCAGGAGCGAGAGAGGATTCGCGGGCTCGTTCAATCCAGCGATGAGGAGTCCCGAGGGCGGAGGATGCTGATCAGGCGGGTGCGGGGCCTGGAAGACAGCAGCCGGTATTGGTCGGTATGGATGACACTTGATCACCTGAGGATTGTCCACCAGGCGATCAGCGGGGTGATCGAATCCCTCGCAACCGGGGTGGTGCCCGCAGGACAAGCCAGCACGGCCGATGTGAAGCCGAGCGCACAGGCAGGCGCCACGGTAGTTGCGGACTATGAGCGATCGTGTGACGCCCTGCTTGAGGCGGCCACCGCAGCGGAAAATTCCGATCCTTCGCTACGCTATAATCACCCTTGGTTTGGCCCGCTGGACGCGGCCGGCTGGCACGCCATGGCAGCCGTTCATATCGGGATCCACCGGATTCAAATCGAACGGATTATCGTGGAGCAAAAAAAGTCCAGTGACCCCGGGGAAGCTGCGGGATTTCTGAGGGCGCGAAGCTCCGTCAGGCCTTCTTTACGAAGCAGGCCTTGAGGCCGACGGCGATGCGGTCCACCTTGCAGTCGATCTCGTGATCTCCGTCCACCAGGCGGATAGGTTTTGATTTCGACCCGCCCTTGAGCACCTGCGCGCCCTTCAGCGGCAGATCCTTGATGAGGATGACGCAATCGCCATCGGCAAGGACGTTTCCGTGGGCATCCTTGACGAGGCGTGCGGCGGGCGCCTGTTCCTCCTTTTCCCACTCATGCCCGCAGGTCATGCACTCCCATTTTTCGGCGTGTTCGAGGACTTCGTTCATCTCGCACATCGGGCAGGCTGGTTTGCTCATGGTTCAACCTAGCCGGTTCCAGCAGCGGGATTCAAGAGTCCGCTTGTCCGCATGTCGCGCCTACCTGTTCCCGGGTGAGCAACGTTGCGTTTTTTATGAGGCGGCAGAATTCCTTTTTGCTCACATGGTGGTGCAGGCCATCCGCCGATTTGAGGTCGGTGAGCGACTTGTATTCCACCTCCAGGCGTTCGAGCCGGACGATCCGCACGTAGGTGTCACCGGCTTTCCAAATCTGATTCTGCTCCAGCTTCATGGGTTGGAAAGCCGCGTGATGACCGGGTGCATCAAGACACCTGCTTCGGGAATTCGTGGAGTCCGATCACCGCTCCCTGCGGGTCCTTGATGACGGCGATGCGGCCGACCTCGCCGATGGGCATCACGGGAACGATGACGGTGGCCCCGAGCGCGGTTGCCTTCGCAAGCGAGGCATCGCCGTCCTCGACAACGACGTAGGGGATCCAATGGGTGGGCGCATCCGGGTGCATCGGAGCCGCCATGCCGCAGACGTCCATCTCATCATCCGTCCCGTTTTTGAAGAGCGTGTAGGGCGGGGCGCATTCGGGAGCGCCTTTGGGGACGAATGGGGTCGCCTTCCAGCCGAAGAGCTGCCCGTAGAATTCCGCGGACTCGGCGGTCTTGGTTGAGATCAGTTCGTTCCAGCTGAACTGGCCGGGTTTGGTGCAGGGAGTGTCACTCATGGCATTCTTATAGTTGAAATTTCAGGTGTGCCATTCGGATCGAATGGACAACGATCGCAAGATACCCGGTTTCACAATATTTTCTCAAAAAAAATGAAAATTCTGGATTGGCGGTGTGAGCTGGGCGAGGGTCCACGCCGGAAAACCGATTATGAACGAAAAACTCAAGCTCCTTGCCAAAGACCTCACCCGTGAATTCCCGCGCAGCCCTCGCGAAATGCTGGCTGGTTATGTCATTGCCGCCCGCGCGGTGGACAAGTGCCGCGCGGTGCTCGCAGGCACCGCAGCCGACTACCATTCCGGCTGTCCGGTCGATGATATTTTCCTGAATTTCGCGGAGATTTCCTACGAGGCATTCCGCGACTTCGTCGCCACCGGCGCGACCGATGATGAGATTGCAGCATGGATCGAAAAGACCGCCAAACAGCGTTCCCGGATCGAAGTGATCCGGTGGAACAACGACCTCCGCGGCAAGCGCATTTGTGAGCTGCCCGACGGCCTGCAGGAATACCTCGAGGACTACATCCCGCAGTTCATCCCGCGCAACCGGCCGGTCTATGTCTTCTTCGACGTCTATGACCTCGAGGAAGAGCGGATCTGAGAGCCGCTGACAAAGCGGCCGTCGGCTAGAACGATTTTTGCGGAGCGATTTTCGTCACGGATCCGACCGTCGGGTGCGAGCGCATGATCTCCGAGAACCGGTGTGCGGATGGCTTGAGCTCGCGGGTTTTTGTCTCCGGGTTCATGTGGGCGAGCCCGAAGGTCGCCTTGTAGCCGTAGTGCCATTCGTAGTTGTCGGCGAGCGACCAGGCGAAGTATCCACGCACGTCGCTGCCGTCGCGGATCGCGCGTCCGATCGCGGCAAGGTGGTTCTGCATATACCACTCGCGCTTGTTGTCATTCGGCGTGGCGATGCCGTTTTCGGTGATCATCATTGGCTTGCCATAGCGTTTGGTGACGCGGCGGATTTCCTTGTAGAGCCCTTCCGGATCGATCCGCCAGCCCATCATCGTGAAATGCTTTCCACGCATCGACGGTCCCGCGAGGAGGGAGATCGGGCCGGGGGCCTGAGAGTAGTAGTAGTTGATCCCGAGAATGTCGCAGACGTCGTAGATTCGGTCGAGGTGGTCGGTGTTCCCGTGGATCATCGTGTTGTAGATGAGGCCGCCCGGGTCGAGCGGGGCGCGCTCCCACCAGGGCAGAGCCTCGACGCTCACGACCTTCGCCGAGGGTTTGATCGCCTTGATCCGTGCCGCCGCGTCCCGGAACATCCCGGTGCTGGCATCGATCGCCTTCCAGTAATGCCCGATGGCGAGTGTCATCGCGGGCGGCCACTGCGCGACGATGTAGGCGGTCGTGATCTGCCCGTTCGGCTCGTTCTGCGGGGCGTAGAACTTCGTGTAGGGCGCTGTCGCCTTGACCATTTTATCCACATAGGCGTTCCAGCGTTCACGCACCATCGGATGGAGCCAGTTCGATTGCCCCGGTTTTTTCTTGTCGTAGAGCCAGTCCGGGAACGTGAAGTGCCAGAGGCAGACGACCGGCTCGATGCCAAGCTCCTTGAGTTCGCGGGCCATGCGGACATATCCGCGAATCGCCTCCTCATTGTAGACGCCCGGCTTTGGTTCGACCCGGGCCCACTCGATGCTGAACCGGTAGTGGGTCGGGCGGATCTTCTTCAGCGCCTCAAGGTCCTTTTCAAAATCCGTCCAGCTGTAGAGCGCGTTCCCGCGCGGCGGGGCCTTCCCCTGCGAGACGAGCACGTCCCAGTCGGTTGAAAACCATGCGGGCGTCCCCGGCTTCACGGCGGGATCCTCGTATTGGTAGCTCGCCGTCGAAATCCCCCATGCGAACTTTTCCGCCGGTTTTGCAGATGGGATGTTTCCGACCTTCGGGGCCGGGTCGAAGCGACCGAGCGGGTTGATCGGGTTGACGCAGCCCGCAAGAAGAAGAGCGGTTAAATATGCCGCGCCGGAAACAAGCCGAAATGCGATTGGTTTCATTGCGTGGGAGATAACCGACAGGGCCGCCGCATAGGAAGCCGAAATCTCGCTCCACGAAAAACATTTGCGGGGGAAGCCTGCGATTTGACACACTGGGGCCGCTTCCCCAGCAGACCCCTTGAATACCTTTGCCCTGGAATCCGCAGAAAAAGAACTCGTGCGCCATCTGCTTCAAGGAAAAAGCGTGCGGTCTCCGAATGGTTCGAACCGTGTGCGCCACCTGGTGCATGCCGCCCTGATGTCTCCGTCCAACCAGCGGATGTGCCGCCAGTATGGGGTCGCCGCGCGCGAGCTCAGCCTGGCCTACACGGAAATCCTGGCCGCCATGCAGCAGCCGTTTGTTTCAGGGCAGAAGACGCAACTTGCTCCGACGTCCATGTTCACGAAGCCCGAGGAGTTCGAGAATTTTCTGAAGGAGATCCACCGGGCGACGCACGGCCAGACCGCTCTCCAGCGGCACCTTGCCATCATCGAGTGCGGGAAGCGAAGGGCGCTCCTTCTCGCCGAGGGAGCTCCCAAACAAAGCATCGAGATCACGCGGTCGAAACTCCTCAAGGCCTCGATTGCCTCCAAAATGCCGGTCTTACTGATCTGCGCGCTCATCGTGGTCGCCGGAGTTCTGATCGCCGCCTATCTGTTCTGAATTCCGTTCAGTGGGGGATGGTGAGACTGGTTTCGGTTTGCAGTCTCACAGGGCCGAGAAGTCCCGAGTCGGGGAGCTTGTCGTTTTTCTTGTAATGAGTGAAAGACGTCCATGTGGTCCTGTCAGCCTCAGGCAGTGCGGCGTCGCCGATGAGGCGGTTTGCCCACGTGTTGACCGCGCGGACGACCAGTTCGTTTTTTCCCGGGCGCAATGCCTTGGTCACATCCAGACGGAACGGGGGCATCCAGACGATGCCGAGAGGCTTGCCGTTGAGGGAGACTTCCGCCAGCTCGCGGACTTCACCCAGGTCGAGCCAGATGATCCGATTGTTGCCAATCATTCCATCAGGCAGAGCGAATTCCTGACGATATTCCGCCGTGCCCGAGAAAAACCGGACAGCCGGATCCGGGTGGGTATTCCATGGGATGAGGCGCTCGAAAACCTGCGGAGCTGGCTTGGCAGCGCCTTCGAAGCTCACCTTCCATGGGCCGGTCAGTTCCAGCGGTTGAGGCATCGCAGGCACCGTGACGCTTGCTGTTTTGTTCTGCGGATTTGCAAACGCATACTTGCCGGGCACAGATGTCTCCATCACGGCGCTGCCGTCCGGCTGAATCCACACGTCGGGGAGTCCGGGAGCCGGCCCGTTGTCGAGCGGCCACAAGGGGTTACCGTCGCGGGAAACACTCACAAAGTTTGTTCCGACAGGATCAGGTCCGAATACCACGAAAACAGACTCCGACGGAGTAAGCTCGACCGGGATTTCCGTGCGTTCACCCGCAACGCGGAAGAGCGCAAGTTTCCGGACTACTCCGGTCTCGGGATTCCATATTTCCGGTGCACGGCCTGCGGTGCGGAATGAAAATGTGGCACTCAGGGGATCGGTGCCGCCATTGGCGAGGAAGTAGATGTCTCGTTTCCCATCCGTGCGGTGGTGCCAGAAAACTTTCGGGTCCTTGGCCGCCGTGGTCCACGAGAGATCCGGCTTGACGCCGAGCAGGGCGAGCGCGGCGTCCACGGTCATGCCGGTGAGGACGCGACCCTTGCCGACGCGGCGATCCTGATCGGTTCCCCACAGCGCGTTGACATTCTCAAAAAATTCCTTGTCCGCCGCTTCGCCGCCCTTCCGTCCGGCGCGAGCCGCCGGACGCTGTCCCAGGATGGCTCCGCCCGCTTCGACGAGTTCGCGGAGTTTTTTTACGGTATCGAGCGTCATGACATCGCGATCGGGAAGCACGAGCATGCGGTAGCGCGCGCCGCCGGAGGTGGCGACAATCTCGCCATTTTCCACGGTGAGTTGCTGGAGGAGGTTTTTTCCGCCCGCCCAGTCGTTTGCAAACCCCGTGGGGGCGTCCCAGAAGATTTGCCGGTCCGCGAAGTCGGGATCCACGATGGACTCGTCGTCACCGATCAGTCGGCAGAAATCCGCGACCGTGCGGCCCTGGCGCAGCATCACCTGACTGCGGGCGATGGATTCGAGCCACGGTCCCGCCTGGTTCCACCACGTCACGTGGCGGTTGAATGTCGTTCCGTAGTGGTTCATCGTCCAGCCAGGTGCCGGGTCGCCGGACGGTTGGTGGATGACACAGTGCATCGTGAACTGGTTGCCTCCGGCCGCCAGGATCTTGTCGCCAAATGTTTTCAGATATCGCGGGGCCATGTTCCAGTCCCCCCGGTTGCTGGTGAAGATCTCGACGGGAGTCATCGGTTTTCCGAGCAGGTGGGCCGCGGAGACGGTGTCGCGCAGCCCGCCGCTGATGTTGCCGTCGGAAGTAAAATTGCCCAACGCCCATGCCTCGCCTGCCGGGATGTCAACGTAATCGAAATAATCCAGTGGGCGATGGAGCGGGACAGGTCCAGCGGATGCCTCCGCCAGGAACTCCAGTCCGTGTTTCTTCGAGACATCCTGCATCACTCCGTAGAACGATTCCGAGACAAGATTCCGGATGGTATGGCGAAAATCCTCCAGAAACCGCCTGGTTGTATCCGCATCACCTACCTGCTTCGCGCCGAGAACCGGAAGGAACGGGAGCAGGGAGTAGCCGTTGCGTCGCTCGAATTCCGCAGCGAGGCTCTCCGTCCAGTTCTGCCCACCGGCTTCCCAGCTGTCCACGCTGAACATCTTGAGTGCCGGCGAGCCCGCTCCGCCGCCCGTCATGCGGCGCAGTGCCTCCTCGCCGTGGCGGCGGACGAGGGCCGGATCGAACTTGTCCACCTCGTAGCCTTCCCCCTCATCGGTGGAGGGATGGTTGGTTTTTCCGTTGGTGGTGTATCCCATGCGCAGCACGAGCCAATCCCCCGGCGGGGCATCCCACGAGAGCGAGCCATCCGGCTTCATTTTCGACGTGAGGTCTACGGCAAGCGCCGGGTCAAGCGGTTTGCCTGAGCCCATCAAAAATGGTTTGAACTCAGCAAAGGTTCCCTTTTCCCGTCCCGTCGCAGCTGCCCAGTCGTTGAACTCGGGATAGGCAAGAGGGGCGCCGCCGGGAGGAAGCAGGTCGAGCTCGGAGACCCAGAAATGTTCGACGTTCGCGGAGGCAAGGATGCGAAAATATTTTCCGGTGACCGCCGGAAAGTCCGCCACAGCGGAATTGTTGCCGTTCTGTGTTGCAGCCGCGATTTTCCGCCAGGTTTTTCCGTCATCCGAAGCCTCCAGATCAAAGCCCAGTTTGCTGTCGGGCTTGAAACTAAAAAGCGTGCCATATGCGAACAGGCGTCCGACCGTGACCGGTTCCGGGTATTCGAGGAGGATTTCACGTTTTTCCTTTTTCGCGTTGTCCCGGAACAGCGTGTTGCTCAGGAGGTCGCCATCTATCATCTCGCCGGGATTTCCGGTTGCTTTCGACGCGGTGATTTTCGGTTTGTTTTGGGGCTGGTTGCCCGGGCCGACCGGATACGTCATGACCGCGATATCCCGGTAAAATCCGCCGATCGTGAACGGCTGCGGGAGCTTGAGCGTCCGCTCTCCGCCGCCCGCGACGCGCGCCTCGCTCCAGACAAAAATTTTCATCGACTGCTCCACCGAGTTCCACGGACCTCCCGCCGTGGATGAGCCCGCACAATCCTGAAAGCTCAGCACCAGACCGAGCCGGGAAGCCTCCTTCTGCAGATGGCGGATGCCCGCGTCGTATTCCTTCGAGAACATTTTGACGGGGCCCGTCTTCATGTCCTTGCGGTGCTCGGTGAAAACGATCATCCCGCCCACCCCCGCCGAGGCCAGCGCCTCCAGGTCCGCGGTGATGCCCGCAGGATCCATGAACTCGTTTTCAAAAAAGAAAAACACCCACGGTTTGAATGGTGCCGGCGGGTTGGCGAACTCCTCCTGCAGGGTTTCCGCAGCCGCCGCATTGGGGAGCAGGGGAGAGGTTGCGAAGAGGGCCGCCAAGACAAGGGCTGTCCTCCACGAATAAAATGAGGGGGTGGTCATTTGTTTTTTACTTCAGTTGTTTTTTAATAAAATCCAGCAGTTCCTGGCACTCGAAGAAGGATGGGGATACCTTGTGTCCTTCTCCTTCGACGATCTTCACGGAAACCGTTCCGCCGCCCGCCTCGTAGCGTTCTTTTAGGAGTGCCCCGTTTTCCTCAAAAGGCACCAGCGTGTCGGCATTGCCGTGGACAAGGAAGAGGGGGATCTTGTTCGCGAGCAACCCCTGCAGGTTGTCGATGGGATTGAATTTGGTGAGACTCCCGGTCAGTTCGGCCTCGGATATCCCGTAATCTTTCAAAACGAGTCCCTTGGAATTTTTCATCGGCCAACTCGACAGATTGCACACCGGATAGATCCCGGCAAAGGCCGTCATCTTGTCCGGATGCCGCATCGCCCATGTGAGCATCATCAGTCCCCCTCGGCTCTGCCCCAGCAAGACCGGCTTCGGGGAATACCCACGGCGGACCATCTCGTCGTAAAACGCCGTGAATTTTTCCGCGCTGGCGGGAGATCCCCGGACTTCGCCGAGGTTGATCCCGGCCACGCTGATCCCTTTGTCCAGCAGCCGTTGAAAATACCAGGCATGTTCCTGTTTTGGAAGATTGTTCAACGTCGGTGCATACCAGACCCACGGCTTGCCAGCGCCGGGGCTTGGCGCGGCCATCAGGAACGCCGGACTGCCATTGACGTCAAACCGTTCTGCAGGCAACGGAAGATTTTCGGCCGACTGAACGGGAGCGACGATTAGCAAGGCCGCCGCGCAGAGCGCGAGTGCCCGCGTGGGAGTTGTGATCATGGTGCGGTTGGTTTGGCGTCCTGTTCCGTCTGGAGCGACACGGGGCCGAGCAGGCCGGATTCCTGGAGTTGGTCGTCCTTGCTCCAGAGCCGGTGGGACGTGAATGTGAAGCGTCCGGTCGGGCTCGGGCTACCATCCTTCAGCCACTGTGGCCATTCGGCGAGGGTTCCTGCGGGTTTGCGCGGGCTGTCTTCCGAAAGGTGTTCATCGCCGATCAGACGGTTAGCCCAGAGGTTGACGACCTTGATTTCAAGCGCATTGTCGCCGGCCTTTGCCGCGCCGGTGAGGTTTGCGCGGAAGGGCGGTTTCCAGAGGATGCCGAGATCCTTCCCGTTGAGCGAAACCTCCGCGATCACCGCGACTTTTCCAAGGTCCAGGAAGAGCGGCTTTCCGGCAAGATCGGGCGGGATGGTGAGCGTCATGCGGTAAATTGCCGTGCCGGAGTAGAAGCGGATCCCCTCCTCCGGGCGCCCGCCCCAATCTTGGAGCCGGTCGAATTCCACGGGTTGCCCGGGGCCGCCCCACCGCGGGTCGAAGGAGACCTTCCAGGGACCGGTGACTTCCCGGACCGTCCGGTATTCCTGCCAGTTTTTTGTGCGGTATGAAGCTGGTTTTCCTTCGCGGAAGACCACGAAGAGGGAACCGCTGGGATCGAAGCGGAGGGGGATCTTTGTTAGGCCGTCCTTTTCTTCGTAATCCGTCACCGGCACGATCCTCCCGGAATCCGGCAGCCAGAGTTCCGGCTGCTTTCCGCTGACTCGGAATGTGCACACGGCCCCGACTTCGTGCAGCTCCGGATTTGCGACAAAATAGACGTCCGCGCCATCGATATTCTTGTGGATGAAACCGAGTTGGGAAGCGGGTCTGAAGTCGGGCGGCACTCCCTGACCGGCGAGCGCCCGCGCAGCGATCCCGATGTCCGGGGTAGAATCCGCAGCTTTCCCTCCCTTTGCGGGAAGTTCGTTGACATCTCCCCATGGCCCAACGCCCAGCGCGCCGAGTTCGCGCGCCGGCATCCATTTGGGGCCCGGGAGGGTTTGCCATCCCTTTTGGGCTGAATCCGTGGCCTCCCACAAGCTGTCTGTGGAGAGGTCTGCGGTGCGGCCGTCGCGATACTGGATTCTCAGAGTCCCGATCAGCCCGGCCGGATTCGGGAGGTCGGATGTGTTTTCCGCCAGAACGGCGATCGTATTTGGACCGGGCTTTAGCTTGTCGGCGATTGCGAACGAGGGGGCCTGTCTGTGATTGTCTCCCGAGCCGATGTGGGCCCCATTGACCCAGAGAGTGAACTGGTTGTCCGCGGCCATGATGAGGCGGGCCGCCTGAACCTCGCCGTCCACGTTGACGATGCGCCGGAAATACCGGGGCTCTGGAGGCATCGCAAGCCCCGTGGTGTTGTCGTTGAACCAGATCCATTTTGCCTTCGAGAGTAGGTTTGGAGATGACTCCACCTCATAAGGGGGCGTGGGGGCACCGGCCAGTTCCCGGCCCCAAATGACGGATCCTTTCCCGAGCGGCCTTGACGTGAGTTCGGCAGGCGGTTCGCCATCGCCCCAGATTTCGCTGGCCAGAGAGCGGACGTCTCCGTCGCAAGCCGGATAATCCCGGAGCCCCGGCGACTTGAGGGGCGGCATGCCGAGAATGGTTGCCCCATCCTTCACCAGATCGCGGATCCCGCGCAGCATAGCGGGGCTCATCGTGTCCGAGCGCGGCAGGACGAGCATCCGGTAGCTCATCCCGTCGGGCAGGGTGATGCGCCCGTCACGGACCTTCATCCGGGAGAGGAGAACCTCCGGGGGGCATCCGTCGAAATTGTAACCGGTTTTTTCGGATCCCGGTTTTTGCGGCGACACGAACGAACGGGGGGAATCTTCCGTTGTCAGAAAGCAGAGGTCAGCGACAAAAAGCCCTTTTTGCAGGAGGAACTGGCAGCGGGCGAGGTAGTCGTGCCATGGTTTCGACTGGTTCCACCACGTCTGGGTGCGTTCGTAGTGCAAACCCCACGGCCCCATTCCGATGCCGGGAGAGCGGTCCGGATTGGTCCATGGCTGGGCGGCGTAGCGGTGGAATACGAACCGGTTGACCCCCTCGCAGAACGCCCGGTCCCCCAGCGCCTTCAGGAGCCCGGGGTGGCCGAGCCAGCGTTCGTCCTTGGATGCGGTGAACACCTCGGCACCGAGGATCGGCTTCCCATAGACATGTGCAGCAGAGGCCATCTCCCGGGTGCTGGGGTTCAGACCAAACTTGTTCGGTTCCGAGGGCCGCCACCAGAACTCCGACATCGGCTCGTCCGCGCATCCGGCAAACCGCATGTTGTCAAAGGGACCATTGCCATACGCCTCGACCGTCAGGAGCATGTCGTGCTTGTGGGCGAGTTCGGCGAAATACTCCGCATAGTTTTCATTCAGCAGGTCGGCCCCGGTCCTACGCATGTCTCGGAGGAAGCGCTCGGAAATTTCCGGGCTGTCCACGATGCGGCCGGCCAGCACCGGGAGCAGCGGAAGAAGATCATACCCGCGGAGCCGCTGGAATTCCTCCCGGAACTTCGGCGTCCAGTTCTGCGAGCCCGTTTCCCAGCTGTCAATGTGGGTGGCGACGAGCGTCCTGCCCGCAAGGGCGGCGTTGTCGTCGATGAGCTTCTGCATCAGACCGTCGAAATGCGCCTTGGTCGCCTGCCTGCTGAACTTGTCGCTTTCGAGCCCGCGACCGCCCTCGGGTGCCGGGTGGTTGTCTTTTCCCGTGGTCGCGTGGCCGAATCTCAGGATCGTCCAGTCCCCTGCCGGTACCTCCCACTTGAGGACTCCGTCCTCTCCGAGCGAGGCGGACAAATCGACGATTTTGCCACGCGGGATGACGCTGGCTTCCGGCAGGTCCGGATACGACGCGCGCTCCGGAATTTCCTCGCGGGTCAGGCCGGATTTCCCTCCGAGCTGAGAGATGAAGCGGGGTGTGGAGGGTGTTGGGCACGCCAGCACTGCGATGTCACGGAAGAAATCCTTTTCGGATTTTGGCTGGGGGAGCCGGGCTTCGAACTTTGCGGGTCCGCGGGCCTCCGAAGCGCTCCACACGACCTTCTGCATCGAGAGTTCCGGGGTGACCCACGGGCCGCCGCTGCCGCACCAGCCGGCATCGTTGTTCATGTTGACCTTCAGGCCGAGGCGGGCGGCTTCGCTGCAAAGGTGCTTGAAAAGCCCCCTCCATTCCGGGCCGCCGAAATCCGCAGAGCCTGTTGGTGTTCCCTGGGTGGTTTCCATGTAGAGCAGGCCTCCGATCCCGACGCGCTTCATTGCTTCGAGGTCGGCAGTAATCCCCTCGCGGCTGAGATTCCCGTCCAGCGGAAAATAATAAACCCAAGGTCGCGCGGAGTCCGGAGGGGCTGCAAATCCTGATTCCAGGTCCTTTGCCGGCGAAAGGCCGGTCATCAATTTTAGAATTGCGAGGATGCAGAACAGCCTCGTTTTCGTGCAGGTTGTCATAGGGAGGAGGTCATGGAGTTTCATTTTTTGCGGTTGAAAAGAGCGAGAGTCCGAGCGGTCCGATCAGTCCGCCGTGGAGCGGGGGATCGGTGAGGCCCCGGGATGACCAGGAATATTTCCCGTGCAGAGATTTGTTGGAAAGCCGCCAGTTGTGCCAGGTGTTGGTGACGAGGATCTCGAGGGTGTTCTTTCCCGGTTGGACGAGGTTCGTGATGTCCAGGCTGAACGGGGCGGTCCAGACCATGCCTGCCGGCTTGCCGTTGACGAGCACCTCGGCGAGGTCGTGGACGACGCCCAGATCCAGGCGCAATCTGGAATTTGGAGTTTGGAATTTGGAATTCACTTCGAAGGTGGTCTGGTAGGAAGCTGTTCCCGCAAATGCGCTGATGCGTTTGTCCTGGCTTGCGGACCACTCGAAAAGCTCCGGGCTGGTGATCTCGAATTTCGGCTCTCCCTCACGGGCCGGACGGAACCCGATGCTCCACGGCCCCGCGATGGTCTGCATGGCCTTGTCGCCGGCTTCCTTCTGCAAAGGCTTGCTGTGGTCGCCATCGGATTGCTTCCGGAAGACAACGAATGTCGAACCGTATGCGGGAAATTCCAGAGGCACCCGGACGGTATCCTTTTCGACCTGATAAGCAGGACACGCCTCGATCTTCCCCGTCACGGGATTCCAGATTTCCGGCTGTTTGCCTGTCACGCGGAACGAGCATTCGGCCCGGTGAGGGGCATCCGTCCAGTTCGCGACGAAGAAGATGTCCGTGTCACTGTCCTGGCGCTGGTAGTAGTCGAGGAATGGCTGGCCGTCGTCGGGAGTGTAGGAAAACGCGGGAGGCATTCCGGCGAGCGAAAGCATTTTTTCAACCGGCATGTTGCCGACGATGACCCTGCCTTTGCCGAACGGGTGAATGCCGGGAGGGTTCTCCGCGCCGAGTTCCTTGAGGCAGGCAGCGATTTTCGTGTCCGTATCGGGCGATCCGGTCCATTTGTTCGCCTCCTTCGGGACCGCGCGCAGCCAGACGGTTGCACCTTCCTTGGCCAGCTGAACAATTTTCTCCAGGACCTCAGGTTCGATGGCGGAATTGGCGACTGCCAGCACGGCATAGGATGCACCGTTTGCCAGTCCGACCCTGCCGCCCGGAAGCACGCGCAACTGCTCGATCAGCAGGTCGCCGGGAGCCACGTCGCATTTGC